>Ga0070739_10003215_pt1 | contig 20746 bp, 14 predicted proteins | sample Coa_R1_7_FD_66445 | JGI IMG/M metagenome (GOLD analysis project Ga0070739, IMG submission 66445) | Surface soil microbial communities from Centralia Pennsylvania, which are recovering from an underground coalmine fire - Coalmine... | ecosystem: Environmental > Terrestrial > Soil > Unclassified ... | reverse complement strand
CCCGGTGAAATAGTTGTCGACGCACAAGACGTCGTGGCCCTGCGCCAGCAATCGCTCGCACAGATGCGACCCGAGAAAGCCGGCGCCGCCGGTCACCAGAATGCGTTTCGCCATACGCGACATGCCGGGTTCCTCCCTACCGATATGGCTGCCGAACCATTCAACGGCCCGCACGCGGCGCGCCCGCGATCAGGCCGATCCGCGCCGAAGCGAGAGTCTGTGCCGGCCGCGATTGCCGAAAACGGCCGTCCGGCGCAGCACCGGGCTGCGCAGGTCGATCGCGCCGCCGACGCCGGCGTACCCCGCCGCCTGCATGCCGACGCCCGGCGCCCGCAGCCAGCGCTTTTCCACCGCATGCCAGGACAATGCCGCGGCCCCGAAGCAGCACGCGACGACCGCCGCAGCGCGCAAGGCCGGGGATCCGGCGAGGATTCCGAAGGCGGCGAAGGTCTGGATGATCGGGAAATGGACGATGTAGAGGCCGTATGAAAAATCGCCGTACCGCGCCGCCGGCACCCACACCGGGATCTGTACGCACAAATAGATGACGACGACCGCCAGCGCCGCCGGGTAGAGGATGTAGAGGTCGAAGGCGCCATAGGCGACGAGGCAGGCGGCGGCCGCGGCGACGAGGCCGGACGCATAGCGGCGGAAGTCCGCAAGCCGATATTCGAGCAAGGCGCCCGCCATGAAGAACGACAGCTGCCCCGGCAGCTGGTGCGCCAGCTGTTCGAGCCGCAGGCTTTGCGCCACGGGGCCGTCGAAGTGCTGCGCCGCCGCCGACAACGTCGCCGACGCCACATAGACCGCCACCGCGAGGATCTCGAAGCGGACGAAGCGCCGCGCGACCCAGCACATCACCGGCACCAGCATGTAGAACATGACCTCGATCTTCAGCGTCCACAGCGGGCCGTTAACGATGTGCAAGGCGTTGTGGGCGAACACGCCGGGGAGGTCGGGCTGCGCAAAGGTCGCGAAGGCCAGGTTGAAGACGGCGTATCGGAGGGTCTGCCATGACAGGTACTGGCTCAGCGGCAACTCGGTGATGACCGCTCCCAACATGACGCAGGCAAGCACCGTCGCGCACAGCGCCGGATAGATGCGGCGGGCCCGCCTTCCGGCATAGCGCCAGCCGGTCTTTGATGCCCGGTAGCTGCGGAAGATTAAAAAACCGCTTATGACAAAGAAGCACTGCACGGCGCGCGAGCCATCGACGTAATCGGTATAAAGCTTCAACACGCCGTAATCCGCCGGCAGGATGACGATCATGTGCGCCAGCATGACGGTGGCCGCGAGCCACAGCCTGACCGCGTCAAAGTTGTTCTGGCGCTTGGATTCCAGCATGACGGGACGCCCCGGCGGCTTAATGTGAGGTTATTGCGCCATCGGCGCGGCCCGTGATTCTGGGCCGCACAATTTTAAAAATGCGCGGCGCACCGCGCAAGCGTTAAAAAATCCTTGGCAAAATGGAAAGACGGTTGGTAGCTTGTTTAAAATTGTTGCCCAAGCAAAGCTTCGGGTTGGCCTTTTTATGATCGCTCTCATCGAAGGGCGGCCATCCCGGCTGCGCTGCGGCACCCACGGCGACCCCTGCGGCAGGTTCGGCGGAGCGCGCAATGTGCGGAATCATCGGCATAAACTCTCGCGAGACCGTGGCGCCGAAATTGCTCGACGGGCTGCGGCGGCTCGAATACCGCGGCTATGACTCGGCGGGCGTCGCCACCTTGGCGGACGGGCGCATCGAACGCTGCCGCGCCCAGGGCAAGCTGACCAACCTCGTCAGGCGGGTGGGCCGCCGGCCGATGCCCGGCACGATCGGCATCGGCCACACCCGATGGGCGACCCATGGGCTGCCAACCGAGACCAATGCGCATCCTATTGCAACCGAGCGTGTCGCGGTCGTGCACAACGGCATCATCGAGAACTTTCAGACGCTGCGGCGGGAACTTACCTGCCTCGGCCACCGCTTTCACACCGAGACCGACACCGAGGCGGTGGCGGTCCTGGCGACGGAATACCTCAACCGCGGCTTTTCGCCGACGGCGGCGGTGCGGCGGACCCTGCGCCGGCTGGAGGGAGCATTTGCGCTGGTCTTTCTGTTTCCCGACGTGCCGGACCTGTTGATCTGCGCGCGGCGCGGCAGTCCCCTCGTCATCGGCTATGGCGAGCGGGAAATGCTGGTGGGTTCGGACGAACTCGCGCTCGGCGCGTTCAGCCGTCGCGTCGTTTATCTCGAAGAGGGCGACTGGGCCGTGCTCACGACCGACGGCGCGGTGATCTTCGACGCGACGGATAACGACGTCGACCGCCCCATCCGCGAGCTCGGCCGTTGCGACGGGCTGGCCGAGAAGAACAATTACCGCCACTTCATGCAGAAGGAGATTTTCGAGCAGCCGGCGGCGGTAAGCGCAACCCTGCAGTCGCTGCTCCATTCGACCGGCATGGTGCAGCTGCCCGAGTTGCCGTGGCCGCTCGGCGAGGTCGAGAAATTCGGCATCATCGCCTGCGGCACCTCGTGGCACGCCGGCCTGGTCGCCAAGTACTGGCTCGAACGGATCGCGCGGGTCCCGGTCGAGGTCGATATCGCCTCCGAGTTCCGCTACCGCGAGCCGCCGCTGGCGCGCAACGGCGCGGCGGTGTTCATTTCGCAATCGGGCGAGACCGCCGACACGCTCGCGGCGCTGCGCTATTGCCGCGAGCACGGGCAGAAGACCATAGCCATCGTCAACCAGCCGAACAGCTCGATCGCGCGCGAGGCCGACGTCGTCCTGCCGACCTTGGCCGGGCCCGAAATCGGCGTCGCCTCGACCAAGGCGTTCATGACGCAGCTGGCGGTGCTGGCCTGCCTCACGCTGGCGACGGCGCGGGTCCGCGGCACCCTCGACGGCAGCCAGGAAGCACGATTGACGGCGCATCTCCTGGAGGCGCCGACCGCGATTGCCGCGGCGCTGACGCAGGACGCCGCGGCGGAGCAGATTGCCGGCGACCTCGCGCAGGCTCGCGACGTCATCTATCTCGGGCGCGGCAGCGCCTATCCGCTGGCGCTCGAAGGCGCTCTGAAGCTGAAGGAAATCTCGTACATTCACGCCGAGGGCTATGCCGCCGGCGAAATGAAGCACGGGCCGATAGCGCTGATCGACAACGAGGTGCCGGTAATCGCGATGGCACCGCCCGACCATCTGTTCCCGAAGGCGCTTTCCAACATCGAGGAGGTCCTCGCCCGCGGCGGGCGGGTCGTCATGATCTCGGACGCGGCCGGCATCGCCCAGCTCTATGGACGCCAGGCGCAAGCGATCGCGGTGCCGGAATGCGACCCGTTCGTCGCACCGCTGGTCTACACGATCCCGGTTCAGCTGCTGGCCTATCATACCGCCGCGCTGCGCGGCACCGACATCGACCAGCCGCGCAACCTCGCGAAGAGCGTTACGGTAGAGTAGCTCCAGCCTTTTAACATTCATACGTGCAAAACACCACGCCTGAAACGTCCCGGCTAGGGCGCGTAAAAAAAGCATCGTCGTTACAATAAAGATATTTGCAAATTGATTAACCATCTGCCAATGTTCCAAAAAAGATGCTCTTTCTGCCTGTTGTGCTTGATACCGCTCCCCCCGGTCACCAAACATACGAGGGCAGGTAAATGCGTGCCGATACGGCGACGACGCTTAAGGACCCCTTTTCCAGACGGAACGGCGGGTGCTGGCAGGATTGCTGGGAATCGATCCTCCGCCTGCCGTGCCATACGCCAGCTACAGCCAACTTGTTCACGGAAGCCGCCGCCGTCGTGCGCGCCTATCGGCGGCGGCGTGCCAATGACGACGGCATCGAGTCGCTCAAGGCTGAGGTGGAGGACGCTCTCGCCTTTGTGATCGAACAGATTACGAGCGCTCCCGAGGATGCCGACTGGCGGCGCATCAAGGACGCGCTCGATGGCGCCAAGGCCGCGCTTCACGCCGCTCCTTCTTCCTTTCGGCGGCGTTCCGCAAGGGCCACCGGGAGACCCCGCCCGGCGTAGCCCGCGCCGCGTGCGCCGACGCGCGCCTCTTTTCTTAAAAAATGGACGCGGCGGTCCCGAGGGGCCGCCGCGTCGTCGCGCGCAATCTGACTGTTAAAAATCTTCTTTAATGCCGATCATTAAAAATGCTTTGATTTTAAAAAAACCATCCTAAAATGGGTCTGACGGCGGCCGGCGCCCAGCGCGAACAACCGTCCGCCAAATCCCTTCCGCCCTTTAGGGCACCGATGCAGCGCCGCTCATTAAAGAAGGCGTAACGTGGCAAATATCGAATTGATTCATCCGTCCTGGAGCCCGGGCGGCCTCCGTCCGGAGACGGCGGGGCTGCCGGCGAAGCGGATAGAGCCGCGAGTTCCGCTCTACTGGCGACGCCTGGCGCAGGCGAGCGGATTGGCGGCGACAGGAGCGCTCACCGCCCTCGCCTATCCCGCTCTCCTCGGCGAGAGCATGCGATTTGCCGCTACGTTCGCCGCCTCGACCATTCTTCTCTCCTCCGCCGGCCTCATGCTCAACTGCGAGCCGGCCCCGCAAAATTTGAAAAATCGCTCCTTGATAAGAGAGCTGTCGTGTGCCGCATTCGCAACGGCGGCTCCGTTCGCGCTCGTGGCGCTGCTGACGCTGGCTGCCGCCGGGAATGACGCAGGCATTCGCCTCCCGCTGCTGCTCGCGTGGTTGCTGCGGTGGGGCTGCAGCGCATTGCTGCTGGCCCTTTTCATTACGGCGGCGGCTCACTTGCTGATGCAGCGCTGGGCGGCGGCGGGCAAATTCAAACGCACGGTCGCGATCGTCGGCAGCGGTCCGCTCGCCGACCAGCTGCTGAATGCGCTGAACGGCCGCTGCGGCGACGAGATCGAGATCATCGGCGTGTTCGACGACAGGGCAAGCGAACGCGACCGTCATCACACCTCGTCGGAGTTGCGTCGCGGCACACTAAGCGACCTGCTGGCGCTCGCGAAGCGCGCCGACATCACCGACGTCATCATTGCCCTTCCCAATGCCGCAGAGCGCCGCCTGCTCGACATCGTCGCTCGATTGAAGCAGCTCGCGGCGACAATCAGCCTCGCGCCGGACGCGCTGCAGGTGGTCGCCGCCAACCGCAGGAACCGCGGGCTAGCGGCGTTGTCGCTTATCGAAATCTGCGGACCGCCGTTGAGCTTTGGCCAGGCCCTGGTGAAGAACGTGCTGGATCGGCTGCTTGCCGCGCTGGCGTTGATCCCGGCGTTGCCGCTCATGGCAGCCATCGCGATTGCGATCAAGCTCGACAGCAGGGGCCCGGTATTGTTTCGCCAGCGCCGTCTCGGCGCCGGCAACCGTATCATACAGGTGTACAAGTTCCGCACGATGCGTCCGGAGCTCTGCGATTTCGGCGGCGCCCGTCAGGCCGGCCGGGACGACGACCGGGTGACTGCCATCGGCCGGATATTGCGCCGTACGCGCCTCGACGAGCTGCCGCAGCTGCTCGACGTGTTGCGTGGCGATCTGTCACTCGTCGGGCCCCGGCCGCTGCCGCTGCAGATGCTCGTGGAAGGGCGGCTCAACCACGAGATCGCGCCGGAGTACCACTGGCGTCACCGCGTAAAGCCGGGGCTGACCGGTCTGGCACAAATCCAGGGCTCGGTCGGACCCGTCGAAACCGCCGAGGAACTCCGTAACCGCATCGCCTACGACCTCGAATACATCGACGGCTGGTCGCTGCTCCTCGACTTCAAAATTCTTTCGCTAACGCTGAAGGCCATCGTGCGCGCGCCGGCCTCCTGACCGGAAGCATACGCCAATTTGGAACCGGATTGGGCAAGGACAACGTCAGCATGAACATATCTGTGTTTGGGATCGGATATGTCGGCGCGGTCTCGTGCGCCTGCCTCGCGGAAGAAGGTCACTCGGTGGCGGCCGTCGACATCAACGTCGATAAGGTCGCGGCATTGAACCGGGGGCGGGCGCCGCTTCACGAACCCGGGCTCGACGAGTTGACGCGGTCCAACGTCGCCGCCGGACGGCTGGCGGCGACAACCGACGCCAACCAGGCGGTGATCGACACCGAGTTGTCGCTGATCTGCGTCGGAACGCCGAGCATGGCGAACGGCAACGTGGACCCGGCGGACGTGGTGCGGGTGTGCGAGAACATCGGTCGGGCGCTGCGCGCGAAGCGGTCGTTTCACGTCGTCGCGGTGCGTTCCACGATGCTGCCAGGGTCGACCTCCGATATCGTCATTCCGGTACTCGAACGCAGCAGCGGCAAACGGGCCGACGTGGATTTCGGCGTCGCGTACTACCCCGAATTCCTGCGCGAAGGCAGCGCGATCCGCGACTTTCGCGAACCGTCGATCACCGTACTCGGTATCGGTGACGAGCACAGCGCGGCGTTGCTGCGCGACCTGTTGCCCGGAGAGCGCGCCGGGGTTTTCGTCACCGACTACGCCACCGCGGAGACGGTGAAGTACGCCAACAATTCATGGCATGCGACGAAGGTCGTTTTCGCCAACGAAATCGGCAACTTCTGCAAGAGCGTCGGCGTCGACAGCCACGCTGTCATGGAAATCGTCTGCGCCGACCGGAAGCTGAACATGTCATCCGCCTATCTGCGGCCGGGCTTCGCCTTCGGCGGGTCGTGCCTGCCGAAGGACCTGCGTGCGCTTTCTTACGCTGCCCGTTCGCGCGAGCTGACGTTGCCGATGATCGAGGCGCTTGCGGCGTCCAATACGAAACAGGTCCATCGTGCCTTCGACATGGTCCGCCTGGCCGGCAATCGGCGGGTCGGGATCATCGGGCTCAGCTTCAAGCCTGATACCGACGACCTGCGGGAGAGCGCGGCCGTCGAGCTGGCGAAGCTGCTTTACGGCAGCGGTTACGACATCCGCATCTACGACCGCAACGTGGTCATGTCGCGGCTGACCGGACGAAATCTCAGCTTCATCCAATCCAACCTGCCGCATCTCGACGCGCTGCTCACCGATCGGCTGCACGATGTCCTGGAGTTCGGCGACACCGTTGTGGCGACGAGCGGCGCGCTGGATGGGGAAAGTCTTCCCCATTTGCGCAGCAACCAGGTCTTCATCGATCTCGTCCGTCTCGGCGAGAGCGTGCGCCCCAGGGGCGGACGCTATGAAGGCTTTTGCTGGTAAGACGGCGAGATGGCGAAGCGCCCCGCGCGACGGATTGCCGATTTCGCCTGGCGCATGCGCCGGCTGCGGAAAATGTCCGGGCTTGAAATCGCCGGGAGGGTCCGGGATGGCGCAATCAAGCAGGTGTGGCGAGTGCACGCCTGCCGGCCACGGCCTCCCGCGCCTGTGCGGCCGCTGCCGCACGGGCATTTCTCGCTGCCACGACCACAAGACCTGCCGTTAGCGCCATGCCCGGAACGCTGCCGCGCGGTATGCGAGGAGGCGCGCCGCATCCTCGGCGGCCGGGCTATGGTCCTGAACCACGAGACCACCCTCCTCGCGCGGCATCCCGACTGGTTCACCGACATGCGCAGCGGCACGCGGGCGCCGCAGGACGATTACTGCTTCGACATTCCCTATCGCGATGCCGGGATCTGCGGTGAACTCAAGTACGTGCTGGAGCCGTCGCGCCACCAGCACCTGACCGTGCTGGCGGCCGCCTACTACCTGACCGGTGAAGAATCTTTCGCGCAGCGGGTCGCGGATCACTTGCAGTCATGGTGGCGGGAGAACCGGTTTCTGCGCGGGATACATTGGACGAGCGGGATAGAGCTGGGCGTTCGCCTGATTTCGTGGGTTTGGCTGCGGCGTCTGCTCGCGGACTGGCCGCCGGTATCGGACCTGTTCGAGAACAACCCTTCCTTTCTGCGCCAACTCTACCAGCACCAGGCCTATCTTGCGCGGCTGCCCAGTCACGGTTCGTCGGCCAACAATCATTTGATCGCGGAACTTGTCGGGCTTTTCGTCGCCGCTTCCGCATTCCCCATCTTCGGCAAGAGCACGGCCTGGCGCGGCCGCGCCGCGACAATGCTCGCGCGCGAACTGGAAAGGCAGATCGATGCGGAAGGGCTGAACCGCGAATTGGCGACCGCTTATCACGGGTTCACCCTCGAATTGTTTCTGACCGCGCTATGCGAAGACGCCGCCACGCCAGTCCTGGGCGACGAGTTTCGCGCGCGGGTTGCGGCAATGGCCGATGCCGCCGCCGCGATAAGCGACGGCGGCGGACGCCCGCCGCGACAGGGCGATGATGATGGGGCGTTCGCCTTGCTGGTCGACGGCGCAGGGTTCGATGGCTGGACGTCGGCGCTCGCGACCGCCGACGCGGTCTTCGGCGGCCGCGACTGGTGGCCCGCCCGCGGCGGCCCTGTCGATCTGCGCACCGCGCTGTTCGCCGCCCGTATCGGTCGGGTCGCGCCCGGCCGGCGTGCGACCCAGCGCCGCAATCACTTTCCATCCGCAGGCCTCGCCCTGCTGCGGGACCTGCATCCGCGGCAGGACGAACTCTGGTGCCGCTGCGACCACGGTCCGCTCGGCTATCTGGCGACCGCTGCGCATGGCCATGCCGATGCGCTGTCGATCGAGGTCCGTCACGGCGGAGTCGAACTCTTCGCCGATCCCGGCACTTATTGCTACCACGGCCACGACGAGTGGCGGGCCTATTTCCGCTCGACGCGCGGGCACAACACCCTCGAACTCGACGATGTCGATCAGTCGCGTTCCGGCGGCACGTTCCTGTGGCTCGACCGGCCGACCAGCCGTGTCGAGACGCTGCGCGGGCTGGACGGCGGCGATATCGCCGAGTGGTGCGCAACGCATGACGGCTATTCCCGGCTGACGCACCCGGCGACGCACCGCCGGCGCGTGCGTCTCGACCGGCGTGCCAGAACAATCGACATCGCCGACAGCATCGACAGCGGCGCCGCCCATCCGTGCCGCCTGAGCTTTCACCTCGGTCCGCACGTTGAATGCCGGCTGACCGGCGCGACCGCCCGTCTGTCATGGAACGCCCGGGGGCAGGCGTGGACCGCACTCCTGGACCTCCCCGAAGCGCTGGTTTGGACGCGGGTTCGCGGCCAACTCGAGCCGCTCGCAGGATGGTATTCGCCGGGGTTCGGCCTGGTCGAACCCGGCACCACGCTGGTTGGACGCGGCGTTTTAAAAAACGGCCAGGAACTGCAAACCGGGCTGTCCATCCGGGGCGCCGGCGACTCTGTCATCTCCGGCGTAGTTGGCGCGGCGCGGCGCGAGCTGGCGCCGGTCTCGGGAGGCCGATGATGCCGGCCCGCGCCCTGATCATCGTGCAGAACCTGCCGGTGCCGTTCGACCGGCGGGTGTGGCTCGAAGCGACGACACTCGCCCGGCACGGCTACCGCGTGAGCGTCATTTCGCCAAAGGCGAAAGGCTTCAACCGCTCCCGAGAGCGGCTCGAAGACGTCGATGTCTACCGCTACCGCTCGCTGGTCGAGGGAAGGCGGGCGCTCGGGCTGGCGTTCGAATTCGCCTGGTGCTTCGTGATGTCCGCCTATCTGTCGCTGCGGGTCGCGTTGTTTGGCCGCGGCTTCGACATTCTCCACATCTGCAATCCGCCGGAAACCTATTGGCCGCTGGCGTGGTTCTGGCGCGCCTTCGGCAAAGTGTTCGTGTTCGACCATCACGATCTGTCACCGGAGATGGCGGCGGCGAAATTCGGCAAGAGCGAGGGAGGGCTCATCAATGTGCTGTTGTGGCTGGAGCGACGGACCTTCCGCGCCGCGCAGATCGTCATCACCACAAACGAGAGCCACAAACGGGTGGCTGTGGAGCGCGGCGGCAAAGCGCCCGAGGATGTCTATGTTGTGCGCTCGGGGCCGGATCTCTCGCGCTTCCAGCGCTTCCCGCCCCGTCATCGCTACCGCAAGGGCAGGCGTTTCCTGCTCGTCTATCTCGGCGAGATGTGCGCGCAGGACGGCGTCGATTACCTCATCCGTTCCATCAAGATGTTGCGCGATGACATCGGGCGCGCCGACTTCCACTGCATTCTGGTAGGCGGCGGGCCGCACCAGCCGTCGATCGCCGCCTATGCGGACGACATGGGCGCCGCCGACCTCTGCACGTTCACCGGCCGCATCAGTGACGAGGAATTGTGCCGCATCCTGTCGTCGGCGGACATCGCCATCGATCCCGACCCGAAGACGGCGTGGTCCGACGCAAGCACGATGAACAAGATCGCCGAATACATGTATTTCGGCCTGCCGATCGTCGCGTTCGATCTTCACGAGGCACGCGTGTCCGCGGGCGCCGCCGCGCTGTTCGTCGAGCCGAACAGCGAGCGCCGAATGGCTGATGCGATCGACCAGCTGCTCGACGATCGTCAGCGCCGGCTTGCGATGAGCGCGTGCGGCCAGGAGCGGATCGCGAATGTGCTCGCATGGCAATACTCGGTGCCGCCGCTGCTCGCGGCCTACGTCGCTGCGGAACGCCGCGCGGCCGGCCGCCGTGCGGGCACGGCTCGGGCATCCGAAGCCGCACTGCAACATCTGGAAGGCGCAGCCGCGAGCCGCCCCTTCCGCTCCACCGGACTGCGCCGCCGCAGCGGTGGGGAGCCGGGAGGAAGCCGCTATGTATAACCATTTTTACGGCTTGGTCCGTCCGCCCTTTGCGGTGACGCCGGACCCCAGCCTGCTTTACATGAGCCCGGCGCATCGTGAGGCGCTGGCAACGATCACCTACGGCGTCGAGACCCGAAAAGGTTTCATCGTGTGCACCGGCGAGGTCGGCACCGGCAAGACCACCCTGCTGCGCGCCTTTTTCGACCAGATCGACCCCAGCATTATTAAGATTGTTTATATTTATTTGCCCGAGCTGACAAAACTCCAGATGACCCGGTTCCTATGCCAAGAACTCGGGCTGCCGCCTCCGCGCGACATGTTCTTTGGCATCATGTCGCTGCAGGAGCGCCTGCTCGAATATTTCCGCAACGGGCAAACCGTCGTGTTGATGATCGACGAAGCCCAAAGCCTGCGCCCGTCCACCCTCGAGTTTCTGCGGCAGTTGTCGAATTTCGAGACCGACACCGACAAATTGCTGCAGATCGTCCTCGTGGGTCAGCCGGAACTCGATGGATTGCTGGCGCGGCGCGACCTGCGCCAGGTCAACCAGCGGGTCGCGCTTTACGTCCGGCTCGACTCGCTGAGCCAGGCGGAGAGCCTCAAATACATTCAGTTTCGCCTGAAGGCGGCCGGAGCGCGCGATCCCGACGCGGTGCTGACGCCGGAGGCCGCGCACCTGATCGCGCGCGAAGCCGCCGGCCTCCCGCGGCGCATGAACGTGCTTGCGGACAACGTGCTCATTGCCGGCTTCGGAGCGGGCGAGCAGCCGGTGACGGCGCGGCTCGCGCGCATCGCCCTCGGCGATTATCACCACCGCTACCCGAATGGATGGAAGGGGCGCGCCGTCAAGCTTTTCGAGCTGATCAGGTGGCTCGCCCAACCCGGCCACGCATTCGGAGTGAAGAAAGACGTGGCGGAAACCGGCACGAGCTTTGTGTCACACGAATTTATGGCGCCAAGGAGCCGGCAATGACAAACGTCTACGAAGCCCTCCAGCGGGCGCGCAAGGAGGGGGTGCGGGAGGAGCCGCGCGAACCCCCGGCCGCGGTTATCGAGCGGATCCCTCTCGGCAAGCGGGAACCGCCCGGCAATGCCGCGCCCTTCGTCAAGCTTAGGCCGGTCAGTTTCGCCTATCGCCTGGAAAATTGCCGCGAAGCCATCGAAACGCTGCTCGGGCGGGTGCTTCCGCGCATCGAGCATGATGCGAACGCGGTGCTGCACATCGTCGGCGCAATTCCGGGCGCGGGAACATCGACGATTGCGCGCGAATTCGCGTTCGCCGCAGCGACCGCGGGCAACCGCGAAACGCTGCTGATCGATGCCGATCTCGGGGCTCGCGCCAACGCGCGGTTTTTCGATTGTCCGCCGAGGGTCGGGTTGCTCGACTGGGTCGAGCGGCCGGCGCTCGAATTTCACGGCCTGCAGCCCGTTGCCGACAGCCATCTATCCGTCGCGGCACTGGCCGGCGAGCGGCACTCGCTGTCGATGGACGGCCAGGATATCCGAGCCGTCTACGAGCTCGCGCGAAAGCACTTCGCGCTGACCGTCGTCGATTGCCCGCCCGTCACCGGCGGCCATTACATGACGCTTGCCCCGCAGGAGAGCGACGGCGTGCTGCTCGTGATCCAGGCGGAGAAGGTTCGTCCAGCCGTCGTCAACCGGGCCAAGTCCCTGATCGGCGACGCCGGCGGCAAGATCGTCGGCGCGGTGTTCAACCGGCGCAAAGATTATGTGCCGCGTTTTATTTACGACCGGCTGTGAGCCTTTTTAATCGGCGGAGCGCGGAGATACGGCGATGGCTTTAAAGATAGCGATTGTCGCGCACGGCTTTATCCCGCAATACCGGGTGCCGCTGTACGAGTTGCTCAACCAGCGATCCAACGTCTCTTACGTTGTTTTTCATGGCGGCGTCCCCTCGGATCTCGGGACCCGGGCCGCGGCGGGTCCGTTCAAGTTCCCGACGCAGCCGGTGACGCTGCACGAAATCCAGTTGGGCAAGTGGGTGATTATTTATCAGCCGGTCGTAAAGGCCATTCTGTTCGGCGGGTATGACGCCGTCGTTGTCGGACATGAGATCCGTTTCATCTCGAACGTTATTCTTGCGCTGCTGTGCAAGCTGCGCGGCATTGCGGTGCTGTATTGGGGCTTCGGTTATCACTACGACATCGAGCGGGGATCCGATGTCCCTGAACGGCGAAAGGGGTTCAGAGAGGCGGCAGTCGGCGCCTTCAAGCGCGCGTTGACCCGGCTGTCCGACGGCTATCTGGCCTATACCCGGCCGGGGGCCGAGCGGCTGGCGGCGGCAGGGTATCCGTCCGAGCGGATCTACGTGCTGCAGAACACGATCGACGTGACCGAGCAAATCGCGCTGCACCGGGCGCTGGAAGCCGTCGATCCCGCCGCCATCCGCTCCGCGTACGGGCTGCGGCCCGACTCCGTCGTCCTCGTGTTCGTGGGGCGGCTGATCGCGATGAAGCGCGTCGATCTGCTGATCGAAGCGGTGCGCAAGATCAACGGCGCCAGCCGCCAATTCGTCGAAACGATCATCGTCGGCGCCGGCCCCGCAGAATACGACTTGAAGACGCTCGCGAGCGATGTGCCGGGCGTCCGGTTTGTCGGCGAATTGCCGCCCGGAGAAGAGATCGCGCGCTATCTGAAGGTCGCCTCCGCTCTTGTTATCCCGGGAAACGTCGGGCTTGCGGCGGTCCATGCCTTCGCGCACGGCCGGCCGGTGATAACGCGCAAGCATCACATGCACGGGCCGGAGGTGAACTACATCACGCACGGCGTCAACGGCCTCATCGTCGAGGGCGGCCCGGACGACTTCGCCGAGGCGCTGACGCGCTTTGTCGAGTCGCGCGGCTGTCAGAAGCAACTTGCCGACGCCGCGCTCGTAGCGCGCGACGAGTTCCGCATCGAGCGCATGGCCGACCGCTTCGACCGTGCCGTGCGGGAAACGATCGGCCGCGGCAGGAGCGTGCAAATCGCACTCCGGAGCCGGCCGCAGAGCTGGGAACGATGATCTACGGGCTCAGCCGGCGCGACCTGATGTTCAGCGCCATAGCCGGCGTGGCGGACCGCTGCCTACCCGCCGGTGCCGAAGAAGATGGCCGCCGCGGCCTGGGCGACATCGCGGCCGGACGCGGCATCCTCTACGGCAGCCTGGTGCGCGGCACGTCATTGCGCGACGACCGCGCCTACGCCGACATGGTGGCGCGCGAATGCCGCCTCGTGTTGTCGCTGCTCGAGATGCGTTGGTCGGCGGTTGCGCCGCAACCCGGCGTGACGGATCTCGCCGCCGCCGACGCGGTCTGCTCGTGGGCGACGGCGCACGACATGCGAATACACGGCCATCCGCTGGTTTGGCACGAACAGCTGCCGAACTGGTTTACCGACATCCGCGGGCGGGCCGCGGCTGTTGGCGCGCTCGAACGCCATGTCCGGACCATGTGCCGGCATTTCGCCGGCCGGATCGGCGCCTGGTATGTCGTCAACGAGGCGATCTCCACGAGTTCCGGGCGCTCCGACAACCTGCGGCAAACGCCGCTGATCGAGCAGATCGGCCCCGATTTTCTCGACATCGCGTTCCGTGCCGCGCGCGAGAGCGATGGCGGCGCCATGCTCGTCTACAACGAGGCCGGGCTCGAACTGGATCTGCCGTGGCACGGCGATCGGCGTGCGGCGGTGCTGGCATTGGTTGACGGCTTCCGCAAGCGCGGCACGCCGATCGACGCCGTCGGCATCCAGAGCCATCTGCGCACCGACCAGATGGCGAATTTCGACCCGCGGCTCTTCCACGACTTCCTGCACGAGCTCGAGGCACGCGGCCTCGCGATCCTGATCACCGAATTGGACGTCCTTGACCAGTACGCCCCCGCCGACATCGCCAGTCGCGATGCCGAAGTGGCGGCGGCGTACCGCCGCTATCTGGCGACGGCGCTCGACAACCGGGCGATGCGCACCGTGATCACATGGGGGCTGACGGACCGCGACAGCTGGTTGACCGAATGGCCACAATTCAAGCGCCCGGACAATCTGCCCGGGCGGCCGCTGCCGTTCGATACGGAATATGCACCGACCCCGGCCTACGCGGCAATCGCGAGCGCGTTGGGCGCCGCACCGTGCCGGTGACGACGCGGTAGGAGCACAGAAGCTTAGGTTTAAGACCCGGCGTCGTCGGCGACACCGGGCGCCCGATCGAAAGTCTTTTTAGTCCGCCCGCGACGGCGGCCGAGGGGACGCGCGCAGATGTTAAAAGTCCTTGCTGTTTATGGTACGCGGCCGGAGGTCATTAAAATGGCCCCAATCATTAAATTGATGCGCCCGCTGCCCCAGATCCAGCTACGGACATGCTGCACCGGCCAGCACCGCGAGATGATCGACGAGGTGGCGCCGCTGCTCGGGGTCACGCACGACTACGACATGCAGATCATCAAGCCCGGCCAAAGCCTTGCCCAGCTCACCGCGAATGCCGTCACGGCGCTCGACGCGGTGATCGGCGACTGGAAGCCGGACTGGGTTCTGGTGCAGGGAGACACGACGAGCGCGATGGCCGGAGCCACGGTCGCTTTTTATTATCGCCGCAGGATCGGGCACATCGAGGCGGGTCTGCGCACCGGGCAGATCTACAGCCCATGGCCAGAGGAGTTCAACCGCCGCGCCATCAGCGTCGTCGCCGAGCGGCACTTCGCGCCGACCCAAAAGGCGCAAGCAAACCTGCTGGCCGAGGGCGTCCCGGAAGGCAACATCGCGGTCACCGGCAACACCGTCATCGACACCCTGCTCGACGCGGTGGAACGGATCGCGGGTGACACCGCATTGCAAGAGCGGTTGCGCGGCAAGCTGCACAACCTCAGCGACCGGCACCGCCTCGTCCTCGTCACCGGCCACCGCCGCGAAAGCTTCGGCGCGGGTTTCGAGAACATTTGCAAAGCCCTCGCCCGCATTGCCGCCCGGCCGGACACCCAGGTCCTGTACCCGGTTCACCTCAATCCCAATGTGCGCGAGCCGGTGTTCCGACTCCTGGGCGGGCTGCCGCGCGTCGCGCTGTGCCCACCGCTCGACTACCTCACCTTCGTCTATTCGATGATGCGGTCCGACCTGATCCTGACCGACTCGGGCGGCATTCAGGAGGAAGCCCCGTCGCTGCGCAAACCGGTTCTGGTGATGCGGGAAACGACTGAGCGCAGCGAGGCGGTCGAGGCGGGGGTGGCGGAACTGGTCGGCACCGATCCCGACCGCATCGTCGCCGCCGTGGCGCGGCTGCTCGACGATCGAGCCGCGTACGAGGCGCGCATCGGCGCCGCCAATCCCTTCGGAGACGGCAAGGCCGGCAACAGAATCGTAGAGGAGCTGCTGCATGCTGGATAAGCGCAACATCATTTCCGTCGTCGGCCTCGGCTATGTCGGCTTGCCGATGGCCGCCATCATCGCGAGCCGAGGCTACAACGTCGTCGGCGTCGACGTGTCGGCCGCGGTGGTGGAGCGGACAAACACCGGCGTCAGTCACATACTCGAACCCGACCTCGACATTGTCGTGCGGAGCACGACATCGGCCGGCATGCTGCGCGCGCAGCTGACGCCGGAGCCGGCGGACGCGTTCATCATCGCCGTCCCGACGCCGACCTGTTCCGACCATGCCCCCGACCTGCGCGCGCTCGAAAGCGCCCTCGCGTCCGTCGCGCCGGTATTGAAAAAGGGAGACCTGATCGTCATCGAATCGACCGCCCCGGTCGGGACCACCGTCCGCGCCGTTCGGCAACTGGAAACATTGCGGCCGGATCTGACCTTCCCGCTGCAGATGCCCAACTGCTCGGACGTGCAGGTGGCCTATTGCCCGGAGCGCATCCTGCCGGGCCAGACATTGCGCGAATTGACCGACAACGCCCGCATCATCGGCGGCGCCGACCAGCGCAGCGCCGAGCGCGCGCGCGAGCTCTACGGCATCTTCGTGAAGGGCGAGATGGTGTTGACCGATGCCGCCTCGGCGGAGATGTCGAAGCTGGCGGAAAATGCCTTCCGGGACGTCAACATCGCCTATGCAAACGAGCTCTCCGTCATCTGTCACCGGCTCGATGTCGATCCCTGGAAGGTCATCGAGCTGGCAAACCTGCACCCGAGGGTCGGCATTTTGTCACCGGGCCCGGGGGTCGGCGGACACTGCATCCCGGTCGATCCCTGGTTCATCGTCCACTCGGCGCCGGAGTACGCCAAGCTTATCCGTTGCGCCCGCGAGGTGAACGAGACCAAGACCACCTTCGTCCTCGAACGCATCATCGACAAGACCAAACGGATGATCGAGCCGGTCGTCGCCCTGCTCGGACTGACGTACAAACCAAACGTCGACGATCTGCGGGAAAGCCCGGCGATCGCCCTGGCCGAGCAGCTGGTGAAATATCCGAAGATCACGCTGCTGGCGGTGGAACCGCACATCACGGCATTGCCGGCCTCACTGCAGCAGAGCAAACGGCTGACGCTCACCCCGCTCAAGGAAGCGCTGCAGGTCGCCGACATCGTCGTGGTGCTGGTCATGCACAACGCGTTCAAGGCAATCGAAGCGTCGGCGCTCAGCGAGAAGATCGTCATCGACACAGTGGGCTTGGTGCGGCGATGAATCGCGATCGAGAATCCCCCGCGTTTGAGTGTGGAGGCCGCTGAATGTGCGGCATCATCGGCGTGCTCAGCCGGCCGAATGGCGTGCCCGCTCAACCGTTCGCGGCCCTTCTCGACACGCTGTCGCATCGCGGCCCCGACGCGGCCGGCGTCTTTTGCGACCGCGTGGGCAATGAGGTGGTGCAACTCGGGCATCGCCGATTGTCCATCATCGACCTTTCCGCGGAAGCCAATCAGCCGTTCGAGAAGGACGGCCTGGTCATCGTCTTCAACGGCGAAATCTACAACTACCGCGAACTGAGGGCCGTCCTCGGTGGTTTCGGCGTGCAGTTTCGGACGTTATCGGACACCGAGGTCATCCTCGAGGCGTGGCGGCTCTGGGGGCCCGAAGCGCTGCGCCGGCTGCGCGGGATGTTCGCCTTCGCGATCTACTGCCGCGCCAGCGGCCGCCTCGTGCTCGCCCGCGATCCCTTCGGCATCAAGCCGCTCTATATCCTGCGGCACGGCGGCATCTTCGCCTTCGCCTCCGAACTGAAGGCGCTCGTGCCGCTGCTCGGGACGGACGCCGAGATCGACGACCGCGGCGTCGTCGCCTCCCTGATCTATGGCTGGGTCCCGGAGGAGTTCTCGGTGCTGCGCGGCGTCGCGAAGCTGCCGTGCGGACACTGGCTGGTGCGGGAGCCGGGCGGCGCCGTCGTGGAGCGGGCCTATTGGGATCCGGTGAACGACCTGCTGAACCAGGACGCCCGCGGCCTCGAACTCGATGAACTCCGCAGCGTGCTGCACGGTTCGGTGTCGGCTCACATGGTGGCCGACGTGCCGGTTGCGGCTTTTCTGTCCGGCGGCCTCGATTCCAGCCTGATCAGCGTCATCGCGCGACGGCAGGCGGGTGGTCTCGACGCCTTCACCATCGCCTTTCGCGACGAGGACAGCCGTTTCGAAGCGATGCCGGACGACCGGGCGTTCGCGCGACAGGTTGCACGGACCTACGACATCCGATTGCACGAGATCCTGATCGAGCCCGACCTCGCGACCATGCTGCCGAAGATCGTCGGCTTTCTCGACGAGCCGATCGGCGATGCCGCCGCGATCAACGCTTATCTGATCTGTCAGGCGGCGCGAGATCGCGGCATCAAGGTTCTGCTGTCCGGCATGGGCGCCGACGAGATTTTCTCCGGCTATCGCCGCCATTACGCCTGCGCATTGGCCGCGCGGTATCGACGAGTGCCGGAGGTCATCCGCTCGCGCATCATCGAGCCGGCCGTCGAACGGCTGCCCGCGGCGGGGCGCACTCGCGGCTATCGTATCTTCCGGTGGGCCAAGCGTTTCGTGAAGTTTGCCGGCCTCAACGAAGAGCAGGCGTTTCGGCGGAGCTATACGTTTCTCGACCGCGCCGAGTTGGCCGACGCGCTCAACCGCGACCTCTCACCTCACATCGACGAGGTACTCGAACGCCATGCGGAAATCTACGCGCAAGGCGCCGACGCCGACCCGGTAACGCGGATGTGTCACGCCGATATCCGCATGTTCCTGCCGGGCCTCAACCTGACTTACACCGACCGGGCGTCGATGGCCGCCTCGACCGAGGTCCGCGTGCCGTTTGTCGATGTGGAAGTGATGCGCGCGGCGTTCCGCCTCCGCGGTTCAGAAAAATTGCGCGGCCGCGAGACCAAGTATCTGCTGAAGAAGGCCGCCGAGGCATGGCTGCCGAACACGATCATCTACCGGCCGAAAGGGCTGTTCAGCGCCCCGCTGCGCGCCTGGGTGCGCAACGATCTGCGCGGCTTGATTGAGGAGGTCTTGCCCAACGGCGAACTCGTCAACCGCGGCTACCTGAGGGCCGGCCATATCCGCCGCCTGATCGACGCCGACCGCGCCGGGCGGGAGGATAACTCGAAGGAAATCTGGCACCTGTTGACCCTCGATTACTGGCTGCGCGCGCACCGCGCCAGTAGCGACGTCGCGCACGCCGAGGCAATGCGGCGCGTACCCCCGCCCGCCCCGATGGTGGCGGGCGCGGTTGCCTAGTTGAGCCTTCCTCGTCCCGTCCCCTGCTCACGAGTTCGGAACGCCAAATGAAACAGATCGCACAGAATTATCGGACCGGAGAACTCGCGCTGCTCGACGTGCCGGTGCCGGCCTGCCGGCCGGGCGGCATCCTCGTCCGCACGTCCTATTCGGTGATTTCCAGCGGCACCGAGATGATGAAGATCTCGGAGAGCAAGATGTCGCTGCTCGGGAAGGCGCGGGCTCGCCCGGACCAGGTGAAAAAGGTCGTCAAGTCGGTGCAGCAGCAAGGCCTCGCCGCCACCTACCGGAAGGTGAAAAACCGGCTCGACGCCTACACCCCGCTCGGCTATTCGCTGGCCGGAACCGTCGTTGAAATCGGGTCCGGGGTCAGCGGCGTGCAGGTGGGCCAGGCGGTCGCCTGCGCCGGCAACGAATATGCGCTGCATGCCGAGTACAACTGGGTGCCGGCCAATATGTTCGTGCCGGTGCCGGCGGGCGTCGGCCTCGACCAGGCAGCGTTCGCGACGATCGCGGCGATTGCGCTGCAAAGCATGCGCCAGGCCGAACTGCACCTGGGGGAGACGGCGTGCGTCATCGGATTAGGCTTGGTCGGCCAGATCCTCGTGCGCCTTCTGGTCGGCGCCGGGATCTCCGTCACCGGCATCGACATCGTTGCCGAACGCTGCCGCCTGGCCGAAGCAGGCGGTGCGACCGCCAGCGCAACCTTGAACGGCGAAGGCCTCGACAGGCTGACCCAAAGAATTGCCCAGATGACCCAGGGCCACGGCGTCGATTGCGTGTTTCTGACCGCCGGCGGCAAGGACACCCGGCCCGTCGAACTGGCGGCCGAACTGGCGCGCGATCGGGCGCGCATCGTCGATGTCGGCAAATGCCGTCTGGATTTGCCGTGGAACGACTATTACTCCAAGGAGCTCGATGTCCGCTTTTCGCGGTCGTACGGCGCCGGTCGATACGACCGGATGTACGAGGAAGGCGGCGTCGAATACCCGATCGGCTACGTTCGCTGGACCGAGCGGCGCAACCTCGAATGCATCGTCTCGCTGCTTGCCAACGGCCGGCTGGACCTGTCGCCGCTGATCAGTCACGTGGCGCCCTTCACCGACGCCGTCGAGACCTACCGGCGCATGGCGGACGGTGCACTCGGACTGGGCGTCCTTTTCCGCTACCGCGAGGACCAGCCCATTGTCCGCAAAATTCCGGGCGCGACGAGGCGGCGTGCATCGGCCGGGGCGGTCCGGCTCGGCGTCATCGGCGCCGGCAATTACGCATCGAGCATGCTGCTCCCGCACCTCGTCGGCGATGCCGACGTGTCGCTCGTGGAAGTCGCGACGAACTCCGCACTGTCGGCGGCCAACGCCGCACGCAAATTCGGCTTCGAACGCTGTTCGACCGAGGCTGTCAACCTGCTGAGCGCGCGCGACATCGACGCGGTTCTGGTGGCGACGCGTCACGCCTCGCACGCCGATCTGGTCTGTGCCGCACTCGCCGCCGGGAAGGCGGTGTTCGTCGAAAAGCCGCTGGCGATCGACCGGACGCAGCTGCGCCGCATCGTGCGCGCG
>Ga0070739_10003214_pt1 | contig 20747 bp, 21 predicted proteins | sample Coa_R1_7_FD_66445 | JGI IMG/M metagenome (GOLD analysis project Ga0070739, IMG submission 66445) | Surface soil microbial communities from Centralia Pennsylvania, which are recovering from an underground coalmine fire - Coalmine... | ecosystem: Environmental > Terrestrial > Soil > Unclassified ... | reverse complement strand
AGTACTCGCCTTTGTCCGCCTTTTCGCGATGCAGGTACTGAAACGACGCGAGGATCGCCAGAATACCGACGATCACCACCAGGCCGCGGAAGTAAGTGGCGAAGCCGTCGATGACCAGCAGATTCGAGAAGGCGGTCCCGCCCACCGCATAGGCCGCGGAAGCGCCCCATAGCGCCGCCAGCAGCGAAGCGATCGCAAAATATCCCAGCCAGTCTTTACGGCGCTTGCTGGTCAGCGGCTCCAGCACCATGATGACCGTGCCGGCGACGCTAAGAATAATTTCCGGCAGGACACGAATGTAATCGTCACCCGACGGCAGGTTGATCATCGCCGTGTTAGCGAGCATGAATCAACTCCGCCACCGAGACGGTACGCGGCCCGTGGTTCCGTACATGCATTTCCATTGTGTTCTTCGACTGGTTCAGCATGCTCGCGTTCGATGCGCTGATCGAGGGCAGGAATGTCTGCGCGTAGCTCCCCAGCCACACCATCAGCAGAATCAGCGGGACCATGCAGGCCCACTCGCGAACCTTCAGGTCGTACATATGATGGGCTACCTCATCGCTGGCTTTGCCCATGAACGTCCGCTGGTACAGCCACAGCATGTAGCAGGCCGACAGGATTACGCCGATGGCCGCGAACACGGCCCACTTGAACTGCGCCACCGCCGCTCCCTGCAGCACCAGAAATTCGCCGACGAAGTTATTCAGCGTCGGCAGGCCGATGCTGGCCAGCATGGTAATGGCGAACACCACCGCCAGATTTGGCGCGGGCGTCCCCACCCCGCCGTAGGCCGCGATCTCCAGCGAGTGCCGGCGCTCGTACATAAAGCCCACCAGAATGAACAGCGCACCGGTCGAGATGCCGTGATTCAGCATCTGGTATACGGCGCCATCAAAGCCCTGCTGCGTGAACGAGAACAGCCCCAGCACGACGAACCCGAGATGGCTCACCGAAGAATAAGCGACCAGCTTCTTCATATTCGGCTGCACCATCGCCACCAGCGCGCCGTAGATGATGCCGATAATCGCCAGCACCACGATCCACGGAGCGCACGTTCGCGCCGCGGTCGGGAACATCGGAATGCAGAAGCGCAGCAGCCCATATGTCCCCATCTTCAGCATTACGGAGGCCAGCATCACCGAACCTGCCGTCGGAGCCTCGACGTGGGCATCAGGCAACCACGTGTGCAGCGGCCAGAGTGGCACCTTGATCGCGAACGCGAGGAAGAATCCGAGGAATAACAGCAGCTGCTCGACCCCGGCGAATCCGGCGGTGCCGTGCTGCAGCTTGTCCATGATGGTCAGGTAGTCGAACGTGCCGGTACGGCCATAGACATAGATGATGGCCACCAGCATCATCATCGAGCCGACCATGGTGAAGATGAAGAACTTCACCGCCGCGTAGATGCGCCGGTCGTAGCCCCAAACCCCGATCAGGAAGTACATCGGCACCAGCGAAACTTCCCAGAACACGAAGAACAGGAACAGATCGAGGGCGCAGAACACGCCCACCAGTCCGAATTCCAGCAGCAGCAGGAATATGTAGAATTCCTTAATGCGTTTGGTGATGTAGTTCCACGAGATCAGAACGCAGATGGGCGTTAGCAGCGTTGTCAGCAGCACCAGCCAGAGGCTCACGCCATCGAGGCCGACATGATAGCGGATGTTCGGGGTATCGATCCACGGCAGGTTCGAGCCATAGCTGAAATCCTTCGGCATCGCCAAAAGCGCCAGCGACAGGAGGAACGTCAGCGTCGAGACACCCAGCGTGTACAAACGCACCAGCTGCGTATTGTTCTTCGGAAGCAGCAGGCCGATGACGAAGGCAGCCAGCGGGATCCAGATGACCAGGTTCAGCAGCATCAGCGCGCCCCCGCCAGACCCACGATGAACAGCAGCACGATGCTGCCGAACACCACCCAGACCGCGTAGCTGCGAATATAACCGGATTGCGCCAGCCGCAGGACATTGCCGATACCGCGGGATCGCGTGCCGAGGCCGTTTACGGCGCCATCGATCACCGCCGCGTCCATGCCGCGCCACAGCACCGTCCGCGAGCCCTCCACCAGAGGTTCCACCACCGTGGCGTTGTACGCTTCATCGACGAAATACTTGTTGTAGACCAGATTGTAGAGCCAGCGCGCTGATTGCGTGATCGTGTCGGGAATGCCCGGTCGCCACATATAACAGAGGAACGCCAGGGCGATTCCGATCAATCCCGCCGCCGAAGAAATCCAGACCAGCGTCTCCGTCTGCGTGGCCACTTCCGGGAACAGCGGCTTGAGCCAGAGCGGGACGTTGATAAACCCGCCCAGCAGCGACAGCACCGCGAGGATCGTCAGCGGGATCGTCATCAGCAGCGGAGATTCGTGCGGGTGAGCGTGCCCGCGATACTCGCCGAAAAAGGTCATGATCCATGCGCGAAACACGTAGAACGCCGTCATTCCCGCCGTGATCACGCCAACCCAGTACATCCACGGCGCTCGGCCGTACGCCGCCGAAAGGATCTCGTCCTTGCTGAAGAACCCCGACGTGCCGGGCACGCCCGAAATGGCCAGCGAAGCGGCGAATAGTGTCCAGCACGCAATCGGCATGAACTTCCTCAGGCCGCCCATGTTGCGCATGTCCTGTTCGCCGTGAATCCCGTGGATCACCGCGCCCGCGCCGAGGAACAGCAGCGCCTTGAAGAACGCGTGGGTCATCACGTGAAATATGCCCGCCGAGAACGCGCCTACGCCGCAGCCGAGAAACATGTAGCCGAGCTGCGAAATGGTGGAGTACGCGTAGACCTTCTTAATGTCGAACTGCGTCATGCCGATGGTCGCCGCGAAGAACGCCGTCGCCAGGCCGATGCCGGCAACCCAGTCCATGGCGATCGGCGCGTGCAGGAACAGCACGTGCGAGCGCGCCACCATGTACACGCCCGCGGTCACCATCGTCGCCGCATGGATCAGCGCCGAGACCGGAGTCGGACCGGCCATCGCGTCCGGCAGCCATACATAAAGTGGAATCTGCGCGGATTTACCGGTCGCGCCCAGCAGCAGCAGCAGGCAGATCACCGTCAGTGTCCCATAAGCGGCTTCAACCGGCATCCCATTGGCGGCGGTGAACACCTTCTGAAAATCGAAGCTGCCGAACTGCCGGAAGATCATGAACATCGCCAGCGAAAAGCCGAAGTCGCCGATGCGGTTGACGATAAACGCCTTATTGCCGGAATCGGTCGGCCACTTTTCGAGGAAGTAAAAGCTGATGAGGAGGTAGCTGCACAGGCCCACGCCTTCCCAGCCCACGAACAGCAGCACGAAGTTTTCCGCCAGCACCAGCACCAGCATGAAGAACATGAACAGGTTCAGATAGGCGAAAAAGCGGTAGTAGCCGCCCTCGTGCTCCATGTAGGAGGTCGCGTAGATGTGAATCAGCAGACCTACGCCGGTGACAATCATCAGCATCACCGCGCTCAGCCGGTCGACGGCGAAATCCACGCCGATGTTCAACGCCCCACTCTGCATCCACGTGTAGTAGTGCTCCACGTAGGGCGCGCTCAGCGGACTGCCCGCCCCGAACACTCCCAGCGCGAAGAGCGTCTTCACCACCCACAGGAAAGACAGCGCCACCGAGCCGATGGCCACGGTCTTGATCACCGGCATGCTCAGTCGCCGGCCGAAAATGCCGTTAACCAGGAAGCCGAGCAGCGGGACTATCGGAATCAACCAGAGAAGTTGGTCCATTGCAAGGTCCGAGTCAGTTCTTCATCGAGCTGACTTCGTCGATCTGCAGCGTCTTTCGGTTCTTGTACACCGTGAGAATGATGGCCAGGCCGACCGCGGCTTCCGCTGCCGCCACCACCATCACGAAGAAAGTGAAAATCTGCCCATCCACCTGCTTCATGCGGTACGAGAACGTCACGAAACTGAGGTTCACCGCGTTCAGCATCAGCTCGATCGACATGAACACGGTGATGATGTTACGGCGGAAAAAGAAGCCTGCGATTCCCAGGGAGAACAGCACCGCGCTCAGAATTAGATACCAATCCATCGGAACGCCGCCGCTCGTGGGCATCTATTCCAGCTCCTTTCGGGCCAGCACGATCGCCCCCAGAATCGCGATCAGGATCAGCACCGAGGTCACCTCGAAGGGCAGCAGATACTGCGTGAACAGCACGTGGCCGATGTCATAGGGGCTGCCTTTGGCCGCCGGGTCGCCGAAGTGCACAGTCTCGCTGTTCGGCAGCACGGCCTGAATAATGAAGGCCACCAGCCCCAGAAAAATCACCAGCAGCGGCACACCGAGAATCTTGACCATGCGGCGGAGCGGCGTCACCGGCTCCGACCCTGCGTTCAGCAGCATGATGACGAAGACAAACAGCACCATCACCGCGCCGGCATAGACGATCACCTGTGCGGCCGCGATGAACGGCGCGCCCAAAAGCAGGTAAAGCACGGCCAGAGACCCCATGACGCCGACCAGCGACAGCGCGCTGCTGATCGGGTGCGTCTGCACCACGAGGTTGACCCCGCAAACGACGGCGATGATCGCGAAGACGAGAAACAGTACGAGGTCCATCGTTTATTTGCTGAACAGCGCTACCAGAACGCCCGTCACAAGCAGGTTTAGCATCGCCACCGGAAACATGAACACCCAGGCGAAGCGCATGAGCTGGTCATAACGGAAGCGCGGCAGCGTGCCGCGGATCCAGATAAACACGAACAGCAGCAGGACCACCTTGCCGCAGAACCAGAACAGCGGCATCAGGATCCGAAACACAGGCGCCAGTGCGGGAACCAGCCAAATGGCCAGAAAGATCAGCGCCAGGCCGAACGACGCCAAAGTCACCACCCCGAAGCTGTACTTCTCGATCGGTTTGCGCGGGTGCATCGCGCCCCAGGCCGCCATCAGTCCGAAAACGAAAAAAATGATTGGAGCGATAACGTTGGAGTACGGCTGCGGAAACAGCGGATGCCAGCCACCCAGAAACAGCAGCGTGGCTACACAGGTTACCGTCACCATGTTGCAGTACTCGGCCATGAAGAAGGCCGCGAACTTCATGCTGGCGTACTCGGTGTGATAGCCGGCCACCAGTTCGTTCTCCGCTTCCGGCAAATCGAACGGAATGCGGTTTGTTTCCGCGAACACGGCGATCAGAAAGAGGATGAAGCTGATGATCTGTGGGAAGGGCATCTCGAAGATGCTCCACCGCGGAATGAAGCCCAGATAGTAACCGCTCTGCTGCTCCACGATTTTGCGGAAGCTGAGCGTATTCGCCATCAGCAGCGGCGCGGCCACGGCCAGCGCCATCGGAAGCTCGTAGCTGATCATTTGCGCCGAACTGCGCAGCCCGCCCAGCAGCGAGTACTTGTTGTTCGATGACCACCCGGCCAGCGCCACCCCGTATACGCCAATGGACGAGACCGCCAGCACGAACAGCACCCCGATATTCAGATCCGTCAGCTGCATCCACGTGCGCACCCCGAAGATGTCCACCTCCGGCCCGAACGGAATCACCGCGATCGAGGTCAGCGCGAGCGCGACGGCAACAATCGGCGCGAGAAAGTAAAAGAACTTACTAACATGCGAGGGCACCATGCCCTCTTTGGTGATGAGCTTGATGACATCGGCCAGCGGCTGCAACAACCCATGCGGCCCCACGCGGTTCGGCCCTGGCCGGATCTGGATATGCGCCAGAACCTTCCGCTCCAGCCACTGCAAATACGCCAGCGCCGTCAGCAGCACGAAGGCCACGATGGCGACCTTGATCAAACTGATGACGTAGAAGTTCATTGCCGCGAAACCGTGGCTGGATCAGATCTCTTACTTGTGCTCATCGTCCCGTGTACAGCGCGCCCGGCGCTTCCAGCACCGTGGTCAGCGTCTTGGACCAGCGCCCGAGTGTTCCGGACGTATAAAGCGTGTCGCCCGCCGACCGGATCAGCTCCGGCCGCGACTGCGTCGGAACCCGCCCATTCACCGGAGCGGTCTGCGCCGCTCCGCCCGCGGTGATCACGGGCAAAGGAACATTATAGCCATGCACGGTTTGCCGGATCTCCTCGAACACCTTCTCCGGCAGCCAAATGCCGATGTTGGCCCCCATCTCTTTGGCCAGCAGCCCCATGATCTCCAGATCCGGCTTGGCCCCCATCATCTTAATCGCCGCCTTGAGCCGCTGGACCTCGCCACAAACGTTGGTCACCGTGCCCGACTTTTCGTAAGCCGAAGCTCCCGGAAACACCACATCCGCGCGTTGCGCCGTTTCGGTAAGGAACAGGTCCTGAACCACTACAAAGGCGTGTTCCGCCGCGAGCGCGGTTCGCCGTAGCGGATTCGCGCCAACCACCCAGAGCACGTCGAGATCGGCCGCGCTCAGGATCTGATCGTACGCCAGCCCCTGCTTCTCCGCTGCCTGGTATCCGGGCCCAAGATCGGGCAGCAGCCCCATGTCGGAAGCGCCACGGGAATTGGAATAATCCACCAGCGCCACGTATTTCACCGGAATGCCGAGCGAATCGCCGAACGCCACCAGCTTCCGCACCGCATCGCCCTGGATCGCGTCGCCGAACAGGATGACGAGGTCGCCCTCCTTGCTCAGCGATTCGCGAAGTTGTTCGAGCGCCCGAATCTCGCGGCCCGGCTGCGCCTCGAGGGCCATCATCGCGTACTTGTCTTCGCGCGTTGGTCCGCGCGTGATGGTGTAGATGTGCGCTTCGTGATGCCGGTAGTTGGCGCGCGCCTGGAAGCTCAGGAACGGCTGCTGTTGCGCGAGATCGTTGGCAATAACCAGCACCGCTTTGGCGTTGTAAACGTCGGCTGTGGTGGCCAGCGCGTTCGCGCGCCCGCTGAGCGCGTCCATGAGCGTGGCAATGTCGCCCGTTCGATGATGGTCGATATTGGCGGTCCCCAGCACCTGTCGCGCGAACTTCTGCAGGAAGTAATTCTCTTCGTTCGAGGTGTGGTTCGACCCGATGACACCGAAATTCCCGCCACGATCCCGAACCTCTTTGAACTTCGCCGCCACCGCGGCCAGGGCTTCCGACCACGACACCGGCTCCAGCGGACCGCCGCCTTTGCGCATCAGTGGCGACTGGAGCCTTTCCGGATGCTGCACGAAATCGAACGCGAAACGGCCTTTGAGGCAGAGGAACTCGCCGTTGATGCCCGAATGGTCGCGGTTGTTGCCGCGAATGATCTCGCCGTTGCGAACGCCGAGCGTGGTCTTACAGCCGTTCGAGCAATGGGTGCAAATCGTGCCCACGTGCTCCATCTCCCACGGCCGCGTCTTGTAGCGGTACATGCCGCTGGTCAGCGCGCCGACTGGGCAGATGTCGATGCACATGCCGCACTCGTCGCAGTTCAGGTGGTTGCCCTGGTTTGGCAGAATCTCGGAGATCACGCCGCGGTTGCCGACGCCCAGCGCCGCCACGCCCATGCCCTCGTCGCAAATACGGACGCAGCGGTAACACAGGATGCAGCGCGGCCGGTCGTAGAACACCACCGGCGACCACTGCTCTTCATCCACGTGCAGCTTCTCTTCCAGATACCGGCTCTCGCCCACGCCGTAGCGGAACGTCATGTCCTGCAGTTCGCACTCGCCGCCCTTGTCGCACACCGGGCAGTCCAGCGGATGATTGGTGAGCAGAAACTCCACCATTGTCTTCCGCGCTTCGTGCACCGGCGCCGAATCGGTGTGCACCACCATGCCTTCGGCCACCGGCAGGGTGCAGGCCACCTGCAGCTTCGGCGTTTTCTCCACTTCGACAAGGCACATGCGGCACGCCGCCTGCAGCTTCAGCCCGTCGTAGTAACAGAAGGACGGGATCTCAATGCCCGCCTGCTTAGCCGCGTTAATTACCAGCGTGCCGGGCGCGGCCTGCACCGGCTTTCCGTCGATCGTCAGGTTTACCAGATCGGCCATTCTTTCAATCTTTCAGCTGCGGCGGCTACACGGCCGCCAATTCATGCGCATGTTCGTACGGGCACGGTCTCCCGTCCAGATGCGCTTCGAACTCATCACGGAACTTTTCGACGAAGGACATCATGGGCATCGCCGCCGCGTCGCCAAGGGCGCAAAACGTGCGGCCGAGCATGTTGCGCGCCACGTCGTACATCAGATCGATGTCGCCCCGCACACCGGCGCCGTCGTGCATGCGCGTGAGCACCTTCCGCAGCCAAGTGGTGCCCTCGCGGCAGGGAATACACCAGCCGCAGCTCTCGTGAGCGTAAAACCGCATGATGCGCAGCATGGCTTTCACCATGCAGGTGTCTTCATCCATGACGATCACGCCGCCGGAGCCGAGCATGCTCTTTGCTTTTGCGACGGTGTCGAAATCCATGGCCAGGTCGCACTCGTCGGCCTTCAGCACCGGACACGAAGACCCGCCCGGAATCACCGCCTTCAGCTTCTTCCCGCCCGGTATACCGCCGCCGACTTCGTCGATCATGCGCAGAAGGTTGAAGCCCATCGGCAGTTCGTAAACGCCAGGTTTGTTGACATGACCCGAAAGACAGAACAGCCGTGTGCCGCCGTTCTTGGGCGTACCCAGCGCCGCGAACGCCGCGCCCCCGTCGCGAATGATGAACGGGACCGCCGAGTAGCTCTCCACGTTATTGACCACCGTCGGGCAGCTCCACGCGCCGACAACGGCCGGAAACGGTGGCTTCAGACGCGGAATGCCTCGTTTCCCTTCCAGCGAATCGAGCAGCGCCGATTCCTCGCCGCACTCGTAAGCCCCCGCACCGCTGTGTGTCCGTACGTCGAATTTCCAGCCGGAGCCCAGCGCGTTGTCGCCCAGAAACCCGCGCCCGTACGCCTCGTCGATGGCCCGGTCCATGATCTCGATCAGATAGCGATACTCGCCGCGTATATAAATGTAGCCGGCGTTCGAGCCGATCGCCCGCCCGCAGATCATCATGCCCTCGATCAGCTGGTGCGGATCGTACTCCATCAGCAGCCGGTCTTTGCAGGTGCCCGGCTCGCTCTCGTCGGCGTTGCAGATCACATACTTCGGTTTCGGCGAGTTGCGCGGCACGAAGCTCCACTTCATGCCTGTCGGAAAACCCGCGCCGCCGCGCCCGCGCAGCGCCGAGGCCTTCACTTCATCAATGATCTGCTCCGGCGTCATTTCCAGCGCTTTGCGAATCGCGGCGTATCCGTCGGTCGCAAGATAGGTGTCGATGCTCGCCGAATTCGCCATCCCGAAGCGGCGGCTCAGAACTTTCACCTCCAGCGGACTCGGTTCGTTATAAAGCGGCATGTGCTTAACTCACCCGCGCCCGGCGGATGTCGTCGATCAGCTTGTCCAGTTTCTCGGGCGTCACGAAATGATGGAAATCGTAATTGATCTCGACCGCGGGCGCCCAGGAGCAGGCGCCCATGCACTCCACCTCTTCCAGCGAAAACAGCCCGTCGGGAGTCACTTCTTTGTTGCCGATTCCCAGCTTCTTCTTCGCATGATCGTAGAGCTGCTCTCCACCCACCAGCAGGCAGCTGATATTCGTGCACACCTGCACGTGATAGCGGCCCATGGGCCTGCGGTGCAGCATCGAGTAGTAGCCAACCGTTTCATCCACGGTCAGCGGCTGCACGCCGACGCGCTTCGCCACTTCCTCGATCAGCTCCGTGGTAACCGCGCCCACCTCATCCTGGGCGTACAGCAGCATGGGCACGATGGCCGACCGCTGCCGCCCCTCGGGATAGATGGTCAGCAGCTTCGCGAACTTCGCTTCCAGCTCCGGCGAAAAAGTCATTTAGCGATCCACGTCCCCCAGCACAAAATCCTGGCTGCCCATGGTGGCGATGGTGTCGGCGATCAGCGTCCCCTCGATCATCTTCGGCAGGCCCTGCAGGTTCCCGAAACTCGGCGTGCGCATGAAGACGCGATATGGCCGCGACGTTCCGTTGCTCACGATGTAGTAAGCGATCTCGCCGCGCGGCGACTCGATAGCCTGATACACTTCACCGGCCGGCACGCGGTAGCCCTCGGTGACGATCTTGAAGTGGTAGATGAGCGCCTCCATCTGCGTCTTCATCTTTTCCCGGTCGGGAAGTACGATCTTCGGCGCGTTCGCCTGCCACGCGCCCTCGGGCATGCCCTCCAGCGCCTGCACGATGATCCGCGCGCTTTGCCGCATCTCTTCCATGCGCACCTGGTATCGCGAGTACACGTCGTTGCCGGTCCGCGTCGCTACCTTGAAATCGAATTTGTCGTAGCTGGAGTAGGGCTCGGTTTTTCTCACGTCCAGTGGCAGTCCCGCCGCCCGCACCATCGGCCCGGTGATGCCCAGGTCCAGCATGTCCTCCAGCGCGATCGGCCCCACGCCGACGGTCCGCCGCTTCCAGATCGGGTTCTGATCCAGCAGCTCTTCGTACTCGTCCACCTTCTCCGGAAATGAGCGAATGAAGCGCGCCACCATGCGGTCCCACCCGCGCGGCGGCTCCAGCGCCAGGCCGCCCGGACGGATGTAGCTGGTCATCATCCGCTGCCCGGAGAACTGCTCGAAGATCTTCAGAATCTCCTCGCGCTCGCGGAAGCAGTAAAAGAATACGCTCATCGCGCCCAGATCGAGCGCGTGCGTCCCCAGCCAGACCAGATGGCTGGCGATCCGCTGGAATTCCACCAGCATCACCCGCATCCACTGCGCCCGCGCCGGGATCTCGATATCGCCGATCAGCTTCTCCACCGCCAGCGAATACACGAGGTTGTTCGACAGGTTCGCGAGATAATCGACGCGATCGGTCAGCGTGACCGTCTGCTGCCAGGTCTTGACCTCGCACTCCTTCTCGATGCCCGTGTGCAGGAAACCGATGTCCGGCGTGGCCTTCACCACTGTTTCGCCGTCGAGCTCAATGATCACGCGCAGCACACCGTGCGTCGAGGGGTGCTGCGGCCCCATGTTCAGCACCATGCGCCGCGGCGTGCCCGTCCCGCCTTCCAGCGCCGCGGGCGCCGGCATGCTTTCGGTATGCTCGATCAGTTCCTGCATGGTGAGTTACTCATTCTGGTACGTGTACTTGTGCCCATGAACCGGGTAATCCTTCCGCAGCGGATGTCCTTCCCAGTCAATCGGCATGAGAATGCGGCGCAGGTCCGGATGATTGCGGAAGCGGATGCCGAACATATCGAATACTTCGCGTTCGTACCAGTTGGCGCCGCGCCACACACTCGTAACCGATTCCACCTCGGGCTCCTGCTCCCGCACGCGCACTTTCAGACGGATCCGTTCGTTACGGCTGGTCGAGTGCAGATGGTAAACCACCTCGAACCGAGGATCTGCGGGATACCAGTCCACGCCGGTGATGGAGCTGATGCGATTAAACTCCATCTCGCGGAAAAAGCGGCACACATCGACAATCTTCCCCGGCGCTATGAACAGCGTCGGCTCATCGCGGTCCCGGTGGCCGTCGACAATGGCCGCGCTGTCGCGCTGCTCCAGCGCCGCTGCGGCGGCGACATCCTTCAAAGCTTCAGGAAGCATTCGGCTCTTAGTCTTCTTCTCCGCCCGGACTGCTCAGCGCCCAGTCCAGCACGCCCTTCTTCCAGATATAGAAGAAACCGGCCAGCACCAGCACCACGAAGACCAGCATTTCGAAGAACGCGAACAGCCTGAGTTCGCGGTAAACCACAGCCCACGGGTAAAGAAAAATGGCTTCGATATCGAACAGAATGAAAACGATGCCCACCAGGTAGAACTTGACGCTGAAGCGCTCGCGCGCCGACCCCGTCGGCGCCATGCCCGATTCGTACGGCGTATCCTTCAGCCGGCTCTTGACACGTTTTCCAAGCAGCCACGAAAGCGTGACCAGCGCCGAGGCAACCGCGATGGCGAGGAGGATCTGTATCAGGACCGGAAAGTATGTCTGCGGATACGAAGTAGGCATTACCAGTCGCTGTCCTTCACTATAATACATAGCGAGACATGGCCAGCCCCGAAACAGAATCGAATCAGAGTGTTGTGATTAATGGGCGCCCGCGCGAGATTCCCGCCGGCCTCACCGTTGCCGCGCTGCTGCGCCACCTGTCCGTCGACCCGGAGCGCGTAGCTATCGAACTGAATCGCGAGATCATTCGCAAGCCGTCCTGGGACAGCACGAAGGTGGACCCCGGCGCGGAACTGGAAATCGTCCAGTTCGTCGGCGGCGGCTGAGAATCTCCTGCCGCAGTAGAATTATAGACAGCACATGAACAACCCACAGTTGTTCTTCGCCATCGGCATTCCCACCCTCGCCATCCTTGTCGGAATCCTGGTCAACATGATCCAGGTGAGCACGATAAATGCACGTATAACGGATGTGGTCAGTCGCCTCTCCGCCCTCGAAGACCGCGTAAACACCGGTTTCGACCTGCTCACGAAGAAGATCTACGAACTGGACACCCGCATCTCACGCATCGAAGAGCGCCTGAACTTCCGGTCCTGAGGGCTGTCTTTCGGCTTCCCGGACCGCTGATTCCGCGGTCGGTACCGGTCCGTCGATTGCCCTATTGACTCCTCCCGCCGCTGACGTACAATCTTTATGGCTCCTCAACTCAGAAACGCGGACGGGTAAACATGTTCAAAACAAAGAAAACGCGTCCTGAAAGTTCGTCCGACGCCCAGAACTTCTCCTCCAGCGACGTGGCGCGCATCGCCCAGGTCAGCCTGCGCCAGCTCCAGTGGTGGGACGAGCGCAAGGTTGTATCCCCCAGACACGAAGGTCATAAGCGGGTCTACACGCCTGAAGAAGTAATCGAGATCACAGTCATCGCCGAACTCCGCCGCAAGGGTTTTTCCCTCCAGAAAATCCGCCGCGTGCTCCGGTTCCTGCAGCGTGAGATGGGCCGCCGCCTCGCCGACGTGCTGGAGAATAATTCCGACCTGCACCTCGTCACGGACGGCAAGGCAATTTACCTGGAAGACGAGCGCGAACGCATCATCGACATCCTCAAGAACGCCCGCCAGCCAATGTTCCTGGTCTGCGTCACCGATCAGGTACGCCGCCTGGGAACCACCAATGGCGCCCCGCGTAAGCCCGTCCGCACCGAGAGCGCCGCCGGGATCAAAAAAGCCCGCATGGGCTAACCGGAACCTCGGCAGGAAACTGAACCTTTCGCTGCGGCGTCCCGTCTTAACAGAAGACGTCCGTCATCCTCGCTATAATGAGGTCAAGAACCCGTATGCCCCGCCGCAGCTCACCCCTCCTTCTTGTATTTCTTTTCGTGGCCCTCTGCGCACTCATTGGAGGCGTGTTCGGCCCGGGACTTACGCGCGTCTCGGCCGCGACGGCCAGCGGGCCGGAGGACGACGTCCAGGCCAGCATCCACCGTTTCACCCGCATTTACGATGTGGTCGAGCAGAACGCCGCCACCAAACCGACGGCGGATAAGGCCATCTACAAGGGCGCGATTCCGGGCATGCTGCGGACGCTCGATCCGCACTCGAATTTCTTCGATCCCAAGGATTTCGCAGCCCTCCGCGACGACCAGCGCGGTGAGTATTTCGGCGTGGGAATGTATGTCGGGGAGCGGAACGGCAAGACCATTGTTATCGCGCCCTTCGAGGGTTCGCCCGCCTATAAAGCCGGCCTGCGGCCCGGGGACGTGATCATGGAGGTCAACGACAAGCACACCGACAACATGACCACCTCCGAGATCGCCGACATGTTGAAGGGTCCCAAAGGCACCAGGGTTACCGTGGTTGTCGGCCGCGACGGCGTGGACAAGCCGATCACCTTCAACATTACCCGCGGCGAGATTCCACGCAACAGCGTCGAGAAGGCATTCTGGCTGAAGCCGGGAATCGCCTACGTCAAGATCACGTCGTTTAACGAGACCACCAGCAAGGAACTTGATGACAACCTCGCCCGCCTGGGCGAAGAGAACATCAAGGGCCTGGTGCTCGATCTTCGCGACAACCCTGGCGGCCTGCTGAATGAGGGCGTCGCCGTAGCCGGCCACTGGCTGCGCAAGGGCGAGATCGTTGTCTCGCATCGCGGACGCGCCTCCGCCGATAAGCCCTACACCGCCAAGGGCAGCCCGTACGGACTGAACTACCCCATGGTGGTGGTGGTCAATGGTTACTCCGCCTCGGCGGCCGAAATCGTCGCCGGCGCGCTTCAGGATCACGACCGCGCGCTGATCGTCGGCGACACCACCTTTGGGAAGGGCCTCGTGCAGACCGTGTACCCGCTGGATGACAACACCGGCCTTGCGCTCACCACAGCGCACTACTACACCCCCAGCGGCCGCCTCATCCAGCGCGATTACTCGAACATTTCGTTCCTCGACTACTACTACGGCAAGCACGCCGAGCAGAAGAACCCGCTGGATGTGAAGATGACCGACGCCGGCCGCACCGTTTACGGCGGAGGCGGCATCACGCCGGACGAAAAGATCCCGACGCCAAAGCTGAACAAGTTCCAGACCGAGGTCCTCCGCGCCTACGCATTCTTCAACTTTACGGCGGACTACTTCGGCACGCATTCGACGAAGCTGCCCACAGGCTGGTCGCCGGACGAGGCAGTCGTCGAGGATTTCCACGATTACCTGCTGAAGAAGAAGGTGCCCTTCACGGAAGCGGAATGGACCGAGAACCACACGTGGGTCAGGAACCAGCTCAAGCACGAGATGTACATCACGGCATTCAGCTTCGAGGCCTCGCAAAAAGTCCAGGCGGAGAATGACCCGGTGCTGGGGAAGGCCGTCACCTACATGCCCGAGGCCGTCGCTCTGCTCGACAAATCCAACAAGCTGGTTGTCCAGCGCATGGGGCGCGATCGCTTTTAATGGATTCGGCCGTAACGGCTGCATCGCTACATACTCTTCCGCACGCCCGGCCTGAGCCGCAGATCACGGTTCTCGACGCGGGCGGGCAGTATTGCCACCTGATCGCGCGCCGCGTACGCGACCTGGGCGTTTATGCCGAGGTCCGGCCCAGCGACACGCCCGCATCTGAGTTGAAGAACCGCCGAGGCATAATCGTTTCCGGCGGCCCGGCCAGCGTGTACGAAGCCGGCAGCCCGCGCATCGACCCCGAGATCCTCAACGCCGGACCCGCGATCTTCGGCATCTGCTATGGCCTCCAGGCCGTGGCGCACGCGCTCGGCGCGCCGGTACAGCGCGGCGAAAAGGGCGAATATGGTCTGGCGCGCATCGAACTGCGGCACGCGCATCCGTTGTTTCCCGGCGAGTCGGCCGGTGGTTTGCAGGTTTGGATGAACCACCGCGATCGGCTCGAGGCGCCGCCTGCCGGCTTCGATCTCATCGCTTCCAGCGGCGACTGCCCGGTAGCTGCCATCGCGCACCGTGAGCGGCCGATCGCCGGCGTGCAGTTTCACCCCGAAGTCGTGCACACCCAGTTCGGCGGCGAGATTCTGGCGAACTTCGTGTTCGGCATGGCCCAGTGCGAGCGCGACTGGAGCCCCAAAGACCGGCTGGGGCTGATTGAGGCAGACATCCGCGAAACCGTTCGGGACCGCAGCGTTTTCTTCTTCGTCAGCGGCGGTGTCGATTCCACCGTCGCCTACACGCTGTGCCTGCGCGCTCTCGGCCCGGACCGCGTGTTCGGCATCTACGTCGATACCGGGCTGATGCGTGAGGGCGAAACCGAGTACGTGCGGCGGCTGTTCGCCACTCTTGGCGCAAAGGCTTTCCGCGTTGAGGACGCCTCCCGCGAGTTCCTCGAAAAGCTGGCCAGCCTGACCGATCCCGAAGCCAAGCGCATGGCCATCGGCGAGGAGTTTGTCGCCGTCCAGGACCGCATTCTCCGATCCGGCCACTTCCTCGACGGCAACTGGATTCTCGGCCAGGGCACCATCTACCCGGACACGATCGAATCCGGGGGCACGGCCAATGCCGACGTCATCAAGACGCATCACAATCGCGTCGCCGGCATCCAGCAGTTGATCTCCGAGAACCGGCTGGTCGAGCCATTGGCCTCCTTCTACAAGGATGAGGTGCGGGAGATCGGCCGCGAGCTGGGCATCCCCGGCGAGTTCCTCTCCCGGCATCCGTTCCCCGGCCCTGGGCTGGCCATCCGCTGCCTGTGCTCGGCTGAGGAACGCCCGCTGGTGCGCATCGACGACGGCCTGCTTCTCCCGATCCGCTCGGTAGGCGTTCACGGCGATTCGCGCAGTTATCGACCCGTGCTGTGGGGCTTCATCGGCATGGACCACGCCCGAGCAACGGAGCTGGTGAACGCGTCCACGGAGTTCAACCGTGTGATCTGCCAGACCGCTTCGAATGCCGCGTTCGGAGACATGCGGGTAACCCGGGGCTTCATCGACGAAACGCGGCTTGCCCGCCTGCGCCGGGCCGACTTCGTGGTCCGCCGCTTTTCCCAGAGCGCCGGCTTCGAGGACCAGGTATGGCAGTTCCCGGTCGTGCTGATCCCGGTGGGCACGTCGGAGCGGCCCGACTCCGTCGTCCTGCGACCCATTCACTCGGTCGACGGCATGACCGCGCAGTCGGTAGAGATGCCGCGCGAGCTTCTCAGCCGAATTGGCGCCGAACTGCTCGCCATCCCCGGTGTATGCAGCGTTTTTTACGACCTCACACACAAGCCTCCGGGAACGATAGAGTGGGAGTAGGTCCACATGGACAAGTTCGCGGACAAGATCAGCTACTTCCGCTTCCAGGTGCTGCCCGGGGAAAGTCAGGAGGAGTTCGACGCGCTCCTGGCGGAATACGGCCGAGCCTACGGCCCCAGCGGGATTCACGAGCGTTTTCTGGTGGACGACATGGCGCGGGCGCACTGGAAGATCGTGCGCATGCACCGCGTGGCGGAACTGGTTCGGGCACATCCTAAAGCCGCGGCCACGGCGGCCCGTGACATCGCCACCAACGAGCGCACGCTGCGCCGCGCGCACAAGCACCTGCTGGAGTTTCGCAAGCTGAATGGCCGGCCCGAAAAGGACACGCCGGAGCGGCGCGCGCTGCGCGACACTGCCATGCAGGGCCGGCTTCCGGCCAATATCGCGAGACGCCCCACCCTCGACATGCTCTTCGGCAACAGCGACCCGTTTGTTTCACGAGCGTAAAGGCGACATGCACGCATGAGATCTCGTATCGCTGCAGCCATTGCTCTGGCGGCAGTTTTCGTTCACGCACAGCAGCCGCTGACCGCGCGCCAGGTGATCGAGCGCATTCAGAAGAACGTCGGCGTGACCTGGCAAACTCCCACCGTCGACACCTTTAAGGCCGGGGATCCGGAGACGCGCGTCACTGGCATCGCAACCGCGTTCACCGACAGCTACGACGTCCTCCAGCGCGCCGCCTCGAGCGGGAAGAACCTGATCATCAGCCACGAGCCGAGCTTCTATAACCACCTCGATGAGACGAAGGCGCTCGAGAACGACGCCGTCTACCGGCAGAAGATCGAGTTCATCCGCCGGCACAACATGGTCGTGTTCCGCTTCCATGATCACTGGCACATGCGCCGGCCGGACGGGATCATGGTGGGCATGGTTCGCGAACTGGGCTGGGAAAGGCAGCAAAGCCAGACCGACCCGGCGCTGTTCGCCGCGCCGCAGCCGACCCTGGGCGCTCTGGCGGCGAGCATTCGCGATCGCCTGCACGACAAAACCCTGCGCGTGGTGGGCGATCCCGGGGAGAAACTCGCGCACATCGCCATGCTGCCCGGAGCGGCGGGCGCCGACCGGCAGATCGCGATGCTCGAGCGCAGCGATGTGGACGCGCTGGTGGTGGGCGAAGCGCGCGAGTGGGAAACGGTGGAGTATGCTCGCGACGCCCTCAACGAGGGCCGCCACAAAGGGCTGATCATCATCGGCCACGTGCTGTCGGAGGAGGCCGGTATGGACGAGTGCGCCCGCTGGCTAAAAACCTTCATCACGGAAGTGCCGGTCGAGTTCATTCCTGCCGGCGAGCCGTTCTGGCGCCCTGAATAGGGTCACTGCCTAATTCGGGGAGCATCAGTGCCACTGAACGAGACGGTCCGGGTCGTCCACCAGCACGACGTCGTATTTCTCCAGCATGGGCATGAGCACCTGTTCCAATTCGCCTCTCCAGAGATCGCCTTCGTAGAACCGCGCTTTCATCGGGTCGCGGGAGGCGAGGTCGGGAAAGCGACGCATGAAGAAGAAGGTGTCAGCGTCTTCCAGTGAAAGGAACGGGCCGAGGATCTTCATTCCGATCTCGTCGTGCGCCGGGATCACCCTGGTATGAAAGATCTCGAGAAACCGCGCGCGGCATCCCGGCTTCGTCTTATAGGTGCGCATTTCGATGATCACAGGGGCCCCTTGCCGAATTTCAGCACATAATCCGGGGCGCCGCCGGGTATGGGCGCGCCCGCCTCGAGCCGCAGCGGAAGCACGCCGGCCCAGACCGGGAGCGCGTAATCCTCTTCGTCGTCGATGGGAGGACCGGTGCGAATCTTGGCGGAGGCTTCCTCGATGGTGAAGGCCAGCGCCGCAGTGGCTTTCAACTCCTTCTCGCTGGGGCCTCGTACGTGGTTCCATCGGCCCGCGATCAGGTGCTCGGAGATGATCCGCAGCGCTCGGGTTTTCTCCCCCTCATCGGCGATAGCACGAGCGGTCCCGAACGCGGTCACGCTGCGGTAGTTCATGGAATGATGGAACGCCGAGCGCGCCAGCACCAGACCGTCGACGAGAGTCACGGTCACGCAGGCGGGCACGCCCGCATCGAGCGTCCGGAGCATGCGGCTCGCGGCCGAACCGTGCAGATACAGTTTGTCGCCGTCCCTGCCGCACAGCGTGGGGATTACGAAGGGCTGACCATCGACCTGAAAACCGACGTGCGCGAGGAACCCGGCATCGAGAATCGCATGGATCGTTTCCGCATCGTGTGACCCGCGATTCGGCAGCCGTTTCAGCTGTGTTCGGCCGGTCAACTTCACTGCTTCACTCGCGTATAGGTCATGATCCAGTTCGTTTCCCAGGTTTTGCCTCCGTCCTGAGAAAAGGCCTGCTCCCAGCGAGGATGATCGGGGGAGGGAACCAGCCAGAGGTAGCGGACGAAGATGTTGCGGCCATTGTAGTCTTCCTGGTCGTAAAACTCGCCGCGGCCGTTCCGGAAGTCCCCGACTGTTGCGGGCAGTGAAAAGACGCCACTGGCCTGATTCGCCCAGTAGATGCTCCACTGGTGAGACTTGGGATTCCAGGTGCGGACGGTCATCCCTTCGATGTGCCCGGTTGGGCTGTCGGCCTCGAATTCGTCCATGTTGGCGCGGCCGCCCCAGACGGGGCGCGCGACCAGGGTCCCATCGAACTCGACCCATTGATTCGAGCCGGTGAGCGGATGCAACAGGCGGCGGCTGTGCGCCTTCCACTGCCCGAACTCGAAATCGAAATCATGCTGGCCATCACGCTGCGGGCTGTTCGTTCCCGCGGGCGCGGCCAGGGCGGCCAGCAGGCAACAGATCGAAATGCGCTGCAACATGCTTCGAGGATGCCTCTTTCAGTGGTATTTTGAAAGATCCACTTTGTATGCAGCTGACGATACCACTCGCGAAGAACGCCGGTCCGTTGTTCCGCCAGGTCTACGCCGGCCTCCGGGACGCCATTCTCTCCGGCGCACTCGCGGCCGGGGAGAAGCTGCCTTCCACGCGGGAGCTGGCTGAGCAGCTCGGCGTATCGCGAACCGTCGCGCTGCTCGCATTTGACCAGCTGCTGGCGGAAGGATTCGCCCAATCACGCACGGGATCCGGGACGTACGTCGCCCGCGGACTGGCGGAACGCGGCTCCGCAGCCCGTCACGGGTCGGCAAAGCTGCGCTTATCGACGTTCGGGCGATCGGCGGCGCTGGCGATGTCGCGGGTCTACGTGCCTGCCCAGCAGAAGCCGGCGCTGCCGTACGACTTCGCCTATGGGCGGAGCGATCTCGAAACATTCCCGTTCGAACTCTGGCGACGCACACTGTTGCGCTGCGCGCGTAAGGCGCCCGTTTCCGAGCTGCACTATGGGGCCGCCGCCGGGAACGCACGTCTTCGCGAGGCGATCTGCGCGCACCTGCGCCGCTCACGCGCTGTTAACTGCGAGGCCTCGCAGGTGATCGTCGTTAATGGCTCGCAGCAGGCGCTCGACCTCATTGCACGAGTGCTGATCGAGCCGGGTGATCGCGTAGCCATCGAAGATCCGAGCTATCAGGGAACTCGAGAAGTGCTTCGCGCCGCACGAGCGCGACTCGCTCCCGTCGCGGTGGATCGGGATGGACTGAATCCCGAACGGCTGCCGGCCAAAGCACGGCTGGCCTTCGTCACACCATCGCATCAGTTTCCGACCGGCGCAATTCTCCCGCTTGGCCGGCGGGCGGCTCTTCTCGATTGGGCCCGCCGTAATCGCGCGGTAATCGTCGAAGACGATTACGATGGCGAATTCCGCTACGAGGGGCAGCCGCTTGAATCCCTGCAGGGACTCGATCAGGACGGCCGCGTCATCTACATCGGGACATTCTCGCGCACGGTGTTTCCTTCCCTGCGCATCGGGTACCTGATCGCGCCGGCGGCGCTGGTTCCGGCTTTCACTGCCGCGAAATGGCTTTCCGATCGGCACACCGCCGCGCTGGAACAGGCGACGCTGGCAGAGTTCATCTCGAGCGGGGCCTATGAGCGCTCGCTGCGCCACGTGCGCAGGAGAACTGCCCTGCGCCGGAGGATGCTGCTGGACGCGATAGCCAAGTGGCTGGGCGATCGTGTGGAGATCACCGGTGACGGAGCGGGGGCACACGTGGCGCTTTGGCCCAGGGAGGCGGTAGACGAGGAGGCAGCAATTGCCGCCGCCGCGGCCCGCGGCGTCGGGATTTATGG
>Ga0070739_10003213_pt1 | contig 20750 bp, 14 predicted proteins | sample Coa_R1_7_FD_66445 | JGI IMG/M metagenome (GOLD analysis project Ga0070739, IMG submission 66445) | Surface soil microbial communities from Centralia Pennsylvania, which are recovering from an underground coalmine fire - Coalmine... | ecosystem: Environmental > Terrestrial > Soil > Unclassified ... | reverse complement strand
CCAACGGTTTTTGACGCTGGACGCCTTCACGCAGGCCGGCTTCGACGTCGTCGCGCTGCTCAATGAGCCGTCGGCGGCGGGCTTCGAGTACGCCCACCGCTACCGCTCGATGATCACCGCCAAACGCGAATACGTCCTGATCTACGACCTCGGTGGCGGCACATTCGACGCGTCACTGCTCAAGATGACTGGACGCCTCAACGAGGTGGTCACCAGCGAGGGCATCCAGCGCCTCGGCGGCGACGACTTCGACGAGGCGATATTGCAGCTGGTCCGCAACCGCGCCAAGCTTCGCAGACTCGATGCCGCCGCCCGGGAGCTGCTGCTCGAGGAGTGCGCTGCTCGCAAGGAAGCTGTCGGCCCCAACACGCGCCGCTTCCTGGTCGACCTCGAAGCGGTCGGCAAGCCGCCGTTCTCCTGTCCGATCGACGACGTGTATGCGGTCTGCGCGCCGCTGGTCGACAAGACGGTCGCGGTCCTCTCGCGCGTCCTGGCGGACGCCGCCGGTGACGAGGTGGATTGGTCGGAGGTGGCGGGCATCTACGTGGTGGGCGGCGCTGGAAGCTTCCCGCTGGTCGCCCGTAAGCTGCGCACCGTGCTGGACGAGAGGTTCGGCGAGAAGCGGGTCAAACGCTCACCGCATCCGTTTGCGGCGACGGCGATCGGGTTGGCGGTGTTCCTCGACAAGGAGTCCGGATTCGCGCTGTCTGACCGGCTTTCGCGGCATTTCGGGGTGTTCCGCGAAGCGCACGCGGGAGAAGACGTCAGCTTCGACCCGATCGTGTCGAAGGGCATGCAGCTGCCCGCCGAAGGCCAACCGCCGCTGGTCGTCACCCGCCAGTACCGGGCGGCGCACAACATCGGCCATTTCCGGTTCGTGGAGTGCAGCCGCCTGCGCGACGGCCACCCCGACGGCGACCTGACACCCTATGACCCGGTGTTCTTCCCGTTCGACCCCGACCTGCACGATGCAGCGGATCTAGGGCGCCGACCGGTGGACCGCCGCGACGACGGGCCCGACGTCGAAGAGCGCTACGTCGTCACACCGGGCGGCGCGGTGGAGGTGACGCTGACGACGCGACCGGACCGCCTGACCCGCACGTTCCAGTTGACCCGCCACGACCTCGCGAGTGCGTGAGCGCGCGGCGCCTGCCCGGTCGTGCGGCGGCGCTGATCGTCGGCGCATTGCCCGCGTTGGCATTTCCGGCGCCGTCGTGGTGGTGGCTGGCCTGGGTTGGGCTGGTCCCGCTGCTGCTGCTGGTGCGTGCGGCGCCGACGGCGTCCGACGCCGCGGTGCGGGCGTGGTGCGGTCTCGCCGGCTTTGTGCTGGTTACGCAGTATTGGCTGCTGCCCTTTGCTGGCCCTCTGCTGCTGGTCCTGGCTGCGGTGATCGGAGCCTTGTGGCTGCCGTGGGGCTGGTTCGCACACCGCCTGCTCTCAGGTGCGGTGACGACGCGTCGGCTGCTGGCGGCCATGATCGTGTCGCCCAGCGCCTGGGTGTCGGCTGAGGCGGTGCGGTCCTGGCCCAGTTTGGGTGGCCCGTGGGCCGCTCTGGGCGCCTCGCAGTGGAACCAGCCCGTCACACTCGCGTCGGCGGCGCTGGGCGGGGTGTGGCTGACCAGTTTCCTGATCGTCGCGGTGAACACCGGAATCGTCGGCGCGATGCTGGCCCGCGGGGTCGCGGTGCGAGTGAGCTGCCTGGCGATCGCCCTGGCCTGCGCCGGACTGGGACCGGCCTGGTTCGGGTGGGGCCCGGCGCCTGCAGCAGGGTCGACGGTGCGGGTGGCGCTGGTCCAGCCCGGAGTCATCGACGACGCCGCAGCGCGGGAGGCCGCCGGCAAAGCGCTCACCGCCACGTTGGTGGGGCAACGCATAGACCTGGTGCTGTGGGGCGAGAGCAGCGTCGGACTGGATCCGGCCGGCCACCCCGACGACGTGCGGCAGCTGGCGGACCTTTCCAGAAAAGTCGGTGCGGACTTGCTGGTCAACGTCGACGCGCCCGCCCCGGACGGGAAAATCCACAAGTCGTCGATGCTCCTCGGACCGGATGGCCCCCGAGGCACCTACCGCAAGACCCGGCTGGTGCCGTTCGGCGAGTACGTGCCGCTGCGCCCACTGCTCGGCTGGCTCACCCGCTACACCAAGGCCGCGGGGCAGGACCGGGGCCGCGGGAGCGGACCCGTGGTGCTGTACGCGGGCTCGCTCGCCATCGGGCCGTTGATCAGTTTCGAGGCGCTGTTTCCCGATCTTCCCCGCCGGGAGGTGCAACGCGGCGCTCAGTTGCTGGCGTATCAGACGTCGACGTCGACTTTTCAGGGAAGTTGGGCCCAGCCGCAGCTGGCCAGCGCGATCGCGGTCCGTGCCGCTGAGGTCGGCCACCCGGCGGCGCATGCCGGGTTATCCGGGGACAGCGCGGCATTCGATGCCCGCGGCCGCAACCTTGCCTGGTGTCCTTCGGATTACCGTGGCGTGCGCGTCGTAGACGTCCCGTTGGGCTTGCAGGTCACCGTGTACCAGCGGCTGGGTGAATGGGTGCTCGTGCTGGCGTTCTCGACTCTCGGTGCCGCCGGTATCTGGGCCGTGCGGTCCCGCCTGCGCCCGAATTACGGCGTGGTGTGAACGATCAGTACGTCGGTTTTGGCCCGCCGCGAAACGTTGGCCGGCACGGAGCCCAGCAGCCGGCCCGCGATGGTGTTCAAGCCGACGTTACCGACGACCAGGAGATCGGCGTCGACCTCCTCGGCCAGTCCGACCAGCGCGTCGACGGGTGCACCGACGACCGCCCGTTCTTCGACGTCCTTCGCGCCGGCGGCCTTGGCGCGGTCCCGCGCTTCACGCAAAATCGAGTAGATCGGACCGGTTCCCGACACCTTGTAGCTCTCGTCCTTCAACGCGTCCGCGGCCCGAGGATCGTCTGGTTGGGGCAAGTACGCCGACGCGACGATCAACTTCGCGTTCGCCCCCGCGATGTGGCCTGCCCGGTCCACCGCGCGCAGCGACGAGTCCGAGCCGTCGGTTCCTACCACCACGGTCCGATAGGCGCTCATTTACCCTCCCAGGTGTCGGTTGCTACGCCAACCCAAGACAGTAACGCGTTGCCGGATACGGGTGGGTCGGATTTGCGACACAGTCAGCGCCGGCGGCCACCCGAGTGAGCCCAATTCAGGGCGCCTGGCTCACCGGCGCTGCCGTCGATCGATTCGAGTTACCGCGGAAAGCGTTGTGCTGCAAACGGTTAGCATGCTAGCGGCGCGGGCGGCAAGTTTGTGCACTCCAGAGTGGACGATATGGGGTGGTTGAGCCGCACCGGCGGCGGTAATCAGGTTCACCACATGAGCCCTACAGTGACAACCATCATGTCCGTGTCGACAGCTGAGCAGCCCGCCGAGACAGCGGTCGCCGGCCCGCCTGTGCCTTCACGCCGTCGCGGCAGGCTGTTCGACCCCTTGGTGATCGCTGCGCTGGCTACCGTCATCAGCGCTGCGGGCGCAAGTCGGCCGTCGCTGTGGTTCGACGAGGGAGCCACCATCTCGGCGTCGGCGAGCCGTTCACTATCGGAACTGTGGCGGCTGCTGGGCCGCATCGACGCCGTGCACGGCCTCTACTACCTGGTGATGCACGGCTGGTTCACCGTGTTTCCCGCGACCGAGTTCTGGTCGCGCGTGCCCAGCAGTCTGGCCATCGGTGCAGCCGCGGCAGGTGTCGTGGTGTTCACCAAGCAGTTCTGTCCGCGCACGACCGCGGTGTGCGCCGGTGCGATGTTCGCGATTCTGCCGCGGGTGACCTGGGCCGGAGTCGAGGCCCGCTCGTATGCGTTTTCCGCGGCCGCCGCGGTCTGGCTAACTGTGCTGCTGGTTGTTTCGGTACGGCGCAACCGGCCGTGGCTGTGGCTGCTGTACGCGCTGGGGCTAGCGCTGTCGGTGTTGCTCAACATCTACCAAGTGCTCCTGGTGCCGGCTTATGCGGCGATGCTGCCGCTGACCACCCGCAGGAGATCTGCCGCCGTCTGGTGGACTCTTACATCGGCAGTCGTGGTGGGCGCCTTGACACCGTTCATGCTGTTCGCCCACGGCCAGCGGTATCAGGTGTCCTGGATCTTTCCGATCAACTGGCACAACGTCATTGATGTAGCGCAGCATCAGTACTTCGACAACAGCGTTCCGTTCGCGGTGCTCGCGGCGGCGGTGATCGCGGTCGCGATCGCGCTTCGGGTAAGCGGGAAGCGTCGCCCGGCCGCCCAGACACGCGCGCTGTTGCTGATATGTGCGGCGTGGATGGCGATCCCCACCGCTGTCAGCCTGATCTATTCGGCGATCAGCGAGCCGATGTATTACGCGCGCTATCTGTTCTTCACCGCACCGGCGATGGCCGTCGTCTTGGCGGTGTGCGTAGTCACGATCACCACCAAGCCGTGGGCCGTCACCGGCGTATTGATCGTGTTCGCGGTCGCCGCTTTCCCGAATTACCTGTTGTCGCAACGTGGCCCGTATGCCAAAGAAGGCTGGGACTACAGCCAGGTGGCCGACGTCGTCACCGCGCGTGCAACGCCGGGCGACTGCCTACTGGTCGACAACACCGTGTTCTGGGCACCCGGGCCGATCCGCGCACTGCTGGCCACCCGGCCAAACGCTTTCAAACCACTGGTCGACGTGGGACGCGGCGCCCGCGGGCCAGACCGCGGCTGGCTGTGGGACGGCCACGTCGCGGTGTGGCTGGTCACCGACAAGCTCCGCAAATGCACCACGGTGTGGACGATCACCAACCACGACACGACACTGCCCAACCATCAGATCGGGCAATCGCTGCCACCGGGACCGGTTTTCGGGCGCGCGCCGGCGTATCAATTCCCCCGCAAGCTCGGCTTCCGCATTGTCGAGCGCTGGCAACTCCACCGCACCCAGGTGCTGAAGTCGACACGCTGATTGTATTGCGCCGCAACATAAATTGGGACGACTTATCTGGAGCCGGTTTCCTGTTCGCTGGAAGGGCCTGTCTCGCAGGGCTGTCCGCGGGTAGCGCGGTAGGACGCAGCGACACCGACCGCGGCCAGCACGGTGAAGACCGTGAACAGCCAGCGGGCCGACATCACGGCGCCGCCGTTGGCCCCGTTGACCAGCACACCGGCCAAACCGGCACCCACCGCAGCGGAGATCAGCTGCACGATGTTGATCCCGGCGGCCGCTGCGCCACGTTCAGCCGGGTCGTCGACACAGCCCATCGCCCAGGCCGACAGGTGCGGCCACGCGACGCCGATCCCGGTTCCCGCCACCAGTAAGCCCACCACCCACACCGCGACCACCCCGACTGGTGCGTCGTCGAACTGGGTGACGGCACCGAGCGCCAACCCGACCGCCATCACCGCGGGTGCGGCTGTGACCACACGCGCGATGAGGCGCGGGTTGCTCAATGACGCGCTGACCAACTCGCTGACCGTCCAGCCGACGGCCAGCGCCGCACCGAGGAAGCCGGCCACCACCGGGGACAAATGCGCCAGCCGTTGGCCGAAGAGCGGCACATACGTGTCGACCATCGCGGTGGCCAACAGCAGCGCCTGCGTCAGGTAAATCCATTTCAATGGCCCGGGACCAAAAGCGCTGGGCGGCAATGCCGATGACGACAGCCGCCGGTCGACAAGCGCAAACACCACGACCAGAAGCGCGCCGGCCGCCAGCAGCACTGCGGTCGCGCGGAAGTTGTGCGGCAACTCGGCGACGCTAACTGCCAACGCGGCAGTGCCCAGCAGCAGCAACGGCCACACCGGGACCTTCGTCGCGGACACCTCGCTGCGGTCGATTCGACCCGCGGCCAGCACCAGCGGTACCAGCAGGGCTATAGCGGCGGTGAGGACCGCCACCGCGCCAAATGCCCACCGCCACAGCCCGAATTGCGCGAACAAGCCGCCCACCGCGGGTCCGACGACTGTGGCGACTCCCCACATCACCGACACCAGCGCTGATGCTCTGGTCCAAAGCGCTTGTGGCAATGCGGAATTGATGACCGCGTAGCCGAGGCCGGCCAACAGACCACCGGCCCCGCCCTGCAGAGTGCGGCCTGCCAGGAGAATCTCCATGCTCGGCGAGGCCGCGCACACCAGGCTGCCGAGGGCGAACACCGCCAGCCCCAGCAGGTAGGACGACCGCGCCCCGATACGCAGCAGCACCACGTTGACCGTCGTGGCCGCAACCACCGATCCGACCAGATACAGCGTCGTCACCCAGGCGTACAGCCGCTCGCCGCCGATGTCGGCGACCGTGCTGGGCAGCAGGCTGATCGTGAGGAATTCGTTGATGGCATACAGCGCCACCCCACCGGCCAGCAGGGTCGATGTCCCCAGATACCGGCGGCCCAGCAGCGCACGCCAACTGCCGGCGGTGCCGGTTGCGACCGGTGAGCTCACTTGATGCCGGCGGCATCCATGGCGCGCAGTTCCTTCTTCAGGTCGGCGATCTCGTCGCGGAACCGCGCCGCCAGCTCGAACTGCAAATCCCGCGCCGCAGCCATCATTTGGTCGGTGAGATCCTTGATTAGATCAGCCAATTCAGCGCGCGGCATGTTGGCGGTGTCGCGGCCTTCGAAAATTCCCGCGCTGACCGCCCGTCCCGGCTCGCCCTGAGCCCGTCGGCCGCGTGACACGCTGCGCCCGGAACCGATCTCGACGGTCTCGCTGTCGTCGGCTTCGGTGTAAACCCGATCGAGGATGTCGGCGATCTTCTTGCGCAATGGCGTTGGGTCAATACCGTTGGCCTCGTTGTAGGCGATCTGCTTGGCGCGCCGCCGTTCGGTTTCGTCGATCGCTTCTCTCATCGAGTCGGTGATGGTGTCGGCGTAGAGATGCACCTCACCGGACACATTGCGGGCGGCGCGCCCAATGGTCTGGATCAGGCTGCGCGTCGACCGCAGAAACCCTTCCTTGTCGGCGTCGAGGATCGACACCAGTGACACCTCCGGCAAGTCCAGGCCCTCCCGCAGCAGGTTGATGCCGACCAGCACATCGAATTCGCCGAGGCGCAGCTGCCGCAGCAACTCGACCCGGCGCAGCGTGTCGACCTCGGAGTGCAGGTAGCGCACCCGGATGCCCATCTCGAGCAGGTAGTCGGTGAGGTCTTCGGCCATCTTCTTGGTCAGTGTCGTCACCAGCACCCGCTCGTCGGCGTCGGCGCGTTTGCGGATCTCCCCGATCAGGTCGTCGATCTGACCCTTCGTCGGCTTGACAACGACCTTGGGGTCCACTAGCCCGGTAGGCCGGATCACCTGCTCCACGAACTCGCCGCCGGTCCGGCTGAGCTCGTAGGGACCCGGGGTGGCGGACAGGTACACCGTCTGCCCGATCCGGGACGCGAACTCCTCCCACGTGAGCGGCCGGTTGTCGCACGCCGACGGCAACCGGAACCCGTATTCCACCAGGTTGCGCTTCCGGGACATGTCGCCCTCGTACATTCCGCCGATCTGCGGCACGGTCACATGCGACTCGTCGATGACGAGCAGGAAGTCCTCCGGGAAGTAGTCGAGTAGCGTGGCCGGTGGCGAACCCGGGCCCCGCCCGTCGATGTGGCGTGAGTAGTTCTCTATCCCGGAGCAGAACCCCACCTGGCGCATCATCTCGATGTCGTAGGTGGTCCGCATCCGCAGCCGCTGAGCTTCCAGCAGTTTGCCTTGGCCCTCGAGTTCGGCCAGCCGCTCGGCCAGCTCCTCCTCGATGGTCGAGATGGCGTGCGCCATGCGCTCCGGCCCGGCCACGTAGTGGGTGGCGGGGAAGATCCGCAGCGAGTCGACCCTGCGGATCACCTCACCGGTCAACGGGTGCAGGTAGTACAGCGCTTCGATTTCGTCGCCGAAATACTCGATGCGGACGGCCAGCTCCTCATACGAGGGGATGATCTCGACGGTGTCGCCGCGCACCCGGAACGAGCCGCGGGTGAAGGACAAATCGTTGCGGGTGTACTGCACGTCGACCAGCAGCCGCAGCAGCGCGTCGCGGGGCACTTCCTCGCCCACCTTCAGCTCGACCGAGCGGTCCAGATAGGACTGCGGCGTGCCCAGGCCGTAGATACACGACACCGAGGCCACCACCACCACATCGCGCCGTGAAAGCAGCGCCGACGTCGCCGAATGCCGCAGCCGCTCCACGTCGTCGTTGATGGAGCTGTCCTTTTCGATGTAAGTGTCCGTCTGAGCGATGTACGCCTCGGGCTGGTAGTAGTCGTAGTACGACACGAAGTATTCAACCGCGTTGTGCGGCAACATCTCCCGCAGCTCGTTGGCCATTTGTGCGGCCAGCGTTTTGTTCGGCTCCATCACCAAAGTGGGCCGCTGCAGGCGTTCGATGAGCCACGCGGTGGTCGCCGACTTGCCGGTACCGGTGGCGCCCAGCAGCACCACATCCTTCTCCCCCGTCTTGATGCGCCGCTCCAGCTCGTCGATGGCGGCGGGCTGGTCACCGGCCGGCGCGTACGGGCTGACGACCTCGAAGCGGCCGCCGGTGCGTACCAACCCTTCCACGGCCTCTCCGGCCGGTCGGTACTCCGAGTGCGCGACCACGGGGTGCTCGGTAGCGAAAGCCATGTCGTCCAGACTAGGCGCGCCCACCGACAACCTGTTATCCCTGGTGGCGGCTCCATACCCGGGTGGCCGGGTCGCATTGGATCAGGTGGCCGTCGTCGGACATCGACATCGCGAACACCGGGATGTTGGGCTCGTCGCACGAGGTGCCGATGGAATGAACCCCGGCCGTCACCGGCGCCTTGTCCCAGGTGTTGCCTTCGCAGACGACTTGCTCGTTGGCGGTGGAGTCGTAGGCGATCTTGTCGGCGTCGTTGCATGACCCGCCCAGGACGGGCACCGGCGAGGATGCCCCTGACGTAACGGGGGTGGCAGTCACTTTCGCAGGCTCGGCCACGGCAACGCTCGGCGGCACAATGCCGACACGGGTCGCGGTCACCGGAATCCGGAGCGTCGCCCCTTGCGCACCGCAGTCGCCGCTCTGCACGGTTTGGATCTGCACTCCGCGCAGGGTGCCGTCGGCCTGCGGTGTCAACGACCACACCACCGTCTCGTCCTGTGTGGACGCCAACGTTCGGTGCGCTTGCCGGCACTGCACCTGCACCTGTCTGGGCTCCCCTTGCCAATGTCCGTCGACGAAATGCAAAACGCCGGTATTGCCGCTACCGGTTGTCTTCGCCACTTGATGATTGCTGTTGTCCAGCTTGGTGCCGGTAGCGGCGCATCCGCTCGCAGTGCATGACGAACGAAAGGCCCACCAGCTTGTCTGGGCGCCGTCGTTGGCGATGACCCCGCTAGACGTCTGCTTTGCGCGGTCGTAGTCCAGCCGATAGGTGCCGTCGAGCACCGGCTTGGCGATATTCGGACTCGAGTTTCCGGCCGAGTGGTTGGACGATGTGGGATGCAGCCGCGGCGGGGGCGCCGCGTTCGCTGACGGTTTGTCCTCCCAGAAGAGATATGAAGTCACCCAAGTTATCGCCAACGCGACAAACGCCAGCAGAAAGGCGGCGATAGCGATCTTGCTCTTCAGCGAGAACTCGCCGGCGCGACGGCCACCGTTCGAGGTGCCCGCGACCTGCTCACGGAATGCGGCGGCGAAATCACGGCATCGATCGAACCGCGAGTCGGGTTCCTTCGCGAGAGCTTTCAGCAACACATCATCCAGGTGCGCCAAATCCGGACGGTGATCGCTGAGCCGCGGCGGTGGGGCGTTGAGGTGCATGCTGATGGCCTCAACCGGGTTGGCATGCTGGTACGGCGTTGCCCCGGTCAACAGGTGAAAAGCCGTGGCGGCCAAGGCGTATTGGTCGGCCCGCCCGTCCATTTTGCGACCCAGCAACTGTTCGGGCGCGGCGTAGGCGACCGTTCCCACCGCCACATTGGTGGCGGTAATCCCACTGATGTCTGCAAGCTGACGCGCTACTCCGAAGTCCGCCAGCAGTATTCGCCGTTCCCCTGCTTCGGGATGGGTGAGCAGGATGTTGGCGGGTTTGACATCGCGATGGAGCAGCCCACGCTGATGGGCGTAGTCAAGTGCGCCGGCGACAGCGGTGACGATCTCGCAAACTTCATGTTGTGGCATGCCTTTGCGGTAGCGCTCTTTGATGAGTCGGGCTGCGTCGGTGCCCTCGACGTAGTCCATCGCGATCCACAGCTGACCATCGAACTCGCCGCGATCGTGGACCGCGACAATGTGCGGATGCCAAAGCGTCGCGGCCAGGTCGGCTTCGCGGTTGAATCTCTCCCGAAATTCGCCGTCGGCCGTCATTTCCTTGGCGAGCACTTTGAGCGCATCGCGACGCGGCAACCGTGGGTGCTTGGCCAGGTAGACGTCGGCCATCCCACCAGAACCCAACGGACGCAGCACGGTGTAGCCCGCAAAAGCTGTGCGGCTGGAAACCATTGACCGGCGCGGATTTCCGTTGCCCTTTGGCCCGCCCGCCTTCGCACTCGGGCTGGATCGGATCAGCGGCACGCGGTGGAGGAGTTGGGTGACCGCCATGTTCGGAAGCGAGTGGTAGCCGCGCCGCAGTGCCTCCTTGGCCTGGCGCGGGTCGGTCACGAGTCGGCGGCTGACCTCCCAGCGTCGCGTGGCGCCCATCGCCTCATCCATCTGCCGTTGCTCCCCTATTGCTCCGCAAGACCTGAGGTTGAGATGTGACGCGCGTAACTGCCTTTCGGCTCCCGCAGCCGCACACGGCAGGTTGCTCCGTCGACGCCATGAAAGTGGCATTCCTTTCTCAGGCAGTTATTGCGGTGCTGCATTCGTACCGAGAGCCGCCACAGCGCACGCTTTTCAGGCGTTTCGGTTACCCCCTTGGCATGATGCCTGCCGATGCGGCGGCCCGGGGCCAATGGTGGTTATGAAACAGCTGTGAATCACGAATCCGGGATGAACCGGTGAGAACGACTTTGACGAAACATAGCGAAGACATAGGTGATTCACAGCTGCGTCGCTTGATTTCGCTGTGCGGCAACCGATACTGGACGTCGTGAGTCGACCAGTCCCGCCTGTGCTGACAATTCGCCACGACGGGACTCAACGGACTTTCGCGCCAGGCCACGACGTCGTCATCGGACGGGACCTGCGTGCCGACATCCGCATCGCCGACCCGCGGATTTCCCGTGCGCATCTGATCCTGCGCTTCGACCAGGACAGGTGGTTGGCCATCGACAACGGTTCCGTGAACGGCACCTACGTCAACGGCTACCGAACGCCGGTGATCGACATCCGTGATGGCCAAAGCATCAACATCGGCAATGCCGGTGGGCCGCAACTGACTTTTCAGCTCGAACGGCAGCCGCAGCAGGTTGGCCGACCACCGGCACCGGCATCGGTGGATGAGAATCAGCCGCCCACCGTCTCGTGGTCGACGCGGCGAGAGCCCGCCCAGCCCTCCCAATTGCCACGGCGACCTCTGCAGGCCGGCTCGAGGCCCGGCCCACCACTACGACGCCATCCCCCGTCGTATCCGAGTAACGAGTCACCACCGCCGCCCCGGACACCGAGGTACCCGAGCGGCGTCCAGCACCCATCGCCGGATTCGGCGCCGCCCGACGAGCTGACCGTGGTCGACGCGGCCTGGGCGGCCTCGCCCGACTCGCCGGCACCCACGGAGATGACCGTGGTCGACGCCGCATCGGGCGACGTGACCAATCTCGCCACGAGGTTCGTCAAATTCCTGTCGCAGCGATCGGTCCCGGCCAAACGGGCTGGCACGGTGACGATCGGTCGCGCCAACGACAACGACATCGTGATCCCCGATGTGCTGGCCTCCCGTCATCACGCGACGCTGGTTTTGACCCCGCTCGGCGCCGAAATCCAAGACCGCAGCGTCAACGGGACGTTCGTCAACGGCACCCGGGTCGGGTCGGCGATCTTGACCGAAGGCGACGTGGTCACCATCGGCAACGTCGACCTGGTGTTTCGCGGTGGCGTACTGGTGCGCCGCAGCGAAACCGAAGCCGCCAGCAACACCGGCGGTCTCGAGGTGCGCAACGTCAAGTTCACCGTCGACGGCGGCAAGCAACTGCTCGACGACATCTCGCTGATCGCCCGGCCCGGGACGCTCACCGCCATCATCGGCGGGTCGGGTGCGGGCAAGACCACACTGGCGAAACTGATCGCGGGCTACGCGCGGCCCAGCTCCGGCTCGGTCACCTTCGAAGGGCATGACATCCACGCCGAATACGCGTCGCTGCGCAGCCGGATCGGGATGGTGCCCCAAGACGACGTCGTGCACCGCCAGCTCACGGTGAACCAGGCGCTGGGGTACGCCGCCGAACTGCGATTGCCGCCCGACACCAGCAAAGCCGACCGGCAAAAGGTCGTCGCCCAGGTGCTCGAAGAACTCGATTTGACCAAGCACGCCGACACCCGCGTGGACAAGTTGTCCGGCGGCCAGCGCAAACGTGCCTCGGTCGCACTGGAACTGCTCACCGGACCGTCGCTGCTGCTCCTCGACGAGCCGACCTCCGGTTTGGACCCGGCGCTCGACTGCCAAGTGATGACGATGCTGCGTCAGCTGGCCGACGCCGGCCGCGTCGTGGTAGTGGTGACGCACATGCTGAGCTACCTGGATATCTGCGACCAGGTGCTGCTGGTGGCGCCCGGCGGCAAGACCGCATTCTGCGGGCGGCCCGCCCAGATCGGCGAGGCGATGGGAACCACCAACTGGGCGGAGATCTTCACCAAGGTGGGCGCCGATCCGGAGGCAGCCAACCGCCGCTTCCTCGAGCAGCACCGCCAGCCACTGCCTCCTCAGACCGAGAAGCCAGCCGATCTCGGCGAACCGGTCCATACCAGCGTGTGGCGTCAGCTCTCCACGATCATGCGGCGCCAGGTTCGACTGGTCGTCGCCGACCGCGCCTACTTCATATTCCTGGCCCTGCTGCCGTTCATCCTTGGTGCGCTGTCACTGACGGTTCCCGGCTCGAACGGATTCCACGTCGCCGATCCGCGAAGCGACGCACCCGACGAGGCCGCGCAGATCCTGGTCCTGTTGAACATCGCCGCGGTGTTCATGGGCACGGCGTTGACGATTCGCGACCTGATCGGTGAACGTCCTATCTTCCAGCGCGAACAGGCGGTCGGCCTGTCCACCACTGCCTACCTGCTCGCCAAGACCGGGGTGTTTTGTGCGTTCGCGATCGTGCAGTCCGTCATCGCGACTGCGATCGTCATTGCCGGCAAAGGCGCGCCGACCCGGGGCGCCCTGCTACTCGGCAATCCCACGCTTGAGCTGTTCGTGACCGTCGCGGCGACTTGTGTGGCCTCGGCCATCCTGGGCCTGGCGCTGTCGGCGTTGGTGCGCTCCAGCGAGCAGATTATGCCGCTGCTGGTGGTGTCGATCATGGCGCAGCTGGTGCTTTCCGGCGGGCTGGTTCCGGTCACCGGCCGGCTGTTGCTCGACCAGCTGTCCTGGGCGATGCCCTCGCGGTGGGGTTACGCCGCGGCGGCGTCGACCATCGACTTGCGGCATCTGGTCCCGGGTTCCCTGATCCCCAAGGACCGGTTCTGGTTGCACACTTCGAAGACCTGGTTGTTCGACGTCGCCATGCTGGCCGGGTTGTCGGTCTTCTACGCCGGCTTTGTCCGTTGGAAAATCCGGCTGCACCGCTAGGTCGGATTGCGCGGCTCCTCCTCATCGCGCTACGCGCTCTGCATCGGTCGCCGCTGGGTCGGATTGCGCGGCTCCTCCTCATCGCGCTACGCGCTCTGCATCGGTCGCCGCGCGGGTCGGATTGCGCGGGTAAGCTGACGCTATCCATCACCCCAAGCACGAAACGTTCGACCTAGTCGCCCACACCAACACCGACCCGAAGGGCATCGTGCGGGCCGTCGACGAGTACACGCTTCGGCCCTGGGGACTCTACATGGCGCGACCCACCCCGGGCCGAGCCCAATTCCATTACCTCGAGTCGTGGCTGCTGCCGTCGCTGGGCTTGCGCGCCAACATTTTTCACTTCAACCCCGGCCACGAACGCGACCACGACTACTACCTCGACATCGGTGAATACATTCCCGGTCCGACGGTGTGGCGTTCGGAAGACCACTACCTCGACCTGGAACTCTGCACCGGCCGCGACGTCAACCTGGCCGACGTCGGTGAACTGCTGGACGCTGTTCGCTATGGGCTGCTGACCTCGAAGACCGCCGAGCGCGCGGTGCACCGCGCCGTCGACACCGTCGACGGGCTGTCCCGGCACGGATATGACCTGCGGCGCTGGCTGGCCGGCAAGGGGATCGAGCTCACTTGGCGCGGTGCGTAGTACACGACCGAGGCGGGTAACAGGTGGTCATGGTGTCGGACATCGAGCTTCCGAGCGGGGTGCGCGCCGCTCTGCACGAGGAGCCGGTGCCCGACTGGCGAGCCCCCATGCTGGCCACCCTGACCGAGCGACGGTTTTCCGATCCCCGGTGGATATTCGAGCGCAAGTTCGACGGTGAACGGTGTCTGGCGTATCGCAACGGTGACCGGGTGCGGCTGCGGTCGCGCAACCGTCAGCCGCTCGACGGAACGTACCCAGAGTTGGTAGACGCGCTTGCTTCGCAACCCGTTTCCCGGTTCGTCGTGGATGGCGAGGTGGTAGCGTTCGATGGGCGGCGCACCAGCTTCGCCCGTCTGCAAGGCCGGCTGGGCATCACCAACCCTAAACAGGCACGGGCAACGGGTATCCCGGTGTTCTACTACATCTTCGACCTACTGCACCTGGACGGGCGGTGCACGACCGAGTTACCACTGCTGTGGCGTAAGCGGCTGCTGCGCAAGGTCGTTCAATTCAGCGATCCGCTGCGATACACACCCCACCGGGTCGAGCACGGCGACGCAGCGTACCGCGCCGCGTGCGCCCGCGGTGACGAGGGCGTGATCGCCAAACTGGCCGACGCGCCCTACGAGGGCCGCCGATCGGCGAACTGGCTGAAGTTCAAATGCGTCCGCGACCAGGAGTTTGTCATCGGCGGCTACACCGCCCCCAAAGGCAGCCGGGTGGGGCTCGGCGCGCTTCTCGTTGGCTACTACGACGGCACTGACCTGGTCTACGCCGGCAAGGTCGGAACTGGATTCGACGAGGCCACTTTGCGCAGCCTGCACGCGCAACTATCGGGCATGGAGCAGAATGCGTGTCCGTTTACCCGCGGACAGGTCCGCGAGTCCGGAACCCAATGGGTGCGGCCCGAACTGGTTGCCCAGGTCGGGTTCTCCGAATGGACGCGCGACGGCAAACTGCGCCATCCGCGCTACACCGGGCTGCGCACCGACAAGGATCCGCGTGACGTCGTACGCGAGACACGCTGATGCCTCGAATCAAGGTGGAGATCAGCCATCCGGACCGGGTCTTGTTTCCCGGCCACTCCTCTCGAAAGGGAATCACCAAGGGCGAGCTGGTGGATTACTACGCTGCCGTGGCCGAGGCGATGTTGCCGCACCTCGACGGCCGGCCACTGACCCTGCAGCGGTTCCCGCGGGGCATCGACGAGCCGGGGTTCATCCAGCAGGATTTCGCCGATGCGATGCCGGACTGGATGGAGTTCGCCGAAGTCGCCAAGGAAGGCGGCACCGTCGTGCACCCGGTGGCCCAGCGCCGCGACGCGCTGGTGTGGTTGGCCAACCAGAACTGCATCACCCTGCATGCCTGGCTGTCTCGTCGTGGGCGGCTGCACACACCGGATCGATTGGTGTTCGACTTCGACCCGTCCGGCGACGACTTCTCGGTGGTGCGGGCCACTGCGCGCGCAGTCGCCGGCGTGCTGGACGACATCGGCTTGGCGCGCTATGTGAAGACCACCGGTTCGCGGGGGCTGCATGTCGTGGTGCCGCTGCGCGGCGACGCCGACTTCGACACGGTCCGCCAATTCGCCCGCGGTGTCGCCGACCTGGTGGTGGCCGACGACCCGGCACACCGCACGGTTGAAGCCCGCAAGGACAAGCGCGAGGGACGGGTGTATGTCGACGTCATGCGAAACGCGTACGCGCAGACTGCAGTCGCACCGTATTCGGTGCGGGCCCGTCCTGGCGCGCCGGTGGCGACCCCGCTGGAGTGGGATGAACTCGACAACCGCGGTATCCGCCCGGACCGGTTCACGCTGCGTGACATCCCGAAACGACTTGCTAATCAAGGTGATCCATGGGTCGATATGCAGCGGCATGCCCGCTCACTGACCGGCCCGGCACGCCGCCTGGCGAAACTCCATGCCGGAACTTCCTGACGTCGAGGGGTTTCGCCGGGCCCTGGCCGAGACGCTGCCCGGCCGTCGAGTGCGAGACGTCGACGTGCGCGACCCCGGGGTATTGCGCAATACCACCGCACGAGCATTGGCGCGCAACCTTGTCGGCCACCGGTTCACTGCACCGCGCCGCCACGGCAAATGGCTGATCCTGCCGACCGACGGCCCGGTCCTTCTCGTGCACAGCGGAATGACGGGTCACCCGTACTATGCGGGCCGCGGCGCCGAGGAGGAGGGCTACGAACGGCTTGTGCTCACCCTCGACCGCGGGGAGTTGCGCTACGCCGACTTGCGCAAGCTGCGCGGCGTGTGGCTGGCCACGGGTGACGATGAAATTGCCAGGGCCACAGGGGCCCAAGGCCCCGACGCGCTGGACATCGATCTGCCAGCCTTCCGTGAGGTGCTGTCCGGCCGCCGTGGTGGGCTCAAGGCGACGCTGTTGGACCAGTCCCTGATCGCCGGGCTGGGCAACCTGCTCACCGACGAAATCTGCTGGCAGGCCGGCCTGCATCCGTTCCGGCCGGTCGCCGGCTTGGACGAAGGCGAGGTGAAGCAGTTGCACACCACCATGAAACGGGTGCTGCGCACCGCGGTGCGGCACGGCCGCGTACCGGGCCTGCGGCGGTGGCTCACCGGTGTGCGCGACGAGCCCGATCCCAGCTGTCCACGCTGCGGCGGGCGGCTGTCCCGCGGTCGGGCCGGCGGCAGGACGTCGTTGTGGTGTCCCCGTTGCCAACCGAGCGGCGTTAGCTGACAATCGCGTGTTCTGCGGCAGGCGCGGGGCGGTAATGTCGGCAGTCATGAACGCCACCACGCGAATCGGTTTCGTCACGGCAACAGCGGCGATGCTCGTCGGTTGCGGCCAGTTAGTTCCCGCCGCGGCGATGGCCGAACTGCACAACGTCACCTACATTGCGCGGATCGAGGGGGTGGCCCCCGGCAGTCAGGCCACCTTCATGATCAACGACACGCAGACGAACACCGCTCCACTGAGCTCGGTGCCTGGCAACGCATTCCAGGCCAACGCTGTGCTGGCCGATCCGCAGAAAGCCGGCATGCAAGTGGCGATCCGTTGGCCCTATTCGGCCAATGTGCACTGCGAGGTCGACATCGACGACAATGTCGCCGCGCAGGTCGATCAATTCGTCAGGCCGGTGCAAGGCAGCACTGACCCGATGAACGGGGTGCTGCCTTGCGGCGCGCCGCTGACCAGCACCTAGCGGCGATCGCAAGCGCGGCGTAGCCGGGGCGCAGAGAGGTCGCCGCGCGCCAACTAAGCTCTACGGCCGCCAGCCGACGGCATCGGCCCACTCCCAGGCGCGGCGGTAGGCGTCGCGAAACCAGGGTTCCTTCGCCTCGTTGTACTGGGCGACACCGCCGTCGGCGGGCGCCGCGCTCGCCGCTTTCTGCTTGACGCTGAGGTACTCCGCGCGCGCACCGGGGTCGGCGGTCAGCCAGTCGACGAACAGCAGCGCGAACTGTTGGTTGGGGCAGCCGTCGACCCGCAGATGAACAGTGGCCGGACGACCAGGGTCGGCTGAGCCGTGAATACGCTTGTGCCACAAGGCAGGGTCGGTACTGTGGTCGTAATGTTCGACCGTGCTTCGGGCGTCGGGTTTGGCGACGTCGGTGGTGATGTCGCCGATGCGTGGATATCCGGCGGACAGCAACGCGTCGGCGAGTTCGTCGGCCGCCGCCAGTGACTCCACGGTGACCTGAATGTCGATGACGTCCTTGGCGTCTAGACCGGGCACCGCGGTCGACCCGATGTGGTCGACGCGCAGCGCCTTGGCACCGCATGCGGCCCTGAGCCGGTCAACGATGCGCCGCGCCTGCTCGGGCCACGCCGGGTCAGCCCGTGTCAACCGCGCAGCTGACAGCCGAAAGACCTGCCGGGCGGTGACATTACGCGCGAACGGCGCGATCCGGTGGTTCCACACGTCACAGGCGCGCTGCGCCAACGCCTCCAGGCTGCCGGAGTTGTCCAGCCAGATGTCGGCGACGGCGCGGCGCTGCTCGTCGCTGGCCTGCGCGGCAATACGCGCGCGGGCGTCGTCTTCGGCCATGCCGCGTTGTTCGACCAGCCGCCGCATCCGCAGGTCGGCGTCGGCATGCACGACAACCACCAGCGGGAAAAGCGGCGCCATCCCGGATTCGACCAGCAGCGGAATGTCTTCCACCACGACCGCGTCCTCGGGTACTGCTGCGATGATCTCGGTGCGACGCTTGCCGACCAAGGGGTGAACGATCCCGTTCAGGGTCTTGCGCGCGTCATCGTTCTGAAAAGCCTTGGCCGCCAACGCAGGACGATCTAGCGCGCCGTCGGGCAGCAGAATGTCGTCACCGAACGCGTCGACCAGCGCCGCCAATCCTTGGGTTCCGGGTTCGACCACCTCGCGGGCGATCACGTCGGCATCGACCACAACCGCACCGCATTGCTCGAACGTCGCGGTTACCGCAGACTTCCCGGCACCGATGCCGCCGGTCAGCCCGATCCGAAGCATCGCCAGTTAGGCGCTGCCGGCGAGTTTCTCCCGCAGCGCGGCCAGTTGAGCGTCGCTGGCCAGCGAGCCGCCCTGCTGTTCTTCGGCCGGCGCTCCCCCGTTGGCTTGCGGCTGCTCGGCTCCCGCGGCAGCCTCGGCCGCGGCGAACTTCTCCATCTGCGCGGTGTGCATCTTGTGCCGGCGCTCGGCCTCGGCGTAGCGGGCTTCCCATTCCGCGCGCTGCTTGTCGAAACCCTCGAGCCACTCGTTGGTTTCGGGGTCGAAACCCTCCGGGAAGATGTAGTTGCCCTGCTCGTCGTAGCTGTCGGCCATGCCGTATTTGGCGGGGTCGAACTCCTCGGTGTAGTCCTCGTTGGCCTGCTTGAGCGACAACGAGATACGACGGCGTTCCAGGTCGATGTCGATGACCTTGACCATCACCTCGTCGCCAACACCGACCACCTGATCGGCGACCTCGATGTGGCGCTCCGAGAGCTCGGAGATGTGCACCAGGCCTTCGATACCCTCCTCGACGCGCACGAACGCACCGAAGGGCACCAGCTTGGTGACCTTCCCCGGCACGATCTGCCCGATGGCATGCGTGCGGGCGAAGTGCCGCCACGGGTCTTCCTGAGTCGCCTTGAGCGACAACGAGACACGCTCGCGGTCCATGTCGACGTCGAGCACCTCGACGGTGACCTCGTCGCCGACCTGCACCACCTCGGAGGGATGGTCGATGTGCTTCCAGGACAGCTCGGAGACGTGCACCAGACCGTCCACACCGCCGAGGTCGACGAACGCGCCGAAGTTGACGATCGAGGACACCACACCCTTGCGGATGGCGCCTTTTTGCAGCTGGTTGAGGAATTCGCTGCGCACCTCGGACTGGGTTTGCTCCAGCCAGGCCCGGCGGGAGAGCACCACGTTGTTGCGGTTCTTGTCCAGCTCGATGATCTTGGCCTCGAGTTCCTTGCCGATGTAGGGCTGCAGATCACGGACCCGCCGCATTTCGACCAGCGACGCCGGCAGGAAGCCGCGCAGCCCAATGTCGAGGATCAGCCCACCCTTGACGACCTCGATGACGGTGCCCTTGACGGCCTCGTCCTTTTCCTTGAGCGCTTCGATGGTGCCCCACGCCCGCTCGTACTGCGCGCGCTTCTTCGACAGGATCAGCCGGCCTTCTTTGTCCTCCTTGGTGAGAACCAGGGCCTCGACCTTGTCGCCGACCTTGACGACCTCGTGCGGGTCGACGTCGTGCTTGATGGACAGCTCGCGAGAGGGAATGACACCTTCGGTCTTGTAGCCGATATCGAGCAGAACCTCATCGCGGTCAACCTTGACGATGGTCCCTTCCACGATGTCGCCATCGTTGAAGTATTTGATGGTTTTGTCGATGGCGGCGAGAAAGTCCTCGCTCGAGCCGATGTCGTTGACGGCTACTTGGGGCGAGGAGACGGTGGGACTCGGCATATTGTTGGGTTGCTCCGGACAGGTTTGGTCGTAGGGACAAATTGAGTTACCCGTCGAGGCTACTCGACTGTGCACATGCTGGCCAAACTCGGCCCATCTGCGTCGAGCGTGAACTCAGGGCGGAAAATTCGCGAAGATCTCGCCACAGCTGCACGCCCGGCGATGTTTTGGTCAGTGGGCCGCTCGCGCAGATTGCCGCGCTAGTGCGCGGCGGTGTCCCATGAGCGGCCATAGCCCATCGACACCTCCAGCGGCACGTCAAGCGGGTAGGCGCCGCACATCTTGTCGCGCACCAACGCTTCGAGTTGCTCCCGCTCACCGGGAGCGACTTCGAACAGCAGTTCGTCATGGACCTGCAGCAGCATGCGGGACTTGAGCCCGGCCGCTTTGAGCGCCTTGTCGACCTCGATCATCGCGACCTTGATGATGTCGGCCGCGCTGCCCTGGATGGGTGCGTTGAGCGCGGCCCGCTCCGCGGCCTCGCGGACCTGTCGATTGCTGCTGTCCAGCTCAGGTAGGTAGCGCCGCCGGCCCAGCACGGTCGAGGTGTAGCCGTCCTTGCGGGCCTG
>Ga0070739_10003212_pt1 | contig 20755 bp, 19 predicted proteins | sample Coa_R1_7_FD_66445 | JGI IMG/M metagenome (GOLD analysis project Ga0070739, IMG submission 66445) | Surface soil microbial communities from Centralia Pennsylvania, which are recovering from an underground coalmine fire - Coalmine... | ecosystem: Environmental > Terrestrial > Soil > Unclassified ... | reverse complement strand
GCGAACTCGCGTCCGCTGCCTTTGAACACACCGTGGTCGTCGTACGAGATGTCGGCGTAGCAGGAGGCGATGCGCTCGCGGTCGCCACGATCGACGGCCGACGACAGCACGGCGAGGAGCTCCCCCAGCTCCAGCTTGTCGGTCCAGGACTGCAGGCGGGCCGCTTCGTCCATGATCCTCCTCCGCTCCGGCCGCCGGTGACGGCCTCTTGACAACACTACGACGTCGAAGTATTACGGTGCAGCGTCGTCGGAGGGGAACGGCGCCGACGAGGGGAGTTGGCATGGCCCGTCAAGGCGACACGCTCGAGGTCTATCCGCCCGGGGGGTTCGGTCCTCCGAAGGACCGCCACGGGCACGCGGACAGCGTCGACTCGGGACTCCCTCCGGGGACGGCCGTGTTCTCGGCCGACAACCACATCTCGCTGTCGGAGGACATCTTCTACGACCGCGCCCCCGAAGCGCTCAAGGACCGGGTGCCGCGGGTCATCTACCGCGACGACGCCTGGAACCTCGCCGCCGGCGACCGCCAGTTCCTGCCGAAGGAGTTCACCGGCGTGCTGACCCAGTACGACCCGCTGCCGGGCTCGAGCACCGGCGCGCTCGAGGCGCGCATGGAGCAGCTGAAGGCGGACGGGGTCACGCGCGAGCTCGCCTTCGCCAACGCGCTCATGGCGCTGCTCTACTACCCCGACACCGAGGTCCGCGAGCTGTGCTTCCGTGTCTACAACGAGTACCTGGCCGACCTGCAGGAGCAGGCGCCGGGACAGTTCTACGGCGTCGGCCTCATCAACTGGTGGGACGCCGAGGGCGCCCGTCGCACGCTCGACGAGCTCAAGTCCTTCGGTGTGCGGACCTTCGTCCTGCCGCTCAAGCCCGGGAACGGGCCCGACGGCAAGCCACTCGACTACAACGGGCCGGCCATGGCCGGGGTGTGGGAGGCGATCGAGGAGGTCGGGCTGCCCGTCGCCCACCACATCGGCGAGGCACCCTTGTCGGCGCCGTGCGCGGCGAACATGTACGCGGTGGGCATGATCCACAACGTCGCCTCGTTCCGCGAGATGTTCGGGCGCTACGTGCTGACCGGACTGCTCGACCGGCATCCGACGCTGCGCATCGGCTGGTTCGAGGGTGGGATCAACTGGGTCCCCGCCGCCATACAGGACGCCGAGCACATGTACGCCTCGTTCCGCCACATGCTCGACACCGAGTTGCAGCACGATATCCGGTACTACTGGGACGCCCACATGTACTCCGCCTTCATGTACGACCCGCTCGGTCTCGACCTGGTGGACCGCATCGGCATCGACAAGGTGATGTGGTCGTCGGACTTCCCGCACAACGAGAGCACGTTCGGGTACTCGGAGAAGTCGCTGTCGGCCGTGGTCGGGGCCGTCGGCCCGGAGAAGGCCGCACGCGTGGTGAGCGGCAACGTCGTCGACTTCCTCGGCCTCCCCTCCTGACCGCCCCGTCCCCATCCACCTCCACCGAGCAGGAGCCATGCCCGACACCGCCCAGCCCGATCCCGAAGACGCCCTCCTCTACGACAAGGACCCGTCGACGAAGATCGCCACCATCACCTTCAACCGGCCTGAGCACCTGAACGCGCCGACCATCGCCATGCGGCTGCGCTACGCCCATCTGCTCCACGCCGCCAACGTCGACGACGACGTGAAGGTCCTCGTCGTGCGGGGTGCAGGCGACGACTTCGGCTCGGGCGCCGATCTCCCCGAGCTCGCCGCACTCATGGCGCAGTCGCCCGAAGCGGCCCTGCGCGAGGAGCTGCAGCTCCTCGAGGACGAGGTCTCCTATCCGCCACGCAAGACCTACCGGGGAAGCGGCGCCACGCTCGGCTACTGGTACGCCGATTCGCGCTCGGGGTGCCGGACCCTGCAGGACTTCAAGAAGATCAGCATCGTCGAGGCCAAGGGCTACTGCTACGGCTGGCACTTCTACCAGGCGGCGGACGCCGATCTCGTGATCGCCTCCGAGGACACCCTGTTCGGCCACCCCGCCTTCCGCTACGTCGGCTGGGGCCCGCGCATGTGGGCCTGGGCCATGACGATGGGCATCCGCAAGTTCCAGGAGATGGTCTTCACCGGCCGGCCCTTCACGGCGAAGGAGATGTTCGAGTGCAGCTTCGTCAACAGCGTCGTCCCTCGCGGCCGGCTCGAGGACGAGGTGGCCAAGTACGCCAAGGCATGCTCGCTTTCGCGGCCGACGGACGCGGTCGTCATGCAGAAGACGTTCTTCCAGATGATGAAGCAGTTCCAGGGCGAGTACATGGGAAGCATCATGAGCGCCATGCTCGAGACCATGGGCGGGGCGGTGAAGCCGGACGACAAGGACCTGATGCTCGGTCGCGAGGTCTACGAGTCCGGACTCGGCAAGGCGGTCAAGGTCAACGACGACCAGTTCCCGCCCGAGTTCCGCCTCAGCAAGTCGGGCCGCAAGAAGGCGGAGTGACGGAACCTCCATGCCGGAGTCGCCTGCGCCGCTGAGCGAGTGGCTCGTCGTCGACGTGTCGACGGGCATCGCCGGCGCCTACTGCTCGAAGATCCTGGCCGACGGTGGAGCCGACGTCGTGAAGGTGGAGCCCCCGGGAGGGGATCCGCTGCGCAGATGGTCGGCCTCGGGGGCCGCGATCCCCGCCGGCGAGGACGGCGCCCTCTTCCGCTTCCTCGCCGCCTCCAAGCGGAGCGCGGTGGCCGACCCCTCGCGCGACGACGACATGGAGCAGGTCCACGCGCTGCTCGCCGGGGCCGACGCCGTGGTGTGGAGCCGGGGGTCGCCGGTGGCGGAGCACGCGTCGCTCCGCCCGCAGGCCCTGCGGGCACGCCACCCGCATCTGACCGTGACGTCCATCACGCCCTTCGGGCTCGACGGACCGTGGACGGACCGGCCCGCCACCGAGTTCACCTTGCAGGCCTGGTCGGGCGGCATCGTCGGCCTGGGCCGGGGCGACCCCGACCGGGCGCCGGTGTTCGTGGGCGGCCGGGTGGGCGAATGGCTCTCCGGCCTGTTCGGTGCCGTGGGCACGATGGTCTCGAGGCGACGCGCAGTGGGGTCCGGCACCGGCGAGATCGTCGACGTGTCGATGCTCGAGTCACTGGCGCTGTGTCTGACCTACTACCCCGTCACCTATGTGGACGCCCTCGGGCGCCCGTTCCGGGGCAAGCGCTCGGTGGTCACACCCGGGGTCGCCGTGGCCAAGGACGGCATGATCGCGGTGGGAGTCGGCACCGGGCAGCAGTGGCTCGACTTCTGCGCCATGGTCGGCCAACCGCAGTGGATGGAGGATACGTCGCTGTTCCGCGAGCGCGGCCACCTGGCGCCCGTCATCGACGCCTGGTTCGCCGACCACACCGTGGAGGAGATCCGGGAGCTCGCCGCCGCCTTCCGCCTTCCCCACGCGGTCATCGCCAACGGCGCCAATCTGCCGCACCTCGACCACTTCGAGGCGCGCGCCTCGTTCGAAGGCGGGGGTGACGGCGGCTTCGTCCGCCCGGCGCCGCCGTTCCGCCTGCGGCCGGCCCGCCTGCGGGCGACGGAACCGGCGGCGGTCCTCGGCGCGCACGAGCTGCGCGACGTCGCGGCCGTCGCGCCGCGACGGGCCCCCATGAGAGGGACCGGCGGCGACCTGCCTTTCGCCGGGTTGCGGGTGCTCGACATGACCGCCTTCTGGGCGGGGCCGGTGTGCACCCACGTCCTGGCCCTGCTCGGTGCCGAGGTGATCCATCTCGAGTCGACCACCCGACCCGACGGCACCCGCATGCTCGGTGCGCCGATGACCGAACCGCAGTGGTGGGAGCGCTCCCCCATCTTCTCGGGCATCAACACCAACAAGAAGAGCCTCACCCTCGATTTCCGCACCGACGGGGGCATGGAGGTCCTGCGGCAGCTCGTGCGCACGGTCGACGTGGTGGTGGAGAACTACACCCCCCGCGTGCTCGAGCAGGCCGGGCTCACCTTCGAGGCGCTGCGCGAGCTGCGCGAAGACATCGTGCTCGTCCGGATGCCGGGGTTCGGGCTCGACGGGCCGTGGCGCGACAACGCCGCCTTCGCCTACACGATCGAGGACGCGTCCGGACTCACGTGGCTGACCGGGCACCCCGACCAGAAGCCGCTCGAGCCGTACTGCCTCGGCGACCCGAACGCGGGCATCCACGCCCTGGCCGCCCTGCTGCTGGCGCTCGAGCACCGCCGGCGCACCGGCGAAGGCGTCTTCGTGGAGGCGGCCATGGTGGACGCCGCCGTCAACATCACGGCCGAGCAGGTGATCGAGTACTCGGCCTACGGGGCGCTGCTCGAGCGGGCCGGCAACCGCGGCCCCACCGCGGCACCGCAGGGCGTGTACCACACGGCTGACGTCGACGAGCGGGGCCGGACCGACAGCTGGGTGGCGCTCGCGGTCGAGACCGACGGCCAGTGGGAGGCGCTGGTGGAGGCGATCGGCCGTCCGTCGTGGGCGGTCGATCCGGCGCTGGCGACGGCCGCCGGGCGCCGTGGCGCCCACGACCGCATCGACGAGCACCTCTCCGCCTGGTGCGCGCCGCGCCGTGCCGACGAGGTGGTGGAACTGCTGTGGCCGGCGGGCGTACCCGTGGCCAAGGTCGTGCAGCCGCATCACCAGGGCGAACTCGCCCAGTTGCAGGCGCGCCGGTACTTCGAAGTGGTGGACCACCCCGTGTCGGGCGCCGCCCGGCACAGCACGCTGCCCATGCGACTGTCGGGCGGCCCGGAGCGGCTGCACCGCCGCCACGCGCCGCTGCTCGGGGAGCACAACACGGAGATCCTCACCGCGCTGGGGCTGAGCCCGGTCGACATCGCTGCACTCGAGCGCGACGGGATCGTCGGCACGTCGCCATCGAAGGGCGACACATGACGGGTCGGCGGACCGCGCCCGACCCCGGGAACGGAGGCAGACGTGGGTGAACTCGACGGCAAGGTCGCCATCGTCACCGGTGGTGCCGGCGGCATCGGGCGGGCCACCGTGGAGCGCTTCGTGGAGGAGGGCGCCCGCGTCGTCATCGGGGACGTCGACACCGAGGCGGGTCCGCTGTTGGCCCAGGAGCTGGGTGACGCCGCCGCCTTCCGGCAGGTGGACGTCTCCGATGCCGAGCAGGTCCAGTCCCTCGTGGACTTCGCCGTCGCCCACTTCGGCGGGCTGCACGTCATGTTCAACAACGCCGGCGTGGCGAGCGCCATGGTCCGCTTCCTCCACGACGACCTCGGGGACTTCGACCGCGTCATGCGGGTCAACGTGCTCGGAGTGCTGCTCGGCAGCCAGCGGGCCGCCCGCCACATGAAGGACCACGGTGGCGGATCGATCGTCAATTGCGCGTCGATAGCGGGGCTCAGCGCCGGTTCGGGGCTCGCCACCTACCGCGCCGCCAAGGCCGCCGTGATCCACGCCACCAAGTCGATCGCGGTCGACGTCGCCCAGTACGGCATCCGGGTGAACGCCATCGCACCTGGCAACATCCAGACGGCCATGACGAGCTACGACATGGACGCCGTGACCCGTTTCACGCAGCCGCTCCCCCGCCGGGGCCGCACCGGCGACGTGGCCGAAGCCGTGCTGTACCTGGCCGGCGACCGGTCCGCTCAGGTCACCGGCGTGGTCCTCCCCGTCGACGGTGGAACCACCGCCGGACCACCTGCGTCCCAGGTCAAGCTCATGCTCGGTGCGTCCCCCCGGGATCCCTGAGCACATATTGCGCGGAGCGCGTCAACGCGCTTCGGGACAATCTCTACGCTCAGTGGTCGCATTTCGACAAAGTGAGCGCGAACATTACGAACGTTTTGCAGTATCAGTGATGCCCTTGTCCTGATTTGGACCGGCCGTCAACCTGCGTCTGTGCCATCATCTCGGCTGCAATCGCAACGAGTGGCGCGTCGACGCGCGCCGTGCGGGTTTTCCCTTGGTTTGAGATAGGAACCATCGTCGCATCGGATACACGCGCTGTATGCCTCCAACGACCTCTCTTCTTTCGCGCGCCACGACCGCACCTCGCCGCACCACCGTGTGGCGAATGGGTGCGCTGTGCACGTCGATCGTCACGGTCGCCTTCACCTTCGTCGCCCTCGACGCGTCGGCGACGGAGCGGCCCGTGGCGGCACACGTCCAGCGACTGACGCCGCCCGACAGCACGACGAGCACCACCACGACCACGTCGTCCTCGACGACCACGACCACTTCCACGACGACGACGACCACAACCGCTCCGGTGCCCGCCACCACGGTGCCCGCCCTGCCCGCCTACGGGCACGCCACGGCCTTCGGGTGCGGGCCGGCGCTCGCCTATCTGCAGGCCTACGCCGCGCCCGGCTTCGCCCTCGTCTGTCCGGGTCCGGCCGGAGGGACGCCGGCGTTGACGTGCTACGGCCAGTCCCCGTGCGGGCCGGGCCAGAAGATGATCGTGATCGCCAAGCCGTGCCCGGTGGCCTACATGAACGAGGCCCACAACTCGTGGGTCCTCGACAACGAGGTGGAGGGCACACCCATCCCCGACGGCGACCCCGCCATCGACCCGTACGGCGCCTGCTGACGACGTGGCCCGATCAGAGCGTTGACAGGATTTTAACGATGTATAAGAATCCTGAACAGTGTCTAATGCCCCCGACTGGCGGCAGTCCCGGCGAGATTCGGCCCGCGCCGCCATCGTGGCCGCCGCCTGGGAAGCGGTCCGCGAGTCGGGCGTAGCCGGCCTGTCGATCCGCGACCTGGCCCGGCGGGCCGGCATCAGCACCCCCACCATCTACGCCTACTTCGCCTCCAAGAACGACGTCTACGACGCCATGTTCCAGGAGGCGGCCGAAGAATTCGAGCGGTGCCTGAGCGAGCCCCTCGCGTCGCCCGAGCCGTCGGCCATGCTCCTCGCCGGCGCCCGGCGGTTCATGGACTTCTGCCACGCGGACGTGCCTCGCTACCAGCTCCTGTTCCAGCGCACCGTGCCCGGCTTCGAGCCGTCGCCCGCCGCCTACGCCCCGGCGGTCCGGTCGCTCGAGCGGACACGGGAGCTCCTCGCCTCCGTGGGCGTCGCCGACCCCAGAGCCGTCGACCTGTGGACCGCCCTCAACACCGGCCTCGTCGACCAGCAGATATCGAACGATCCCGGCGGTGACCGGTGGTCGTCGCTCATCGAGGAGGCCGTCTCCATGTTCTACGCCCACTACCGAAAGCTTCCCCCGCGGGGTCCTTCCGATCCCGCCAAGAGAAGGAGCCGTACCCGATGACGCCTCCCCAGATCGGCCTCCACCATGTGGCCCTCACCGTGTGCGACCTCGATGCGAGCGTCGACTGGTACGAGAAGGTGTTCGGGGTGCGTTACATGCTCGACGCCCCCCACGAAGGCGGCACGGCCAAGGTGCTGCTGCACGAGAGCTGGAACGTCGCCTTCGCCCTGCACCGCCACGACGTCAACGACGGTGCGCTCTTCAGCGAACGCCGGACCGGCCTCGACCACGTCGGCCTGGTGGTGACCACGCGGGCCGATCTCGAGCGGTGGCAGGACCACCTCGAGGCGAACGGCGTGGTCCGGGCGGACGCAGCCGACAAGCCGCTGACCCAGTCGCCCATCGCCGACGAACCCTACGGATCGGTGCTCGTGTTCCGCGACCCCGACAACATCCAGCTCGAGCTGTTCGCCCCTGCAACGACCCGTGGACCGGTTCCCGAGTCCGGTTCCTGACCCCTTCATCCCGGCACACCGACAAGAAAGGCGGGTTATCCCATGGAGACCTTCCGCGCCGCGCCAGACATCGACGTCATCACGACCAGCATCGCCATTCCCGGCCTCGGCCTCATCCCGGTGAACTCCTTCGTCGTGCACGGCAGCGAGCCGTTGCTCGTCGACACCGGGCCCGTCGTCGAATCGGGGGCGTTCATGGAGGTGCTCCGGAGCGTCATCGATCCGGCCGAGCTCCGGTGGATCTGGCTCACCCACCCCGACTTCGACCACATCGGCGCCCTCCACGAGCTCGTCGAGTCGAATCCTCGCCTCCGGGTGATCACCACGTTCCTCGGCGTCGGGCTCCTGGGGCTCTTCTCGCCGCTGTCCCCCGACCGTCTCTTCCTGGTCAACCCGGGCCAGACGATCACCCTCGGAGACCGGACGCTCGAAGCCTGGAAGCCCCCGGTGTTCGACAACCCGTCGACCACCGCCCTGCGCGACCCGGCGTCGGGCGTGGTGTGGAGCTCGGACTGCTTCGGGGCGGTGCTGCCCGAGGTGCCGCAGCGGGCCGACGACATCGACGACAAGACGTTGCGCGAGGGGCAGGTCTTCTGGGCCACCGTCGACTCCCCCTGGCTCCACGGCGTGGACCCCGCCGTCTTCGGGGCCAAGCTCCAACAGGTGCGGGCGATGGAGCCGGCGATGGTGCTGAGCAGCCATCTGCCGCCGGCGTCGGGCGCGATGATCGAACGGCTGACCGACGCACTGGCGGCAGCGCCGGCGGCGTCGCCCTTCGTCGGTCCCGACCAGGCGGCCATGGAGGCGATGATGGCGGCGATGGCCGGTGGTCCTTCGTGACCCCGTAGCATCGAGGGCGTGGAGCGGGGGGTCGGCTTCTCGACGCGGGCAGCGCACTGGGACAGCGCCTATCGCACACGCGGTGCGAACGGCGTCAGCTGGTTCGAGGACGTGCCGGACCAGTCGCTCGCGCTCCTCCATCTGCTCGGCGTCGACAGGACGACCCCGGTGGTCGACGTCGGCGGCGGGGCGTCCCTGCTCGTCGACCACCTGGTAGCCGAGGGCTTCGCCGACGTGACGGTGCTCGACGTGTCCGATGTCGCGCTCGGCGAAGGCCGCCGTCGCCTCGGTGCGGGCGCGCCGGTGACGTGGCTCGAACAGGACCTCCTCGAATGGCACCCGGCGCGCCGCTACGGCCTCTGGCACGACCGGGCCGTCCTCCACTTCCTGACCACCGACGCGGAGCGCGCCGACTACCTGGCGGTCCTGCGGCACGCCGTCGTCCCCGGCGGCGCCGTCGTCATCGCCACCTTCGCCGAGGACGGACCCGAGCAGTGCTCCGGTCTCCCCGTGGTCCGCTATTCGTGCGACGAGCTGGCCGACCTCCTCGGCCCGCAGTTCACCGTGGCGGCGACACGCCGCCAGGTCCACACCACGCCGGCCGCGACGCAACAGCCCTTCTCCTGGGTGGCCGGGCGGCTGGCGGACGACGCCGGACCGGAGGTGCTCACCCTCGGACTCGGGTCCCGTCGCTGAGGGAGAGGTGCAGGACCCGTCGACCTATGCGGTCGGGAACGTCGTCGGCACGTCCTCGTAGATCTCCACCCGGGACGACCCCTGCACGACATGGGGCGCACCGGAGCGGAACGCCTCGAACACCTCGGGCGACGCGTAGAAGAGCTCGTTCTCCTTCTGATAGGTCGCCAGATCGGGGTACTCGACCTCCCACACGATCTCGTTGTTGCGGCCCGCCGTGGGGACGAGGACGCGCCCGGAGCGCAGTCCCTGGGCCTCCATCTTGCTCATGAGGTCACGCAGCGTCGACAGGAACGCTCCGAACTCCCCGTACCTGATCTCCGAGACCATGCGAACCTGATAACCCATGCGGCCTCCTTCCGTCTACCGGGAGTATGAACCCCGCGGGCCCGACTGGGAGGACCTAATTCGTGTGACGGCGAGGACTCGACCGGGCACGCTGCGTCGTCAGGACGCGCGGTCAGGCGCCCTCGCCGGGAGCCCGACCGGAGTTCGCCCGAGACGATGACCCCTCATAGGCGTAGAGGATCACAGGTTCCGCCTTCCCCTTCAGCCGGATGTGGGGCCGCTCGGCGAACGTCGGCCAGCGCTCGCGCAGACGCTCCTTCGTCGACTCCGCCAGCAGGATCACGTCCCCGGTCGAGCGTGTGGCCTCCTCCACCCGTGCCGCCGTGTTCACGACATCCCCGATGACGCTGAACTCGAGCCTGCCGGCGCCACCGACGTTGCCGGCGACGACCTTGCCCGAGTTGAGCCCGATCCCGATGGCGAGCTCGGCCGGGGCGGCGCGTGCGATGGAGAGCGCCGCGGCGAGGGCCCGGTCGGCGTGGTCGGCCAACCGCCTGGGCGCGCCGAAGACGGCGAGCAGTCCGTCGCCCACGAACTTGTCGACCCGTCCGCCCTCCTCGTGGACCAAGGGCACGATCCGGCTGAAGAGCCGGTTGAGCACGGCCACGACCTCCGGTGCGGGACGCCCCTCGGCGAAGGTGGTGAAGTCGCGCACGTCGACGAACATCACCGTCACGTCGACCTCTTCTCCTTCGAGACGGGTCCCCTCGCTCACGATGCGCTCGGCCACGTCGGGGTCGAGATAGATCCCGAGCGCCTCGCGGATCCGCTCGCGTTCGGCCAGGCCTTCGACCATGCGGTTGAACCCGACCTGCAGCTGACCGAGCTGGGTGCCGTCGTAGACGGGGACGGCGGTGTCGAAGTCGCCGCGCTGCACCCTGCGCAGCCCGCGCCGCACGGCGTCCACCGGCCCGGCCGTGGCCCGTGCCGCCAGGCTGATGGCGAGGAGTCCCACCGTCAGCGCGACGGCGCCGAGGACGACCATGACCACGGCGAGCTCGGTGTGGGAGGCCGATCCGCCTGCGAGCTCCACCGCCCCGATGAGAACCACGCCGGCGACGGGCACGCCGGTCCCGAGCGCCCACGCCAGCACGGCGCGCGAGGCGACGCCCGGAACGGCCAGACGGTCGGGCGCGCCGCTTGCCAGTGCCCGGGCCGCGGCGGGCCGGAGGAGACGTTCGGTGAGGAGATAGGCGCACGCGGCGGTGCTCAGGCCGGTCAGGGCGACGGCGACGGCGATCCGGAGACCGAACGTGACGGAGTACCACCCGTCGAGACTTCCGAAGAGGACCGCGGCACCGAGCCAGAGCGCCATCTGCAGGACGAACAGCCGTGTCGGGGCGCGCAGGACGAGGCGTTGTTCCCGTGCGGTGGCAGGCCGCTCGGCCACCAACCAGTCGCGCAGGCGGAAGAGCCCGCGGATTCCGAGGGTCATGCCGATCGGCACGGCGACGGCCACGTAGACGAGGGCGGCGACGACGTTGAGGGCCCGGACGTGGTCGAGGTGCGGGACCGCAGGCGTCGGGATGACGAGCGTGCCCATGAGGACGACGGCCGCCGCACCGACGAGATTGGTGACCACGATGGCCGCGGCGACGACGATGCGGCCCAGACGCCAGACCGTCGCGCCGGACAGTCCGCTCGTGCCGGGCCGTACGAGTTCGCCGACTCCCTGCCGCAGGTCGCCGATCGGAGCCACCCCGAACCGTAGGCGGAGGAACCGACACCGGCACGACTGTCGGGTCCGTCTACCCTCTCCGCGCGAGCGCGTCGCCCGTGACGACGACCGCACGTGGGAGGAGGGTCGTTGGGGTCTCCACAGACGCTGAGCGAAGGCGACCGACGTCTTGTCGCCGGCTGGGCCGCCGACTGCGTGGAGCGGGTGCTCCCGTTCTTCGAGGCGGAAGCGCCGGATGACGACCGCCCTCGGGCGCTCGTCGCCCGGACCCGGGCCTTCGCCCGCGGGGAGCTTTCGACCGCCGAGGAGATCCGGCGCCGGTTCTCCGGTGGCGTCCGCGCCGGCGACGTGAAGAGCCCGGCCGCCATGGCAGCCGCCAGAGCCGCCGGCCAGGCGGTCGCCGTCTGCCACATGGGCGCACACGCGCTCGGAGCCGCCGCCTACGCCGCCCACGCGACCGGGCTGGCGAGTCCTGACCGGCCGGACGTCGTCGCATCGGAGATCCGCTGGCAGCTCGACCACATGTCGCCACTCGTGCGCGCCGCTCTGCGGACCCTCCCACCGGTCGGCGCAGACCGGTCAGGACCTCTCGGTCCGGGTCTGCTCTCTTCGGGGCCTGTCGGCTCCATCGTCCGGGAACTGCAGGCCGGCCTGGGACAAGCCGACGCCGACTGAGACGCGCGCCGCGGGAAGGTTGCGAGGCTCTTCTTCCCCCAACGCGGCATGTTCGCGGTGGGGCGGGTATTCGTCACGCCTTTGCATTCCGAATCCTCCGAAGGGAGTGCGGCCCGGGCCGGATGACTCCCGGCACGTCGGGAACCCGGCTGCGGAAGTGGATCGCGGCCTTCTACCCCGTCGCCCCGGCGGCGGCGATGATGGCCCGGGCGCTCACCTCGATGTCCTCGGCCGAGGTGGCCCAGCCGGAGATGCTGATCCTCATCGCCGGGCGGCCCTCCCACGTGGTCGGCCCGCACCAGCAGACCCCGTCTTGCTGCACTCGGGCGACGAGGGTGGTGGTGGCCTCGTCGGTGGCGCCGCGCACGAGCACCTGGTTGAGGACCACGTCGTTGAGCACGTGCAAGCCGGCGGATCGGAGACGGTCGGCGAGGTTCCGGGCGTGGTCGCACGAGCGGACCACGAGATCCCGTACCCCTTCGCGTCCGAGGGTCCGCAATGCCGCCCATACATCCACCTGCCGTGCCCGTTGCGACGCCTGCGGCGTGTGAAGCCACGTCTCGAACCCCGAGTCGGGCGGCAGGTACCCGGCTTCGGCGGCGAAGGTCCGGCGGAGGTCCTCCGGCCGCCGCACCATGGCGATCCCGCAGTCGTAAGGGACGTTGAGCCACTTGTGCCCGTCGGTCGCCCAGGAGTCGGCCTCGACGAGGCCCGCAGTGAGGTGGGCCCGGGCGGGATCGGCCAGAGCCCACATCCCGAAGGCTCCGTCGACATGCACCCAGGCGCTGCGTTCGCGGGCCCAGGACACGATGTCGTGGAAGGGGTCGAACGCACCCGTGTTGACCTCACCGGCCTGTGCGCACACCACCGTCGGCCCGCTCAGGTCCCGGGGCAGCCGATCCGCCCGCAGCCTGCCCTGATCATCCGTCGGTATCCTGATCACCCGGTTCCTCCCGACGCCGACCACGCCGAGGGCGCGGACGAGGGTGGAGTGCGCATGTTCCCCGATGACGACGTGCAAGTCGGGCGCGCCGAAGAGTCCCTCGGACTGCGCGTCCCATCCGGCGAGCGCGAGTTGCTGGTCTCTGGCGGCGGCGAGTGCCGCGGTGTTCGCCATCGCGGAACCGGTGACGAAGACCACCGCGCTTGCGGGAGGAAGACCGAAGAGCTCGATGATCCAGCGGGTGACGACAGCATGGATCCGCGCACCGACCGGCGACATGACCGGCAGCGCGACATTCTGGTCCCAGGCCGTCGCGAGCCAGTTCGCGGCGACTGCGACAGGCAGGGAGCCGCCGATGACGAAGCCGAAGTAGCGCCCACCGGCGTTGGCGACCGTCGCCGGCGATCCTGCGGTGTCGAGCAGGGCGAGCGTGGCCGCCGCATCGCCCGGGGCGTCCGGAAGCGCCTCGTCGAAGGCGTCGAGGCCGGCTAACGCGGCGCCGTCGGGATATGCCCGCCGGTCGTCGAGTGTCGCCAGGTAGCGCCGGGCGCGCTCGGCTGCGTCGGCCAGCAGCTGAGCGACATCGGCGTCGATGGCCATGGGAGGACGCTAACCCAGCGCCGTGTGCGGCGTCCCGCACGCTTGACGCCCGTCGGGCGCCATGCTGCGATGACGGCGGCGAGGGGCGCGGACTTCGGACTGCGAGGCGGGGATGGTTCTTCGGCGGATGGCGGCGGTCGGCGTGGTCGCGGGCCTGGCGGCGGGGTACGTCGCCGGCTGGGGTGTGTCGAACGTGGGCCTTGCGTCGACACGACTCGGACCGGCTCTGCCGGCGGTCGGGTGCTCCTGGACACCTCCGGATCAACCGACGAACGGCGTCAATTGGGGATGGACCGACACCAACGACACCGGCTACACGGCTTCGTACACCGTCGTCCCCGGCGGACGACTCGTCATCCACGGGAACTACGCACAGGCGCGGTTCTTCGTCATGGACGTCTACGACGCGAAGGGCAACGCCTACGTTCCCGACTTCCTCGACGCGCACCTGGCGCCCGATCCGGGAAGCGAGAACCCGTTCACCACCCCGGGGGTGGTGGACCCCGCAGCGCAGAGCTACACCGCCTACGTGTCGTTCACGCCCCGGCCGGCCACTCCCGCGCCCAACACGGTGTACGCCGCCACCACGGCGGACGGCACCGCACCCAACCCCGGCGGCCTCATCGCCTACCGCGTCTATCTCCCCGACACGCCTGGTGCGTACTCGGGCGGCGTGCCCCTGCCGGCGCTCTCCTACGAGCTGCCGGGCGGCGCCGTGGTCCCGCTCGCATCGTGCGGTGGGGACGTGCACGATCCTGCCCAGCCGGTGATCACGCAGGCCATGACGAACGCCGGATGGCCGGCGCAGGTCCCCGCCGTGGTGCCCTTCCCGCCGGCGAAGGATCCGGCCGACTGGCAGGCGGCGAGCAACCCGGGACTCGACGCCACCGTGGCCGGCAATTCCCCGATCGGCGACCCGCTGCCGCCGAGCGGCATCGGCCTGCTCACCGCTCCGGCCAACTCGTACCTGAGCACGCGCATCAGCCGGCAGTTCGGTCAGGTCTTCGTGTTCCGGGCCGCCCCGCCCACGTCCCCCGACACCCGGGCCGGGCAGTGGGTCGGCACGCCGAGCCAGGTCCGCTACTGGTCGGTCTGCATCAACAGCACCCTGGTCGCAACCCAGACGGTGGCCTGTCTCGCCGACCACGAGATCAGCCTCGACCCGGACGGCACGTTCACCGTCACCGTCTCCTCGGGGCCGGACCGTCCGGCCGGCGCCGGCAACTGGTTGCCCATCGGTGACGTGTACGAAGGCTGGATCTACATCCGTCAGTTCCTGGCGTCGCCCGGCTTCGGCCAGTCCATCTCGTCGGTGGGTCCGGGACAGGACCCGGCCACGGTCATGGGTCCGTACTTCCCCCGGTCGGCCTACTGCTCCACGGCCCTCTACGACGCCCGAGGGGCCGACGGCTGCCTCAGCGGCTGAGCGACCGAGCCGCCGGGTGAGGTCCGGTCAGGCGGGAGCGAACTCCAGCGTGAGCCCGGCGAGCCCACGCAGGAAGTAGGTCGGGAGGAAGTCGTAGTGCCGCGCCCCGGCCGGCCCGTGGGCCGCCTCGGACACGATGATGTCGGACGTCCGGTCGAGGATGCGGTTGATCGTCACCCTGCCCTCGGCCCGGGCGAGATGCGCCCCGGCGCAGTGATGGATGCCGTGCCCGAAGGCCACGTGCAAGCGGGCGTTCTGGCGGTCGACGTCGAACTCACCCGGGTCGGGGAACATCCGGGGGTCGCGGTTCGCCGCGCCGGGCAGGAGCATCATCGTCCCGCCGGCCGGGATCTCCACCCCGCCAACGGTGACCTTCGTGCGGGCCATGCGGAATTGGCTCCGCAGCGGGCTCTCGTAGCGCAGCGTCTCCTCGATGAAATTCGGGATGCGGTCCCGGTCCTCGCGGAGCCGCTTCTGGAGCTCCGGGCGCTCGGCGATGAGGCGCAGGGCGAACGACAGGAGCCGCACCGTCGTCTCCTGGCCGCCGGCGAACAGGTTGGCGGCGAGGAGGGCGACGTCTTTCACCTCGGGAAGCGATCCGTCGGGGAAGGTCGCCGTGGCCATGGCCGTCATGATGTCCTCGCGCGGCGAGCGGCGGCGGTCCTCGATGTAGGCCGTGAACTGGTCGTAGAGGAACTCGAGCGGCTTGTGCTCGAGCTGGCCGGCGAGCGTCGACAGCCGCTCCTTGAACAATCCGTGGTCCGACTCGGGGACGCCCTCCAGGTCGGCGATGACCACCAATGTGAACGGTTCGGCGTAGGCACCGATGAACTCCCCGACACCTGCCTCCACGAGGGGGTCGAGCTGCCGGTCGGCCTGACGCCACATGAACTCCTCGTTGGCGCGAAGGCGCTGCGGCGTGAGGAGGCGCATGAGGAGCCGGCGGTGCTCGGTGTGCCGCGGCGGGTCGAAGGCGGGCAGCTGATCGCTGAAGGGCAGCTCGTGACGGTGGGCCTCGATGACGGCGGTGATGTCGTCGCCCTCTACCGGCACCGAGAACTTCTTGAAGGGACCGCTCACGGTGTTGCACGAGGAGAAGTGCACGGCGTCGTTGTAGACGGCGAGCGCTTCCTCGTAGCCGGTGACCATGTAGACGCCGTAGTGGGGTTCCTGCCACACCGGTGCGGTGGACCGCAGGGCGTCGAAGTACGGATAGGGGTCGTCCTGCACGGCCCTGTCGCGGAAGAAGTTGACCGTCGCCGGATCGATCACAGGAGCTCAGGCCTCCTCGGAACGGAGGGCGCCTCGGCGCCGTCCCCCGGCACCCACCAGCGGGCGCCGCCAATTGCTTCGATGCCTAAATATCGCGCAGGCCGCCAGCTGGAGCAACGGATTGCAACCCCCACGATATTCGTGTCATAGTCCTGGCACCAATTCTGTTCGGGACTCCCCGGGGGTGGGCATGACGGCGACGGCGAACGACCTCTACTACGACCCCTACGACGTCGGGATCATCGCCGACCCGTATCCCGTCTACCGCCGGATGCGCGAAGAGTCGCCGCTCTATTACAACGACGTCCACGACTTCTACGCCGTCACCCGGTGGGCCGACGTGGAGCGCACACTGCTCGACAACGCCGCGTTCATCTCGGGCAAGGGCGGCATCCTGGAGCTGATCCGCGCCGGGATCGAGCTCCCCCCGGGGGTCTTCATCTTCGAGGATCCGCCCGAGCACACCATCCACCGCCGGCTCATGTCGCGGGTGTTCTCCCCCCGTCGCGTGGCCGAGCTCGAGGACAAGATCCGCGGCTTCTGCGCCCAGTGCCTCGATCCCCTCGTCGGGGAGGACCGTTTCGACATCATCGCCGAGCTCGGCGCCCAGGTGCCGATGAAGACGATCAGCATGCTCCTCGGCATCCCGGAATCGGACCAGGAGGCCATCCGCGACCACGCCGACGCCAACCTCCGGACCGAGGCGGGCAAGCCGATGAAGGTGTCGGCCGACGGGCTCCTGAGCGGCCAGGTCTTCGCCGACTACATCGACTGGCGCACCGAGCACCCGTCGGACGACCTCATGACCGATCTGCTGCACGCGGAGTTCGTCGACGAGACGGGCACGACCAGGCGCCTCGAGCGCCAGGAGCTGCTCACCTACCTCGAAGTGATCTCGGGCGCCGGCAACGAGACGACGAACCGCCTCATCGGCTGGACGGCGAAGGTCCTGGCCGAGCATCCCGACCAGCGTCGCGAGGTGGCGAAGGACCGGTCGCTCGTGCAGAACACCGTCGAGGAGATCCTGCGTTTCGAGCCGCCGGCCCACCACATGGCCCGGGTGACGTCGCGCGAAGTCGAGATCCAGGGGCGGACCCTCCCCGAGGGCAGCATCGTCATCGTCCTCGTGGGCTCGGCCAACCGCGACGACCGTCGTCATCCCGACGGCGACCGCTTCGACATCCACCGTGAGATCGGCCAGACGCTCACCTTCGGCCAGGGCATCCACTTCTGCCTCGGCGCCGCTCTGGCCCGGCTCGAAGGGCGCATCGTGCTCGACGAGCTGCTCGACCGCTTCCCCGAGTGGGACGTCGACCTCAGCACCGCCAGCCTGTCGCCCACGTCCACGGTGCGGGGCTGGCAGACGCTTCCCGTCGTCGTGCCCTGACGCACATGGCCAGAACCTCCGGCGTCACCGACCCGCCGCGGACCCGGCGGACCTACGACAACACGCTGCGACAGGAGCGGGCGGCCGCCACCCGTCGTCGGATCGTGGAGGCCGGATCGGAGTTGTTGCACTCGTCGGACGTGCGGGACTGGGAAGCCCTCACCGTGCGGGCGGTGGCCGAGCGGGCCGGCGTCAACGAGCGCACCGTGTACCGCCACTTCGACAACGAGCGGGGCCTGCGCGACGCGGTGATGCACGAGCTCCAGAAGGAGGCCGGCGTCGATCTCGAAGGCATGCGGCTGGGCGACGTCGGGGCCCTGGCGACACGCATCTTCCGCCATGCCGCCTCCTTCCGCCTGGAGGCGCGCCCCGCCCTCGACCCGACCCTGCGCGACACTCGTCGGCGCCTCCACGATGCCCTCCTCGGGGCGGTCGCCGACGCCGCGCCCGGGTGGTCCGAGGAGCAGCGGACGTTGGCGGCGGCCGTCCTCGACGTGCTGTCGAGCGTCGGCGCCTACGAACGGCTGGTGCGCGACTGGGAGCTCGACGGGGCCGAAGCGGCCCGGGCCGTCGGGTGGGCCATCGCCCAGCTGGAGCTGGCCATCCGGCGCGGCGGTCCCCCGGCCCCACGGTGAGCCGGACCCCGACGCCGTGGTTATTGGACCGTTCGGTCCAATAGGATCCCGGGCGTGGACTTCTCCCTCGGCGAGGCCGAGCGCGACCTGGCCGGGCTGGCCCGGGACTTCGCCCAGAAGGAGATCGCCCGGCGGGCGCCCGCCGCCTGGGAGGAGGGCCGGTGCCCGACCGACCTGCTCCGCGAGATGGGTGCGCTCGGCCTGCTCGGCGTGCTCGTGCCCGAGAAGTGGGGCGGCATCGGCATGACGACCGTCGGCTTCGTCGCCGCCATGGAGCAGATCGGGTTGGCCGATCAGTCGGTGGCGGCCGCCTGGCAGGCCCATGTGACCATCGGGTCGCTGCCGCTGCTCCTCTTCGGCACCGACGAACAGCGCGAACGCTGGCTCCGGCCACTCGCCGAAGGGCGCGCGCTGGGCGCCTTCGGCCTCACCGAGCCCGACGCCGGTTCCGACGCCCGGGGCATCCGCACCCGAGCCGAGGCCCGCGACGGCGGCTGGGTCATCAACGGCCGCAAGACCTTCATCTCGAACGCGGGCACCGACATGTCCTTCGGGGTGACACTCCTCGCCCGCACCGGCGGCGACGGCGCCGCTACCACCTACGGCAGCTTCGTGGTGGAGAAGGACACCCCCGGCTTCACCATGGGCCCGAAGATGCGCGGCATCGGCTGGCGCGGACTCGACACCCGCGAGCTCTTCTTCGACGACGTGTGGGTGCCCGCCGACCATCTCGTCGGTGACCCGGGTCTCGGTCTCGGCCAATTCCTGCGCACGCTCGAAATTGGCCGCATCTCGATCGCGGCGCTGTCGCTGAGCCTCGCCCAGGCCGTGCTCGACCTCGCCCTCGCCCATGCCGGCACCCGGGAGCAGTTCGGCCAGCCGATCGCCACGTTCCAGGCCGTGCAGTTCAAGCTGGCCGACATCGCCACCGAGCTCGAGGCGGCCCGCTGGCTGACCTACCGCGCCGCCGCGCTGCGCGACGAGGGACGTCCCTTCCACAAGGAAGCAGCCATGGCCAAGTTGAAGGCCAGCCGGATGGCCACATGGGCCGCCTCGGAGGCGGTGCAGATCCACGGCGGGCTCGGGTACATGCTCGACTCCGCGGTGGCCCGCTTCTACTGCGACGCCAAAGTGCTCGAGATCGGCGAGGGCACCAACGAGATCCAGCATCTGGTCATCGCCAGAGCGCTGGGCTGCTGACGGCGCCGGCCGGCGCAGAGGCACACGAAAGGGTGGTCCCGATGGGCGGCACGCGGCGGCGGACGAAGGCGAAGGTCCTCACGATCACGGCCGGGCTCGTGGCCGCTGCCGCACTGTCGACGGGGCCCACCGGCGCGCCCGCCGGAGCGGTACCGGCGTCGCCGGCGCACTGGGTCGCGAGCTGGACCGCCAGTCCCACCGACTCCTTCGTGCCCACCGACGCCGCCGGACTGCCCGTTCCCCAGGTGCTCGCCCACGAGAGCCTGCGCATGATCGTCACCCCGCACCTCGGAGGGACGACGCTGCGCGTCCACCTGTCGAACCGCTTCGGCCGCCGACCCGCCGTGTTCGGGCACGTGACCGTCGGACTGGCCGACAGCCACGCCGTGTCGTCGGTCACGACGGTCACCTTCGGAGGCAGCACCCGGGTCATCGTCGCGGTGGGCGCGGACGCCGTGAGCGATCCGGTGGCACTGCCGTTCTCCGCCTTCGATCCGCTCGCCGTGTCGATCTACGTGCCCGGTGTGCAGATCCTTCCGACGAAGCACTGGAACGCGAATGCCACCTCGAGGTGGGCGCCACCCGGCAGCGGCGATCTCACGGCGGTGACGAGCGACAACCGCTTCTCCCTGCGGACCGAGGCGTGGCTGTACGTGGACGGCGTGGACGTGCTGGCGCCTTCCCCCACCGCCTCGATCGTGGCCTTCGGCGACTCGATCACCGACGGGTACGTGGCCGCCACCCCGCTCAGCCAACCGGTGAGCCTCGCCATCGCCGACAAGAACGGCCGCTACCCCGACGACCTGCAGAGGCGGTTGGCGGCGGCGGACGTCCCCCTGTCGGTCGTGAACGCGGGCATCGGCAGCAACCGGCTGGTCACCGACGGCGAACCGCTCATGATGGGCCTGAGCGGGCTGCAACGGTTCGAGCAGGACGCGCTCGACGTGGCCGGCGTGAAGGGCGTGCTGCTGGTGGAGGGCATCAACGATCTCGGGCTGCCGCCCGCCACGACGACGGCCGCCGATCTCATCGCCGGGTACGAGCAGGCCATCACCATGGCCCACGCGAAGGGGCTGAAGATCTGGCTCGGCACGCTCTCGCCGGCGTCGAACGCGGTGTTCGACGGCACGATCACGGCGCCGAAGAGCGAGATCTCCCGGCAGCAGGTGAACGCCTGGATCCGCAGCCAGGCCCTGGCCGACGGCGTGGTCGACTTCGACGCCGTGCTGCGTGACCCGCACGACCCGCACGTCCTCGACCCCCGCTACGCCGGCCCGGACCACCTGCACCCGAACCTCGCCGGCTACCAGGCCATGGCAGACGCGGTGCCCCTCGCCATGCTCGAGTCCGCCCTCTGAGGGC
>Ga0070739_10003207_pt1 | contig 20759 bp, 19 predicted proteins | sample Coa_R1_7_FD_66445 | JGI IMG/M metagenome (GOLD analysis project Ga0070739, IMG submission 66445) | Surface soil microbial communities from Centralia Pennsylvania, which are recovering from an underground coalmine fire - Coalmine... | ecosystem: Environmental > Terrestrial > Soil > Unclassified ... | reverse complement strand
GCGACCGCGTCTCCGAAGTAGTCGAAGGCCACGCCGGGCGGCGCGCCGTTAGACAGCGTGACGGCAGGTGTCGACGTAGATGCCCAGGTCGTCTCCGACGAAGCCAGGTACAGGTAGGCGGCACCGGTGCCGGAGTTGACGTTAGGCGCCCCGGCCACGGCGAGGGTGCCGTCGCTGGAGAGGGCGACGTAACCCAGCTCGGCTTTGGATCCGCCTGCTGAGCTGGTGAGAGTGGCAGCCGGGGAGGAGCTGGAGGTCCACGTGCCGCCCGCGGCCTGGAACACGTAGGCGGCGCCTGCCCCCTGGTTGTAGAGATTGGGGGCACCGACGAGGATGACGGACTTGTCCGCCGAGATGCTCACCGTCTCGCCGAAGTTGGTCTGGTTCTGTCCGGTCGGCTCAGACAGCGTGGCCGTAGGTGTGGCCGTCGAGGTCCACCCCGGTTGACCGGATTGGGGGACGGCGACTTGGAAAACGTCGGCGAGGCCGGCGGCACTGTTGGCTTCGATGGCGCCAGCGACGACGGTCGTCCCGTCCGATGATGCCGCTAGGGAGTAGCCCATCGCGCCGCCGGAGCTACTGGTCAGTGTGGCCGAGGGCGTAGTCATGGAGACCCAGAGGCTTTCGGCCGTCGTCTGATAGACGTAGACGGCACCCTTTCCGCTGCTCACTTCGTCAGCACCGACGAAGGCGATGGTGCCGGAGGCGGAGAGCGATACAGAGGTTCCCATCGAATCACCCGACGAGCCACTGGCGTTGACCAGGGTGGCGGTGGGGGTCGAAGTGGTAGCCCAGGCTGACTCGGAAGAGACGTTGTAGATGTAAGCGGCGCCGTGTCCTAACGCTCCACTGGCTCCGATCAAGGCGGTCGTCCCGTCCGGAGAGATCGACACCGAAGCCCCGAAGTTGGCTCCGCTCGTGTCGGAGCTGTTCGTGAGGACGGCTGCGGGAGTTGACGTTGATGCCCACGACGACTCCGAAGAGGCGTGGTAGATCAGAACTGCACCGGTGCCGTCGAAGGGCACGCCCACCAGCAGCGTGGTGCCATCCGAAGAAAGGGACAGCGGGCCCAAGCCTTCCTTCTCGACTCCGCCGCTGTAGGTCAGGGTGGCAACCGGGCTGGCTGTGCCCGACCAGGCCCCTTCAGAAGAGGCGTGGAAGATGTAGACCGCCCCGAGGTCGTTGTTGGCGCCCCCGGCGCTGACGGCGGCGGTGGTGCCGTCGCCGGACAGGACAACGGCTCCCCCGAACCGGTCGAGGCCGTCACCATTGCTCAATACCGCCTGCGGCGCGGCGGTGGACGTCCAGGTCGGATCGATGGTCAGCGGGTAGGTGGCGTTGGTGGCGTCGACTGTGATGACCGGGCCGGTCATTCCCTCGGTGAAGCGCGACGGGAGCGGTTTGCCGGTCGCATCGATGCTGGAGAGCGCCCTCCAGGCCAGTCGAGGCAAATGGGAGCGCCCGGAACTGACGGCGATCTCCGAGCCGCCGTCGAGAACCGACCACTGGGCTGAGGACGAGAATCGCAACTCGAGGTGAGCGGTCTTGGGCTCGGTTGTCGGCGCACGAGGAATCACGAAGCGTTGTTCGACCCCGCCCGAGATCACCTGAAATGTCGACCGAACAGAACCGAGATCTTGAACGAGAGTGCGCTCTGCGAGGCGGGAAGAGGCGGGGGCGAGCGGGATAGGGCCGCGATCGCTCGTCACGGCGGCGAGACGCACCCTCACCGGCGTTTGGCCGCTCAGGTTGGCATTGACAGCTCCGCTGGCGCCGATGCGAAGCTGGACCTTGCCGGACAGGGCGGCCGCCTTCCAACCTCCACCCTCCCGTTCAATCCCGGCGACCATCGGGGCGACGCCCAGCCCGAGGGGCGCCCGCCCCAACCGTGCGTGGATCGCCCGAGCCAGACCGGAAGGGATGGTCTGGGCGGTGCGCTTCTGGACGGTGTGACGGGTGTGGCCAGTCGTCGAGCCCGGCCCGGTGGGCCAGACGGCGAAGATGGCGGCGATCACGGCCAGCACCGCCGTGGTTGCCAGCACCGGTCGCGCTCGATACGAGATCCTGGGGGTCGGGTAGGCCAACGAGGGAGGCTTGATCCCTATGGCCGGCGCGCAGACAGCCATCGCAACCGTGCCGGCTGGGCTGCGGCTCCACAAGGCGGGGTTCAAGCGGTTGTTCCTGGTGCTGCGACGATGGTTGAGCGACATCCTGCCCTCGGCCGAGCTGAGACGGGCTGAAGCACCAAATTCGCTCCGGCCGGGCGCGCGTTACAAGAGCCGAAATCGCGCGGTTCGCAAACCGCAGGCTGATCATGGCGGTGAGACGAGCCGTTTCACTTCGGCGAGGCGGCGGGCGGCTTCGCTGGCCACCGCCGGGTCGATACGGCCGGCGGCCTCGGCGAGGCGGTCGTGGGCGGTTGAAAGGAGCTCGGCGATGATCGCCTGTGCCCGCTTTTGTCCCCGCTGTCGGGCTCCTTCGAGGATCTCGCGGTCCGCGTCGGCCGTCTCGCCAGCAAGCTGTTTGCCCGAGGAGGCGGCGGCCCGGCGAATGTGGCGGGCCAGCACGGCGAAACCCGCCGGCCAACCCAGCTCGGCGACCAGGGCCCGGACCGAGCGAGGTCGCGGCGTCGCGCGCCAGCCGGCGGCGGTGATGGCGGCCGTTCCCGCCAGTGCCGCTGCCCGTCCGGCAGATCCGAGCTGGTCACTGACTAGTCCGCGAACCAGCTCGTAGCCTTGCAGAGGCATAACCCACGGATAGCGGGACACCCCGGCATGCGTGTGCGGATAGCGCATGGCCGGAGTGGCCAGGCCGGCGTAGGCGAGCGTGGTGGCGAAGGAGGCGGCCAGGGCGCCGGGCGGCGACGTACCTGGAGTGGTGGCCGAGCGACGGGCGGACCACAGCGTCGCTGCTGCTCCAAGGGCCATGGGTATTGACGTGGCTGACCAAGGCACGGCCTCGCGATGAGCACCGGTGGGCGCGGCCAGCCAGCCCAGATTGAGCAAGAAGGCGGCGGGCAGTGCGTCCAGGCGGAGTGGCGCCCCCGGCTGGTCGGCTTCCAGTCGCGCCGTCTCGGAGCCGACGAGCAGGAGCCGGCGTTCGAAGGGGCGTCGGGCCTCTTCTGGGTCGGCGAGGCGGACCGCCAGGGCGCCTGAAGGCTGACGGGCGTCCAACCAGGCGTACAAGGCCGCCGCCTGGGTGGCGCTGAGCACGACGGTGCCAGCGCCTGCTTCGAGGTCGAATGCCACCACCTGGCCCAGTTCGGGACGAGAGTTGTGGCGGGCCTGCCAGGCGGCCAAGGCATCGCCGAGGTAGACGGCCTGAGCGCGCATGGCGCCGGCCGTGGCCTGCTTGACGCTGCCGGCGAGATCCGATCGCTTTTTCGATAGAGCCTCGTTGCTGGCGAGGTCGATCAATGTGGTGGCCCGCTGGAGCAAATCGAGGGGGCCTTCGTGGGCAACGATGAGCTCGTGCAGGCCTTCGAGCTCGGCCCGCTGTGCTCGGGCCGCCAGCTCCGCTTGGTGGGCGAGAGCCAGCTGCCGCCGCCGGCGCTCCGTCGAGCGAGAAAACGCCATGCCCGATACCACCCCCAGCACCTGCCAGCTCAGCTGGTCAAGCCGGAGGCGATGACCTCGCCGGGCCCGCACCGCGCCGGCCACCGCTGCGTGTGCCAGGGGTACCACGAGACCTCCCAGGCCGAGACGCGCTCCCGCCTCCACCGCCAAGGTGGCGCCGGGGACGACTGCGTCCTCTGTGCTGTCAGGATCGTCTCCCGCCGCCAGGCACCACAGGGCCAGATCGGCGGCATCCAGCGCCAGGCGGGGACCCAGCCAGAACTCGTCGTCCCGGGCCAGCCAAGCGGCCTTGGCCACATCCAGCCCAGCGCAGATGACCGCGGCGGCCCGCCAAGCGACCGTGCGGGCCGCCCCCCGGGGCGACATCACCTGGTGAAAGCGGGTGCCCAACCCCTGGGCGAGGGTCTGGGTCGCCCGGACCGATACCAAAGGTTGCCACGGCTGCCACCCAGACGGTTGCGCCCCGACCATCGCCCGGGCCATGGTTGAGGGGTGTCGTCGGGTGATGAAGGCGCCGTTCATATAGTCCGGGTCGCAATTGTGGACGACGACCACTGGATCCGCACCGGCAGGTCCACCGCCCTATCGGCCTTCCCCGACATCGAGGTGGTCAGCGCGGTTGGGCCCGACCAAGCGCTGCGCCAAAGCATCGCGTTGTGGGACAACGTCGACGTCGCGCTCGTAGACGCCTACGACAGCGAAGCCGGCTTCGACCGGTTCCCCGGGGCGGCGGTAGTAAGAGCGATCCGCGCCCACCCCCGAGGGGCCCAAATAGCGGCCGTCGTCATCACCGGGCATGTCGCCAATGACACGCTTAGAATACGCATGGCCGAAGCCGGCGCCGATCTGTTCTATGGCCATTCCGAAATCGGCAATCCTGCGCAGCTGCACGGTGTGATCCGGCGCGCCTCCGCCATGGCTGCCTTCGTCCATAGTTCTGTGGCACCACCATCGATGCTCCCGGGGCGACCAGACGCCGCCGTCGATTGGATCGCCCGACACGGCCACCAAAGAGCCTTCGACGGTGGCACGCAGAAGACCCTGCCTGTATCGCGGCGCACCATCATGACCATTCGGAGGAACGTCGGAGCGTTCATGGGCGATCGAACCAACCCCTCCGGACCACCCTGGCGGCGCGTGAATGAATTCGTCAATAAAGCCCGAGGTGCCGACATCGAGCGGCCATAGGCCGTCCCACCACCGCTCTCTACCATCCGCCTTGGGATAGGGCTCAGGGGTCAGCCACAACCACCGTTCAGATAGACCCTCCCATTTGCCGCCAACACGGATCCTGCCACCACAGGCACGAGCTAAAGACCGGCCAGTAGGAGGACTCGGACAACGGCCACGATCCCCAGACCGCCGTAACCCTCGTTGAGTAGGGCAACCGCTATGGCGCGCCATACGCTGCCCTATGCAGGCGAACAACCGTTCGGAGCACCTCCCGCGAACGTGCTGGTCAGTGGCCGCCACCCTCGCGCCACCTGCCCTATGCAATCTCGGGCAAAGCTGATAGGCGGTCGAGAAATACGCCCGAGAAACTCGGTCGGGCCGTTCGAGAAAGTGCTGGTCAGCGGCCTGTGCGTACGCAGAGTGGCGCGCGAAACCAGAGCTATTAGTGGCGGGGGCAGGATTTGAACCTGCGACCTTCGGGTTATGAGAGCGTCACAAGGTCCTAACCACAGGCTTGTAACTCCGTCTACCAGGACTTTTGCTGACTGACGATGACGTCAGATAACGGGGGTTTTCGCATCGTTATCGCGCGGTTGTCGCGCGGCGCAGGTTCGGGCACAGCCCGAACGGTCACAGGTCCAACCCCGGTGTGGCCCGCTCCCGGTCATCACTACGACGCCGACCCGCGCTATCGCGCGTTATCACGTACAGGACCACTGACCGTGGCCGGTCACCTTGCCGATCGCGCCCAGCAAGTATGGGACTTGGAGCACCTTGGAGGGAGCGATGCTTGAGGCCGCGGGTCTGCGAAGAGAATGGCTGCTGAGCCATCCCTGAGATCCTGTCCATATCGAGTCGACGCGCTCCTCAGACGACGACTGTGAATGGACCGTCGTGGCTATGAGCGAGTCGAGTCCTTGACTAGCTCACGGCGTCGGCGGGTCAGCAGAGTGAGCTCGATGCTCGCGCCAAGTCCGGTCCCGATAAGCAGTAGATCTACAAGCAATAGCGCGACCCGCAGCGTTCTGAACGGGACCCAAAGCTGCGAACGGACCACGTTCCAGGACAGAGGCCCAGCACTGCCAAGACGAGAACGATGACGGCAAGGAGTCCCGAGGTCAGCAGCCGATAGCTTGACAGAGTCCGGAGCAGGGACGCCAGGTCGTCGCGCGCTGCAGGCTTCGGACGTCGTCGAGCATCCTCGATCATCGGAAGCAACGCCGAGAAGTAGGCGAAGACGAAGACAAGTAGGAGGGCTATCAGGCTCCCGGCGTCGACGATGTCCATATCCATACGGGGTCACCGCCTGGGCTTTGGCTTCGCCCTTAGTCCGAACTTGGCCCTCACGGCTTGATATGTCTCGTCCGGAAACCGATACACCACACCCCGTCCGGCTCTTGTGGGATCGGCCAATGTCGTCTCATCGGCCGCCTCGAGAACGCGATCGCGAATGAACCCGGCGGGCAACTCGACGAGCCAGCGATCTTCTTCCCAACGCGCCACCTCAAGCAACTCGGCAACGCGCCGATCGACTGGCGCCTTCAGTTCCACGTCGTAACGCGCAATGGCGGACTCGACCAGACCACGGGCTCGAGCCGGCGTCTCCTTGAATATGGAGGCAACTAGCGCCTGCGCTTCAGCTACGGACACGCCAGCCTGCAGCAACTGAAACACGCGGTACAAGCGAGCTTCGCGCAATCCTCCCGGAACAAACCGCCCGGTCGCCTGATCTAGAAATTCTCGAGCTCCGGCAGAGAGGACTGCCGCCACAATACGTTCAATATCTGCCCCTCCACCGAGTGAGACCTTCAACCTCTCCACATCTTCATCACTTAACGAGATCTCGACAGGAACCTTCAGCGGCATTTGTACTCTCCTAGCCGCGAATCCCCAGAGCCATCATGCACAGGGGAAGGCTGGAGGAATCGCAACGACCCGCCAGGCATCTTCAGTGACGGCACGCCGAGCCTGGATGATCCCAGTTTGAGGTGCGATGGACACCTCATTTCCGAACTCGTCTGTCTCGTATCCCACTGACGGCGCTGCCTGCCATACGACTCCTCGAGCCCGGAGGCGGTCGATGTCCGTATCCCATGGGATCGCGCTGGGCCAGTACGGGGCTACCTTGAGCACAGGGCCAGCACCAACTAGTCGGTTCCACATTTCCTCATCGTGTGCGCTAACTCCACCGTGATGTGGGATCTTGATGAGGTCGACAGGGTCCAAGTCAGCGCACAACGGCTCATCCAACAAAGCGCTCCATCCGTAGGCTGGCGCATCAGCGATCAGGTCAGCTCCGAGTAGGGCCTTAATCTGTCCTACCCGAACATAGAGCACTACGGAGCAGCGATTGTCATCCCGTAGCTTGGTCTGAACCGTAGGCCGGCTGTTCGTCGCCATCGCTGAGGCCAACTCGAGATTCGACTGCAAGACTGCCGCCTCCGTGGGCGATAGTGCCATCACCTGGACTTCCTGGCGTTGAGCTACAAGCGCCCCAGTCTTCAAGTGCCTGAGGCCGGGCGTCACTCTTCCGATCAGGCGCTCGTGCGCCCGCTTGATCGTGCCAGGCAATCCACCGAGGATGCCGCCCTTGTCGCCATAGAGCGCTAGGAACCGCTCGCGTCCCAGCGCGTCTGTGATCATCAGCCGAGCGGAGCGATAGTAATCGTGAAGAGCGTCGATGCCGCGGTAGTGGTCAGCGTGAAAGTGCGTTACTACGATCGTCTTAACGCTGTCATTCGAGGCACCGAGCGATTCAAGGTACCACTGAGCGACGGGAAGCTTCGTCTGGTAGTCGATGAAGCTGTCGACGACTAGCCACTCGTGGCCTGGGAGATGAACTACGACCGACTCGCCAACGCCTCTTCCGAGGAGAGTGACCTCGATCTCATCATCCCCGGGGTGTTCCATCATCCGCCGAAGATGACGAAGACAAATATGACAGCGCCTCGACGCTGCGACCTAGCTCTTCCGCGTCGAACGGCACAGGGGCGGGGATCCTGACCCTTGAGATCCGGTCCCGAGCACCGCCATGCTCCCGGACAAACACCGACCAGATGACTGGGGCTCCTGGGGCGAGATGACCGCGGTCCGCGTCCGGTACTTGATCAAGCTTCATCCGGGCTACCCGGTGATCCTCGCCGAGGGGGCTAATCAATTCTGCAGCGAAGACATCATCCTCAACACGCAGGATGGTTCCTTGAAAGCGATACTCGACTCGTCCGGGGATTGCCTCCAAAATTGCTAGACGAAGAGCGTCTACGGTCGAGGCAATTCCTGCGCTGAACAGAGTTTCCTGCCCTATGGGGCCCTTTGTGGTGAAGATTGGGTACCCATGCTCGACAGCTCGCGCAAACATGTCGAACTCTAAGTTTGTGGCGGCACGAGTGAGCGGGGAGTCGGAGAGGTGGGCTGTCTCACCCAGGCGGTAGGCTCGGAATACCACATCGCGAACGCGATCGTGTTGCGTCACCGGCACTATGATTCCCAGGTCGTTTCCCACGTCGATAGCGAGTGACACCAGCGATCGGGCCCAAGGTGATCCAGTTGCGCTGGTCGGTGCGAGCGCAGACGTCAACTCTCGCATAGTGAATCCTTGGGCGAGGTACCGCCGGTTCGGGTCAGAGAACCGCTGGTCATACTCTGCCCGAGAAGGGAGCGTCTTGATCTCGACCCTTTGGGGCTCTTCGTACTCTCGATTGATAAACCCGTAGATCGACGAGACGGCATGAGCGAATATCAGGCCAACCTTCGTAAGCTCACCACGGTTCGGTTCTTCAGGCATACCTGTCATTGCAAGCAATTCCCGTTGTTCCCAGAGAACCTCTTGAATCCTGTCTTCGCGGAGCAGCGGGGACGGTTGCGGCTCGTCGAGCTGAACTCGGATCGGTCTTGTGTGCGCGCCCACCGGTGTAGAGCTGAACTGCTCGATCACCGCCTCAAACGCCTGAGTAAGTCCTTTTGCTGCCTCGCCGAAATACAAAGCCGCAGGCAAAGAATCGAGAGACTCGACCGATAGCTTCCCGAGGCCAGCGGTCTCTGCGAGCGACGACCAGACATCGGCCAATACACATGTCGATATGTAGATCTGGATTAGACGATGCTTGGCGACCGGCTCCCACTCCTGCCATCCGATACCCAAGCGCGGCTGGTCTCCGCGAATGGAGGTAGCGATTGCCTCCAAGGCGCGATCGAGGATAGAGGGAGTGCAGGGCGCAAGCATGGCTATCGGAACCAGTACGACTGCTAGCTCCTCTTCCGACTGTCTCGCATAGGAGCGAATCTTGAATGTGTCGACTAGCTCCGAGGCCTCGGGCACTACTCGAGAGAGCAGGGCCTCGAAAGCACTGCTCGTAGGGATGTGCGCCAATGCCTGACACCGGTGATCATCAAGCAAGGGAGCGGTCACGTCAGCAACATGCCAGTCAAAATTTGCGAGCCAGGAAATCCAGGCATCTTCGGTCAGCTGTATTGGGCGTGTTACCGGAAAGTCGCTGAAGAAGGGAACCTGATTACGGAACAAAGCAATGACGGATTCCGTGGAGAAGCGACGGACCTCCTCGGCCGACCTCTCATATAGCGCCTTGAAGTCGAGACCTTCGATAAGGAAGTCGGCCTTTTGCTCTTTATCCAGGCAGACGGACCGACAACGGATGGCACTCGGATCTTTGATCCGGGACGCAAGTTCGTCGTGGAGCCGGACGAGGGTTGTTCCTACAACGACCGAATCGTCGAGCAGCAAGACCCGAGCGTCCGCCCAATCGCGCGAAGGATTCGCATCAAGGTAGCGATCCGAGACGACATCGCAGCCGCTCAACTCAGGCATTCCTTGTTGGGTCAACAGCTGATAGAGGCAGGCCAATCGGCGCGCGGTGAGGATTACTAGGTTCGTGGCCCCGCGATTCACCTCCTCCTGGGCAATCTCGAACAATCGGCCGATACCGACTCGTAGTTCACTATCAGAGATCGCGTCCAGGGCCCGCGAGGCGATCCTCTGGTAGGCGTCAGCGCTCACGGCGGGCCCTTAAGGCTCGACGACGGCAACCCTTCCGGAGGGGTGGGTGCATCACTGGGTGCCCTCTAGCTTGGAGAAGTCTGGGTCGACCTGCAGCTCCTTCGCCGCAGCTTCGACCCAAGCTCTTGTAAACCGGCGCTGGTCTTGAAAGGTCCCGGGCCGCCGTTCGTTGGACATGCCCTCCAGATGCTCGAACTTCCCTTGGCGTATCCAGCGCCGGAGATTGGCAGCGCTTACCCCCAGGACCCGAGCAACCTCGGTCGTCGTTATGGGCCACATCGCATAGCAAGGCTACGTCGGTGGCGCACCGAGCGCGCGGATCGTGCTGTACGCTCAGTGCGTACAGAGCGTCCTGCGCGCCTGGTACGGGCTTGGCGCAGTGCGCGCATTGAACGCGCTGTACGCCCAGTTTGTACAGTACGCCCCACTCGATCGGTACGCACGGTACGTACGGGATTTCCAGCTCCTGTTCACCACTTTCATATCGAACGACCGGCGCGCGACCGTCCCCGTTCGCCGATTGTCGGCGCGTTGCTCAGCCGCCTGCAGAACCTCGTTGCCCACTTGGGTTCCGGGGCATCGGATTCCATCGCTACCACACGGGGGCTAGGGGTGCCGGAGGAATCGACCCACGTCCATTCACCCAAGGCGCGACATCACCCAAAAGCGCACAAACCCCGCGGCCAATTAGGTTGGCGCCGGAGAGGACATGCTGGCAGCAGCCACCCGGTCGAGCGGCTCAACGCTCAGTGACACGATTGTCGGCCTCGTCTATCTGGCCGCCGTTGTGACCGCGGTAGTCGTCGTGGCAAGGAGGCTCCTAGCCAACCGGCGTGGGCGGCGCCATCCGCCATCGACCCCCGCGCAGGACGTCTGGGAGAGGCTTCTCGCTCCCCTCGGGCTGCCGGGCTGGGCCGCTCCTAGCCGACCGGCTGCGGGACCCGCTCGGGATCGAGTAGGTGCAACTCAGCCAGCTCAGGCTCGATCGGCTGAGCTGCCGTCCCCGTCCGTCATTGATCTACGCGGCCCCATGCCGAGCGACAGCGGGACAGAGCGAGCAGCCCCTGTGTCTCCCGTCGTAGGCCCCCGAGAGCCGGGAGGCCAAGACGTGGTGACCACCACCGCACCGAACCGTACATTCTCGACGACCCGGTGTGCCCTCGCCGAGCCATATGTCGCCGTGCTCGGCCCGGTGGAACTGGGTTGCGCCGTCCAGCCCGATCGACGGATCGTCAAGGAGTTGGCGGTGTACCTGGCTCTCCATCGGGACAGACCCCGCTCCGCCGAGGAGTTGGTCGAGGCTCTCTGGCCTCCCCGGGACGACTTACTCGCTCGAGAACGAGACCCAGACGCCGTCCACCAGACCGCCTCACGCCTTCGACGCTGTTTGGGCCCAGATGCGCTCCCAGACGCGACGGCTACCGGCGGATACTTGATGTCCTCCGGCGTTGAGTGTGACTGGGACGTCTTCCGGTCGCTGTTGGCCGAAGTCCGAACGACGGACAATCCGGCCGGCAAGCTGTCAGACGCGCTCGCGCTTGTGGCCGGACCACCGTTCTCCGGGATCAAGGCTGACTCCTATGGCTGGGTGTTCACCGAGTTATGGGCTTCCAAGATGACGGCGGCAATAGTCGAGACCGCTCACGACTTGGTGGAGCGCGCCCTTGCAGTCAACGATGACGCCACTGCGGAGTGGGCAGCGGGCCAAGGACTTCTTGCGTCTCCCGCAGAGGAGATGCTCCATGAGGATCGGCTTCGTATAGCAGCAGCCACACGCGATTCGGCCCGCTTCGAGCGCGCATGGACCGACGTCCGAGGCGTCCTCGGCGAGCAGGCAGACGCCGGGCCAGTTGGCACCACCTACCGGCGCCTCCGGCGGGAGCTGCGCGGGTCAGGCTGATCTGCTGCCGTCCGCGGCAAGGTTCCAGGGCGCGGACCACCACGGTGTCAACGCGACCCAGCCCGGCATCTGCCCTGCGGAGATGTACAGCCCCCAGCCCGGCCGACCCCGGGACACCTCGTCGACAGGAAGACGGCGCTGCCGGCGCACCGAGGTGCTGACCGACCGGTGCGCACCCTTCGGCCAGAGGATCGGAAGACCGGCCGGCCGGGTCACCGACTGCACCCGGACGTCCATCTCCCCCGCGAGCCGGCTGATCAGTTCGAGGGTCTGACCGTCGGCGATGCCCGGCAGCACGAGCTTCTGGCGGAACAACGAGAGGAATCCGTCAGCGGCTGCACCCCACCGGGTGCGCGCCTGGGAGAGATCCTGAAGGCAGGCCAGCGTCACCAGACCCTGGCCGCCTCCCTCGCTGACGATCTTGGGCAGGTCGGGGAGTGGAGCGATGTTCGCCAGCTCGTCGAGTAGCCACACGACCGGTGGCCACCCGTGCTCACGCGCATAGATCGCTCGCTTGATCTGATCAAGCAGCGCCACCACCAGCGGCGCCAGTTGGTCCTGATCGGAGCCCGGCGCGCATATATAGATCGTGTCGCTCGACCGAACGAAGGACCACGGGTCGAAGTTCGGCTCCCGGGCCGCCTCCACGGCAGCTTCGGACCGGTAAGCGGAGAGGACATTGGCGGCCGTTGAGAACACGCCGGAGCGCTCCCGCTCCTCGGCGCCCATGATGTTCTCGAGCACGTCGCCGGCAACGGGGCTGCCGTGAGTAGCAACGGTGGCTGCGGCCTCCCGCACGTCGCGGCGAAGCACCCAGCGCAGGACCCAGCCGATGTCGAGGCCGACGAGGGCGGCGGCGTGAAGCAGCGGCGCCAGCAGGGACTCGGCGCGCTCCCGCCAGTAGGTGGAGTCGAGGAAGTCCCGGTCGGTACGGGTGGCGCTGACCAAGGCGTGGGCCGTACCGACGGCGATGTCCCACTGTTCGCATCCGCTCACCGGCGACCAGCGCAGCGGGGTGGTGCCGGCCACCGGTCCCACCGAAGCGCCAGGATCGAACAGCCAGCACGTTCCCCGGGCCCGTCGTGTCGGCGCAGTCAGGGCCAGGACGTCGGTCTTGGTCGACGTGCTGACCACCGCGCCCGGTGCCACGAGCGCGTTGGGCACCACGACCGATGACGTCTTGCCCGACCGGGGTGGCCCGAGCACGAGGAGAGAGTTCTCCGGCCCGGCGGTGACGGGACCCGCATTGACGTAGCCGACGTACAGGCCCAGCCAGTCGATCCTCGGCGGCGGTGCCGGTGCCGCCGGCGCGGCTACGGCCACGGTCCCCTCCTCGGGCGGCGGCTGGGAGCCGTTCCCGGAAATGGTGGTCACCGGCCCCGCCCCAGCTCCGGCTCGTGCTCCGGGGCCAGGCGATCCCGCTCCGGGCCGCGGCCCAAGCCGTCGATGGCCAGCTCCTGCGCCCGGGACTGGCGCAGCGCCCAGAGCAGCTCGCCCACGGGGTCAGTTTGCTCCCATTTGCTCCGACCGTGCATGAGTTCGGGATCCGCCGGGCCGGCCACCAGGAACACCTCCGTGCGCTGGCGGGCGCGGGAGAGCCCGACGTAGCCGGCCTCGCGATAGAGGGCATCACCACCCAGCAGGAACGCCCGGTCGACGGTCAGTCCCTGCGCCTTGTGGATGGTGCTGGCGTAGCCGTAACCGAGATGCCCGGCCTCCAGGTAGGCCCGAGGGACGGCCGCCCTGGGACCCCCGGCGACCTCGATCTCGAGGGCCAAACCGACCCGGTCGATGCCGGTCACCCGGGCCCTCACCCCGTTGACCAACCCGAGCTGGTGGTCGTTGCGGAGCGACATCACCTCATCCCCGGCGGCGAAGCGGCGCCCCCCAACCACCAGCTCGTCGGGCCCAAGCAGGCCGGCCTCCCGCAGGGCCACCCGAGCCCGGGCGTTCAGCTCCTCTACGTCGGACCGATGGACGGCGAGCATGAGCGTCCGGGCGCCAGCAGAACGGGCCTCGAACCACCGGGTGACCATGGCGGACCGGGCGCCGGCGGCGGTGTCTGCATACGTGATGCGACCGTTGGCCGAGTAGGCGTTGACGGCCAGGCCGACATCCCCGGCGCGCAACTCGGCCAGTGCCACCCGCTCCCATGCGTCCTCCTGGCGCCGGTTGGCTGACAGAGGAAGGACGTCGGCCCGGCCGGCCAGCCCGCCGAGTACGCCCCCGGCCTCGATCTCGGGGAGCTGGCGGTGATCCCCGACCAGCACCAGCTGGGCCCGGTCCCGTTCGGCGACGGCGAAGAGGCGGGCGAGCTGGCGGGTGCCGACCATGCCGGCCTCGTCGAGGACGATCACGGACCGGCGCGGCAGTTCCCCGCCGGCCGGCTCGACGTCGGCGAGGAAGCGAGCCAGTGTCGTGGCCGGGATCCCGGCCCCGGTCGACAGCTCCACGGCGGCGCGGCCCGCCAGCGCCACGCCGACGACGTGGCGGCCGCTCCCCTGCCAGGCGGCCCGGGCTGCGTCGAGGGCATAGGTCTTGCCCGTTCCGGCCGGCCCGATGACGACGGCGACGCCGTCGGTAGCCACCAGCGCCTGGACGAGGGCGCGCTGCTCGTCATCAAGCGCCGGGCGCTCGGCCAGCGCCCGTTGCAGGGCGCCCGACGGGGCGGCGGTTGTGGCACTCCTCTCGATAGCCCGAGTAATCAGACGGTCCTCGAGGTCGACCAGCTCCCGTGTGGACCATCGGCGCCCCTCGGGGAGATCGGGCAGCGGGGACAGCTCGACAAGCTCCGGCCGCTCGAGCAGGGAATCCGTCGCCTTCTCCAACTCAGTGACAGAGGCGCCACCCGCAGCCCGCTCGGCCAGGGCCCGGAGCACCGCAGGGCGGTCGAAGCTGCTGGCGTGGGCAGTGAGGCCCATCGGCCCCAGGAGCTCGGCTTCGTGGTCGGCGAGCCGCAGGCCCGCGGTACGGCCCGGACCAACGATTGCCCCGAGGCGGTCCGGATCGAATCCGATCTCGGCTGCCCGAGCGCGCCACTGGGTGGGCAGGTCGTCGATCTCGAGATTGCCTTTGGCATCCCTAGTCCGGTAGGCGGCCACCTGGGCGGACCGGGATGAGGTGGTGCCCCGCTCATCCATGGCTTCCTCGATCTCGACCCGACGGGACGAGAAGGACCGCAGCACCGCCGCCTCGATCCCGGTCGGCTCTGCCATGCCCCGGACGACCGGGTGCCAATCGAGGCCGAGGGCGCGGGTCAGGTTCTCGCGGAGGGCGGCCTGGTAGAGGAAGCCGGCCGTGCGGGCCTCCCGGTACAGGACCCGGCCGAAAAGGGCGCTCCAGCGGCCGTCGGCGGCATGGCCGAGGTTGGCCACGAGTACGTGGGTGTGCAGCTGTGGATCGGCGGCCCGTGACGAGCGGTGCAGGAAGGCGGCGGCCACGAAGCCCGACGCCCGGATGTGATCTCTCCCGCCGGCACCCCGGCGGAGCCAGGCGGCGTGGCGCTCGAGGTAGTCCATCGCCTGGACCACGGCGTCACGATGGGCGGCCAGCGCGGGAGCCCGCACCTCCTCGGGCCCTACGAGGGCGAGGAGGCTCACCCCCTTGGGGGCGCTGAAGGTCAGGTCGAAGCCCGGCCGGCGCTCGGGGTCGCCGGCGCCGGGGACGAGGGCCCAGCGGTTGGAGGGGTTGTAACCCAGCAGGACCTCATGCAGGTCGTGGTCCTCGACCACTCCGGACAGCCCGAGCTCCTCGGCGCCGATCCCGAGCCACTCGCCGGCCGGCTCGCCCGAGAGCGTGTAGTAGTCCTCCACGCCGTGGGCGACCTTCTCGAGGTAGTAGGTCTCCTGGCCGCGGCCGAGCCGCCCGATGGTGAGCATGCCGGCAAGGTGCGCCCCACCCGTTGCCGGTGACGTTGCCGGCCGCCTTGCCAGTGCGCTTGCGAGCGGAACTTCTATGCGGCGAAGGCCGGCCCGCTGTCGTCAACTTCGGCTTCGTTCGCCGGCGCCGGGAGGCGCAGTCAAGGTCGGCGCAGCCGAGGGCGGACACGTGTGGCCGCCCGGGCCTTGACGGCGCCGGTCATCGGCCGCACCAGAATGGATATCGCCAGCCGCTTCGGCGGCTGGCCTGGTAGCTCCTTCCCGCCGCCACGGCGGCCGAGCGGAGGCGGCGCCGCAGGCGCCGGGCCCACGGGAGCGTGGAAGTGTGTCACCGCTCGCATGGCGGTCCGCAAGGTGGAACGTGAGTGGGCGCCAGTGCCTCGGGCGGCGGGTGAAGGCCGGCGCTACGGTCGCTTCGGGAGGGGATAGGCGATGGCCATGAGCGCTGCGGACCTGGAGGCGCTGGCTGGACGGATCCGGGAGGCGTTGGAGTCGGCCGACCTCGACGCCTACTCGGAGCTGCTCCACCCGGCGGTGCGGTGGGGAGCACCAGGGGATGACGCGCCGCCCTGCAGGAACAGGAACGACGTGTTGGCCTGGTACCGGCAGGGCCGTGCCGAGGGGCGGCGGGCCCGGGTGACCGAGGTGATTACCTTCGCCGACAAGGACAAGATCGTGGTCGGGATGAAGGTGACCTCCGGCCGGAAGCGACCGAACGCCGGCGAGATCGACCGGTGGCAGGTGCTCACGATCGTCGATGGGACGATGGCCGACATCAGCGGCTACGAGCGGCGGCAGGAGGCCCTGGCGGCCGCGGGCTGGCAGGAGCCGGACGGGTAGGGGCCCGGGAGTCCGGGAAATTCCTGGCCGCAAGGGGTCTGGCAAGGGCCTTGGCAACCCCGCCGGCAACGGTCGGAGCGCACGCTCCCCTCATGCTGGGTTCCACAGAAGAGGCGGGCGGGCGGGTGACGGCCGGAGCCCGGGGGCGCCGGCTGCGCCCGGTGGGCCAGACGGAGGCGGTCGAGCCCCAGCCGGCGTCCGGCCGGGCCGGGCCCCCTGACGGTCCTGCCGGCGCCGAGGGCCGGTACGTCAGGATCGAGGCCGTAGCCGCCTACACGGCGCTCACCGTCCGCCATCTCCACGACCTGACCCGCCGACGGGAGATCCCCCACATCCGGGTGGGCAAGGTCGTCCTCTACGACAAGGTGGCGGTCGACGAGTGGCTGAGCGGCCGTCAGACCCCTCCGGCAGAATGGCCCCAGTGGCGCCGGCCGATCGGCGCCGTACCCGCGAGAAGGGGGGCTGGGCGTGGGCGGACGAGGTGACCCCGGCAGGCCGTCGACGCGGAAGCGCCGGCGCTTCGGCTATGTGCGCCGGATGGCATCGGGACGGTGGCAAGCCAGCTACCTGGCGGCCGACGGCACCCGCCACCTGGCCGCCGACACCTTCCCGTCCAAGGGGGCGGCCGACCGCTGGCTCCGCTCCGTCGAGGAGGAGCTGGAGCGGGGCGAGTGGAGCGACCCCCGGCTGCGGCGGCTTTCGTTCGGGGACTGGGCGGAGGAGTGGCTGGAGACGACCATCCACCTCCGGGGCAAGACCCGGGAGAACTACGAGTCGATCCTGCGCAACCACCTCCTGCCCGCCTTCGGCGACGTCGAGATTGGGCGCCTGGACCAGCTGACCGTCCGGCGGTGGCTGGCCGAGGTGGCGGACTCGGGACGCAGCCCGAAGACGGTGGCGAACATCCGCCAAGTGTTCAGCCTCGTCATGGACTGCGCCGTCGGCTCCGGCGCCCTCCGGGTCAACCCGTGCCTCGGACTCAAGGTGGCCAGGGGCGCCCGCCAGGAGATGCATTTCCTGACCCCCGAGCAGGTCAGCGAGCTGGCCGACGAGGTCGAGAACCCGCCGGTTCGATCGGGCGGTGGTGAGCACCGGCGCGAGACCTACCCGGAGTACGGGCTACTGGTGCGACTGGCGGCCTGGACGGGGCTCCGGGCCGGTGAGCTGGCCGCATTGCGGTGCTCGCGCATCGACCTGCTGCACGGACACCTCGAGGTAGCGGAGTCCGCCTCCGAGGTGCACGGCAAGCTCGAGTACGGACCGACCAAGACCTACGAGCGCCGGACCGTCCCGCTGACGGCGACAATTCGCGACGCCCTCGACAAGCACCTGCAGACGCTTCCGGGAGGCGACGCCTTCGTCTTCCCCGGTCCCGATGGCGGTGCTCTGCGCCACAAGAACTGGTACAGCCGCCACTTCAAGCCGGCGGTCAAGCGGGCCGGACTGGACGGGGTGCGCTTCCACGACCTCCGTCACACGTACGCCGGGTTCCTCATCGCCCAGGGCGCGCATCCGCGGGCGATCATGGAACGGATGGGGCACTCGTCGATCACAGTGACGTTGAACACATACGGGCACCTGCTGCCGAAGATCGATGAGGCCCTGACGGACGGGTTGGAGGAGATGTACCAGAGTGCCGAGGCTCAACGGCCGGCCCGCCAGCGGGCACCGGTGGTGCCGCTGCCCGAACGGAGATGAGAGCAATGGCACCGGCCGGCGGGTACCACCGTTAGCCGGGCCGAAACATCAGTGGTCTGGGGACAATGAACAAAAGGCGTTGGGCAGTAGTCGTAGCGGCGCTACTGGTTGCGGTTGTGTCAGGCCTCTGGTTAGGCCTGGGGACGGGGGGAACGACAGCAAGCGCTTCGTGCCGTCCGGGCGCCCGGTCCGTCCGCGTAGGCGAGTCGCTGCACGTCACCCGGCTGCCCAAGGGCATGGTCGTCACGTCCGGATCGACGTCGGACATACACGGCTCGACGGTGGTGTACAGCGTCCCGCGGCTCAAGGGCGGACCGTACGTGTCGTTCCGTGCTCTCGACCGGCAGGGGAGTTCGGGATTGGCTCCGCCGGAATTGACCGTTGAGTCAGTTGTGGTCGAGGGTCAACCCGCGTTGCTAGCTGAGCCGCCGAAGCTGATCGCCGCCGAGTCAGAGGTAGGGATTGGCTACCTCTACTGGGAGCCTGCGGCCGGTGTCGTTCTCACGATGAAGAGTTACGAGCTGGCGCCCAGCGCCATGGTGTGGGTAGCTGACAGCGTCAGCTATGCGTCGGGTCGGGTCGTGCAGACCGACGCCGGATGCAGGTAGAGGCAGTCAGGCGGTTACGCGGATGACTATGGAGCCGGCAGCCTTGTCGTGCCAGGTCTGCCTTTCCGGGTCCCAGAGCATCCAGAGATAGCCGATAAAGATCGCCAAGCCCGACACGATCCCGACCAGCCATCGGATGGCAGCTCGGCCGTAGCCGATAGGGGAGCCGTCGGATAGGGATACGACCCGCAGACCGGTGGCCATGAAGCCGGGAGTCTGGCCTCTGGGATGGCCGAAGAACGCGACAAGGTAAGCGATGCTCACCAGCGTCGAGAGCGGACGCCCCGCGGAGTGGAAGATGCCGGCCAGGATCCCGCTAATGATTCCGACGATGATCCCGTCAAGAAGGGCGGCGGCGAAGCGGATCCAGAAACCAGCGCGCTGAACTGGCGGCGTGATCTGTTCTCCGTACATGGGAAGCCCGCTACCGGACATGAATACCCCTCCAAGTGTCGAAATCACGACCCAGGTTCCGGCCTTGTCGATGCTCCGAAGCCCTACCTTAGATGGAACCACCATCGCCGTCTACGAGAACTCAAATGTTCGATGCCGTCCTTGTTGATGGCACGGCGACTGACTGGATTCCAGCCGGAGACTCAGCATGGCAGTTCAAGGGTGGCCCCTTCGCTCCGGGCGGGTGCGCCGACGAGCTTGCTGGTGCCGAATGGGCGCAGGAGCTGTTGCGGGGCGGCGCTTCTTACATCATGGTCATCGCCGAGCGCATTGGTGCCCGAGCGGTGGGGAACCGGGAGAAGGCTCTCCGTGATAAGGCGTCAGAGCTAGGACTCGCCCTCGCGGATCCCAACAAGATACGAGTTATCGACGCCAATGCTCTGGCTAGGTGGACATCCGAGATTGTGCCCTTAGCAGTCAGCGAGTTCTTCCGCGGTCCGGGTTGGAGCGTCGTGGACTTTGCCCAGTGGTCACGCTCAAGCCGGCACGGCCTGACCTGGGTGGAGAATGACATTAAGCGACGGGCAATCCAGACGATCCGCGATGCTCTTAGGGTCGATGGGCGGGTCGATATTCGCGTTCAAGGTGAGTCTGGGCTTGGCAAGACTCGGCTGGTCATGGAAGCCTTGCGGGCTGATCCCTGGCCACCACTCGTTGTATATGTGTCCGCCTTCGACAACTTGAGTCCAGATGTTCTGACGTACCTGATGAATGGCCGACTTGGCGTGGTTGTTGTCGATGAGTGCGAAGCGAGACAGCACGATAAGTTGCTGGAGCGCATTCCCAGCGACTCCAAACTGAAGCTCATCACGATCGGTGAAGTCAGTGACTATCCTCTGGTCACCCCAGCTATTAGTCCCGGCAGGCTGGAAGGAACTGACCTCGATACCTTCCTGCAGACCAATTTCCGGGAGCTCTGGCCGGAAGCCCGTCGCCTTGTAGCGGAGTACTGCAACAGCAACCTCAGGTTTGCGGAGATCATTGCCAGCCGCATCCGGGCCCAAGATCCGACGCATGCCGTTGAGCTAGTCCGACAGGGCGATATCGAAACGTTCGTGTCCGACATGCTGCCGGAGGGCAGCCGCACCTTTTTTCTGAGCAGTCTTCTGGCTCTGACGGAACGGGTCGGCTGGGAAGGTGGCCTCGAGGGGCAGCTTGAGGCACTAGCCGACTTCGGTGATGTGCTTGTCTCAGAGTTGAGGGAACTGGGGCGACAGCTTGAACAGCTTGGCCTGCTGGTTCAGCAGGGCCGTTACCGGTCCATCGCTCCACGTCCGCTCGCCGTAGTTCTGGCGGGCACCGCCTGGCGAGAGCATGGCCAGCAGATCATCGATCGACTTCTGCCGACGATGGACCGTGAGATGATCCTGTCGTTGTTCATCCGGGCAGCGCAGCTAGGTGGTTATGGGCCCTCCAAAGAGGTGCTCGAGCACCTGATCAGCCCAGATGGCCCCTTCGGTTCACTGGGATCGATTGAGGACCACGGCCTCGCCGACTTCATCATCCAGCTTGCCATCATCTCACCGGACGTAACCGTTGACCACGTCCACAGCCTGATCCAGGCCGAGTCGCTAGAAGCTCTGAAGGAGCGAACAACCTCTCGGCGTAATCTCGTCTGGG
>Ga0070739_10003206_pt1 | contig 20760 bp, 16 predicted proteins | sample Coa_R1_7_FD_66445 | JGI IMG/M metagenome (GOLD analysis project Ga0070739, IMG submission 66445) | Surface soil microbial communities from Centralia Pennsylvania, which are recovering from an underground coalmine fire - Coalmine... | ecosystem: Environmental > Terrestrial > Soil > Unclassified ... | reverse complement strand
CGAGGCAGCGTATGATGGCACTTCGCACCATCCTGGTTCCCGTCGCCCTGTCTCCGGCCTGCGCCTGGGCAGCCCGGTATTCGAACCGGCTCGCGCGATCGTTGGAGGCAGCGCTGATTTTCTTACACGTCACCGGCCGCCCCGGCCATGACCTGAAAGACTTCCTGGCCGCGGAAATCCCGGGCGCTTCGTATCGTACGGTGGTTCTCAAGGGCGATCCGGCGGAGCGAATCGTCGAATTTGCGCGCAAGGAGTGCTGTGATCTGATTCTCATGCCCACCCACGCCCATGGCCGATTCCGGCGATTTCTGCTCGGTTCGGTCACCGCCAAGGTTCTGCATGACGCGGCTTGCCCAGTCTGGACCGGCGTTCATCACGAAGATGCGCCGTTGGCGGACGAAGCGATCATCCGCTCCATCGTATGCGCGGTGGATACCGATGCGAGCTGTACGGGGACGATTCGCCAGGCGCAGGAGCTGGCCGCACGCTTCCAGGCAAGGGTTAAGGTGATTCATGCGGTTGCTGCCGCCGATCCCACCTCGGACAACGTGGGCGAAATGGAGTTGCGGCGCTATCTCTTCGGCCGCGCGCAAGCTCGGTTTTCCGCTTTATTGGACGCGGCCGGCCTCTCGGCCGAGGTTACGCTCGGCGGCGGACCCGTCGCCCAGGTGGTTCGCGAAACCGCCCTTCACGAGCATGCGGATCTGGTCGTGATCGGACGCGGCCATACGCAGTGCGGCCTGGGAAGATTGCGAACCAACGCGTACAGCATCATCCGGGAATCGCCCTGCCCGGTTTTGAGTATCTGAGATCTGTATGAAGCTCGCCGACGAGCGCATTTCCCACGGCGCCGGGCCCTCATCCCCGCACACGCAGACGCTTCGGGCGCTCGGCTCCGCCGGCGTCGCCCTGCTGATCGGCTACCTCTGCTGGCGGCTTGTATGGCCGTTTCTCGCCTCGATCTCCTGGGCGTTCGCCCTGGCAGTCCTGGTGGAACCGTTCAAACTCTGGCTCCTGCGCCACTCGATTCCGAACACGGCCACGGCCTTCATCATTGTGCTCGTGGTCATCGTGGTGATCTTCGGACCAGGCTTCTTTCTGGTCCGGGCCGTGTCTTCCGAAGCCTCCCAGATAGTAAACCGGACCACTCTCGACCAAGGGGCGCAGTGGTTGCGAGGATCGCTCGACAGGAGCAGCTTCGCCGCCCTAGCGCTGCGATGGCTGGATTCCCACTTCAATCTGCCCCAGGACGCGATCCAGACCGCCCGAGCGCTCGCCGGCCGGGTGTCAGCGCGGATGTCCGCACTCTTTACCGGTTCGATTTGGCTTCTCTCCCAAGTCGGTGTCACCTTCTTTTTGTTGTTCTACTTCGTGCGCGACGGAGAGGCGATTTTGAGCAGCATCCGAACGCTTCTTCCGCTGCCGGACGCATTTGTGGACATCGCATCCGCGAAAATTGCGCAGATTATCCGGGTTTCGCTGGCCGGGAAAGTCGTGGTCGCAAGCATTCAGGGCGGTCTCGGCGGACTTATGTTCTTCTGGCTGGGATTGCCTGCGCCGGTATTTTGGGGCGCCGTGATGGCTGCCCTGTCGATCTTTCCCGTGATCGGCGCCTTCGCCGCGTGGCTTCCGGCCGCGCTGATCCTCGCGGCGCAGGGGGATTGGAAACATGCGCTCGCTCTGGTGGGGTGGGGCGTGATCGTGATTCATCCCGTGGATAACCTCCTCGGACCCGTTCTGGTGGGCACCACGCTGCGCCTTCATACGCTGCTGGTGTTCTTCTCTGTGATCGGCGGAATCGCTGCGTTCGGAGCTTCGGGCGTAGTCCTTGGGCCGGTCGCCATCGCGATGGCGGTGGCGTTTTTTGAGGCCCGCTCCGAACAGCCCGGCTACTGCGTTTTGCCCGGGCGATAATAAGCGACATGACCATTCCACCGAAGCTGGCCACCGCAATGATTGTTTGTTGTGTGAGCATTCAGCCCAATCCTCCGTTCCGGAGTTCGCCGACGCTTATCACTTCAATTACTGGCTCGGCACCACCCACCTGAGCGCTTACACCGAGTGGTGGTACTTCAATGTGTACGATTCCTCAAACAACGTGCAGGCGATTTTCACGTACTTCATCAATAACCCGCTGAATCTGTCCGGCGGCATTTTTCCGCTCGGCGTGTCGGAGATAACCGCGGCGGCGTTTGCTCCCGGCGGCATAGTAAACGAAGCGGATATTTATCTCACGCCGTCGTTTTCCGCCAACTACACCAACGCCGGCGTGCAGATCGGAAATCAGAACTCGATCACGGTGGTGGATGCGAACACGTACCGCATCGCAGGCGCCGCCCGCGACGGCCGCATGTGCTGGAATCTGCTGTATCAGCGCACAGCGCCTTCGTGGTACGCGGCGAATCGAACGTCCGTCGCAGCGGAGCCATGGCAGCAGATGAGCTGGCTTCTGTACATGCCGCGCGCGGCGGTTTCCGGTACGCTGACCATCGACGGAGTGGCCTACAACGTCAACGCCTCCGGTTACCATGACCACAACTGGGGCGAATGGGACCTCAACGGGGTTACCTGGAACTGGGCGCAATATTCGCAGCCCGGCCTGAGCTTCGATCTGGGCGATTTTCCGCAAAAGCCCGGGGGTGTCGCGAGCCTGGAGGTAAACGGCCAGCGCTTCGTGTTTCAAAACGGGCAATACTCGCTCACCCACCTTCGGTGGGCCTACGATGCGGTCAATAAGCTGTTCTATCCGACCCAGTCGCTTTTCCAGGCGTCCAACCGCGAAACGCAACTGGTGGTGATCATGAGCGTTCAACACAGCGACCCGCTCACCGCCCCGCTTCCGCCGCCGAGAGCGGTTATTTACGAGCAAACCGCCCGTTACGCCGGCCATGCTTCGGTCAACGGGATCGATTTCGATTTCGGCGGGAACGGCTTTAAAGAATACACTGCCATCGCGCAGTAAGGCGGGCGGAGTCCGGCGGCGCGAAGTCAGCCCTTGGAAGCTTCCGTTTCGGCCGGCCGCGCCGTGATGATCTTCACGCGCGCGATCCGGTTACGATCCATCTGCTGCACCACAAACGTCCATAAGCCATAGGTGACCGAATCGCCCGGCGCGGGAATATAGCCGAGCTTCAGCAGCAAAAAGCCAGCCAGCGTCTCGAATCCCGCGTCGCCCGGCAGCTCGATTCCGTATTCGGATGCGAGCTCGCGGATATTGGTGCTGCCGTCGAGCTCGAGAACGCTCGCGCCGCGCGCCGGCTTGGGCCTTCGGACATCGTGCTCGTCTCCGATCTCTCCGAAGATTTCTTCGAGCGCGTCCTCCAACGTCACGAGCCCCGTCACGGTTCCGAATTCGTCCACCACGATCGCCATATGTCCCCGGCCGGTCCGGAATTCATCGATCAACTGACTGAGCGGTTTGGTTTCGGGTACGACGAGAGGTTTGCGCAAGTACCGCCGCAACACGAAAGGCCGGGCGGGCAGGCGCCGGTCCGTGGCCATTTTGCGCTCCTGCCAGGCGCGCATCAAGTCCTTGAAGTGCACGATGCCGATGATGTGTTCCGGCTGGTTCTCGTAGACCGGCAGGCGCGAATATTTTTGCTCCACCATAATGCGCAGCAATTCGTCCAACGTGGCGTCGACCGGAACCGACACAATATCCACGCGGGGCGTCATGATCTCGCGGGCGTAGACATTCGGCAAATCGAGTATTTTTTGAATCGCGACCTCTTCGAATCCTTGCAGGTGCCCCTCGCGGCGGCTGGACTCGATAATGAACTTCAATTCCTCGGGCGAATGTCCTCCCCCGCCGTGTCCGTGCAGGCCGAGAGCGCGGGAGAGCCCCAGCGCGCTGCGTTCCACCACGTAGATGAATGGCGAGGCAACGCGGTAGAACACCAGCAGAACCGGCGCCACCAGCAGCGCCAGGCGGTCCGCCTTTTCGATCGCCAGGTTTTTCGGCACCACCTCGCCGATTACCACGTGGAAGAAGCTCATCAGCAGAAAACCCAGGGCGAAACTGGCCGCGTGCAGGTAGGTTCCGGTCCGGGGCGTAATCAACGGGTGAAACACTTGCAGGAACAGGCGATAGAACGTGTCTTCTCCGGCCCAGCCGAGCCCCAGGCTGGCCAGCGTGACGCCAAATTGCGTGAGGCTCAGCAGCCGTTCCGGCCGGGAGAGCAATTCCAGCGCGGCGCGCGCCGGGACGCTTCCCGCGGCGAGCTCGTTCAGGCGCGACCGCCGCACGGAAACCAGCGCGACTTCCGCCGCGGCAAAGAACGCGTTCAGCGCCAAAATCGCGGCCAGAAGAATGAACCGGAGCGACATTTATCTAACCCACAGTCTAAGAGCGCGCCGCCGTATGCCACAATGCGAGCAGTGTCCCTCAGCCATGCGCATCCGGCCAGCCCCAAAGGGAGCAGCCACCAGCATCTTCTGCCCTGGGTACGAGCCGTCAATCTGAGCATAGCCGTTTTGCTCCTGGCTGTTCTGGCAGCCGTCTATTGGTATGGTTGGCGGTCGCTGCCGGAAACCAGTGGAGAAATTACGGCGCCGGTTTCCGCTCCGGCGGCCATCGCACGCGACGCTCGCGGCATCCCGCATATCACGGCGGCCTCGTGGGAGGATGCCGTTTTTCTCCAGGGCTACGCGACCGCCGGAGACCGCATGTGGCAAATGGATGCTCTCCGCAGGCTGGCGGCCGGCGAACTTGCCGAAGTGATTGGGCCCTCTGCGCTCGAATCGGACCGCGACTCCCGCCGCTGGCGATTGGCCCGGATTGCGGAGGCCGAGGAGCACGCGCTCACGCCCGAGACTCGCCAAGTATTGGCGGCGTATGCGCGCGGAGTGAACTATTACATGGAGACCCACCGGGGGCGCATGGCGCCGGAGTTCGCGCTGCTTCACTACGATCCGCGCCCTTGGCGCATTCGCGACTCTCTGTTGGTAGTCCTGGAGATGTTCCGGACACTGACCTCCACCTGGCGGGAAAAGATCAATAAGGTCCACATGCTTCAGGCGGGCGACGCCGCGAAGGTGAATTTTCTTTACCCGTCGCGGACCGGCGAAGAGGTGCAGCCGGGCTCGAACGCCTGGGTCCTTTCCGGCGGCCGTTCCGCGAATGGCAAGCCAATTCTGGCGAACGATCCGCACCTGGAGTGGAGCTTCCCCAGCGCCTGGCACCTGGTTCATCTGCGCGCGCCGGACCTGGATGTGGCAGGCGCGGCGCTCCCCGGCATTCCGTGCGTCATTATCGGCCACAATCGCCGCATCGCCTGGGGCGTGACGAACCTCGGATTCGAAGTGCAGGACCTCTATCGCGAGCGAATCGACCTCAGCACGGGCCGCTACGAATATCGCGGCGCGCACGAGCAGGCCCGGCGGGAGCGCGATGTGATCGCAGTCAAGGGTGCGACTCCGGTGGCCACGGACCAATGGATCACGCGGCACGGCCCGGTGTTCCTGACGGAGGGGCATCAAAGTTACTCGATGCGGTGGCTGCCCGCCGAACTCGATGCCGTCGACTTTCCGCTGCTCGAACTGGATCGCGCCGGGAACTGGGCGGAGTTCAACGCCGCGCTGGCTCGTTTTCCGGGCCCCGCACAAAATTTCGTGTACGCGGATGTGGACGGCAACATCGGCTATCACGCCGCCGGCAAGCTGCCTGACCGCGGCGGTTGCAAAGCGGATCTCCCCGCGGATGGATCAGCGGGCGAATGCGAATGGAAGGAGTTCATACCGTACGAAGATCTGCCCCATGCCTTCAATCCGGCCTCCGGCATGATCGTCACGGCGAATCAGAATCCGTTCCCGGCCGAGTACCGCTGGGCCGTGGAGGGCCGCTTCGGGCCGAAGTACCGGGCGCAGGAGATTCGCGCACGACTGGATGCGCAGCGGCGATGGCAGCCTCGGGACATGGCGGCGATTCAAAAGGATGTGTACTCAGCGTTCGGACATTTTCTGGCGCAGGAGATCGTTGCGGCCTGGGATGGGCATCCCGGCAGCAGTTCCCAAGCCCGCGAGGCGGTCGGACTGCTGCGCTCCTGGAACGGCCAAATGGAAAAAGGAATGGCGGCGCCGCTGATCGAGACGCTGGCCTATAACGAGCTGCGCAGAGTAATCGCCGAGCGGGCCGCTCCGGGCCATGGCGCAACTTACGACAGCTCGTTCATGGCGCCGCAGATCATCGAAAGCCTCCTGCGGGCGCGCCCGCGGGACTGGTTTTCCGATTACGACGCTTTACTCGTAAAGAGCCTCATCGCAGGCCTGGCGGAAGGCGAGAAGCTGCAAGGCTCCAAGGTCTCGCGCTGGGATTATGGGGCCTACCAGGCCATCAGCATCAATCATCCGATTTTCAGCCGCCTGCCGCTGATCGGCAAGTACTTCAGCATCGGACCGGTCCCGATGAGCGGCTCGGCAACGACGATTAAGCAGAACTCGCGCCGCATCGCGCCGTCGCTGCGGATAGTGATCGATCTATCGAACCTGGACGGGTCTTTCGCCAACCTCACCATCGGCGAGTCCGGGCATCCGCTCTCGCGCCACTACAAAGACCAGTGGACGGCCTACTATACCGGCGGCAGCTTTCCCATGGAGTTCGACAAGATCGACGCCAAGGACATTCTGCGGGTTCGGCCGTGAGCGCTATTCGGTGAGCAGATCGAAGCGCCCGTCCGCGTGCAACCGGTAACGCCGCCCCCGCCAGGTGATGGTATTCCCGAAAAAGCCGGCGATCCAGAAACAGAATGCGGCGACGTCCTCGACTGGCACCAGCGCCCAGTCGAGCTCCGCCCGCAGTACCCCCACGGCAACGCTGTATGCGGCGGACGCGCGCACGGCGATCGTAAGGGGCAGCACCGGCCACCATGCCGGATTGGCGATCACGGCGAGGATTGCCAGCGGCAGAGGCATCGTGAAGATCTGCCCCAAATATCCGAGCGGCCGCGACCTCCGCGTGCTGCGCACCCATCGGAGCCTGTGCGCTGCATTGTGCCGGAAATCCGAGGCGCCGATGTGATGCTCGATGACGTAGGACGAGAGAATCACGCCGAAGCCGGCTTGCGCTGCGAATTTCCCCAGCACGAAATCCTCAGCCAGATAGTCCTTGAGGCGCTCGAATCCGCCGATGGATTCGAGCACGTGACGCCGCGCGATGATAGTGGGCCCAACCGCAAACTGCATCCCTTCAAGCATCCGGGCCACCAGAATCCCCGCCAGAAAATCGGTGTTCATGCCGGCCGCTTCGATGCGCGACCAGAAACTCGGCCCCGCTACGGCGCGATACGGGCAGGTCGCAATGCCGGTGCGCGGATCGGAAAACTCGGCGGCCGCGCGGCGCAACAGATCCGGGCCCACCCGAATGTCGCTGTCGCTCATCACCACCAGGTCGTACGCCGCCTCGCGCAGCATCCGGTCCAGACTATAAACCTTCGCATTCGCGTACGGAGGCTCGCCGGTGACCAGCAGGCGCGAGGCCACGTGGGGATATTCGGCGCGCAGGCGTTGGACCACCTGAATCGCGGGATCGTCCTCGCGGCGCACGGCGAACAAGATTTCGAATGCCGGATAATCCTGCTCGAAGAAAGTGCGCAGATTCGATTCCAGGTCCAGATCGAGCCCGGCCAGCGGTTTCAGGATGCTGATGGGTTCGGCCGTTGCGGCCGCGCCTGGCCGTGCAGCGAGATACCGGCGCGCAGCCACCATCGCCAGGACGCAATACGCCAGCGCGCCCGCCAGAAGGCACATGGAGATTATGAAGACTGCCGGCACGATATGGGTTTAGAATAGCGCGGCGAGTTACCCTGAAAACTTATGCCGCTCTTGGAAATCATTGTGCTCGGGATCGTTCAAGGCCTGACCGAGTTTCTTCCCGTCAGCAGCACGGCTCATCTTGCGATCCTCCCGCGGCTGTTCGGCTGGCCCGATCCCGGTCTGTCTTATGACATCGCTCTGCACGTCGGCACACTGGCGGCGGTGCTGCTGTATTTCTTCCGCGATTGGCTCCAAATTACCGGGCAGGCGTTCGGGATGAAGGCTGGAACCGACCCGGCGCTGGAGCGCAACCGCGGTCTGCTCTGGCTCTTGATGATCGGAACGATCCCGGCGGGCCTGATCGGCCTGCTGTTCCAAAAGCAAGCCGAAACCACGCTGCGCGGCGATTATGTGATCGCCAGCACCATGATCGGTGTGGGCGTGTTCATGTGGCTTGCGGAACACCGGGGGCGCAGGCAGAAGGATCTGGCGCACGTCTCGCTCCTGGATTCCATCGCCATCGGTATCGGCCAAGCCGTTGCGGTGATTCCAGGCGTATCCCGCAGCGGCATCACCATCTCAGCCGGTCTGCTGCGCAGCCTGGACCGGCCCAGCGCCGCGCGGTTCTCCTTCCTGCTGTCGACGCCGATCATTCTGGGTGCGGCGGGCAAGGATCTCTGGGATCTTATGCGCCACGAAGGCGGCCTTGCGCCCGAGATGCGCGGCGCGTTCCTTTTGGGGATTCTCATTAGCGCAGTGACAGGCTGCGTGACCATCGCCTCTTTTATGCATTTTCTTCGCCGCCGCAGCCTGGCCTTCTTTGTTACCTACCGCATCGTTTTTGGCATAATGGTGATTGCTCTGGCCAATTTCCGCTAAAGCCGCTGGATGAAATATCTGGGACCGACCCGGCATCCAAGGCTGAACGAAGCCCTGGCAGTCGTGTACCTGCTCGCGGGGCTGTTCGTGTTTATTAGCCTGGCGTCGTACAATCCGTTCGACGCTTCTCTCAACACAGTTTCAGGCGCGGCCAGGCCGCTGAACCTGACCGGGCGTGTAGGCGCCTATCTCTCTGATTTCTTTCTGCAATCGTTCGGCTTCGGCGCCTATGCGATTCCCGCGTTGTTCTGGCTGCTGGGTTGGAAGTGGCTGCGGTCCAGCGCGATCGATTCGGCCTTCGCCAAAGCCGCCGGATCCATGGCGCTTCTGGGAGCGACTTGCGCGGCCTTCGGCCTGATTCCTGGGTGGCATCCGATCGCCGGATTGATTCCCGCCGGCGGGCTGATCGGCGGCGTGCTGGCGTCCTGGCTGCTCGCCTCATTCAACATGACCGGCGCGATCATCGTCACCGCGGGCTGCTGGATTGTCGCGCTCTATCTGGTTTCCACGTTTGAGATGGCGCGGCTGGCCGCGTGGTTGGGACCGGTTTTCCGAGCGCCGCTGAAAGGGTTGCGCGGCCTCTCGGCCCGGCTTCAGGACTGGCGCGAGGAACGCGCCCGTAAGGCGCGGATGCGAGCGCAGGCTCGCATTCAGCGGCAAAAGCTGGAGCAGGAAAAGGCCGAGGCCGCCACGCCGCCCGCCGCCGAAGCGCCGGTTCCGGGCCGCCGTGCAGCCGCAGCCGCCGCAAGCGCTTCTGAAGAACCGCCGATTGTGGATCCGCTGGAGCCGCGCCCACCCGCGCCCGCCGCGGCCCAAAAGGTCGAGGACATTCCCATCCACACCCTGGAACTTCCGCCTTGGGAGCCCGCGCCGCCGTCAGCCCCAGCACCCGCGCCCACTCTGGCAGAGCGCCGCAGCGCTCGCGAGCCTGCCCGCCCGCAGCGCGCCCCGTTTCGCCTGCCCTCCACCGAACTTCTGCAAGAGCCTCCGGGCCGCAGCGCCTACGATAGCCAGGAGCTCAAGGACATCGCGGCGAAAATCAAATCGAAGTTCGAAGAATTCAACGTGCGCGGCTCCGTGGTCCAGATCAACCCCGGGCCCGTGGTGACGACCTTCGAGTACAAGCCCGAGGCCGGCGTGAAGTACTCGCGAATCATCGCACTGACCGAAGATCTCTGCCTCGGGTTGCAAGCCGAATCCATCCTGATCGAGCGTATTCCGGGCAAACCCACCGTGGGCCTGGAAGTGCCCAACTCCAAGCGCGAAGTGATCGCGCTCCGCCAGATTCTCGAATCGGACGAGTTCACCGGATCTGCGTCGCCCCTCACCGTGGCGTTGGGGAAAGATATCAGCGGACGCATCAAGGTAGCGGCTCTGGACTCCATGCCGCACCTGCTCATCGCCGGATCGACGGGATCGGGCAAGAGCGTGATGCTTAACTCGCTGATCATGTCGATTCTCTACAAGGCCACGCCGCACCAGGTCCGCATGATTATGGTGGACCCCAAACGCCTGGAATTCGGGCCGTATGAAGGCATTCCGCACCTGCTTACGCCAGTGATCACCGACCCGAAAAAGGCGACGTATGCGCTCAAAAACGCGGTGCTCGAAATGGAGCGGCGCCTGAAGCTGCTGGCCTCGCAGGGCGTCCGCAATATCGAGCAATACAACAAGAAGATCCGCTCGCTGCAAGCGCAGCCGCGCAGCCTCTTCGACCAGGAAACAATGGAAGAAGAGCTGGAGCAGATCCCTTACGTGCTGATCGTCATCGACGAGCTGGCTGACCTGATGATGCTGGAGCGGGCAGGCGTCGAGGAAAGCGTCACGCGGCTTGCGCAGATGGCGCGGGCCGTCGGCATGCACTTGGTGCTCGCCACCCAGCGGCCCAGCGTGGATGTCATCACTGGACTGATCAAGGCAAACTTCCCCTCGCGCATCAGCTTCCGGGTGGCGACTCGCGTCGATTCGCGAACCGTGCTGGACGTGATGGGCGCCGAACATCTGCTGGGCAAGGGCGACATGCTGTTCCTGCCCCCTGGCTCGTCGCGCCTGGTGCGCGTTCACGGCTCATATGTGAGCGAGGCAGAAACCAACCGCGTGGTCGAGTTCTGGAAGCAACAGGCCGAGCCCGATTACGACCAGAGCTTCCTCATCGCCCCGTCGGACGACGATGACGAGCCCGAGGAGTACGAAGGTCCCGAGGACGCCATGTACCAGGAAGCCGTCCGCGTGGTCTGCGAGATGGGCAAAGCGTCCACTTCGACTCTCCAGCGCCGCCTGCGCTTAGGCTACGGCCGCGCCGCACGCATCCTGGACATGATGCAGCGCGACGGCATTATCGGGCCTCCGGACGGGAGCCGCCCGAGGGATGTCTTGAAACGTCCGGATTGGCTCGAAGAGGTGGAAAATCAGCTCAAGTAGCGCATCTGGCGTTTCTGCTGCGGTTCCCGCGGGCCGGGCAGGCGACGAGCTTGCCTGCCCTATGCCTTCTTTGTCAGCTCGTCGTACAGCGACCCGAAGAAATTGGGGTTAAACATCCATCCGAGGTCGTCGGTCTTCACTTGCGAGGCGAGCGTATCGCGGGTCGCGCCGGCCTTGATCGCTTCCTGAGCGCGGCTGATGACCATCGCCCACTTATCCCGGAACGCCTGCACTTCGGCGCGAGTCTTCGGTTCGCCGCGACCGGGAATCGCCATCTCGAAATCGAATTTCAGCACTCCGTCCAGGCTCCGGGTGAACTCCACGGCGCTCCCGCCGTTGGCGAAATCCACGATCGGCGTGTTGTCCGACATCTGGTCGCTCACCATCACCACTTTCAAATCCGGAAAATAGACCATGGTGTCATCGCCGGTGTGCCCGCGGCCATAGAAATGCGCGTCCACCTCGGCGCCGCCGAACTTCAGGACGTAATCCTTCGCAAAGGTCTGGGTAGGTGGGCCGGGAATATCCTTCGTGCGAGGGTCGCTCAGCATATGCGCCTTCAAGGCATCGAGCGCGATCACCTGCGCCCCGGCCTCGATGAACTTCTGGTTGTTCCCGACGTGATCCGGATGATGATGCGTGTTCAGCACATATTTCACGGGTAGATTGGAAACCGACCGGATCTCCTCCATCACGCGATTGAAATTTTCGTCGCTAGGGTTCTTCGTGTCCACCAGAATCAGGCCCTCCGGCGTGACGCGAATCAGAGTATTCGCTCCGCCCCCGGTGATCATGTAGAGATTCGGCTTCAATTGCCGGATTTTCTCGACGGTTTGCCCGGCTTTCGGGCCGCCCTTTCCACCGCCGGGGCCGCGCTGCGCCAGAAGGGCTGTCCCGGCAGCCAGCGCGAGCGCCAGAACAACGATGAGCTTGTGGATAATCTTCATATCGGTTTAGTGTATATCGACGGCCTGGTTAAAACGCCAGGCCGATCCGGCCGGTGTAAGTCCGCGGCTCAAGAAAATGCGTCCCGCTGAAGGTGGACAAGAAATTGTACGCCGCCACCTGATTCGTCACGTTATCAATGATCAACGAAGCCGTAATCCGCCGTTTCCCTTCGGTGTGCGTCAGGTTGTCCGTGCCCACGCCGACGTTGAATACGTGGCGAGGTTGCACGCGATCCGGGTTGTGGTCATCATTCTCCTGGCTGGGGAACGCATCGTAGCCGCCCTGCGGCAAGGTCAGCAGCTTCGAGGTGACGCGGCCTTGCGCACCCCCCGGCCCGGTACAATCGCGGATCGGATTCGCCACCGTCGCCGGGACGCCATTGCACGCGAGCCCCACGGTCACCTGCTGATTCGGAGTCAGCAGCGCCATCGCCGCACCCGCGTCCGGAATGCCGCTCACCACCATCCCGCTGTCATAACGCCACGAAAAATCCACGTACTCCGTGTTCTTCGGCCGCTGGTAGCGGATATTGGCGGTGGATTGGAAGGCCTGGTCGTGGTCGATGCGGAAGACTCCGGAGACCAGCGGCGCGCCCTGGGGAATCAGCCCGCCGACCTCCGGCGGAAAATACCGGGCCCGGGTATGGCCGAAGCTCCAGTACGCCTGGAAACCGTGCAGATTCGTCGTGCTCACGCGGCCCGTGACGCCGTCCAGCTTGGAGTTGTGCCACGCGATCGGAAACGTGATGGTCGTGTTCAACAGCGTGCTGAAGTCGAACGAGCTGTGCGTGTACTTCCAGAAATAATCCATGTCCACCAGGAGAAATTTGCTCACCGCCTGCTCGATACCGGCGTTGAACTGATTCCGGAATCCGGGTTGAATAGCCGCCGCGGTGGATCCAAAGACGTTGGCCGTCAGGCCGCCCAGCCCGGTGGCGTTGGATAAGAGCAGGTTCTCGTTGAACGGTGTCTCGAACGTACGCGCGTAGGCCGCCCGCAGAACCGTTCCCCTCCCCTTCACGTTGTAAGCGGCCCCGAAACGCGGTTGCGGCCCGTTCTTGGTGACCAGTCCCCCGTAGTAGTCGAACCGGAACCCCGGAGTAATGACGAAATTCCCCACAGTGATCGTGTCCTGCACATAAACCGCCAATTGATTAATATTCGCCGCCGCGTGAAACAGAAACAGATTGCCTCCCCGCGTCAGATCATAGGCCAGAAGGGAAGGCGAGAACGGCGTCACCGACGCCGGATTGCTGGCGATGTTGGGCTCATATCCCGCCGCCGGGCACTGCGCGGGATTCATCAGGCCAGCATCGGCGATGGCGACGCCGGTGGAACTGATGCAGGGAGAATTGAACCCCGGGTCTGTAATGCCGAATCCGAAATTTTCGAGCAGGCGGGTCTGCTTGCCATCGACGCCGTATTTGATGGTGTGGCGGCCCTTGCTGGTTGCAACCTCGGCTCGCACGCCCCAGTTCATCAGATGGCGGTCTTGGCTCTGGGTTGCTGGAAAATCGTTGAAGGGATTAGCGCTCGGATAGTAATTCACCTGATCTTCGCGGACGTACGGGTTGATGGTAAGCAGCGTAGTAGCGCTGAAAGTGTGTTGGTAGCCCGGCGCGAGATTCCAGCTCAGAATGCGCTGATGCTGATCCTGGGCGGTTTCCAGTTGATCGTAATCGTTCGGAATCTGAAACCAGCTTCGCGCGGCGAATACATTCAAGTGCAGGGCGTTGCGGCCGTCGGGTTGATAGTCCAGGCGGTCGAAAATCGTCTCGTTATTGCCGATATCATGCAGCGGAAGAAATTCGGGAGAATCCAGGAACCGGCCTGTGCGGCTGCCGTCGATGGCCAAAAAATTTCCCCACTTCTCGGTGCCGTAGCCGAGGCCCAGGCTCCCTCCGGGCGTCCCGAACGATCCGTAGGACGCGCCCACGTTTCCGAAGACCTTGCCGCCGGTGCCCAGCCCGGACCGGGTCGTCACCTGCGCGATCAGGCTAGTCTTATCGCCGAACTCGGCCTGCGGAGTGCCGGTCGTCACCTCCATGCTTTGAATCGCGCTGGTGGGAAGCTGCGTCGAAAACAGCTTGCTCTGCTGATCCGTCACCGGCTGCCCGTCAATCACGAAAGCGCTCTCGGCGTGATCGCCCAGCGGATGAAAAAAGCCGTTGGCATCCGCTGAGACGCCTCCGCTGGTGTAGGTGATCGCCTGGCTCAATCCACCACCGCTGGGATCCGCGATCGGGAGTTTCGCCAGGGCGCTGCGATCCACGTCCACGTGCGCCGACGGTCCTGTTTCCAGCGCCTCCGCCGCGGCTTCCACCGTTACGGTTGTCTGGCTGCCGGCGAGCGCCAGCATTGCCTTTATCTCGATCGGGACGGAGTTCCGCACCTCCACATCCTGCGAAAACGTGTTGAATCCCGCGGCCATCACTTCCAGATGGTATGGATTGGGCGGCAAATTCACCAACCGGAACGATCCGTCCGGGCCGGTTTTCACGCTTTGCATGTAGCCGGACACGACATTGTGTACGGAAACATCCGCGTTGGGGATCGCCGCACCCGATGGATCTACGACCATGCCCGTAATCGTGCCCGTGTTGCCAAGCGACTGCGCCGCCGCGTTCTTTGAAAAAAGAAGAAGCAAGGTAGCGAGGCAGCGGAACGCGGTAAAAAGTGTCATCTTTCTAATCTGGCCGGCGGCGAGTGGCGCTCTTGCGCAACGATCTGTAAGGCCAACAATGTTTTGATGATCGGCTGGGCCATTCTGGTTACATTTCGTCGCCGGGATTCCGGTGGATTCCGCCAGGATCGCCGCCAACACCGCCTAGCGGCTTCCCAGACCCAGCAGAAAGCAGCCGGTCAGCACCATCCCTACCGCGACGAACTTCGGCCGCGTCAGCGATTCGCCCAGCAGCAGCTTGGACCACACCAGCGTCCAAATCGATCCCAGCGACACCATCGGATACAGCACACTCAGCTCGCCATTTCGCACCCCGATCACATAGAACACCGATGACAGCAGGTACAGCAGAATCCCCGCCGCCAGCCGCCAGTTCCTTAGCAGCGACTTGAGATTCAGGCTGAGGTGGCCCGCGCCGATCTTCAGAAATACAGCGCCGAAGCTGCCGATGAACGTCCCCAGCACCACCCAGAGGATAGAGCTGAGCGGAGTCTTCATTGGCGCGACGCCCTTCCCAGAATGGCCACGCCCGAAATGATGGTTGCGATGCCGCAGATTTTCAGCGCGTTCATCGAATCGCGAAAAATCACCACCGAGAGCACCGTCACCCACACGTATCCGAGGGTCAGCACCGGATACAGAAGCGACAACTCGCCCTTGCGCAGCGCCAGAACAAAGAGCGCGGTGCTCGCGCCCAGCAGAGCGTAGCCGGTGAATAGCATGGGCTTGCTAAAGATGCCCAAGGCGGTTTCCACCATCGACGGATGCGCCCCCAGCGCCACGGTCCCCTTCTTAATGAACACTTGAGACGCCGCGTTGACGAAGGTACAGAACAGAACCAGCAGGAGAGCTCTGGTCTGATGTTGACGATGCGCGGCGGCAGACACTTCCGTTGTGATCGGCAATCCTCAGGATACCTTTAACTCGCCGGCCTGAGCGCGCGACGGGCCAGGCCGCCGGCCCTAATCGTGATGCTCCGCCGCCTCCCGCTCCGCAATCGCTTTGTCGCGCGCGACCTTCTTGCTTTTTTCGCGCGCGGCCTTCAAGTTCGCGGCTCGCGTGCTTTCCGAGCTGACGCTGAACATCGAGATCATCTGCTCCAGGTTTGTGCCCCGGCATTCGGGACAAACCGGAAATTCCGTTCCGCGCACCAGCGCCTCAAACGTCGAACCGCAATCGGAGCATTCGAAATCGTAAATCGGCACTTCGCCACCCTCCACACAGAATATAATGAACGAAGCCACCAGGAGGTGCGCGTGCCGAAATTTGTCATCGCGCCGCACATGCGGCTTCAGGAATGGGTTGCCGAAGAAAAGGGTTACTTCGCAGCCGAAGCGCTCGACTACGAATTCCGCGACGAGTTGACCTCGAAACAGGGCCGCAAGCACGACCTTGGCTACAAAGTCGGGGCGTACCAGACCTTCGAGCGCGGCCGAACCTCCGACATTAGTTGCGCCTGCCACTGGACCGTGAATGTCGCAGCCTCCAACGGCCACGGCAAGCTGTACGGCGATGCATATTCGGTGGCGCCCGCCGGTATTTTCGTTCCGCCCGATTCGCCGGTGCGCTGCCCGGAGGACCTCGCCGGCGTGCCGGTCTCCGTGGGCTATCAATCTGGCAGCCATTATTCGACCATTCAGGCGCTGGAGCCGTATCTCCAGCCCGAACAGATCAAGCTGTCCTTCACCGAGGGCCTTCTGTTCCGCCGCATGGAGGACTTAATCGACGGTAAGGCGCCGGCCGTGGCTCTCTTCAGCGGGCCGTATTACTTCGCAGAGCAGCTTGGATTCCGCAAGGTGATCGATACCACGTTCATGATGGCCACCATGCTCACCGGCGACCCGGATCCCGAAGACGTTCGCAAGTATTTTCGCGCCCTGCGCCGCGCTCAGCGCGATATCGACCTGCGGCCGGACCGCTACACGCATTACTACAAAAAAGAATTCCCCGCGCGCTTCCTGGACCAGATGGACACCCGGCGCTGGGGACCCGGCGAGCGCATCGTCTTCGAGCCTTATTCGCAGCAGGCTTTCGAGGATTCCTTCCGATGGATCGCCGAGCGCGGGATTTTCCCTGAAGGCGGCATGGGCTGCGGCGATTACAGCCAGGCCGTCTGCTCTCTGGCTACTTCTTAGGGACCTGGGCCCAGGCCTGTAGCAATACCGGCTTGACCACCTGCGCGAACTCCGCGTACGCCGTCGATTCCGGGCGGAAATGGAGCCGGTCCGGCAGGAACAGTTCCTCCCGCACACGCCCGTTCTCGAAGAGCACGGGGTTCAGGTCGATGAATCCGACGTTGTTCGCCTCGTGGCTGTAGCGCTCCATCTCGCGATTCACCGCATCCACCACATCCCATCGGGCCTGCTTGTCCGGCGACTTCTGAATGGCCGTGTAGAAAATCAGCGTCCCCGGAGCCTTTTGATTCACAACCGCGATAAACTGCTTGGTTCGTGCGACGATCGCCGAAGCCGTTTCGCCCGCGTTCACGTCGTTGCTGCCGCAGTAATAGACGATGATCCGCGGCTTGTACGGCAGCACGAGCTGATCCGTGCGATCCAGGATATCCTGCGTCACCGCGCCGCCGAACGCGTGGTTATAGACCGGCAGCGGCGCCATCTGCTCGCCGAGTTGCGTCCACAGCCGGAAGATGCTGCTGCCGATGAACAGAATCCCGTTCTGCGGCGGAGGAGTGGTCTTTTCGCGGGCGAGAATACGATCAACGTCGGCTTGAAATCGCCCCTGCCCGTACAGACACGCCGGCGCGCCCAGAACCAGCGCTAAAATCAGGCGTCTACTTCTGGCTGTCGTGGTCATGATGGTTCGCATGGTCGGAAGCGACCGCTTTGCCCGCCGCCCCGATCTTCACCGAGTGGGCCAGCTTGTCCTTGCTGCCCTCGGGAATATCCACCACCACGCGAGCCCCCGGCGTCAGATCCGAAATCTGCGCCTTTTGATCGTTCTTCGTCAGCTCGGTCTTGGCGTCCAGCTTCACATCTACATTGCCCCTGGCCGTCTTCACCGTGAGCACGTTATTCGAGACTTGAACGACCGTGCCCATCACGTGGTCGAAGCCGCCGTGGGCGAACGCGGTTGCCGCCAGAGCGGCCAGAGCCACGCCGCGCAGCAGCTTAGTGATGATGGTGGTGTTCCGGGCCTGCATCGGTTGGTTCATCGGCATCTCCTCGGAGGAATTTCTCCTCTTCCTGTTCTTCTTTGATATCTTCGGGGCTCTTGGGATTCAGGCGCTCCATTTCCCGCTTTTCTTCGAGCGTCAACTGCGGCAGGTGACGGATGAAGTGGACCAGTTTCCAGGAGTCCTCTTCATCATGCGACCCTTGGCCGCTCCAGGCAGGCATCGCCGTCAGCCGTACGCCGTTCTGAATGATCCAGAACAGTTCACCGTCCGTCAACTGCTGCGTGCCGGGAAGCCGCATGTCTGGCGCAGGCGGATACGTTCGCTTGCCGATCAATGCTTCGCCGCTGCCGTCGTTGGCATGGCAAATCGCGCAGTGGTCGGCCCAGTGCGCACGAGCCTCCGCCAGAACTTCGGGGGTGTTCGGCGCCGGATTCTTAAGCGAGCGCGCAACCGCGGGAATTGCCATCGACCGGGCCTCGCGTGCGATCCAGCGCTCGACCGCTGAGGGCTGCTCGCGTGCGCTGAATCCAGGAGACGTGAGCACGATCACAGCGCCGGCCCCCAGGGCCGCCGCAACGGCCGCCGCGAATCCCATCATGAACCACAGCAGCCGCTTCATCACGCTTACTCGGCGGGCTGAATCGAGGCAACTTTCAGCGTCTTCGATTTCTCGTCATACACGCCGGTGGCGGTAACCTTCCGGGCCGCATATTTCTCCGCGCTCTTCTGATCGCTCAGCTTGATGACGTTGGAGCCTTCGAGCAGCGCGTACGCAAACTGGCCCTTCGTGCAAGCTCGAATGCATTCAGCATCGGTCTTGTCCTTCATCATGGCGCTGTGCGGCTTGGCTCCGCACATGGTGTCCGTAATCACGCCCGTGAAGGTCTGGAGGGCTGGCGCGGCAAGCAGCGGCGCCGCCAGAACCAGCAATAAACGGTGCATATCCCCATCTCAGCAGCCCGGCAGCAGGGCGTCAAGTGGATCAATCGTCCCGCCACAAGCTGCCTCCTCTACCGCGGATTTCCGAAGGCTGTTTCGCCCTACTCCTCCGGCCCGAACGCCAGAAGCACATTCCCCGGTATCCCGCCGTTGCGCGCGTACCCCGAGTTCACGAACAGCATCCCTCCCACCGCCACCGGCCCCGCGCCATCCAGTGATCCACCTTTGCCCGCCACGCCATTCACCGTCTGGTATGAACGCACCGTATCGAAATCCCAGATCATCTTGCCGTCTTCGGTGTTGAACGCGCGCAGGTGTCCGTCCACCGAGCCTGAAAACACCACGCCCGGAATCGCGGTCACCGCTTGAGGCTGCGCGGGGCTGCACGGCGTTCGCGAGCCGCACGCAGGCGGCGCAGCATACCAGACCTTTTCTCCGGTCGCGATGCGCAGCGCCGTCAGGCCGCCGCCCTGCGTGGGGTCCGGAGGCAGGCCCACCTGCACCACTGTTCCCGGAGGAGCCTTGCGCACCAGGTCGGATACCGCCGCGTAGACGTTGCGCCCGTCGCTCGCCATACCCCACTCGATCCCGCCGTTAGTGCCGCCCTTGCCCACCCGGGTCTGCCACAGAATCTCGCCCTTGCGATCCGGATCCAGGGCGAAAATCACGCCCGACTTTTGCCCCGCCAGCAGCACGTCGCGCCCGTTCGGCAATTTCTCGAGCAGCGCCGAAGAGCCGAAGTCGTAATCCGGTCCCGGGCAGCCAGCGCCGGTGCACGCGCCGCTAAAAATATCGCCCGGCGTCACCTGTTTGAACCACACGATCCGCCCGGATTTCAAATCCATTGCGAGCACCGCGTCGCTCATGTTCGTCGGCGGCGAAGAGAAATTGTCGCCGGTGGTCACGTACAGCAGCCCGCGTTTGGCGTCCAGCGTCGGCGATCCCCATACTCCCGCGCCCGAGGGTCCCCAGGTCCCGGTGTCGCCCGGCTTCGGATCCAGCTTCTTCGGCTGCTCGGCGATGGTATACGTTTTCCAGAGTTGCGTTCCGTCGCTCGCGCGAAGCGCCGTCACGCTGCCGCGGAACGTGCAGCAGGTATATTCGGGGTTGCTGGACCGGGTCTCCTCCCACGATGCCGCTGGAATGAACACCGTGTCCTTGAAGACCGCCGCTGTGCCAGTGAGCCGGGCGGTGTCGTGCTGCTCGACCTTTTTCTTCCACAGTTCCTTCCCGGTTTCGGCTTCGACGCCGTAGGTCCATCCGGTCAGATCGCTAAACACCAGCACATGGCGATTTCTTCCGATGGAGACCGGCACAGGCGCGGAGCGAACCGGACCTCTCGCCTGATAGAGCCAGCGCGCGCATCCGGAGCCGGTATCGAGCGCCTGCACCGCGCCGCCCGCGCTGCCAATAAACAGCGTCTTGCCGATGACGGTGGGCGCGCCAAACGCGCTCACGTCTCCTTCAAAAGCGTACGCCCATTTGAGCTTGAGCTTGGGCACCTGCGCCAGCGTGATCCCTCCGTCCTTGGTGTAACGGGTGTTGGCCGGCTCGGGTCCCCAGCCAGGCCAGGACGCCCTGGCCGGCTCGCGGAAGCTCACGGACCGGTCCGCGCAATAATGCGGCGCCGGGTTGTCGGGCCGGTCGACGCCGAGATACTTCGCGACCGCTTCACGCTCCTCATTGCTGAGCGGGTAGGCCACGTTGATCATCACTCCGAAGTTCAACGTACGCAGAATACGGGAAACCGACAATTGCTTCAGCGCGTCGCGGGTGGGCGTGCGCTCGCCGCCGGAGTCGTGGCAACCGGAGCAGCGTTTTTGGTATACCGCCTCGCCGGATACGGCCGCGCTCACGGGGATTGCGCAAATCAGCAGACTGAAAACGGGGGTCGCAAATCGGGTACGCACGCGGTCTATTCTACTGCCGCGCGACCGCCTTGGAGCGCAGACCCCGCCCAACGCGGCCAGGCCCGACTCCACATCCTTCGCCACGGGGATCACCGA
>Ga0070739_10003199_pt1 | contig 20786 bp, 40 predicted proteins | sample Coa_R1_7_FD_66445 | JGI IMG/M metagenome (GOLD analysis project Ga0070739, IMG submission 66445) | Surface soil microbial communities from Centralia Pennsylvania, which are recovering from an underground coalmine fire - Coalmine... | ecosystem: Environmental > Terrestrial > Soil > Unclassified ... | reverse complement strand
GGGTACCTATGAAGAAAGTTCACAGGGTACCTATGAAGAAAGTTCACAGGGTACCTATGAAGAAAGTTCACAGGGTACCTATGAAGAAAGTTCACAGGGTACCTATGAAGAAAGTTCACATCGATCAGAGAAAGACACTAGAGAAAAACACTTAGAGAAAAACACTGAAGAAAGACATGATTCGCGTGAGTCGGCTCTCGCCTCTCACGCTGACCTACTTGCCTCCTTCAACTCACTGAGCCATAGCAATGACAAGGATAAAACCACCCATGAAGATACTTCTCATCTCCCTAGCGATTTACCTCACCATCAGTCTTCCGGTGATTCTGGCATTCTGCAAAGCGGCGGGCAAGAAGGTACCACAGCCGCCACAACCACCGAAGGGGTGAGAAATGTTGCTCCTACTGTGCCTGGGGATACCACTAGGGTTGTTGCTGCTTCTGGCACTCCTGTGGAAATTGCAACGGATGCCACTACTAACCACTCTCCTGGTCGTGCTGCTGTTTCCGCTCCTACTGCTGCTCAGTCCAGTGTTGGCATGGATAGAGCGACCGAGCAAGACACCCACGATGCACAGGAGTTTGGAAGTGGACGAGTGGGCACGCAAGCGGGGGTGGAAACCTCGGTAGAGCAGAGATCAGGAAAACGGAGCAGAAAGAAGATGCTTTCACCAGATGATCCCCTGGTGATGCCGCCACCTGATGCAAAGTGGTGTCCAGAGACGGCCGTGCAGATTGTTGAGGTGAAAAAAGGGGAACGCTACAGTGAGAAAACACGTGCGCAAGAGTTGTCTGCTGCCAGAGCGATACTTGCTATGCGCTACAAAGGGCAATTGCTGACTCGCGCACAATTTGAGCAAGCCTGGGATGAGATGGCAGCATGGGATTGGTGGCTAACACATAAGTTACAACCGCTGATTAAGCACTTAGTGAAAGATGACAAGATTATCAGCATCCTCAAAGGTTTGGAGGGAACGCCGTCTCAGAATGGCAAAGGCAGACCGCCGGAGCCAACTGATTTTACCGCAAAGACACTCGATGTAGAGCGCAATGAACGCAACTTAGCACGTCTCTTAGAGCAATCTCGACAAAAACGTGCTGAACGTGGTGAGCCGCCCATTCAAGCGGTCGCCGCCAGTAGCACAGGGGGAAGTACATGGAACACCTTACTAAGACACTAAATAAAGCCAGGAAGGGGTTTGGCTTTGCGACACCTGAGGAAGCCGTCTGGACATGTGAAACCTGTGGGGAAGTGCAGCCTCGCTTTCTCTCATCGATCAATCGCTACATGCGTGGTACGTGTGCGTGTGAACGGGCACGAATAGAGCAAGAGCGAGAACAGGAACGGCTTGCCAGGTACAAGGCGATGGAAGCAGAAAACCGACGCTATACCTATGGCTGGTTAGGCTCTCGTTGGTCCGATGAGGACTTGGCGGCAAAAACCTTTGCCAACTTCGATGTCCTCAAACAACCACGGGCCTATGAAGCGGTAATGGCCTTCGCCGATATCATGAAGGGAACGCTTGTCTTGTACGGACCATACGGCACAGGTAAAACGCATATGCTGGCAGCACTCTGTCAGGAGATGAAGTCACGCGAAGTGCGAACGCGATTTACTACCTCTCCCAAACTCTTTGCTGCTATCCAGTTCTGTATCGGTCATGACGAGGACTATACCAACCTTATTCAGAAAGCCATACAGACGCCACTCCTGGTGATTGACGATGTGGATAAAGCCAAGTGGACAGAGTTTCGGGAAGAGATCTACTTCGAGATCATTGATAGCCGGGTCAATGCCGACAAGCCGATTGCACTCTCAACGAACCGATTGGATGACCTGGAAAAGTACGTCGGTGGCGCATGCAAATCACGTTTGCAAATCGGGCAAATTGCCGTTGAGATGACAGGCGACGACTATAGAAAAGAGTTATAGACCATGACCGAATCTGAAGTATTATCCTGGCTTGACCGCCACCACGCCCTAGTCAACTTCTCTCCTGGTTCTTACACGGTCTGGATTGTCGGGCGTGGCTACCAGGTCGGCAAGACGCTTTCGGAGGCAATAGAGGCGATGCGCAACCATATGACGGTGATCGATGTTGCGCCTGCTTTGCCAGTACAGGAAGCCAGTACGATGATGTGGCAGGTAGTAGAGCCGAAACAGTTATTGCTCCTACAAGGGAGTGAGTCATGACCTGTTGTAAATGTGACGCCGACGCCGATCCTGCCATGACCTCACCGTCAGGTTTCGTGTACTGTCGTGAACATGGGAAATGTATTCGGTGCAAGGGAACCAAGTGGAAACAGCGTGACGACGGAATGTGGCTCTGTACCTGCTGGTGGACATGGTATAGACCACAGGAGAAAACACAGCAATTGGAATTATTGACGATATGAAAGGAGCAAGGGAACAGCAATGGCAAATGCCGCATTACCACATTTTCGTGAGCATGGAGATGATCATCTCATTCCCTTGGGCTATGGCATCGACTGCTCGCATGACGGCGGATATTATCCGTACAAGGTGGGGGACACTGGACTTCCTATCTATCTGAAGGATACAAACGGGCTAGATATCCGGTATCCATCCTATAAACAGGTCAGAGAACATCTGGCGGAAATTGTTGATTGAGAAAGGAAAAACCTATGGACTTTTTGATGTATCGCAAAACCACCCCAACCGTCGCCCGTGTCCTCACTGAAAATGACTATCATTCTCGTGGCGGTATTATCCAGACCAATGAAGGGCCGTCTGCGTTTCTGCCAGGCGACTACCTGGCAAAAGACCGTTTAGGAGAATGGCCTATTCCGGTGGCGGTTCTACGTGAACGCTACAGGCGGACGGGTGAGGTTGATGCAGATGGCTTTGTCACCTTTACACCGCTTGATGTACGCGAAGCAAAGCAGATGACCGAGGCGTTTCTCGCGGGTGGTCTCTTCGGCAAGCCAGGGGATTACCTGGTACGGAGTGGTGAGAGTGAGTGGGTGGTAGACAGGGCAGTGTTTGAGGCAACCTATACGCTAGTAGAGTGAGCACTACTGACAAAGGGGAAGTACCATGAAGAACATTCTCGTGATTGACGATGACGACGGCATTCTGGAAGCTCTTGAACTCATCCTGCAAGCCGAGGGCTATCATGTCCTCTCAGCCTCCACAGCAAAGCAGGGCTTTCATCTCTACCGCACGGAATATCCTGATCTCGTCCTCTTCGATTTCATGATGCCCGACCTCAACGGGCAAGACTTTCTCAACGCTGTCCGTAGCCATGAGCGTATCGAACGCCCGACGACACCAACCGCCTTCATCCTCTTCAGTGCGACCAGCCAAGGACAGGCCAAAGCGCGTGAACTTGGCGTACACTGGCTTGGCAAGCCGTTTGAGATTTACGATTTACTTGATGTAGTGGAACAGTTGATCGGTAGAGGTCAGTCAACAGGAGAGTTGGTAGCTGTAGGGGCAGGGAGATGAAAGGAGCACGACGTATCATGGATGACGGCTATCTGATTGTCTGGCTACTGGCCTTTGCCTTCTTTGGATTCCTGGTGCTTGCGACTGCCCTCGGGCAGGTGCTGCGATCTTGGAAAGTCTCACAACGGCGCATTCAACGCGCCATCTACGTCCCGCCCTCACTCCGCAAGGCAAAGTCATTGCCTCGCTATGATGTGCATGAGGAAGTAGATATGCTTGTGGAAGATTTAGCTGCAAAAGGATTATGGCTGTGAGCAGGCCCTTGCCGACTGACCGTACAATCACGTACCAACTGCAATACCGCACCTGCGGCAAACCGTATTGCCGGTGTCGCCACGACACAAGCAAGCGGCATGGAAAGTATGTGTATGCCTACTGGCGCGGGGAGGACGGCAAGCTCAAAAGCAAGTATATTGGCAAGGCGATGCCAGAAAGTGAGGACAAAATGGAGAGCGGGTAAGTCATCTAGAATGCCCCTGTACGTTGTTGAGAGACATGTACAGGCGTTTTCTGGGAGCAGATGACCAATGGAGTAGTCAGTGACCCAGTATCGACCATAGGCCCATTGTAGTGAAGATTTTTCATAGTATGACCATTGTAAGAAAGGAAACAAACCTATGTCATTTTTTACGAAAACAAAAGCACCGATTGAACAACCAGAACAGACCGCCATTGATAGCGCCTTATTGCCGCTTCTCTACTGCGCCACCGGCTGTGGACAACGAGCTAACCCGCATTCCTCACATGCTATCCCGACCGGCGTGATTGGACTGCCTGGGGTCGTCGCACGCTTTCACTTGTGCAATGCCTGTCAAGCCAAACGCCTTGCCGGACTTGAGGCACAGAAGGAGGCACGGCGACAGAAACAAGCGGAACGAGAAGCAGCGCAGAGGATACAGCAGGAAGCGGAGCACGTGTCTTGACAGCGAAGCCCAAGGGGATGCTTGTTCAAGGAAGATCGATGTATCGCTACGTTGTCCGTGCCTTTGATCACTATGACAACTACGTGGCCGGTGGAGCGCTCACCATGTTCCAAACGGATGAGCGCATCCACTGGACGGCACAACAACTCTTGAAGGAAATGCGGCGCATCTGTGGCATTGACGAACGGCAAGCGAGTTGTGAACATGAATGGAAACAGGTAGCGGGAGTGAGCGATATGCAGACCTTCAAGCAAACGGCGTGGCTGTATGCGTGTGAGAAGTGTCATGCAACGAAGGAAGAGGCAATTTAGATGACAGGACGCGAAATATATGATCAGCAGATAGCGCCGCTCCTAGAACAAATCGACATGATTGCAACACAGAACGGCATTGCCTACGTTGCAGCATTTCAATATGCTCCCGACTGCGTGGTAATGTCTTGTGCGCTCAAAGCCTTGACACATAGAAGCTTGAGAGTAGCACAAGGCGTATTGGAGCAGGCAGTTTTGTGGGATGCTGAAGAAGTGAGGTATACACAGTTATGAAAAAGCAAGCAGGTACCAAACAATCAGCACTTCCTATTCGTCTGCCTGTCTTCAGTGAAGCCGAATTTTTGCAGCAGATTATTCAAGCGGCACGGTTGCAAGGATGGTATGTCTTCCATGATTATCACAGCAAATGGAACGGGAGAGGCTATTTAGATTTGACACTCTGCCATCCGAAAGGGCACGGCTTTTTCATTGCTGAGTTAAAGATTGATGGCGGTGAGTTGAGCCCTGAGCAAAAAGAGTGGATCGCTGCCCTTGAAGCAAATGATGTGGAAGTGCATGTTTGGAAACCTGAACATATTGAAGAGATCATACATCGGCTAAAGGTGGCATAGACATGGACAGCAAAACCACCTCCATCAGCGACAATCAATTCGGCTGCCTTGAAGTCGAGTGGCTGGACTACAACGACAAACCAGGGATGGGCACATTCAAGATGCTGCCCGATGGCACGTCCAGGCGGCTGAATGGGAAGCACGTGTCGCTTGTCTCTCCCGGCAATCGATGGAGCAAACGTGTGCGACTCGTGAATTTGTCACCATGGGAAGCACTCAAGTTATTGGAGTGGCTAGAAGCTGAAAAGGAAACGTTGGAAGTGTTGGCAAAGGAGAGCATCTCGTGACTGAACAATACAAACGACTCAGACGCTATAGCGATGATGAGATCAAGCAATTAGTACGAGAGACCTATATCAAGTATGCCTGGGCGTTTAGTGGGAGGGATATCACCAAAGAAGAGGCAGCAGGGCGATGGCAAGCATTGCCGGCAAAGCAAAAGGCTCTTCTTGAGACGATTACTGTTGGAGTCTATCGTGCTCTCTGGTTTGAAAAAGAGGATGCGGCGATGCAAGAGATTGTTGATATCAGTCAAGAAGCAGGGCTGTATGAGAAGGAGTAGTCCATGTATTGCGTGATTGCATTGTTGTTCCTCCCACCCTGCTGGTGGGTCTGGAAATGTGCCCACTGTCGGGCAGAAAGGTGGCGTAGCAGTGAGCGCCCTCGATTATATCAAACACATGTTCGGCTGGCACCCTATCCCGCCTAGTGCCATGACCGTTCCGCTTGTGAACGTTATCCAGACGGTGTATGCCCCGCCGCCAGGCTACATCCTCAAGCCGATTGCCGAGGAGAGACGGGAATTAGAAGAGGCCCGCCGCTATTGGAGACGCCGGGGTAAGCAGGACGTGACCGATGCCTTACAGCGCATTGACTTGTTACCAAAGACGGCAGCAGAAAAGTGGCAGATGGTGCGTGATACGGTCATCACCACCGAGGCCTATGTCCATAACGTGCTCCCAGCGCCGCCACGGTACCAGCCGGGGGAACAGTTGCAAGCCTATCTTGATACCCACGCTCCTTCACGACAGGCGACGCTTCAGGTGCCAATACCTCATAAGCCACCACTGCACAGCTATCACTTGCAGCATATCGCAACGCCAGAAGGCGAGTTCGAGATGTGGGATGAGGTAGCGGAGCCAGGAGACTTTCGAGAGGATGCGTTCTTGCTAGATAGCGAGGTGACATTGCCACAGAAGAAGGTGCAACCGTGAATATCGCCTTTGACGTTGATGGGACGCTCATTGATGCCCATGATGTTCCACGTGAATCTATCATTGCTCTGCTCAAAACACTCGCATCATGCCAGCATGTGCAGGTGTATCTCTGGTCAGGGAGTGGCTTGGAGTATGCCAGGTATCGCATGAGAACGCTTGGACTTGAGGAATATATCAAGGATGTACTTCCGAAGCAGTACAATCCTGGTATCCATCTTACCTTTGACGATCAAGAGGTAAAACTTGGGCAATTGAATATTCAGGTGAGTGCCGAGTGAAGATGGAACGAGAGAGGGAGGAACCAAGATGAGTCAAGCGCAAGAGCTTGCAAAAATTCGGCATGACCTGCTCGTCTGGGCAGGCTATCATCGGGGAACAGGTATCAGTGAGGAAGCCATGCCGCGTTTCCATGAGATCATCGACCACCTTTCACAACTCATTCCAGAGACGATTATTATTCAAGGTGGCACGTGTTGGGCATGTGGCGAACTTGGAAGCGATCTGACCTGGTGGCATGTAGCGGTCTATGGAGAGGATGGCAGGGCAATTGGCAATGAGCGCAAGAGTTATCTCATCCACAAAGGAAGCGCGTGTAGTGACAAGGCGATTGAGAAGGTGACAGCAGCCCATGAAAACCGTTTCCTTTCTTGAGAGGAAGTAAGGAGTAGCCTATGCGCCACAACAAGCAGCGACAATTCCAACACCCGCTACCTATCTTCCGTTATCCTTCAGCGGAGGAAATTGCAGAGATACGCGCTGATATCGGCAAGGCCACACTGAAGCTGTCTGCCGTTCCAGAATCTGAGGATGAGGATGAAGAGGAAGCACATCCAACTATTTCACGGAAAGCAACACTCGTGCTGGACTGCGAGCGGGATAGCAGGACGACGATCCCAACCCCGACGCTGCGTGTGGCGAGGATGGTGACGAAGGTGTTGCCAAGGGTGAGGAAGGAAATGAGGCAGTGGTGGAAGTACCTGTAGCATGTGTGCAGATATGCACTCTTTAGCGAGCAATTGCGTACTCTATCCCATACCCAAGCACAAGTCGATATCCCCTCATGAGTACCACACATGCCAGCAGGTAGCGTGACTGGTGGGTTGGTCGTAGTCCTCCGGTCGCAAAGAATGTCGACCAACCCCCAACAAGGAGCACAAGCGAGCTTATCAGCAGCCAGGCGTAGAGAGCAGAGTCAAGGGTGAAGAGATGGAACAGCATGATGTTCTCGCTTTCTTTGTATCATGGTATGTAAAGCTATGTAAACTAGTGTCAATCTTACCATAGAAAAACATTCCTTGTCAACCCTTGACAAAGTTTTACATGAATGCTATACTCAGAGTAAATTTGCTAAAGGAGGTGAAGATTGGTTTTCCAAGAAAATGGTGAAACCTATTATACCGTCAAGGAAGCCTCCGAATACTTGGGCATATCACGACAAGCGTTAAATGGGTATGTAAGACGCAATAAGTTGCAGAAGTATGAGCGTACACTTGCCCGTCGTGTCTTCTTTAAGAAATCAGAACTTGATAGGATGAAAGCGATTCGTCCATCGGAGAGCAAAGATGAGTGATCTTGTACTACAGGGAAGGTATTATGTCTATGTACATCGTTATCCAGTAGGATACATCGATGAGGACGGTACTGATTTAAGTAGCATCGTGTTCTATGTTGGCAAAGGAACAGCCAATGATGTAAGTATGGCTCGCATAGATCAACATGAGGCTGAAGCAAGACGAGGCATACAATCAAGAAAATGTGATGTTATCCGCAAAATCTGGATGCGAGGGCTAGAGGTTGATAAGGAGATTGTTTACACAACCAACATAGAGACTGATGCTCTCACACATGAAGTCGAACTTATCACACTATACTCAACGGCGTACTTGACCAATGTGCGCGATTGCTCTACTGCTGGAGCCATTTCAGAGCGGCGAGTGGAAAGTAAATTGCGCCAAGTGCGGATGGAGACCGGATTGAGCATTGACCAACTGGCGATGTGCGCAAATGTCTCACCTCGGACTATTCAACGAGTAGAAAAAGGACAGAGGTCAATGCTCTGGCTTCCTGCGAAACGCTTACTCGCTGCCTTAAGTGAAAAGCTAGGGCGCACGATAACGGCAGAGGATATAGGAATAAGCATCGATGATGGGGATAGATCAGCAATATCTTTAGCTGAAAGGCGGCAAGCAGCACAGGCTTACATTGATGGATTGACGGTACGATAGTGTATAATAGTCCATGCTGTGTCATCTTGTTTCATTTGTGTGGAAAATAAGGGAGTATTGAAGGTACTCCCTTATTGAGTCCCCTGTAGGATAACAGGCAACCGTGTTCAGTATAAACGGGACTGTGGGGCGATACAACTATGCGAGACTTTCGGCTCTTTCTCATGGGCTGTGGCTTCATTGCCATCGGTGTTTTCTTCTGGGTCATGCACAACCTCTTAACCTATTTGGGGTATGCCGCCATTGGTATTGGTGGTGTCACGGCGCTCCTCTGGCTAGTACGTTTCTCACTTCCTATTGTTGAGAAACGTGTCTATGTCAAATCAGAGCATCACCGTATGCGTTTAGAATTGGCTGATGCTGAGCTAAAACTACGTATGATGGACTATGCAGAGCGCACACGTGCCCACATTGAAATGTCAGGTATGAAAGTCACTCAGGTATTGCCGTATACCTCTGTGACGGAAGTAGACGCGGAAGAGCCAAAGTATCTTCCGTCACCGAAAAGCCCTGACAACCTGGAGCTTTCCTCTGAGTTTCAGCCCCATGCCGATACCATTCTTTCAGGACGTGTCACGATCTTTGGGGTCTCAGGTTCTGGCAAAAGCAATACCTTTGCTACGCTTATAGAAGAATTAGGACGTTTAGAGGTACCCCTGCTTATTGCTGATACGGAAGATGAGTATGGCTCACTGGCGTCACCTACGTATTTGCCGAACCCGCAAGTGGTCGATGCAAATACGGTCAACGTCATGAATGCAGAGGAGTTTGGCTATTACCTGCTCGATGCTCGTATCCAGGCTCTTCTGAACCTGACTGCCTATAGCAACGATGAGGCAGCGCAAGTGTTGACCAATATGATTGGTGGCATGTGGGCATGGGAGGAGCAGGTACCTGTGAGTGAGCGTATCTCTTGTATGGTCATGCTGGACGAAGCAGCAAAGTGGCTTCCACAACTCAAGAGCGAAAGTTGCCTCTCCACTGAGGTACAAAACGCCCTCTTCAACTGCATCTCAACTGGCGTGGTCAGTCGTGGACGCAAGCGAGGCATCGGCTTCACGCTTGCTAATCAGCGTATCGCCACCTTGAACAAGAATGTGCTTCAGCCGAATGTCCAGATACTGCACCGGCAATCTCAGGATGTAGACATTAAACGCTACGGTGCGATGGGGATATCAAACGATGAGGTCGCCACCTTGCGAAATGGGGAAGCCTACATCTTTACCGATACCATTGCAAAACTGCGAACCCGCATACGCAAACGTCGCTCACCACATGGGGCCGATACCCCAGGACTGGCATCATTACGAAATGGAACGCGTGGAAATGCGGTATGGAACGATGGAAGTCAGTTCCACGGATATAATCCGCCTACAGAGCCATTTCAGAACATTTCCACCTTTCCGTCCTTTCCAAATGGTTCAGCTTTAAAAGCTGTGCGAGAGGTACCTGAAATCTGGAAATCACGCATTCGTCAGAAACTGGATGAAGGTCTCACACGAACTGAGGTGCGAGATGCACTTGGACTGAGTGGTGATCAGTATTGGATGGTCAAAGAAGTCGCTAATGAATACGATAAGGCAAAGCAAGCATAGAGAAAGTACGGGAATTGTCCCGGAAAAGTACGGAACTTTTAGGAGGAGAAAATGCGAACAACCTACGCTGCTGGCTACGATTACGGCAATAGTGATGCATGCCTTGTGGCACATGCGAATGGAGAGCGAAAGTCACTCACGCTTCCCAGCGCAACAGCACTAGGCACCTTGCGAGAATTGACTGACCTTGGTATCCGCCTGGGGCTGCGTGACATTGTGTACAAGGATGAGGCAACCGAGATGTATGTCGGTGATCTTGCCCTACGTCAAGCAGATCAGGCATTTACTGGACGTGGGGACATTCGGCGCTATTGGAGCAGGAAAAGCGGACAGGTGCTGGTGGCGCTTGCGGCATGTCTGCTTGACGAGGAACGCTTTGACCTGCATCTTGTGACGGGGCTACCAATCGCCACGTATCTCGCTGATGCTGAGGCGCGTGAACGCGTCAAGGCTGCGCTTGAAGGGGAATGGTGTTTTTCCTTGAATGGTGTCCAGCGACGGGTAGGGGTCGCGGTCGAGCGCGTCATGATGGAAGGCGCAGGTGCTGGTATCAGTTACGGCTTTCGAGAAGGACTTACCGCCATTATCGATATTGGTGGGCGTACCACTGACCTCTACGTGGCTGATGGACAAGTCCCACTTCGGCATAAATGTGCTGGCAAGCCATTAGGGGTAGAGCTTGCCGCCGATCTCATGAATGCCACGTTTGAGCGCCGCTATCGTCACTCCCTCTCGGTGACCGACCAACGTGCCATCCTGCGGGCCTTCGTCTCACATGGCAAGAGCCGCTATCCAAGGGTGTTTGTGGGTGGAGAGCCGGTCGAGGCGTTGGCAGTGTTAGCAGAAGAGGCACTTGACCAGGTGGGTAGTGAGATTGCCTCATGGATAGCGACCAAGCTCAATTCGACCGAGGGTGGTATTGTGGCCGGCTCCTACGAACGCGGGCGTGTGTTAGTTGTCGGTGGAGGCGCTCACTACTTCCTGCCCGCCATCCAGCGGGTTATCCCGATTGCCAGTACGGTAGAGGCACCTGAAGAAGCCAATGCACGTGGCTATGCTGCCTTTGCCCTTGCTCATCTACCAAAGGTTGGGTATGTCACACGATAACGAGACCTACCGGGAGGTGACGCTACGCATTCGACGTGGCTCACCTCTTGAGGCGGCGCTGCTTGCTGATGCTGAAGCGGAGGGAAGCCGCCAACTACCAACGCTTGCACGGTCACGGCTTGCGGAGTTCTATGGCATGCGTGCCGGCAGTTGGGGGCAATCACATGGAAAGCGCCCTGCAAGCGGCCAGGTGAAACAGCATGCACAGGCAAAGCACCAACGCCACCGAAAAAACTTGCCGATCACACCAGAAACTGAATCACCTCACGATGAGGTGGCAAATGCTCTTGTTGCCGGTGACTATTGGAATTGAGAAAAGACGATGACCGACCTTCTCGAAACTACGACCCTTGATCTCCTCTTCCTGCTGCTCCAATCTCCCTGTCCCTACTGCGCCGTGGAAGCCGTCACGTGGCAACCGAAGCGGAAGCGCAAATGGGTAGGATATCGGAGAAAATCATGAACACTGCACTCAAGACAAGAAAGCTGCAATCACGTCCGACCCAGGAAATACGCGCATTGCCCACAGCGCCGATGCTCAGTAGTGAGCCGACCGTGACGATGCCGACCGAGGTGCACTAAACGAGTTTTCGCAATTTTCCAGATTCAGCGGAAATTGGTATGGAAAAGTCTTGACAACACAGTGTTGACATGTTATTATTCTCTTGTAGACAACAAGTAGTTGTCAAGGATGAAAAGGAAGGAACAAAATGATGTATCAGATCGAAACCGAACTCTTCAATTCTCGCACACAAGAGACCTCTACCCGTACCGAGTGGGTGCAAGCTGACAGCGAGGAGCGCGCCCTCGAACATGAGAGCAACCTCATCGAGCAGGAACTTGGCGATGAAGAGGGCACGGTTCAAGTGCTTGACATGAATGTTATCGCTACCCGCGAGGGATAGCCCATGTACAAAGTCCTCAAGGTTGAGGGCGGTTGGTCGGTCTTCTGGCAGGGAACGCCAGAGGCCGAACCAGTCCTAGTCCCTCACACAAACGGACTAGGACAAGTAACGCCCTATACGCACCGCCAAGCGGCATACCGGCGCTGTAAAAAACTTAATGATGCCGCAAAGAATATTGACGAGATGATTGCAAAAGATGGCGCAATCATCCTATAAGTGCAAGGGGACACGGTTCCCCGTTCGGTGGGCAACCACCAGGAAAGGAAAGAAACGATGTACGGAATGATTTATCATCAGGCAGGTGTTGCATTTGCGGATTTTAGGATAGTCGATGGGGCATCTAGAGAGGAGGCCCTCGATAATGCCTATAATGAGATTGACAATCAAGGCGGGGGATATTTGGATGAGTTGTTCCCTCTTCGGCTAGAGGGAACAACCTACATCAGGGAGGACACAGGCGAGGCAGTTGCCGATCTTGTCCGTTAGGAGATAGATGCTCCTGGCCCTATCCGTGTGTTGGATAGGGCTTTTCTTTTACCCTTGTTTCGGCATCGCTGGCAGTACCGGTGCCGTGAACTGTCGCTCAAGTGGCATTGATGACGTTGTGGCAGGCGTAGCAGCCTCTTGCATCGGTTCAGGTTGTTGATGGTGGCTGCGAGACAGAAGACGCCGCTACGGGCATTGTAGACGCTTGTGGCACGTTCTCTGTCACTCCTTGCGTCAATTGATTGCTTGTCGTACCCTCTTCTGAGGCAATGCTTCCAATCGTTGCAGGATTTCCAGTATCTTCTGATCTTGCGCGTCCAGATGCGCCATGACCTCTTCAATATCGTGAAACGAGTGTTGCGAGGTTTCAAACATCTCCTGAGATTGCAACTCTTGATGCCTGCCGAGGACCCCTTGTCCCACGCCAAGCGCAATCATGATACTGATTTGTGGCAAGTTCAGCACCGTCAACAGCAAAGGAAACGGCGCTTTATCCCAGGCATAGGCCGTAAATTGCAGCGCAATCCAGCCAACAATCACCAATCCTACACACCAGAAGGTCGGCATCGCGGAGAGCAACTTTGTCATGCCCACCGCGATGCGAGTATTCAACGTGCCTTCAGCCTGCTCCCGTTTGTGCAGCAGCGCCACATTTCTTGGTGTATGCTTGTGCTTCACATGCTCATAGAGTCTGCCCATAGCGTCTCTCCTCCTCATCCATCGCCTTGACCGCGTTCACTCGCACCAGCGTGATCTCATCCGTGTTCTCATGATTGTTCCAATGCACCAGTTCAACACCTTTACGAATAACGTTCATCTTGCCCGTATCGCCCGTCATGCGGTAGAACGTCACTTTGCTGAGATTGCGTTTCAAGGCTAGTATACTAGCCTTGTGCCGCCAGTTCCGAGGGTGTGGCATCCGTTTGTGGAAGGATCACGGCTGGCAAGAGTTGACTATCTCCGAAATGGCGCATAGGTGATGGTTGCGCGAACTGTGGCGCTATTGCGGTACCTGTCATCGCATCCCCTAGAGGCGCGACCATACTGATTGAGAGCGGCTGTGCCAGTGTTGTATCGACAGGTGCTCCTGTGATCGATCCTAGCGTTGAAACAATCGTTGCCGGCACTGTATGGGAAGTCGTCGTCACCTGTACCGTCGTTTGCGGGGTCAGGTGAATGTTCTCAATGCGTTGCACGGTATCGACCAGCGCCTGATACGCCTGCTGTAAAAACACCCCATTCTTGCCAAGGGTGAGCAGTGCCTGCAACAGTGCGCCACCAAAGGAGACAGAGGCGACCGAGAGGACGAGCGAGAGATTGAAGGGATGATTGCCCAGGAATTGCAAGAGTGCTGTGCCGCCCGTGAAGATGACCCCAACGGCAAGCGTACTGAGTGTATGCCAGATGTATTGCTGTGCCGAGGTGGGTTTGTTGAAAATGGTTGAAATGTTTTGCAAGGGAGCCTCCTAACTGAGCTTTGCTAGAGTTTCGATTTGGTTGAGTCGATTGGTATAGTCCGCCAAGAGCGGGTCAGGGGTCGGTGGCGGTGCCGGTTTTGCTAGTTCTGCCTGAAGTGAGGCAACCTGAGCTTGCGCCTGTTGAAGTTCGCCTTGAAGTGCTGCGATCTCCGGGTCTTGTCCAGGGCCGCTATAGAGATGCGCGAGATAGACCTGTCCACTGCCAGGCGGGTTATCCCAGACGTGTAAGGGATCATAGAAAAGGACGCCCCGCTCGAAGAACTGTTTCGTGTTGCCCTTGCTATCTAGCGGTATCTCGTTACTCAAGGGAAGGCCGAGATAGGTTAATCCGCAGAGTTCAGCATTGCCATAACCCCGATAAAAGTTGAGAATACTATACTGGATGATCTTGCCGGTTGGGTTACATTGCCAGTGATCAGCATCAACCTGCGTAAAGTAGGCCGCAACCACTGGCATCGACGTATCAATAATCATTGCTTTCTTCCCTCCTGGAAACCATTGGCCATAATCACTCACCGTCGCACGGTCATAATCGACCGATGCCCCCGCAAGTGTCTGTCTATTGGCATATTGTTGCAGTTGTGCGCGTGGCTCCCATAGCCCATTGCTCCATGCGTATGTTTGCCATCCCCACCGAATTGCTCCGGCATTGAAGAGGTACTGTAACACCGCGTACGAACCATAGGCCCCGGTACGCGCAAGCCCAAGCACCGATGCCACGCCTTGAAAGTAGGCTACGACCTGTTCCCCTGTCACCCCTTCATCGACACTGAAGTAAATTGGTCGGGTCGCAGGCCCGCCACAGACCGCGTGTTGCTGCGCTGCTAGTTGTGCATCAGCTACCCCGCTCGCATAGCCTTCAAGCGGCCTGCTCGCATACCACTCAAAGTTGGAGACGAGTGCGATACCGGCGGCTCCAAGGGCCCGTGCTTCTTGTGGCGAGAGGAGCTTCACCTGTGTCTCTGGATTGACAGGGGCGAGGTACCGACACACAAAGGACACCCCCGCCGCTTTCATAGCGGCGATTGGCGGGCCGCTTACATAATCTAAGCCAAATTCCATCGTACTTGCCTCGTTGAATTGCTGGTGTACGTGATCGGGACGGTAGCCGTGGTAGAGACACTGTTGTAGATAAGCTTCGGTTGCATCGCCTCTAGTGCTTCCTGGTACGCCTTGACAGTGACCCCGAACAGTTCTAGAGCTTCAGCAATCACCGGATGTTCTTGCTTCAGTTGTTCCATGCCTTCAAAGATAGTCATTCCTCTGCCTCCCTCTCTTTCTTCATGAGGTTCTGCCATCGTAACCGTGAAAAGACACCGAGTGCTGAACGGACGTGCTTCTCATTCTGTGAGTAGCGTTCATTGGCATAGCTTTGCTGCTGTATCTGAAAATCGATGGGTAGACCTGTCATGGCCTTCCCTAATGCTGAGTAGGCTAGAACGAGTGATACCCATTTCGCATTGGCATGCGGATTAGCAGGGTCGCCAAGCCCCATCGCTTCGTACTCTTCATCGGGAAGGAGTACCCGTACATCCACATCACGCCATGATTTTCCGAAGACTGAGGAACCAACGTGATAGACCATCTTCCCAAAGGCTGCATACAGTTGATATCCAAATTCTTCAAGATAGAGGTCTGCTGGCATACCGACACCCATTACGCTTTCACCCCCAAGAGGCTATCAATCTCTCCATTGCTACTCTCCCCCGTCTTTCCGATGAGAGGCACACTGTAGCACGTCAGGAGTGATTTTAAGAGGCCATAGCAGTTGAGTGGTGTCGTATATGCACCGACGCCCTTCACGGCTTCTGAGATGGCTAATAGACCTGTACGACCGCCTCCTGGTTGCCCGTCCCCTATCCCTGCGGTATCGGTCTTAGCCCCTTCATCCCACACAACGAGGATGGTTCCTCCTACCGCATACCACGCGCTTTGTTGCACCTGCCCAATGAAGTTCCCAAGCCACGTATCCGGTACTGTGCCACTACTATTGTGTCCATCATCTTGCATGTTCGGGACATACCAGAGAAACGCTGGTGCATCCCCTGATGCCAGGTCAGCCGCAAAGCCATCGGCAGGCACGATATTGTCCAGCTGGCTCTTACTGCCTATAACGGATGAGTAGTAGATGAAGGGGTTGTGATGCTGCGCGTAGCCGCTTGTATCACCGCCTGTGTAGCCTGCATTCGGCATCCCTTCAAAGTAGGCTCGCCAGGAGATACCTGCACTGGCTAACTCATCGACAAGTGTCGGACCTGCAAATGGCCCACCAACAGCTTGCGGTGTGCCGTCGCTCGTGACTCCCTGGCTACTACCTGAGAGCAGGGCAAGGTAGTTGGGAAGTGAGGGATGCCCGACTCCGTAATAGTTCGTGGCGTAGGCGTACTGTGCGGCCAGTGCATTGACCTGGGGGAAGTTCGCTTTGCCTGCACCAAAGATGTCATCGTAAGAACGGTTCTCCATCAGAATCACTGCGACGTGCGGAGCGCTACTTGGTGGTGGTGGGACAGGGACAGGTGGAGGTGGCACTGGACTACTTGCAGGCGTGAAGGTTGCCACTCCGGTGTAGTTATTCAAGGTGTCTGCTGTTGCCAGTGGTGGAGCAAACGTCAGCGAGCCGGTGAAGCTATTTAAGTTGACAATAATTGGTTGACTTGACGGTGGCGGTGGTGGTAGGTTATTCCCACCTGTATACTTTGCAACGATACTCGTGACCGTGTTCCATGACGGCGTATATACCGGCTGATTGTTGGCATCAACATGAATGAGTGAAAATTGATACACATTTGGGTCTACTGACTCTGCGATATCCTTCAGCGTGTACAGGTTCATAATGCCCACATGCCCCGTGGCAATCGCGCTGTCAAAGGCTTTCTGGTAGAAGCTCTGGCGTGTTGCTTCATCGGGCACATCCCCAGGAACCCGCCAACCAAATTCCGTGACCGCGACCTGCTTTGCGCCATCTCCATTCGCATTCATCACGTTCCACACGTTCAGAATCTGTCCTGGGAGAGACAGCCGTGTGGGGCTGGTATCCTTGTCGGGTGGGACGCTCCCGCTATAGAAGTGGATGTTGGCATAATCGAAGAGGTTGCCCACGTTGGCAGCATACAAGGCTGACATGAAGTATTTCTGATACTCGCTATTCTCCCACCACAAGGCACCCATGCCGATGAGCGCGTGTGGCGAGTTCTGGCGGATCACCGGGGCGCAGGCCTCTAGGATGGGGAGAAACCACTTGGGGTCGCGTGCAGCCTGTCCCTGTGGCGTTACAGGCGCTCCTGGGAGATAGGCGCTGCTGAAGTCTTCATTGCCGATCTCAAAGGAGTCAATGTAACCATGCCCGCTTGTGCCGTTGTAACGCGATGCCAAGTCACTCGCAAATTTGGCGGTCGCTTGTGCATCCCAGGCATACCACGGCCCGTTAGGGCCTTGTCCCATTGAGGTTGAGGAGAGATGGAACGTAGGGGGTGCTTGAATAGGAAACTGAACACGTAGTCCATGCTGGTTGCAGAAGCTTACACAGTTGTCTATCACACTTAAGGCATTGGGATCATAGACCCCTTTCGTAAGTTCAATATGGTTCCATTGTACCTGTAACCTTACCCACCCTAAGCCACATTTAACGGCAGATTGCAGTGCTAATGGGTCTACCTGCTTTAAGGGAGTAGCCCTGCTCGCAATCGTTACCCCAAATGGATTACTGATTGACATACATTTCCCTTTCTGTCCTTGACATGACGGTATATATATGGTAAAATACCGTCATGCAAGAAAAGAGACTTAAAACCAATAAGACAACGGTATATTTGCCTCCCGACGTACAGGAACGCTTGAAAGCATCGGCCAAGCGGAATCGGCGCTCATTCAATGCTGAGCTTGTTTGGGCTATACAGCAGTATCTTGAGCGAGAGCAGAAGGATAAGCAGCAATGAGAACGTTCGAGTATCGTTTGAGGCCAAATAAGAAACAGGAACGAACCTTGATGGCTACGCTCGTTGCTTCGCGCAAGATGTACAATACCTGCCTTGAAGAACTTGTTACCCACTACAAAGAGACAGGAAAGTATATGCATATCTATGAGCAGGATAAGCTTCACCATAAGGCGGATCACCCCGATTTGCCGTCGCTGGTTACTGATGCAGTGCTCAGAAGACTTCATCGCTCGTTTAAAAACTTCTTTGAAGGTCGGGAAGCAGGGCGTAAAGTCGGCTTTCCTCGGTTCAAGAGTGCCAATGCCTGGAACACAATTGAATTGTTTGATCCCTTCTATCGCATGGAAGGGAAGTATTTCAAGACGCCTAAACAGATGGGTGGACGTATTCGTGCAGTGGTGCACAGGCCGCTTGAAGGCAGGTTCAAACATGCTGTACTTGTCTTGCGACCATCGGGCTGGTACGTACAATGTTGGTGTGAAGTTGAAGTTGAAGCACTGCCAAAGAAAGACAATGCGGTTGGACTGGATATGGGCATCCGGTACCTCGTGGCTGATAGTAACGGACATGTGATCGACAATCCCAAACATCATAGAAAAAGTGCTCAACGATTGGCAAAAGCACAAAAGCGATTTGCTAGATGCAAAAAGGATAGTGGTCGATCTAAGAAAGCTAAGCATACTGTTGCGCGTATTCATGAGAAAGTTGCAAACCAACGCAAAGATACACTGCATAAAGCTTCTCGCTACTATGTAGATCGCTATCAAGCTATCGCAATAGAAGACTTGAAGCCAGCCAATATAGTACGTAACCACAAATTGGCATTTGCCCTTTCCGATGCATCCTGGGGAACATTTCGGGAATACCTGGAATACAAGGCTGAAAGTGCTGGTAGACAGGTTATCGCCGTGGCACCTCAATTCACCTCGCAAAATTGCTCTGCATGTGGTGAGCGTGTGCAAAAGTCCCTCAGTGTGCGTACCCATGTGTGTCCTTTCTGTGGCTATATCGCAGATCGTGATACCAATGCCGCTAAAAACATCCTGCAAAAAGGCTTGCAGGTTCTGGCTCGGACGGAGCCTTCACTGAGAGAGCGGGAGGGGCCTGAGCAATCAGGTGAGTCACCGCACTTGTTGAAGTGAGAAGCCCTGAAAACGGGAGTGTCACGTGATCCCATTGAACTTCCCCTTCTAACCGTGCCCATCCAAGACCGGCCTTGACTGCATCGTCAAAGACCTGGGCGCTAAAGGGCTTCAAGGGCGTGGCACGTGAAGCTACAGTGAAGCCGAACTGCGGGGTATCAAACGGCATATTGCCTCCTATGAGTTTTATGCAAGTCTCGAAAACTCACTTGAAAACACTTGACTTTTCTCAGTCTATCTATTAGAATATCTATAGACAAACAAAAGAGCATTTGAAAGGAAAAGAGTGATGGCACAGTTGACAGGTTCAGAAAAGCAAGTTGCATGGGCAACCAAGATTCGGAAAGAGTTCCTTCCAGAGATTGAGCGTTACGTTGAGCGATGCATTGAAAGCAACTATAAGCCTGAAGAGATTTCTCAGTGGTTTCAGTCTTTGGATGCCGAGACAAGCGCAACGTTCTGGATTGACCATCGCTCGGATAGTCCTCAATTGCTCTTTGTGAAGATGCAAAAGAAAGGAAGGTAAGACAATGAATTTGCAACAGGCGATAGTGCAAAGTCCTGACAAGACGGCGAGCAATTTTGGCAAGCGAGGATGGGTCAAGGTTACTCAGAAAGGTGAAGAATATCACGTGGTGACGGAGGATACTCCATATCCGTATACGCCAAGCGTGTACACTGGTTTGGAAGCGGTCGAGAAAGCTGTACGGCTTTTTGATGGCGAAGCCTGGCAACCATATGAGTTGCCATTTGATTAGGAGAGTATCATGCCGAAAGGTGCTCCACAAGGCAATCAATATGCATGTAAGGCCACAAGACGACGCGGCCTTACTATAAGTTACTACCTTCGGGCTGACCTCTATGAGTTTCTGAAAGAGTGCCTGCAATTTGAGACAGGCGACGACTCGGAAGAGGCTGTACGCAAGCGCGTCAATGAATTGACCGAAAAAGCCGTCAATGAAGAGTTTCGGCGCGTCTTTGCGCTCTATAAGGACAGTAAAAGTTAGCATCCCTTTTCCTCTATGGATGAATGATATGGATGAGATAGGTCACCAGCCAACTGACTGCCGCCGTCACCAGGATACCGGCCAGCCACTTCATGGCGCGTAAAAAGCCGATCAGGAAGCTGGTAAAGCTATTGACGGTGGTTTGGAGCGCATTGACCTGGACTTCCAGGCGCTGCAAGATCGTGTGGTTCTCGTCATTCTTGCGATCATACCCGTCCATGCGGCCTTCGATCTTGTCGGTACGAATAGTGAGTGTGCTGATCTCATCGAGGATGCGCTTGGTATTCTGATTGGTTGTTGGCATCTTTTGCTTCCTCCTCCTCTCTAGATCGCCACGACATTCCAGGTCTGTGCATCGGTGATATACGTCCCACTGCCTGTCGCAATCTTGACCAAGAGTACATAGTTGCCCGTC
>Ga0070739_10003194_pt1 | contig 20800 bp, 14 predicted proteins | sample Coa_R1_7_FD_66445 | JGI IMG/M metagenome (GOLD analysis project Ga0070739, IMG submission 66445) | Surface soil microbial communities from Centralia Pennsylvania, which are recovering from an underground coalmine fire - Coalmine... | ecosystem: Environmental > Terrestrial > Soil > Unclassified ... | reverse complement strand
CACGCTTCCGCCCTGCAGCGCGCCGGCCTGATGAGCCTCGACGAGGGCCAGCGCGTCGTCGTCGACATCGCCGAAGGCCGCAAAGGCCCCGAAGCCGTCGGCATCCGCGTCGCCTAAAGATTCGGCCGCGAACATCCTTTCTCGTCATCCGCGGGCTTGACCCGCGAATCCCGTCGGCTCCGCGAGATGGCCGGAACCTGCGCTAGAAATAGGGGCGCAGGTTGGTGCGGATGCGGTCGAGGACGGGGGTGTCGGGCGGCAGCGCGAAGGGCTGGCCGGTCATCATCTCGAAGGCCTCGACGTAGACCCGCGACGTTTCGAGGACGATGTCGGGCGGGATCGGCGGGATCGGGTCGCGATACGGGTCGCAGCGCGCCGCGACCCAGCGGCGCACGACGTCCTTGTCGAAGCTGTCGGGCGGTTCGCCGGCAGCGAGGCGCTGCGGGTAGGTGTCGCGGAACCAGTAGCGGCTGCTGTCGGGGGTATGAATCTCGTCGGCGAGAACGAGGCCGCCGTCGCGGTCGAAGCCGAATTCGTACTTGGTGTCCACCAGTATGAGGCCTCGCCGCTCCGCGACGGCGCGGCCGTGCGCGAAGAGGCGCAGCGCGATGTCGGAAACCTGCTGCCACTGCGCCTCGCTCAGGAGGCCGCGCGCGATAATCTCGGAGGGGGTCAGCGGCTCGTCGTGGTCGCCCTGCGCCGCCTTCGTCGTCGGCGTCAGGATCGTGTGCGGCAATTTCTCGTTCTCGCGCAGGCCCTCGGGGAGGCGCACGCCGTAGACCTCGCGCCGTCCCGCCTTGTACATCGACCAGATCGAGGTGGCGGTCGTACCGGCGAGGTAGTCGCGCACCACCATCTCGACCGGCATGATGTCGAGGCGGCGGCAGACCAGCACGTTGGGATCGGGGTATTCGATGACGTGGTTCGGGCAGATCTCGGCGGTCGTGTCGAACCAGAAGCGCGCCGTCTGGGTCAGCGCCTGGCCCTTGAGCGGGATCGCGGCGATGTCGCGATCGAAGGCGCTGAGCCGATCGGTCGCGATCAGGATGCGCCGCCCGTCCGGCAGGTCGTAATTGTCGCGCACCTTGCCGCGGTAGTGATGCGGCAGCTCCGGGAGCGTCGCATCGACCAGCACGCGGTCGAGATATCTTGCCAGGCTCGTCCGATCGACCATCGCCCACCTGCCCTGTCGCGCCTCAGATTGCGTCGGCCGGCGGCGGGCCGCAACGGGAACCCGGCGATCGCGCGGCCCGCCTTGCCTTGGCGCGCGCCGCGGCGGCGGCGCATAGTAGGGCGATGAAATCGCTCGGCCCGATCGCGCAGGATCTCGTGCTTGTCGGCGGCGGCCACGCCCATGTGCATGTGCTGAAAAGCTTCGGCATGCGCCCGGTGCGGGGCGTGCGCGTGACCCTGATCGCGCGCGACGTCGAGACCCCCTATTCCGGCATGCTGCCGGGCTACGTCGCCGGACGTTACGGCTTCGCCGAATGCCACATCGATCTCGGCCGCCTCGCGCGCTTCGCGGGCGCCCGGCTGGTCCGCGACGAGGCCGTCGGCATCGACCGCGGCGAGCGGCGCGTGCGGTGCCGCGGCCACCCGCCGATCCGCTACGACCTGCTGTCGCTCGACATCGGCTCGACCCCGGCGCTCGCCGAAATACCCGGCGCGGCGGAGCACACAATCTCGGTGAAGCCGATCGACCGTTTTGCGGCGCGCTGGGAGGCGCTGCTGCGCCGCGCCGAGGGCGCCGACGCGCTGCGCCTCGCGGTCGTCGGCGGCGGCGCCGGCGGCGTCGAATTGGCGCTGTCGGCGCAGCACCGGCTCGCGCCGCTGGTGCGGCGCCTGCCGGTGACGCTGGTCACCCGCGAGGGGCTGCTGCCGTCGCACCATCGCCGGGTCCGGCGCATCTTCGGGCGCCTGCTGGCGCAGCGCGGCATCCACCTCGTGGCGCACAACCCGGTATGCCGGGTCGAACCCGGCCTGCTGATGCTCGACGACGGCGCCGACATCCCCTTCGACGAGGCGCTGTGGGTGACGGAGGCGGCGGGCGCGCCGTGGCTGGCCGAGACGGGGTTGCCGCTCGATACGCGCGGCTTCGTCCTCATCGACGAGACGCTGCGCTCGGCCGGCGACGCGGCGATCTTTGCCGCCGGCGACGTCGCGACGATGCCGGCGCATCCGCGCGAGAAGGCCGGGGTGTACGCAGTGCGCGCCGGGCCGCCGCTCGCGGACAATCTGCGCCGCGCTCTCGCCGGCAAGCCGCTCAAGCGGGCGGTGCCGCAGCGGCGCGCGCTGGCGCTGATCGGCACCGGCGACGGCGGCGCGGTCGCCTCGCGCGGCGGCCTCGCGCTGCGCGGGCGCGCCTTGTGGCGGCTCAAGGACCGGATCGACCGCACCTGGATGCGCCGCTACACCGACCTGCCGGCGATGGCGGCGGAGACGCCGGACGATCCGATGCGCTGCGGCGGCTGCGCCGCGAAGGTGCCGGCGGATGTGCTCGCGCGCGTCGTCGGGAGGCTCGCGCCGATTTCCGGCGAGGCCGTGTCCCTCGGCCTCGACAGCCCCGACGACGCCGCCGTCGTCACGTTTCCGGGCGCGCCGCCGCTGTTGCAGACGGTCGATTTCTTCCGCGCCATGGTGGACGACCCCTACCTGTTCGGCCGCATCGCCGCGACCCATGCGCTCGGCGACATCTACGCTATGGGCGGCGCGCCCGAGACGGCGCTGGCGATCGCGGCGCTGCCGCCGGCGCGGCCGGCGATCGTCGAGCACGATCTTTTTCACATGCTGCGCGGCGGCCTCGACGTGCTGGAGGCGGCGGGCGCCGCGCTGGTCGGCGGCCACAGCGCGGAAGGCGCCGAACTCGCGCTCGGCTTCGCCGTCACCGGGCGGGCGCGGCCCGGCCGGCTGCTGCGCAAGGGCGGGTTGCGGCCGCGCGACCGGCTGATCCTGACCAAGCCGCTCGGCACCGGCGTGATCCTCGCGGCGGATATGCGCGGCCTCGCGCCGGCGCGGGTCACCGCGGCCGCCGTCGCGGCGATGCTGCAATCCGGAGCCAACGCCGCGGCCTGCCTTCTGCGGCATAACGCGACCGCCTGCACCGACGTGACCGGCTTCGGCCTGCTCGGCCATCTCCTCGAGATGCTGCGCGCCTCCGGCGCCGACGCCCGCCTCGATCTAGAAGCGGTTCCGGTGCTCGACGGCGCTCTCGACCTGGTCCGCGCCGGCCTCACCAGCTCGCTGCATCCCGACAACCTCGCCGCGCTCGCGGCGCTCGCCGAGGCCGACCCCACCGACCCGCTGACGACGCTGCTGATCGACCCGCAGACCGCCGGCGGGCTGCTCGCCGGCGTCGCGGCCGAGGATGCCGCCGATTGTCTTGCCGAATTGCGGGCGCTCGGCTACCGCGCCGCCGCGATCGGTATCGTCGAGCCGATGGAGGGCGCGGCGCCGCGCGTGCGGCTCGATCCCGGATGCGCGCAAGAGACGGCGCCGGCGGCGCAGCCGGCGGCAGCGCAGTGACGGCGCCGGTGCGGCAAGGGCGGGCGGCGCTGCCCGCGGTCGATCGCGTGTTGCGGACCGCGGCCGCCGCAGCGCTGATCGCCCGCTATGGCCGGCCGCTCGTGCTCGACGCGGTCCGCGAGGCGCTCGCCGCCTGCCGCCGCGACGGCGTTGCCGCGTCCGAGGCGTCGATCGCCGAGCGCGCCGAGAGCCTTCTCGCGGGGTTGACGCGGCCGTCGCAACGCCGCGTCTTCAACCTGACCGGGACGGTCCTCCACACCAATCTCGGGCGGGCATCGCTGCCGGAGGAGGCGATAACGGCCGCGGCGGAGGCGATGCGCCATCCGACAACCCTCGAATACGACCTCGCCGACGGCCGCCGCGGCGAGCGCGACGACCATGTCGCCGGCTGGCTCAAGCGCCTGACCGGTGCCGAGGCGGCGCTCGCCGTCAACAACAATGCGGCGGCGCTGGTGCTGGCGCTCAATACGCTCGCCGAGGGGCGGGAGACGATCGTGTCGCGCGGCGAGCTGATCGAGATCGGCGGCTCGTTCCGACTGCCCGACATCATGGCCCGCGCCGGCACGCGGCTGCGCGAAGTCGGCACGACCAACCGCACCCATCTGCGCGACTTCGCCGGCGCCATCGGGCCGCAGACCGGGCTGATCCTCAAGGTCCACACCAGCAACTACACCATCGCTGGTTTCACCGCCGCGGTACCGGCGGCGCGCCTCGCGGGACTGGCGCACGAGCACGGCGTGCCCTTCGTCGAGGATCTCGGCAGCGGCACCCTCGCCGATCTCGAAGACTGGGGGCTGCCGCACGAGCCGACGGTCGCCGAGGCGCTCAAGGCCGGCGCCGATCTCGTCACCTTCAGCGGCGACAAACTGCTCGGCGGGCCGCAGGCCGGGCTGGTGGTCGGCCGCGCGGACCTCGTCGCGGCGTTGGCCAAGAACCCGCTGAAGCGGGCCTTGCGCCTCGACAAGGTTCGGCTCGCGGCGCTCGAAGCGGTGCTCCGGCTCTACGCCGATCCGGAGCGGCTCACGGCGCGGTTGCCGGCGCTGCGCCTGCTCGTCCGGCCGCGCGGCGACATCGCCGCCCTCGCACAGCGCCTGCTGCCGCTGCTCGCGGCGGCGGTGACCGGCGTCGCCGAGGTCGCCGCGGTCGAGACGAAGAGCCAGATCGGCAGCGGCGCCTTGCCGGTGTCGCTGCTGCCCAGCGCCGGCTTGGCGTTGACGCCGCGGCAGCGCAACGGCAACGCCGTGGAGGCGCTGGCGCGCGCTTTCCGCGGCCTGCCCGTCCCGGTCATCGGCCGCATCGAGCACGGCCGCCTCGTCTTCGACCTGCGCTGCCTCGAAGACGAGGCGGAATTTCTGGGCCAGCTCCCCGCCCTGCGCCCATGATCCTCGCGACCGCCGGCCATATCGATCACGGCAAGACGGCGCTGGTGCGGGCGCTGACCGGGGTGGACGCCGACCGCCTTCCCGAGGAGAAGCGGCGCGGCATGACGATCGACCTCGGGTTCGCGTACACGACGCTGTCCGACGGGACCGAGCTCGGCTTCGTCGACGTTCCCGGCCACGAGCGCTTCCTGCCGAACATGCTCGCCGGGGTGCTCTCGATCGACCGGGTGTTGCTGATCGTGGCGGCCGACGACGGGCCGCGGCCGCAGACGCTCGAACACCTCGACGTGCTGGAGCTGATCGGCGTCGCCGAGGTGACGGCCGTCGTCACCAAGATCGACCGGGCCGGCGGGGAAAGAACGGCCGCCGTCGCGGCAGAGGTCGCCGCGCTGCTGGCAGAGGCCGGCTATCCGAACGCCCCGCTCTTCGCCGTGTCGAGCCGCACCGGCGAGGGCATCCCGGCGCTGGCGGCGCATCTGCGCGACAGCGCCGCCGCGGCCGACGCGGCCCGCGCCGCGCAGCCGCCGCGCGGGCTGTTCCGCATGCCGATCGACCGGGTCTTCTCGCTGCCGGGTATCGGGCCGGTGGTGACCGGGACGATCGCCTCCGGCGCGGTGACGGCCGGCGATCGGCTGTGCCTGAGCCCGGGCGGCATGGCCGTGCGGGTGCGGGGCGTGCATTCGCAGAACCGGCCGGTCGATCGCGCCGGCGCGGGCGAGCGCTGCGCCGTCAACATCGCCGGCGCATTTGCCGGCGACGCGGAGCCGCGCCGCGGCGACTGGCTGGTGGCGCCGGAGCGGCACGCGCCGACGAGCCGGCTCGACGCGGCGCTGACGGTCTCGCGCCTCCTCGATGCACCGCTGCGCGACGGGCTGCCGGTCCATCTCCATATCGGCACCGAGGATGTCGTCGCGCGCGCCGCCGTGCTCGGCGGCCGCAGCCTCGCGCCGGGCGAAACCGGCTTCGTGCAGCTCGACCTGTCGCGGCCGGTCGCGGCCCTGTTCGGCGACCGCGTCATCCTGCGCGACCACGCCGCCCGCCGCACCCTCGGCGGCGGCAGCGTCGTCGATCCGTTTCCGCGCCGGCGCGGGCGCTCGCGGCCGGAGCGGCTGGCCGCGCTGGAGGCGATGGCCGAGCCGGAGCCGGCAGCCGCTTTGCGCCGGCTGCTCGAAATTGATGGCACCGTCGATCTCGCGGCCTTCGCGCTGGCGCGCAACCTGGCGCCGAGCGAGCTGTCGGCGCTACGCGGCGTCGGCTTCGAGACGGTGGGGCCGGCCGCCGCGCCGCTGGCCGTGACGGCCGAACGGCTGGCGCGGCTCCGCGGCCTGCTGACCGACGCCCTGGCGGAATGGCACCGGGCCCAGCCGGACGTGCTGGGTCCGACGCCGGCGGCGCTGCTGCGGCAGTCGCGGCAGGCGGCGCCGGCCGCCGCGCTCGATGCCGCGATCGGTCGCCTCGTCGCCGAAGGCCGCGTCGTCCGCGACGGGGCGGCGCTGCGCCTGCCGCAGCATCAGCCGCGGCTGACGCGGGCCGACGAGCGGCTGTGGGAGCGCGTGGAAGGACTGCTGGCGGCGGCGGAACTGCGGCCGCCGCGGGTGCGCGAACTGGCCGAGGCGCTGTCGCTCGAGGTCGAGCAGATGGACAAATTCCTCAAGCGGATCGAACGCTTCGGCCGCGTCGCGCGGGTTGCGAAGAACCGCGTGTTTCTGCCGGAGACCATCGCGCGGCTGGCGGAATTGGCGCAGGAAATCGCCGCGGCCTCGCCGGACGGCCGCTTCACCGCGGCGGCGTTCAAGGACCACACTGGGATCGGCCGCAACCTGACGATCGAGGTGCTCGAATATCTCGACGGCATCGGCGCGACCCGCCGCGAAGGCGACGCCCGCCTCGTGCTGCGCCCGGCCGCTGCCCGAGAGTGATTGGACATCCCATTGCGCTCTCTTCGTCACCCCGCGAAAGAGGATGTCAGAGAATTGTGGGCCGCTCGAACAATGCCGTGCGTCCTTCGAGACGACCGCTTCGCGGTCTCCTCAGGATGAGGAGGATCATTAGATCCCTCAATATCTTGCCTCATGGTGAGGAGCACCCGGAGGGTGCGTCTCGAACCACGTACAGCACCAATGCAGGCTCTTTTCTACAGCGCGATCGATTTCCTGACGGCCTCGAAAGCGGCGGTCCAGGGGCGGGCGACGAGGCGTTGACCCTAGGTTCGCGCTTTCGCGGGAATGACAATAGATGTGGCGGGATGCCTAGCGCGGCTCCTTGAATATTTTGCTCGCGACCATCATCGCCTCGCGGATGATCGGCACGCCGATATAGCCGGAGAGGAAGAGGAAGACCTCGGTCAGTTCCTGCTCCGTCCAGCCTTGGCGCAGCGCCATGCGCAGGTGCAATGCCAGTTCCGGCTCGCGGCCGGTACAGGTGTCGGAAATGACGCAGATCAGCGCGCGGTTCTTGTCGTCGAGACCGGGCCGCGTCCACAGGTTGCCGAAGACGTTTTCGACCGCCACGTCGAGGAATTTCTGCATCACCGGATCGCTGTAGACGCCCTTGCTCGCGGCCTCGACCGCGGCGTCGCCCATCAACTGCCGGCGCTTCGCCATGCCCTTCTTGTAAAGTTCGCTCTCCGCCATCGCGTCCTCCTGAGGTTGAAGCTGCGATCTTGCCGCCGGGCGTCGGCGGTGAACAGCCGCTTTGCGCAAGGCTGGCTTCGTCAAGCGGTTGATGTTATGCCGCGCGCAGGCGGCGAGGGAGCGCATGAACGACATACCGGCGCGGTTGGAGGCGAAGCGCGAGGCGGCGCGTATCGGCGGCGGCAAGCGGCGCATCGAGGCGCAGCACGAGAAGGGGAAGCTGACCGCGCGCGAGCGCATCGAACTGCTGCTCGACCCCGGCTCCTTCGAAGAGTGGGACATGTTCGTCGAGCACCGCAGCCACGATTTCGGCATCGGCGAGCAGAAAGTGCCGGGCGACGGCGTCGTCACCGGCTACGGCACGGTCAACGGTCGCCTCGTCTTCGTCTTCAGCCAGGACTTCACCGTGTTCGGCGGCTCGCTCAGCGAGGCGCACGCCGAGAAGATCTGCAAAATCATGGAGCAGGCGATGAATGTCGGCGCGCCCGTCATCGGCCTCAACGATTCCGGCGGCGCCCGCATCCAGGAAGGAGTGGCCTCGCTCGCCGGCTACGCCGACGTGTTCCAGCGCAACGTGCTCGCCTCGGGCGTCATCCCGCAGCTGTCGCTGATCATGGGGCCGTGCGCCGGCGGCGCCGTCTATTCGCCGGCGATGACCGACTTCATCTTCATGGTCAAGGACAGCTCGTACATGTTCGTGACCGGGCCCGAGGTCGTGCGCACGGTCACGCACGAGACCGTGACGCAGGAAGAATTGGGCGGCGCGATTACCCATACGACGCGCTCCGGCGTCGCCGATCTTGCCTTCGAAAACGATGTCGAGGCGCTCATCGAGGCGCGCCGCTTCATCGACTTTCTGCCGGCGTCGAACCGAGTGGCGCCGCCGCGGCGCATCGCGGCGGACCCACCGGACCGCGAGGAGCCCTCGCTCGACACGCTTATTCCGGCCAATCCGAACAAACCCTACGACATGAAGGAGCTGATCGAGAAGGTCGTGGACGCCGGCGATTTCTTCGAATTGCAACCGAGCTATGCCCGCAACATTCTGATCGGCTTCGCGCGCATGCAGGGTTCGACGATCGGCGTCGTCGCCAACCAGCCGATGGTGCTGGCGGGCTGCCTCGACATCGACAGCGCCCGCAAGGGGGCTCGTTTTGTGCGCTTCTGCGACTGCTTCAACATCCCGATCGTGACCTTCGTCGATGTCCCGGGGTTTCTGCCGGGGACGGCGCAGGAGTACGGCGCGATCATCAAGCACGGCGCGAAGCTGCTGTTTGCGTTCGCGGAGGCGACGGTGCCCAAGGTGACCCTGATCACCCGCAAGGCCTATGGCGGCGCCTACGACGTCATGAGCTCGAAGCACCTGCGGGGCGACGTGAATTTCGCCTGGCCCTCGGCCGAGATCGCGGTCATGGGACCGAAGGGCGCGGTCGAGATCATCTTCCGCTCCGACCTCGGCGATCCCGCCAAGATCGACGCGCGCACCGAGGAATACCGCGAGAAATTCGCCAACCCTTTCGTTGCCGCCAGCCGCGGCTTTATCGACGACGTGATCGCCCCGTCGGACACGCGCCGGCGCTTGTGCCGGGCGCTGGCGATGCTGCGCGACAAGCAGCTCACCAACCCGCCGAAAAAACACGACAACATTCCACTGTGATTCGGCCCGACGCCCATCCCGCCGAACCGAAAAGTCTTGTTTATCAATGCCGTTGACGTGCCGCGGCGCGCCCCTTATGTTTAAGGCCTTCCCCTGCAGGATTTCGCATGAGCGAGCCGACGCGACCGCCTGACTGCAACGCGGCCTTGGTGCTTGCCGACGGCACGGTGTTTTGGGGCCGCGGCGTCGGCGCCATCGGCAGCGCCGTCGGCGAGGTCTGCTTCAACACCTCGATGACCGGTTATCAAGAGATCCTGACCGACCCCTCCTACGCCGGCCAGATCATTACCTTCACGTTCCCGCACATCGGCAATGTCGGCGCCAACGCCGAGGACATCGAGACGACGCCGCCGGTGGCGCGCGGCCTCGTGATCCGCCAGCCGATCACGGAGCCGGCCAATTACCGTGCGCTGCAGCCGCTCGACGCGTGGCTGAAGTCGCAGGGGCTGGTGGGCCTGTGCGGCGTCGACACGCGGCGGCTCACTCGCCTGATCCGCGACAAGGGTCCGCCGAACGGGGTCATCGCGCACCGTCCCGACGGGCGGCTCGACATTGGGGCGATGCAGGCGGAGGCCGCCGCCTGGCCCGGGCTCGAAGGGATGGACCTGGCGAAAGAGGTGACCTGCCGCCAAACCTACGAGTGGGACGAAACGACGTGGCGGCACGGGTCCGGCTACGGCCGCCAGGAAGCGCCGCGCCGGCACGTCGTCGCGATCGACTACGGCATCAAGCGCAACATCCTGCGCATGCTCGCGGAACATGGCTGCCGCGTCACGGTGGTGCCCGCCGACGCATCGTGCGAGGACATTCTGCGGCACCGGCCGGACGGGATTTTTCTGTCGAACGGTCCCGGCGATCCGGCCGCGACCGGCGAATACGCCGTGCCGGTGCTGCGCCAATTGATCGACGCCGGCAAGCCGATCTTCGGCATCTGTCTCGGCCACCAGATGCTGGCGTTGGCGCTCGGCGGCCGCACCCGCAAGATGGACCGCGGCCACCGCGGCGCCAACCACCCGGTGCGCGACGACGCCACCGGCAAGGTCGAGATCAGCAGCCAGAACCACGGTTTCGTCGTCGATGACGACAGCCTGCCCGACTGGGCCCACCCGACCCACCTGTCGCTGTTCGACAACACCAACGAGGGGCTGAGCCTTCAAGGCGTGCCGGTGTTCTCCGTGCAGCACCATCCCGAAGCCAGCCCCGGCCCGCAGGACAGCCACTATTTGTTCGAGCGGTTCGTCGAGCTGATGGACGGCGCTAAGTGAACTCGTCTCGCAGAGCGGGAAAGCGAAGCGCCTCCCGCCTCCCGCGCAGAGATGCCCGGATCAAGTCCGGGCATGACGTGTTTGGGGAAAATGGCGGAGGGCCTAATTCCCGTATCGCTGCTCCTATTTCATCGTCATGGCCGGGCTTGACCCGGCCATCTCGTGGGGTCAGAGCGAGCTTTCGTAGAGGTCCGTCCAATCGGGGTTCTGCGACTCGATTAGCTGGATTTTCCACTCGCGTGACCAATGCTTGATGTTTCTTTCACGCTGGATCGCGTCCCGGATGTCGGCGTGGTGTTCGAGATAGACGAGTTGCTTCAGCCGATACCGCCGGGTGAAACCCTCCACCACCCCCTCGCGATGTTCCCAGGCCCGCTTCGGGAGGTTGCTCGTCACCCCCACGTACAACACGCCGTTGCGGCGGTTGGTCATGAAATAGACCCAGCCCCCTTGCATACGGTGACCGTGGCGCGGCGATACGGCAATTGCAATCGCGAAGGAGATGGCCGGGTCGAGCCCGGCCATGACGATCTTCGGGGCGGCGATGCCTAAGCGGACCGACATTTCCTCGATCCTGATCATCGGCGCGGGGCCGATCGTGATCGGGCAGGCGTGCGAGTTCGACTACTCCGGGGCGCAGGCGTGCAAGGCGTTGAAGGCCGAGGGCTACCGGATCGTGCTGGTCAATTCCAACCCCGCCACGATCATGACCGATCCGGAGCTGGCCGACGCCACCTACATCGAGCCGATCACGCCGGAGATGGTCGAGAAGATCATCGCGCGCGAGCGGCCCGACGCGCTGCTGCCGACGATGGGCGGGCAGACCGCGCTCAACACGGCGATGGCGCTGTCGCGCAGCGGCGCCCTCCAGCGCTGGGGTGTCGAACTGATCGGCGCCAACGAGGCGGCAATTGCCAAGGCCGAGGACCGCCAGCTGTTCCGCCAGGCGATGGACGGCATCGGCCTCGCCTCGCCGAAGAGCGTGCTCGTGAGGTCGCTCGACGCGGCGCTGGAGGCGCTGCCGCAGGTCGGGCTGCCGGCGATCATCCGCCCGTCTTTCACCTTGGGCGGCACCGGCGGCGGCATCGCCTACAACGCGCAGGAGTTCGAGGACATCGTGCACGGCGGGCTGCGCGCGTCGCCGGTCGGCGAAGTGCTGGTCGAGGAGTCGGTGCTCGGCTGGAAGGAGTACGAGCTCGAAGTCGTGCGCGACCGCAACGACAACTGCATCATCGTGTGCTCGATTGAGAACGTCGACCCGATGGGGGTGCACACCGGCGACTCGGTGACGGTGGCGCCGGCCCTGACCCTGACGGACAAGGAGTACCAGATCATGCGCAACGCCGCGATCGCGGTATTGCGCGAGATCGGCGTCGATACCGGCGGATCGAACGTGCAGTTCGCCGTCAACCCGGCGGACGGCCGCCTCGTCATCATCGAGATGAACCCGCGGGTGTCGCGCTCATCGGCGCTGGCGTCGAAGGCGACCGGCTTCCCGATCGCCAAGGTCGCGGCCAAGCTCGCGGTCGGCTACACGCTCGACGAACTCGACAACGAAATCACCCGCGTCACCCCGGCCTCCTTCGAGCCGACGATCGACTACGTCGTCACGAAGATGCCGCGCTTCACCTTCGAGAAGTTTCCCGGCACCGAGCCCCTGTTGACGACCTCGATGAAGTCGGTCGGGGAGGCCATGGCGATCGGCCGCAGCTTCGCCGAGTCGGTGCAGAAGGCGCTGCGCTCGATGGAGACCGGCCTCGACGGCTTCGACGAGATCGCGATCGAGGGAACCGCAGGGGTCGGCGGAGAGGATCTGAAAGCGGCCGTGACCGCCGCGTTGGCGAAACCGTCGCCGGACCGGCTGCTGCTGATCGCGCAAGCCTATCGCCACGGGCTCGGCACCGAAGAAATCCACGCGGCCTGCCGCTTCGAACGCTGGTTCCTCGACCGCATCCGCGAAATCGTCGCGGTCGAGGAAACGGTGCGGCGCGAGGGCCTGCCCGAGGACCGGACCGGGTTCCTGCGGCTGAAGCAGATGGGTTTTTCCGATGCGCGCCTCGGCTGGCTGGTCGGCCTCGGCGCGGAGGAGGTCGCCGCACGGCGGGGCCAGTTAAACCTGCACCCGGTCTACAAGCGCATCGACACCTGCGCCGCCGAATTCGCGTCGCTGACCCCGTACATGTATTCCTGTTACGAGGGCGACGGCATCGGCGAGCCGGAATGCGAGGCCGATCCCAGCGACCGGCGCAAGGTCGTCATCCTCGGCGGCGGCCCCAACCGCATCGGCCAGGGCATCGAGTTCGACTATTGCTGCGTCCATGCCGCCTACAGCCTGTCCGAGGCCGGCATCGAGACGATCATGGTCAACTGCAACCCCGAGACCGTCTCGACCGACTACGACACGTCGGACCGTCTCTATTTCGAGCCGCTGACCGCCGAGGACGTGGTGGAGATCGTGCGCGTCGAACAGCGCCGCGGCACCCTCCTTGGCGTCATAGTCCAGTTCGGGGGCCAGACGCCGCTGAACCTCGCGAAGGCACTGGAGCGCGCCGAGATCCCGATCCTCGGCACCTCGCCCGACGCCATCGACCTCGCGGAGGACCGCCAGCGCTTCCAGCAGCTGCTGCAAGGTCTCGGCCTGCGGCAGGCGGAGAACGGCACCGCCTACTCCGCGGAAGAGGCCGTCACGATCGCGCGCCGGATCGGCTATCCGCTGGTGATCCGGCCGTCCTACGTGCTGGGCGGCCGCGCCATGGAGATCGTTCACGACGAGACGGCGCTCAACCGCTACATCCGCACCGCCGTGCGCGTCTCCGGCGCCAGCCCGGTGCTGATCGACCGCTACCTGCAGAACGCGATCGAGGTCGATGTCGATGCCGTCGCCGACGGAAGCGACGTCTACGTCGCCGGCATCATGGAACACATCGAGGAGGCAGGCATCCATTCCGGCGACAGCGCCTGCTCGTTGCCGCCCTACAGCCTCGCTGCCGAGACGATCGCCGAAATCGAGCGGCAGACGATCGCGCTCGCCCGCGCCCTCAACGTCGTCGGGCTGATGAACGTGCAGTTCGCGGTCAAGGACGGCGACGTTTACGTGCTTGAAGTGAACCCCCGCGCCTCGCGCACCGTACCGTTCGTCGCGAAGGCGACCGGGGTGCCGATCGCCAAGATCGCGGCCCGCGTCATGGCCGGCGAGAAGCTCGCCGCGTTTGTCCCCGCCGAGAAGCGCACGCGCCCCGTTCGCAGCCACATCGCGGTCAAGGAGGCGGTGTTTCCGTTCGCCCGCTTCCCCGGCGTGGACCTGATCCTCGGCCCGGAAATGAAGTCCACGGGCGAAGTCATGGGGCTCGACGCCGATTTCGGCCGCGCCTTCGCGAAGGCCCAGCTCGGCGCCGGCTGCGACCTGCCGCAGGCCGGCTGCGTATTCGTATCGGTGCGCGATTGCGACAAGCCGGCGGTGGTCGAGCCGTGCCGCCGTCTCGTCGCGATGGGCTTCAGCCTGGTTGCGACGAGTGGCACGGCAGCCACGTTGCATGCCCAAGGGCTGCCGGTGGAAACCGTCAACAAGGTCCGCGAGGGCCGCCCCCACATCGTCGACCGCATGCTGAACGGCGAGGTTCAGCTCGTCTTCAACACGACCGAAGGCACCGCCGCGATCGCCGACAGCTTCAGCCTGCGGCGCACGGCGCTGACAAACGGCATCCCCTATTTCACGACCGTCGCCGGCGCGCGCGCGGCGGTCCAGGCCATCGCGGCGCTGCGGGCGGGCAGGCTTGAAGTCGCCCCGCTCCAATCCTACGTGTAACCGCCGCTTTTCGACTTCAGGTGCAGAGCCGGGTATGAACAGGAACCCGATGACGACCGACGGCTACCACCGGCTGCAGGAAGAGCTGAAGCGGCTCAAATCGGTGGATCGGCCGGCCATCATCAAGGCCATTGCCGAGGCGCGCACGCACGGCGACTTGTCCGAGAACGCCGAATACCACGCCGCCCGCGACCGCCAGAGCTTCATCGAAGGCCGGGTCATGGAGCTCGAAGACAAGATCGCCCGCGCCGAAGTCATCGACGTGACGAAGTTGTCCGGCTCCGTCATCAAGTTCGGCGCGACCGTCACGCTTGCCGACGAGGAAACCGACGAGGAGCAGACCTTCAAGATCGTCGGCGAGGACGAAGCCGATATCGGCAGCGGCCGCCTCTCGGTCACCTCGCCCCTGGCGCGCGCGCTGATCGGCAAGAACAAGGGCGACAGCGTCGAGGTAACGACGCCGCGCGGCGCCAAATCCTACGAAGTCGTCTCCGTAACCTTCGGTTGAACCGCCGCGGCGGCCGCGGCGGCGCCGGCAAAGGGCACGCCCGGTTCATATTTGGAGACGCGCAGCAGCAGTGCCGACTTGACGTGGCTGACGTTCGGGGCCGAGGTCAGCTTCGCGGAAAGAAAGCGCTGGTAGCTGTCCCAGTCGACGGCCACGATCTTCAGCAGGAAATCGGTTTCGCCGGCCAGCATGTGCGCCTCGCGGACCTCGGGCCAGCCCGCCACCAGCCGCTCGAAGGCCTGCAGATCGCTCTCGGCCTGGCTGGCAAGGCCGACCTGGGCGAAGACGGTGACGCCGAAGCCGAGCGGCTCGGCGGCGAGATCGGCGCGATAGCCGCGGATCAGCCCGGCCCGTTCGAGCGCGCGCACCCGGCGCAGGCAGGGGGGTGCCGAGATGCCGACGCGGCGGGCCAGCTCGACGTTGGTCATGCGCCCGTCGGCCTGCAGGTTTTCGAGGATCAGACGATCGATCGGGTCGAGCTTCAGCCGACGCATCTCAGCGCCTTTGCCGCCGGTCTTTGCCCCGATCATATAAAGTCGCCGGCTTCGCGGGCAATTTTATTGCGCCTTAAGAGGCCGCGGCTGCTCCTGACGGTCACGAGACTCCGCCGGACTATCCATCGTCATGCCGGCCCACGGGTCCGGCCGAAGGCCGGCCCGAGGATAAACTCCGGCCGGCGTCCACTTCTCCGTAATCGAGCGGCTGAACCGTGGGTCCCGGCCTGCGCCGGGACGACGACAGCAAAGCCTGGCGGTCGTCGAAATTTGGAAGCGGGATACCAGAGCGGTATCCGATCGAGCTGACGAGAAGAGGACCGGTCGGATTCTGCTCTATGCGCCCCAGTAGCGGATCGGGCCGCAATCGACGTGGACGAAATCGGAGGCGGGATAGTAGCCGACGCCGCCGGCCCGCAGGCTCATCGCCGCGTTGTGCAGTTGCGCGAGGCTGCGCCGTTCGATGCGCAGATCGATGGCCATGCCCTTGATGTGGTAGCTATGCAGCGCGACGCCGTCGCCGCGCAGGTACAGCATGTGATTGGTGGCCGGCGATCTATAGCCGGAGACGACCAGAAACGGCTCGCGCGTCTCCAGCCTCTCGCGCAGGTGGCTCAAAACGTCCAGCACGCCCGCATTCATCGGACGCGCCTCGTCCGTGTAATGGTCGCGCAGGATCCAGTTTACGTCCTTCACCGCGTCGCGGATGTAGTGACCGTCGGCCCAATAGACGGTGCGCAACGATTCACCGGTGTGGGTGTTGTACACAAAGATCGACCGCGGCGCGTAGGAGAGGGCCGGGGCCGGACGGATGAAGGCCACTGCAGCGGCGGATGCGGCGGCGGCGGACGCGGTCGCGCAGATCACGCGACGCCGAGTCAACGATGTCGGTCGCAATGCTTGCTCCCCCCAACTTCCCCCTGGGGGACGCCATAGCATCGCGAAATCGATGAAACAACCCCTTTCAGGGCAATTTTTGGTTCTTTAACGCGTCGGTTGAGCAAGGCGTTCCATCGCCTAGCCGCCCCGTTGAGCACCCCGCGATTCCTGCGCCACCGGCGCTTGCGGCGAGCGGATCAAGTGCTGCCAGATGTCGTCGTCCCGCTCATACACGTCGTGGCGGAACTGGAGCGACCCGTCGGCGTCTGCGAACACGGTCTGGTACACGATGAATACCGGCACCGGCGCGGGGAGCATGTGCCGTGTCGTGCCGCCGGCGGCGATTCCCTTGCCGATCGCCTCGACGCTCTGGTTGAGCAAGAGCGACGCGAGAACCCGCGGGTTCTGCACCCGCACGCAGCCATGGCTCATGCGCCGGTTCTCGCGCGCGAAGAGCTGCTTCAGCGGCGTGTCGTGGAGATACACGTCGAACTTGTCCGGCATCTCGAACTTGAGCTGCCCCAGCGCACTCCACGGCCCCGCGACCTGCTGCACCGAACCGTTGCCGCGCATGACCATGTGGTGCCGTTCGAGATAACCCGGATCGGCCTCCAGCTTCGGCAGTATCTCCTTCTGCGCGATCGAGTACGGAATATTCCACGGCGGGTTGTAGAGGACGCTGACGATGTTCGATTGGAACTCCGGCGTCTGCTTGTCCACTTCCCCGACGACGACGCGGGTCGAGAACGTCACCTTGTTGTTCTGGAACAATTCCAGCCGTTCGTTCGCGGCGTTGACCCAGACTCGGTCGGCCGGCAAGGTGCGCGGCAGCCAGCGCAGCCGCTCCAGGTTCACGACCACCTGGCCCGCGCGCATCTCCGCCGGCACGTTGAGTTCGGCGATCGTCGCCGCGGTCAGCCGACCGTTGGGGTCGAGGCCGTGGTGCTCCTGGAAGGTCTTGACCGCCTGCTGCGTCGGCCCGTCATAAGAGGCGCTGGTGTAGCCGGCCGGCAAATAACCCTCCGCCTCCAGCCGCCGCTGCAATTGCTGCAGCCTGCTGTCGGCGACGCCGTGCTCGGCCCGCCCGACCTCGCCGACGCGCGGCCAGCCGCCGGCCTGCGCGATCGCCATATAGATCGCGTAGGCCCGGCGCAGCGCCACGTATTCCGGAGTGCTGGGCGCCAAGCCTTCCAGCGCGCGCGCCGGGTCCGGGGCCTCGAGGACCGCATCGAGAGCGGCGACGATATCGACCGGCCCCGGCGAAAGGTCCTCGTTCTCGGGCCGCTGGTTCGGCGTCACCGCACCTTCGGCAAGGGCGTCGGCATAACGGAGAATGCCGTCCGAGAGCAGCAGGTCGCGCTCGATCGTCGGAAGCGAGGGCTGGCGGGCCAGCACCCCGGCGTGAAACATGTTCGGGTCGAGGCCGTGGCTGCCGGCGTGCAATACCGCGTCCCACAGCGCCGTCGCCTGCGCCGGCCGGGTATCCCACATCGTCTGGTTGCCGTGCGCGGCGTAGAACCGCCGCAGCAGGTCGCCGTTGAGCCGCTCGCCGGCGATCGTCAGAATGCCGGGGCTGTCGAGCCTCGCCGTGAGCTCCGGGTTTCCCGGCGCCGTCGGCGGAGCCGCCGCGGGGGGCGGCGCCGGCTGGACGGCGTCGATCGGCGCGAGCGCGAAGGCGGGCGCGGCGAGCGCAGCGGTTAACGCAATTGCCGCCGAGAGCCGGCGGCCGCGCGCATGCGGCAGGCTGGGCCGAAACCGTGTGAACCCGGTGCGTTCGCGCACGATGCCCCCGCTGCTCTCGATCGAGCCATGCTGCCGCTGGTAAACGTCGCCGTCAAACAGCCATTCCGGCACCGGCAGGCAGACGTCCCGCTATCCGGCGCGGTGCGGCAATCTTACAGCCAGTCGCCAAAAAGGTAATGTGCCGCGGTGGTATTCGGGGCTGCGTCACGCGCATGGGCGGGACGCTGTGGCTGCAATGTCACATATTTATGCTGCGATGTCACAGAATCGTGATGATCGTCCGACCGTCGCGGCCGCCCCTCGTGCGCGCGTGCGTCAGCCCCGCAATGCCGGCCGCAGCAGCCAGGCGAGCGGCAGCGTCAGCAGGACGACGCCGGCGATCAGCATCATCATCGTCGGCACCGCGAAGAGGTCGCTGATCATGCCGTAGAGGATCGGCGAGAGCGCCCCGGCGCCCACCCCGCCGGTGTAGAAGATGCTGAAGGCGCGCTGGCGGCGCGCCGGCGGCACCAGCTCGGGCACGGTGCCGTAGAGAACCGACGAGGTGCCGTTGAGGGCGACGCCGATCGCCGGCAGCACGAACAGGCCGCCGGCCAGCGGCAGCGGCAGCAGCGCCAGGATGCCGGCGGCCGTGAGGCCTTCGGTCAGGCAGGTGGCGCCGACGACGCCGAGCCGGGCGCCGAGCCAGCCGCAGACCAACTTGCCGGTGGCGCCGCCGGCGAAAATCAGGGTCAGCGCCGTGCCGATCATCGGCAGGTCGGCGCCCTTCTGCTTCAGCAGAAACGGCAGGAAGGTCAGAAAGCCCATCCGCGTTGCGCTGTCGATCATCGCGATCGCCAGCAGGATCGGAAAACCGCCCGGCCCCGCCTGCCCCTCGGCTTGGCTGTGGCGCTCGGCGGCACGGGCGGCCGCATCCTCACGGCCCGGCAGGCCGCGCGCCGCCAGGATCGCCGCCGCCGCGACGAGTCCGACGATGCCGATCACCGTCGTCGCGCCGCGCCACGGCATCAGCGTCAAGAGCCAGGCGGTCGCCGCCGGAAACGCCATCTTGCCGAGGTCGCCGGAGAAATTGTAGCCGGCGAGGGCACTGCGCGAGCGGCGGCCGGAAAAGGCCTGCGAGACGAGGTGCGAGCCGATCGGGTGCTGCACGCCGGAGCCGAGCCCGCCGATGATCAGCGCCCCCGCCAGCATCGGAAATCCGACGCTCGCCCCGGCGGCGAGGAAGCCGACGCCGGCGAGCGCCGTCCCCACCCCGAGCACCAGCGGACCGCCAAGCCGCTCGGCGATGAACCCCGCCGGCATCTGGAACCCCGCCATCGCGCCGACATAGAGCGCGCGCAGCAACCCGACCTCGGCATAGCCGAGACCGAACTCGCTCTGCCACAGCGGCAGCAGCACGTAGAGCAGATCGGTGAAGCCGTCGTGCAGCACATGCGCGCCGCAGGCGACGGCGAGGGTGCGCCGTTCGGTGCTGGAGGCGGTGCGGTCGAGGCGCGCGAGGATCTGCACGGTTCCTCCTGCCAAGCGAAGAGGTCTAGACATCTAGCCTAGCAACCGAAGCCGCCGCCGACAATCGCGTCGCGCTCATGGCAGGCAACGGCGTTGTGCTTCGCCGGCCGGCGTTGCAAGCTCGCAGCCAAGCGCTAACGGGAGGAGCGGACAATGGCCGTCGAGCGGATGGTGACCGAGGAGACGCCGTCACGCGTGCTGGTGGCGCGGGTTTTGGCCGAGGCCGGCATCGAATATGTCTTCGGCATTTCCGGCGGCCACACCGGCCGCATCATCTCCGGCCTCAGCCAGTACCAGAACCAGATCAAGATGATGACCGTGCGCGAGGAGTCGCTCGCCTCGGTCATGGCGGAAGTCTATGGGCGGCTGACCCGGCGGCCGGGCGTGCTGATCGGGCAGGGGCCGTGGGTGCTCGGCAACGGCCTGCTCGGCACCCTCGAGGCGCACCTGTCCGGGTCGCCGATGGTGCTGCTCACCGATTTCAGCGACGGCCCGCGCTTTCAATTGCATGCGCCCTACCAGCAGGCGACCGGCGACTACGGCAGCTGGGACGCGCGCCGCGCCTTCGGCGGCATCACCAAGCAGGTCATGCAGGCGCAGGACCCGGTCGCGGCGGTGCAGGCGACGCAGCTCGCGATCAAGCATGCGCTGGCCGGCCAGCCCGGCCCGGTCGTGATCCTGTTCAGCCACGACTCGCTGGCCGGCAGCGTGGCGCCGGACTCGCAGCCGGCGGTCTACCCGACCCGCTTCTACCTGCCGCCCGAGCCGCCGGCGCCGGCGCCGGAGGCCGTCGCGGCCGCGGCGAAGGCGCTGCTCGCGGCGAAGCGGCCGGTCGCGATCGCCGGCGGCGGCGTGCGCATCGCGCAAGCCTACGACCAATTGCGCGCGCTTGCCGAAACAGCCGGGCTGCCGGTGGCGACGACGGCGGCCGGCAAGGGCTGCTTCGCGGAGACCCACAAGCTGGCGCTCGGCGTGTTCGGCACGTTCGGCACCGCGGCCGCCAACGCCTGCCTCGGCGAGGCCGATCTCGTGCTCGTCGTCGGCTCCAAGCTCGGCCCGACCGACACGGCCTGGGAAAACGGCAAACTGCTCGACCCGACCCGCCAGGTCTTCATCCAGATCGACGTCGAGCCGAAGCATGCCTCGTGGAATTTCCCGGCCGAGCACGTGCTGCTCGGCGACGCCGGCAAGGCGCTGGCGGCGCTTTGCGACGCCGTCAAGGCCGACGCCGCCGAGCGGCGGCCGGAGGCCGAGGGGCGGGTCGCGGCATACCGCGAGAGGCACGGCTATTTCAACGACCGCAGCTATTTCGCCGACGACGCGCCGCTATTGCCGCAGCGGGTCATCGGCGAATTGATGCGCACCCTGCCCGAGGACGCGATCGTCACCTGCGACGCCGGCGA
>Ga0070739_10003191_pt1 | contig 20812 bp, 20 predicted proteins | sample Coa_R1_7_FD_66445 | JGI IMG/M metagenome (GOLD analysis project Ga0070739, IMG submission 66445) | Surface soil microbial communities from Centralia Pennsylvania, which are recovering from an underground coalmine fire - Coalmine... | ecosystem: Environmental > Terrestrial > Soil > Unclassified ... | reverse complement strand
CCGAGCGCGCGCTCGTCGCCCGGTACGTGAGGGCGTGGAGCCGCGGCGAGTACCGCTCGATGTACGCGCTGCTCGACCGGCGCTCGCGGCGGGGGCTCTCGCTCCAGCGCTTCGAAGCCGACTACGCCACCGCTGCGCAGACGGCGACGCTTCGCTCGCTGCGAGAGCTGCGGGTCGGCCCGCTGAGCGATCACCGCATCGACGTCGCGATGCGCGTCGACACCCGGGTGTTCGGGATCCTGCGCGAGGCGCTGGTCGTGCCGCTGAGCGGCAGCGGCGAGGCGGCGCGGATCCACTTCAGCGGCATGCTGCTGTTCCCCGGCTTGCGGGCCGGGGAGCAGCTCTCGCGGATCTCGTCGCTCGGTCCCCGCGGCTCGATCCTCGCGTCCGACGGGACGCCGCTGGCCACGGGGCCACAGCGGACCTCGCCGATCCCCTCCGTCGCCGGCGAGATCGTCGGCGGGCTCGGCCCGATCCCGCCCGACGAGGCGGCTCACTACGCCGCCGCCGGCTACCCGCCCGATGCGAAGATCGGCCTCGACGGCCTCGAGCGGATCTTCCAGCGCCGCCTCGCAGGCCGGATCGGCGGCACGCTGCTGGCCGGGTCGCGCGTGCTGGCGAGCGTGATGCCGGGCGCCGGGCAGACGGTCCGCACGACGATCGTCCCGAGCGTCGAGGAGGCCGCGGTCGCGGCGATCGCCGGGCGGTACGGCGGGATGACCGTGCTCGACCCGCGGACCGGAGCGGTGCTGGCGCTGGCCGGGGTCGCGTTCTCGGCGCTACAGCCACCGGGCTCGACGATGAAGATCATCACCGCCACCGGGGTCCTCCAGTACGGGCTCGCGAGCCTCGGCACCGAGTTCCCGGTCCAGACCTCGGCCGTGATCGACGGCTACACGCTCCAGAACGCCTCGGGCGAGGCGTGCGGGGGGACGCTCCTGAACGCGTTCGCGGTGTCGTGCAACTCGGTGTTCGCGCCGCTCGGCGCTGAGTTGGGCGCGGCGCGGCTGGTCTCGGTCGCCGAGCGCTTCGGCTTCAACCAGCCACCCGGGATCCGGGGCGCGCCCGAGAGCACGATCCCGTCGGCGAGGACGATCGGCAGCGCGCTGTCGGTCGGCTCCTCGGCGATCGGCCAGGGTCGGGTGCTTGCCAACACGCTCGAGATGGCCGCCGTCGGCGCGACAATTGCCGACGGCGGCCGCCGGCCGGTGCCGACCCTCCTCTACGGGGCGCGGCCCCACTTCGTGCGCGCCACCTCCCCGCACGTCGCCGACGAGGTGCAGCAGATGATGATCGCCGTCGTCCGCTACGGGACCGGGACAGCTGCGCAGATCAGCGGCGTCGAGGTCGCGGGCAAGACGGGCACCGCCGAGCTCACCGACACCTCCGGCCAGTCCGACTCGACCCGGAACACCGACGCGTGGTTTGTCGGCTACGCGCCGGTCGGCAGGGCGCGCGTGGTCGCCTGCGCGCTGTTCCCCGCGGCGGGCTATGGCGGCGGGACCGCGGCGCCGGCCGCGGCGCAGGTGATCGCGGCGGCGCTCAGGGCCGGCGTCTGAGTCGGGCGGGCGGTGCCTGAGCCGCGCGGGCGCTAGAGGTCCAGCGAGACCGTCGTCGGCTTTGCCTGTCCGGGCGCGAAGATCTCGAGCGTGAGCGGACGGTTCGAGTAGATCGAGTTGTCCAGCTTGAACAGGATCAGCCCACCCTGGGTGGGGCCGTCGGCGGCGGTCGTGTCAGGCGCCGGCTCGGTGCCGTCGGGCTGGAGCGTCTGCTGGGTCCAGGCGTACGGGTTGAGCGTCGGGTTGAGCGTCACGGGCTGGTAGGTCGTGCCGGAGGAGTCGACGATCTCGAAGCGGTCGCTCGTCGTCTGCGGGTGCCCGGACTGGTTCTTGGCCCACAGGAACACCGCGAACCAGAGCTTGGTCGCCGGGATCGTCTGGGGCGAGGAGAGGCCGGCCAGATACTGCGTGTCCTCGGTCGCGTACGGGTTGAGCTGGCGGGTGAGCTGCACCTGATAGGTGAGCGGCCCCGCGTTGACGTACATGTTCTCGGCGTCGCCGACCGTGTTGTGGTTCTTGCGGTGCTCGAGGCCGCACGCGCTCAGCGCGAGGATCGCCACGAGCGCGCCGATGATCACGGCGGCGCGGCGGGCTGTGGGGGCGATGCGGGCGATCTGGGCCATGCGGGGGCTCACGGCGCGCGGAAGTCTAATCATCGGGCCGCGGCGACGGACCTACCGCCCCGCGATCGAGACGTGCTGGCCGCGGCCGCGACCCTCCTCGAGGATCAGGCGCAGCCGGCGCAGCGCTCGGCCCGCCTTGCGGCGCGTCCAGGTGCGCCCCCCGAACAGTTCCATCAGCCGGTCGGATGGCATCACCGGCTCGGTCTCGAACGTGTACTTGACGCGCGTGGTGCCGCTCGAGCCCGGCGAGAGCTCGTAGACGCCGAGCATCTTGATCCGATTGAACTTGCCGCCCCGCCCGCGCTCGACGATCCGGAACGGCGGCTGCAGCTCCGCGAGCGTCATGTCGGCCCACCCGAAGCGGTTGAGCGGCGCCTTGATCCGGAAGCGCGCGCCGGCGCCCTTCCCGTAGGAGTCCTCGCGCGTGAGGCGCCAGTCGACCAGGTAGTGGTCGGTGAACTCGGAGTGGTTTGCGATGTCGGCCAGGTACTCGAAGACCTGCTCGCGCGGGCGGCTGATCGTCGTCGTCACCGTGATCGGGTCCACGGCGGCGCAGTTTATGGCCGTGGTGGGTCAGGCCGCCTGTTGGCTGCGAACCTCGGCGCGCTGGTCGCGGATCCGCAGGGTGTGGCCGAACTCGGGGCCGTGCACGGTGTGCGAGTGCGACGGCGTCGAGCGCTCGCGCTCGCGACAGAGCTCGCAGCGGGCAGCGCCGGACTCGTACAGGTAGACGCGCTCGCCGACGAGCAGGCTGCGCCGGCAGCGCCCGCAGCGCTCGCAGGCCGCCGCCAATCCGTGCAACCCGCGCCGCAGCAGGGCGAGCTCGAGGTCCGGCATTTCTCGCACTGAACTGTCCATACGTCCAGATTCGCCGCCTGGCTCCAACCTCCTCGCGAAGCTCACGTTCCATCACCGTGCACCCCCTGTCAGCGACCGTCCGCACCCTTTTTCTGTTTTTGACCGCACGGGTATCATCGGGTTCAGGCAGGCCTGGAGACGGGTGGAGCCTGCCGACCCCCCAGAGGAGATGTCGATGAAAGCTTGGCTGTCGGGCAATGTTGCGGGAACCGGCACCTTCCGTTGCACGGACTGCGACTACCCGGTGTCGCTCGATGCGGCTGACGAGCTTCCGATCTGTCCCAACTGCGGAGGCCAGCAGTTCATCCGGGCTTCGCTGTTCACCACGGCCCAGACGACGATGGTCGAGATGCCGTTCGACGTCGAGGACCGCGGCTGGCTCGACGAGCTTCGCGAGAGCCTCGACGAGCCCGGCCAGTACCTCGCCTACAAGGCCGGCGACGACGATGTCGTCGCCTTCGCGCTGCGGCGGGAATGGACCCGGATCGGGCGCTCGCTGGCCGCGGACATACGCTTCGACGACCCGACCGTCTCGCGCCGCCACGCGCTGATCGTCCGCCAGCCGGACGGCCTGCGGGTGCTCGACGACCGAAGCCTGAACGGCGTGTTCGTCAACGGCGAGCGGGTGGAGTGGAGCACGCTCGCCGACGGCGACGAGATCGTCATCGGCCGCCATCACCTGCACTTCCTCGACGTGCCGGTCGTGTCGGGGATGCGCTACAGCGGCACGGCTGAGCACGGCGTCGCCTGAGTCGGTCCGCGTCGGTCGCGTCGTAGCGGATCCCCCGTCCGGCTTGGCCGTCGCGTGGTCCCCACACCCCCCACCCCTGCCGAGGGGTTTGGTGAGTTGAGCGTCATATGCGGGTCTGATTCACCACACCCCAAAGGAGGGCTGGGGGCGTGGGGAGTCCTCGGCTCGCCGTTTCCTATAGTGGCCACGAGATGGCCACGATCTCGGTCCTCTCGCAGAAGGGCGGCACGGGCAAGACGACCACCGTGCGCACGCTCACCGACGTGTTCAGCCGCGTCGGGCTGAGCGTCCTGGCCGTCGATCTGGACCCCCAGGGCAATCTCTCCGACTATCTCGACGTCGATCCAGACGCCTCGCCGACGATCGGAGACGTCCTCTCCGGCCGAGCGAAGATGGCCGACGCCGTCCATGGCGGGATCGTCCCGGCCAATCTCGGGCTGGCCGAGGCCGAGCTCGTGCTCGGCGGCAAGATGGGCCGTGAGCTGACGCTCAAGAAGGCGCTGCGGACGGTCAAGGACGACTACGACGTCGTCCTGATCGACTGCCCGCCGGCGCTCGGGCTGCTGACCGTCAACGCGCTCGTTGCCTCCGACTACGCGCTGCTGTCGGCCGAGGCGCAGTACTTCGCGCTCCAGGGGGTGGAGCAGGCGCTCGAGGTGATCGAGCTGGCCCGCGACAGCCTCAACCCCGACCTCGACCTGCTCGGGATCGTCCTGAACATTGCCGACATGCGCACCCGCCACTCGCGCGAGGCGTTCGACTCCCTGCGCGAGCACTTCAACGAGAAGCTGCTCGACCAGACGATCCGCTCCTCGATCGCCTACGCCGAGTCCGCCGAGCGCGCCGTCTCGATCCTCGACTACCGCCCCGACCTCGGCGCGGACTACCTCAACGTGGCCGACGAGCTCCTCCGCCGGCTGGGTTTCAAGGACGCCCGCGGCCGGCTGTCCGAGCTGGCCGAGCAGATCGCGGTCTAGAGACGGAAGCTCAGAGCCCCCGCACGTAGGCGCCCTGGCTCTCGAACGGGGCCCGCATCACATCCGCCCACTCGCCGACCGAGCGCGCCAGCTGCTCGAGCACCGCGCCGGTCTGGTCGTAGTGGCACCAGACGAGCACGGTCGGCCCGGCGCCCGAGATCGTCGCCCCTAGCGCCCCTAGCGCCGGCGCGCGCTCGACCAGCTCCATCGAGCGCGGGTAGAGGTGGGCGCGATGGGGCTGGTGCAGGCGATCGCGCAGCCCCGCGGCGATCAGCTCCCAGTCCGCGCTCGCCAATCCCAGGATCAGCCGCGAGACCGCGGCAACGTTCGCGACCGCGTCGCGCATCGGCACCTCGGCCGGGAGCGCCGCCCGCGCCGCAGCGGTCCGGACCGGCTCGCGCGGGACGACCAGCACCGCCTCGAGCCCCATCGGCGCGTCGAACCTCGTCACCGAGCTGCCGTCGCAGATCACGAAGCCGCCGTTGACCGCCGCGGCCACGTTGTCGGGGTGGCCCTCGATCTCCGCGGCGAGCCCCGGCACGTCGGCGTCGAGCTCGAACAGGTGGTCGGCGGCCATCAGCCCGGCGACGATCGCCGCCGCGCTCGACCCGAGCCCGCCGCTCAGCGGGATCTTCGATTCGATCCGGAACTCGAACCCGTCCGCCGGATGGAGGCGCTCGAACCCGCGAACCACGAGGTTGCGCCGGTCGCGCCGGATTCGCAGGTCGCTCTGCACCCGGAACTCGCCCGTCTCCACCACCTCGACCTCGAGGTGCAGGGCGAGCGCCGTGGCGAGCACGTCGAAGCCCGGACCGAGGTTGGCCGAGGACGCCGGGACCCGGACGAGCCGCCGGCGGGTGAGCCCCCGGCCTCCGGCCTCCGGCGGCCGATCGGCGCTCACTCCAGCACGGCGCGCTCGATCGCGCCGATCTCCGGCTCGCAGGGGATCACCGCCGCCACCTCCGACAGCGCGGTGGCCGGGTCCTTCAGCCCGTGCCCGGTGAGGACGCAGACGACCCGCTCGGCTTCTCCGGCGCCATGCGCGATCAGCCCGGCCACGCTCGCTGCGCTGGCCGGCTCGCAGAAGACGCCCTCCTCGGCGGCGAGGAACCGGTAGGCGGACAGGATCTGCTCGTCGGTGACGGCCGCGACGCGCCCTCCCGACGAGGTCATCGCGTCCATCGCCTGCTCCCAGCGGGCGGGATTGCCGATCCGGATCGCGCTCGCCACCGTCTCGGGCTCCGCCACCGGCGCGCCGTGGACGAGCGGCGCCGCGCCCGCCGCCTGGAAGCCGAACATCCGCGGTCGCAGTCCGATCTCGACGAACCCGCGCCAGTAGGCCGTGATGTTGCCGGCGTTGCCGACCGGGATGCAGAGCGCGTCGAGCTCGCCCGCCAGTGCCTCGGCGATCTCGAACGAGGCCGTCTTCTGCCCCTCGATGCGGAACTCGTTGACCGAGTTGACGAGCGCGATCGGGTGGCGGTCGGCGAGCTCCCGCACGAGCTTCAGCGCCTCGTCGAAGTTTCCGTGCAGCGCGATCACGCGGGCGCCGTGCATGAGCGCCTGGGCGAGCTTGCCGGTCGCGATCTTGCCCTCCGGCACGATCACTGCGCCGCGCAGCCCGGCGCGAGCGGCGTAGGCGGCGGTCGAGGCGGCGGTGTTGCCCGTCGAGGCGCAGATCACCGCCTCGGCGCCCTCGCGCACGGCGGCGGAGACGGCGCACGTCATCCCCCGGTCCTTGAACGACCCGGTCGGGTTCAGCCCCTCGAGCTTCAGCCACACCTCGGCGCCGGCGCGCTCGGAGACCCGCGGCGCGAGCACGAGCGGCGTCGCCCCCTCGTCCAGCGAGACGACCGGATCGCCTTCGGCAAACGGCAGGTGCCGGCGGTAGCGCTCGATCAATCCGGGCATGGACGCCGCTGAGCATGTCAGAGGCTGCGGTGTGAAAAGCTTTAGCCGTGCGGGATGACGGGTACTTCCCCCGGGGGAGATCGATCCTCCGGCGGGTGCACGAGGAGCGCCTGGTCGGGCTGTTCTACGGGCAGCGGGCGCTCTGCATCGGCGCGCTCGCCCCGCTCAACTATGTCGGCACGAGCGAGCACTCGGCGGCGAAGCTGACCCCGTTCAGGCGCCTGGCGCACACCGGCAAGGCATTCGAGGCCGTCTTCTTCGGCTCACGAGAGGAGGCCGACCGCACGCTGCGGTCGGTCGCGCGCATGCACGACCGCGTGAAGGGGACGCTGCCCGAGGACGCGGGGACGTTCGCCGCCGGCACCCCCTACTCGGCCTACGACCCCGACCTGATGCTGTGGACGGTCGCGGTGATCGCTGACTCCGCCGAACTCTTCTACGAGCTGTTCGTGCGCGGGCTGCGCGATCACGAGCGCGAGGCGCTGTGGCAGGACTATCTGCGCTTCGGCGAGCTGTTCGGGATGCCGCGCGAGGCCTGCCCGGGCTCGTATCCGGAGTTCCGGGGCTGGTATGAGGACCGGCTGGCGAGCGAGAGCATGTTCCTGACCGACGAGGCGCGCTACATCGGCTACGCGACCGCGTTCGAGATCCCGATGCCGGCCGTGCGCCAGCCGGGCAAGCGCGTCCACGACGCGATCATGCTCGGCTCGCTGCCCGACCGGGTGCGCTCGCTGTACGGCCTGCACTACGGGCGGCGCGAGCGGATCGGCTTCGAGGCCGGTGTGCGGATGCTGCGTACGATTCGCCGGGTGACGCCCGGGGTCATGGCGCGCGGGAGCTGCGTGCGCGAGTACGACATGGTGGCGCGGACCGAGCGCCGGCGGATCGAGCGGGGCCAGCCGACCCCGCAGGTCCGCTCAGACGTCGAGTACGACCTTGCCCGTCGCGCCGCGTGAGTCGATCAGCTCGAGCGCCTCGGCGGCACGGTCGAGCGGGTAGCTCGCGCCGACGATCGGGTTGACCACGCCGTCGTCGATCAGTCGAGCGATCGCCTCGCCGGTCGCCTTCACGTAGCCGGGCTTGCTCATCACGTACGCGCCCCACCCGGCGCCGACGATCTCGGTGTTGCCGAGCAGCAGCCGGTTGACCTTGACCTCGGGGATCGAGCCTTCGGTGAAGCCGACGACGAGCACCCTGCCTCCCTCCTTGAGCGAGCGGATGCTGTCGGTGAAGCGCTCGCCGCCGACCGGGTCCATGACGACGTCGGCGCCGCCGAGCTCCTTCACCTCGTCCTTCCAAGGACCGTCCGATCTGACGACGTGATCGGCGCCGGCCTCGCGTGCGACCGCAGCCTTCTCGTCGCTCGAGACGACGGCGATCGTGCTCGCGCCGAGCCCCTTGGCGACCTGGAGGGTGGCGGTGCCGACGCCGCCCGCGGCGCCGTGGACGAGCACCGTCTCGCCTTCGGCGAGGCGGCCCCGGGTCCTGAGCGCGAAGTAGGCGGTGTGGTAGTTGAGGACGAGGCCGGCGGCCTGGCGGAAGTCGATCGCGTCGGGGATCTTGAACGTGAAGTGGACCGGCGCGACCGCGACCTCGGCGAAGCCACCGAGGAAGCAGAACGCGGCGACGCGGTCGCCCGGCTTGACCGCGGCGTGCTCGGGGGCACTCTTGACGATGCCGCCGACCTCGCTGCCCGGCACGAACGGAAGCGGCGGCTTGAACTGGTATTGCCCGCGGCTCTGAAGGACCTCGGGGAAGGACACGCCGGCTGCCTTCACCTCGACGAGCACCCCCTCGCCCGGTGTCATCATGTGCGAGGGCTCGGGCTCCGGTATGTCGGCGAGCTGGAGCGCCTGCTGCGGGCCCTCGAGGTTGGTGATCTGGACGGCGCGCATCGAGCCTGCGGACCCTATCCGAACTCCTCCTCCAGCACCCTGATCGCGCGCGGCGGCGCGCGCAGCACCTCGAGGCGGGCGATCTCGTCCATCGCCGCGCGGAAGCGCGACTCAAGCACGGAGTGGACGACCATCACGAGGCGGGCCTGGTCGCCGAGGCCCTTCTGGACGACGGACTTGACCGAGACGTCGTGGGTGGCCAGCTCACGGGCGACCGTCGCGAGCACGCCCGGCTCGTCGGCGACTTCGAGGTGCAGGTAGAAGGCCGACACGACGTCGTCGATCAGCTCGAGCTCCTGCGTGGCCATCGGCGCGGTGGCAGGCGGGATCATCGCGCTGACCACGTCGCCGAGCACCGCGGTCGCGGTCTGGGCGCCGCCCGCACCGGGCCCCGACATCGTGATCTCGGTGATCTCAGGGGACTCGACGGTGACCGCGTTGAACGGACCGTGCACCGAGGCCAGCGGATGGCCCGGATAGAGGAAGGCAGGATGCACGCGGACCGACAGGCCGTCGCCGATCCGCTCGGCCGTCCCGATCAGCTTGAGGCCGAGACCCAGCTCCCTCGCGTACTCCATGTCGTCGGGGGTGATCTGCTCGATCCCCTCGTAGCGGACCTGGTCGAGCCGCACCGGCGTGTCGAAGGCGAGACGGGCGAGGATCGCCATCTTGGCGGCGGCGTCGCGGCCGTCGACGTCCTCGGAGGGATCGGCCTCGGCGTAGCCGAGCCGCTGCGCCTCGGCGAGCGCCTCGGCGAAGGTGATCCCGGCGCGGGCCATCTCGGTGAGGATGAAGTTGGTCGTGCCATTGACGATCCCGTGGACGCGGTCGATGCGCGCCCCGGCGAGCGACTCCTGGAGCACGCGGATGACCGGCACGACGCCGGCCACCGCGCCCTCGAAGCGCAGCTGCACGCCCGCCTCGCGCGCGACCTCGAACAGCTCCTCCCCGTGCTGGGAGAGCAGCTGCTTGTTGGCGCTCACCACGTGGCGGCCCGAGCGCATCGCCTGAAGGACGTAGTCGCGGGCGGGCTCGATCCCGCCGATCAGCTCGACGATCAGGTCTGAGGCCTCGAGCAGCTGCTCGAAGCGCGGCGAGTCGCCGGCACGCGAGAGGACGCCGGCGAGGACCGGGCGCATCCCGGTGATCCGCTCGACGCGGTCGGCGTGCTGGTCGAGCAGCAGCGCGAAGGCGCCGCCGACGGTGCCGCGCCCGAGCACGCCGACCCTGAACTCAGAGGACATCGCGGGACATCAGGTCTTCGAAGGTCTCCCGGCGCACGGCGAGGCGCGCCTCGCCCCCCGAGCAGAAGACGACCGGTGGCCGCGGGACGCCGTTGTAGTTGTTGGCCATCGCATAGCCGTAGGCCCCGGTCGCGGGCGTGACGACGACGTCTCCGGCGGCGGGGTCCGGAAGCTCCACATCGTGGACGATCACGTCGCCCGACTCGCAGTGCTTGCCGGCGAGGTGACAACGCGTCCCGGCGGGGTCGAGCGGGCGGTCCGCGATCACGGCCTCGTAGCGGGAGCCGTAGAGCATCGGGCGCAGGTTGTCAGACATGCCGCCGTCCACCGCCACCCAGGTGGAGACGTTTCGCTTGACCGTCTGGATCGTGTAGAGGGTCACGGTCGAGCCGGCCACGAGCGCGCGTCCGGGCTCGAGCAGCAGACGCTTGCCGGGACCCAGCTCTGCGCGGGCGGCGTCGGCGACGGCGGCGAGGTAGTCGGCGATCGACGGCGGCTCCTGCCCGGCGACGTAGGCGACGCCGAGGCCGCCGCCGAGGTTGTAGACCGGGTGCTCCCCGAGCGTCGCCAGCGCGCGCACGGCGCGGCGGAACGGGTCGAGCCCCAGCAGCTGCGAGCCGATGTGACAGTGCAGGCCGTCGAGGCGAAGGTGCTCGGCGCGGGTCGCTCGGTCGATCGCCTCCGGCGCGTCGTCCATCCCGAAGCCGAACTTCGAGTCGGACTGGCCCGTGGAGATCGCGGCGTGCGTCTCACCGGCCACGCCGGGCGTCACGCGGATCAGCACGGGCTGGACCAGGCCGCGGCCGGCGGCAAGGCGCTCGAGGCGCTCGAGGTCGTCGAAGGAGTCCAGCACGATGTAGCCGACCCCGCCGTCGAGGGCCTGCTCGAGCTCGTCGATCGACTTCGCGTTGCCGTGCACGACGATCTCCGCCGGGTCGAAGCCCGCCGCGCGCGCCAGCGCGAGTTCCCCGCCTGAGGCGACGTCGCATCCGAGCCCCTCTTCGCGCAGGACCCGGAGGACTGGCGTGCAGGGGAATGCCTTGGAGGCGAAGAGCACCTGGCCCTCGCGGGCGTGCCGCGCGGCCAGCCCGTCCGCGAAGGCGCGGGCGCGAGCACGCAGGTCATCTTCGGCGAGCACGTAGGCAGGCGTGCCGAACTCGCGAGCCACCTCGACCAGGTCGCACCCGCCGACTTCGAGACGGCCGCGCTCGTTGACGCGACTGCCCAGCGGGAAGACGTGGGAGAGCGCGGCGGGAATCAAGGGGCGCGATGATGTCACGCAATGCGCCGGATCCGCACGGTCAACGTGGCGCTCCCGGTCGAGCGCGACCGGGCCGACGGCCTGGCCTACACGCTGTGGCTCCCCGGCGACGCCGACCGCGCTGCCGGCGGGGTCGTGATCCTCCACGGCGCCGGCTCCTCGAAGGAGAGCCACCACGACTTCGCGCGCGCGGCGCTGGCCGCCGGGCTCGGCGCGATCTGCTTCGACGCCCGCGGGCACGGCGAGAGCGAGGGGGCGATGGACGCCCGCGCCGCGAGGGATGTCGCGGTGATGGCCGACCTGCTGCGCGAGCGGATCGGCGGAGGCGAGGCGCGGATCGCGCTGCGCGGCTCGAGCATGGGCGGCTACCTGGCCCTCGTCGCGGCCGCCGAGTCTCGGGCCGCCGCGGTGGTGGCGATCTGCCCGGCCCCAGGTGAGCTCCTGCGGGATGGTCTGCGTCGAGGCCGGCTCGAGTTCGCCACCGATGATCCTTCGCTCGATGCCTTCCTGACCGAGCACGACCTCGCCTCCGCCGTCGAGGAGCTGACGGTGCCGGTCCTCCTCCTTCACGCCGAAGGCGACGAACAGGTGCCGGTCGAGCGCTCGCGCGAGCTGGCGGGGCGGCTGCGCTCGCCGGACAGCCGCCTGATCGCCGTGCCGGGCGGGCACCACCGCTCGATCCAGCACGACCCGGAGCTTCAGGCCATCAGCCTGCGCTTCATCGAGCGGGCTCTACTCGGTTAGGCTCAGCTGCACCCGAGGCAGGGGGTGTCAAACGGGGGCGAGGATCCCGCTCAGCAGCCGGCCAACCCTGTCGAGATGGGCCTGCATTATCTCGTGGTGGTCGCCGGGCAGCTCCTGGATGGTCAGTCCGTCGCCAACCAGATCCGACCAGATCGCCCGGGGGTCGGCCTGCCCGGGCTCGCGGGTCTGGGCAGCGAAGAGCGTGACCCGTCCGGGGTAGGGGCGCGGAGCGTACTTCGACTCCGCGGCGATCGCGTTGGTTCTGATCCTGGCGACCTGCGCGGTCAGCCCAACTTCGTCCGGCGTTTGCGGGGGCGCGGCCACACGCAAGCGGGCAAGCAGCGCGTGCGCATACAGGGGGATCCGGACCCGCGGGTCTTCGAGTATGTAGCGGACGTAGCGCGTCGGCGCGCTGAGGCTGAAGCGCAGCCGCCGCCACCGAGATAGCGCTCGCGACGCGGCCTGAACGTCGATCATCGCGAGGGTGTCCACCTCGTGCCCGATCTTCTCGAGCTGACATGCCATCTCGTATGCGATCAGTCCGCCGAACGAGTAGCCCACCAACGTGTACGGTCCCTGGGGCTGAACCGCCCGGAGGGCCCCGACGTACGTGGTGGCCATCTCCTCGACACAGGTCTGTGGCTCTTCCGAGGTGTTGTAGCCACGCGCCAAGACACCCCAGGTCGGACGTTTCGTATCGATGACACCGGTAATCGCCCGCGGCGTCAGATCTCCTCCGTGCGACGTATGAAGCAGAAAGACGGGGCGGCCGATGCCAGGCTTGAGGTTGACGAGGTTGGAGGTCGTGCTCTCGATGCGCATCGAATCTGGACCGCCCGGGCCTCCGTCTGATGTCGCGTGGGCATCCAATATCAGCCGTTCAAGCCGCTCGATCGTGCGAATGGCGTCCAGATCGATGCTGTTCAACGAAATCTCGAGGTTGAAGGATCGCTCGAGTTCGACCACGAGGCTGACGATCGACAGGGAATCGAGCAAGCCCGTCGCGATCAGATCCGTGTCGGGAGCCGGCGGTTCGAGAGAAAGCTCGTCACGCAGGACCCGGTGAATCTCCGGTCGGATCATGCCGTGAGCACGCCAGCCACCGTGCCGGAGAACTGCTCACGCAGATGGGCCCGGTCGATCTTCCCATTTGAGTTTCTGGGCAACGAGGACAGCCGCTGCCAACGCGCCGGGATCATGTAGCCAGGGAGGGTTCGTCGCAGCTGATTGGTGATGGTGACGGGATCCAGCTCATCTACAGGCATGGGCACGTACGCACAACAGATCGAGGTGCCTTCGAAGCCACTCGTCGGCAGTCCGACCACCGCACATTCGGCAACCCCAGGAAGCGCAGCCACCGCTGCCTCGATCTCGCCGAGCTCGATGCGGTAGCCACGACTCTTGATCTGGGAGTCCGTACGTCCGAGGAACAGGAACACGCCGTCCTCTCGACGAGATGCCAGATCACCTGTCCGATAGAGACGCTCACCGTCGTGCCCGGGCCGTGGATCCGAGACGAAGGAGCGTGCGGTCATGGAAGGCTCTCGCCAATAGCCAGGGCTCAGACCGATGCCGCCGATCGCCAGCTCACCGGTCTTCCCATCCGGCACCGGCTGCGCGAGCTCGTCTACGACCAGGAGCTCTTCACCGCCACACGCAGTTCCGATCGGTATCGGCTGGGTGGGATCCGCGGGAACCTCGCTGATCGAGTGATAACTGCTGGCGATCGTCGTTTCGGTAGGCCCGTACAGGTTCGTGAACGACGCCTGCGGGACCCGCCGCATCCATTCGATGAGGACAGGCGTGGGAAGGACCTCGCCGCACCACAGAACTCTGCGCAGCGCGGGAAACCCGTCCTCGGGCAACGCATCGAAGTGCACCAGATATGCCATCACAGACGGCACGCAGAACAGCTGCGTGAGCCCCGACGCGAGGATGAACTCGGCAAGCTGACGGGGCAGGATCGTCGCGGGCGGCACCAGATGCAGCTCGGCCAGAGCCTTCATTGCGCCGTAGATGTCGAACGTCGAGAGATCGAAGTACAACGGCGGGTGACCGCTCAGCCTTTCCTGGGCACTGATCCCAAAATGCGGCACAGCCCAGTCGATGAAACCCGCCGCCGCACGATGTGTGACCACAACTCCCTTTGGCGCGCCGGTCGAGCCGGAGGTGAACAGGATCTGCGCCGGATCGTCCTCCTGCGAGGGCGCGGAGAATTCTTCGGCATCCGCCTGGCGGAGATCGCTCGATCCGAAGGCGAGACTCGCTCGCCGTCCCGCGTCCCCATCCGTGTCGAGTCCCACGAGCGCAGCGCCCACCGGGAGGGCCTCGAGCGCCATGAGATCCTCGACGTGAGCCAGGGTTTCCGTCGTCACCACGATCGCGCGCGGCTCGGCCTTCTCGAGCATGCGGCCCGTCCGCACCGCCGGACTGGCAACGTCGATCGGCACGTAGGCGGCGCCCGCCTTCAGGACTCCGATCAACGCAGCGATCGTTGCCGGAGTCTTGTCTGCCAGCACGCAGACGCGATCATGTCTCCGACAGCCGGCTTCCACGAGCACCCGCGCGATTCGGTTGCTCATCGCGTCCAGCTGCGCGTAGGTCATGGCCTCTGCGCCCATCACCACGGCAGTCGATTCGGGTGCGGCCTGAGCCGAGGCGACGAGGTAGTCGTGCAGCAGCGGGCTCACGCTGCCATTCCAACTGCGTCGCCGAAGGCCATTGCCGCGTGCTCGAGGTCCTCCCGTGAGGACGGCACGTCGAGGATGAAAGTGTCATGGCCACGGGAGAGATAGCCGCTCAGCTGCTCGGCCACTTCGGCATGAGTCCCGACGAGATACGGGCAGTAGGTCCTGTAGTTCTGGAACGGTCCGAGCCAGTAAGGGGACTCGCGGGCTGCGGCGGCCTCGGCGAGCCTCGACAGCTGCCGGTGCCACTCCGAGTCCGAGACTGTCATCGCCAATCGATGGGTGATCTGTCCGGCTCGGTCTTCCGGGAACTTCTCCAGACCGATCCGCCACGCTTCCTCTGAGCTCTCGCGGGCGATGATCCCGATTCGGATCCCGGTCCGAAGACCTGTCTCGGACTGCGGCTCCTCTTCGCCTGGAGGCTGTGGGTATCTGAGCGCTGTGGCTTCGAGCGCCCGCGCTGCCCGAAGCCCGGCCGCAGACGATCCCGAGATCATGAACTCGGGCTGCAGTTCCGGTGGGACAGGCGGCGTCAGACGGAGCTCGTCGACGCTGTAATGGCTCGAGCGACTCGTGACCGGGATCGTCTCGTGCGTAAGCGCCTTGATCAGGCCTCCGTAATCCGTCAGCCGGGCATAGCGCTCGTCGTGGGGAGTCTCATCTCCCAGGGCGGCCAGATCGTTGCGAAACCCGCCAGCCACGAGATTGACGCACGTCCGACGGCCATGCAGGTGCGCCAGCGAGGCGATCATCTTCGCGACGGTGTAGGGATGCATGTAGACCGGCTGCACCGCCACCAGCGGCGAGATCCGGTCGGTGGCCTGGATCAGCATCTGCGAGACGAGCCAAGGGTCCACCAGCCCGTTTTCGGAGTAGACCAGCATGCCCTCGAGGCCCACAGCCTCGCTCCACTGCGCCGCGGCCGCGACGGTAGCCGGATAGTGCCGCCGTTCTACCGTCCTCGATTCAGGGCACGTGGCAAAGACTCGAACCGATGGAGGAAGCAAGGATGCCTCCCAGACAGGTAGTTCCTCGTGAATCCCCCGCCTGGCCTCGGCGAGCTTACCACCTCTTATCGCGTGATTGGGCCGCCTAGACCGCTGGTGAACGTCGTCTTCGGAGCTCGATGTGGCGGTCAGTGCAGGAGGTGGCTGAGCTGCTTGCCGGTGCTGCTGACGACGCCGCCGACCGTCGAGCCGACCTGGGTGACGGTGTTGCCGACCGTGTTGCCGGCCGTCGTGATCGTCGAGCCGAGACTCGGGCTGGCCTGCCCGACCGTCGAGCCGACTCCGTGGGTCAGGCCCGAGACGACGCCGCCGACCTGGCCGGCCGTCGCGCTGACGGTCGAGCCGACGGCGCTCGACAGGCTCGAGAGCGGATTCGCCGGCGGAACCGGGATGCAGCCGGTCAGGCAGCTGGGGCTGGCGGGAGTGGACGCCGTGCCGGTGCCTGAGGAGAACCCGCCGGTCGGACCGTTGCCGGTGCCGGTGCCGCCGGCTGTCCCGCCGGCCGTCCCGGCGCCCGCGCCACCGCCGGCGCCCACCGCGACGCCGCCCGTGGCGGCAAAGGCGGCGAGCACGCGCCCATCCGGGGCGACATGGTGGGAGGCCGCCGGCGCGCGCACGACGAGGGCGCTCGGAGCAACGCGGGTCGAGGCCATCGGCCAGCCCTTGAAGGAAACGAGAGCGCTGGCCAGGATGAACAGAAAGGCGACGCCTGCCATCAGCGATCCGGCAGTACCGAAGCCCGCTAGGTATGCCCGCGTGGCACGCACCTTGTGACTCTTAATCGGCAGCGCCCACCAAACCTTTAGCGTTTCCGCCAAGAATTTTCTGACCGTCGGCGGGCGGGGTCAAGCGAGTGCCCAGCTGGCTGGCCACGGGCAGCCCGGCGATGACGCACAGCCCGGCGGCGACGGCGAGTGCGGCGTGCACGGTGGAGGCGGTGGCTCCACCCGAAAGCGCAACCCCCGCGAGTCCGGCGCCCACCGCGGCGCCGAGCAGGCGCGCGGCGGAGAGGACAGCGGACGCACGGCCGTGGGACGCCGCCTCGGTCGAGTTGAGCGCGGCGCGCGAGGTTGGCACGAACAGCATGCCGAGCCCGAGTCCGACCGGAATCAGCGCGGCGATCGTGCCGATCCCGTGAAGCGAGACACCGGGGATGGCGAGCACGGCGAGGCCGGTGCCCGATCCGAGGAAGCCGAGCAGAGCCGGCAGCCGCTCACCATGTCGGTCGGCCAAGCGGCCGGCCAGGGGAGCCCCTGCGCCGACCAGCACGGCAACGAGGATCAGGACCGCCGAGGCGCCAAGCGCCGAGTAGCCAACGCGTCTCTGGAGGTACTGCTCGGCCAGGTAGAACGTCCCGATCATGACCGCGAAGGTGAGCGCAGCCACGACGGCAGCCGCCAGCACCTGAGCCTTCAGCACACGAGCGCGCCCCTCCTCCCCCACCTCGTGGACGATCGCGGGCACGTGGCGTTCGATCGCCCAGGCCGCGGCCAGCGCCAGCGGAACCAGCACCCACCAGTCGGCGCGCCAGCCGAACCCGACGGTGAGCAGCCCGCCGAGCAGCGGCCCGAGCAGGTTGGCGACGCCGGCGCTCGCCCCCCAGATCCCGAGCGCGCCGCCGCGCCGTTCGGGAGGAAACCCGCTCACCGCGCCGGCGAGCGCCGCAGGGCTGACCAGCCCCGCCCCGGCGCCCTGCACGATCCGGGTGATGACGAGCGGCCCGAGACTGGACACGATGGCGCCGGCGGCCGCGCCCACGGCGAACACCGACAGCCCGAGCAGGGCGATCCAGCGGGCGCCGAAGCGATCGACGAGCCGTCCACCGGGGAACAGGAGCAGGGCATAGGCGGCGAAGTAGGCGCTCAGCACGGTGGCCGTTGAGGAACTCGAGACATGGAGCTCACGGGCCACGGACGGCAACGCCACCGTGATCACGGTGCCGTCCAGCTGCAGGAGCGCGGCCGCCGCCGTGCACGCGGCAAGCCGCGTCCAGGCCGAGCGGGGGAGCGGCTCGCGGGGGGAGTCCGAGGGGCGGCGTCGCCGTCCGCGTCGGGAGCGGCCAGCGGAGATCGACATCGAGATCATGCTAGTGCTCCCAACCAGTCCCCACCGTCGGCCGCCGGATCATCGGGACCGGTCGCTGACAGTGGCCATCGCGCATAATCCCGCGCGTGTTGCCGCGGGTCGTGATCCTGTGCGGCGGCCGCGGCGCGCGGCTGCAGGAGCACACGCAGTCGATCCCCAAGCCGCTCGTCGAGATCGGCGGGCGGCCGATCGTGTGGCACGTGATGCAGATCTATCTGGCCCAGGGGTTCAGCCGCTTCCTGCTGCTGACGGGGTACAAGGCCGAGCTGATCGACGCCTTCGCGCGCGAGAGCGACTGGCCCCAGGGCGTCGAGGTGGATTGCTGCGAGACAGGTCTGGACACCCCCACGGGGGGACGGATCCATCTGGCGAGAGAGACGATCGGACGGGAGCGCTTCTGCCTCACCTACGCCGACGGGGTGGCCGACATCGACCTGATCGCGCTGCTTGAAATGCACGAGCACGGAGGTTCTGCGGCAACCATGACGGTGGTCCACCCGGAGCTCCAGTTCGGCGTCGCGGAGCTGAACGGCAACGGCGTCGTACGAGGCTTCGTCGAGAAGCCGCGCAGCGACCACTGGGTGAACGGGGGGTTCTTCTGCTTCGAGCCCGCCGTGCTGGACACGCTGAGCGAGGACTCGGTCCTCGAGCGTGGCCCGCTGGCCGCGCTGGCGGCTGATGGGCAGCTGCGTGCGTTTCGACACGAGGGCTTCTGGGAGTGTCTTGACACCTACAAGGATGCGGTGATGCTCAACGATCTGTGGGCGGCCGGACTCGCCCCGTGGAAGCGCTGGCCATGACCGAGGGCGCTTCGGCGGCCCGCGCGGACGCGTTCCGGGGCGCCTCCGTCCTGATCACGGGCGCCTACGGCCTCCTCGGCGGATGGCTGGCCCGGGATCTGCTCGCCGCCGGAGCCCAGGTCGCCGTCCTGCACCGCGACGATCGACCGCGCTCGGCCCTCGCCCTGATGGGCCTCGAGGCACGCCTATCGATCGTCCACGGCGACCTCGTCGCCGACGACCTGGTGACACGAACCCTGGCCGAGTACGAGATCGACACGGTGTTCCACCTGGCGGCGCAGACGCTCGTGCCGACGGCGAACCGCTCGCCGCTCTCGACCTTCGAGACGAACATCCGCGGAACCTGGCTGCTGCTGGAGGCCTGCCGCCAGTATGGGGTGTCTCGCGTCGTGGTCGCTTCATCGGACAAGGCGTACGGGCGCCACCCCGACCTCCCCTACCGCGAGGATCACGCTCTCCAGGCGCGCTTCCCCTACGACGTCTCGAAGGCGGCAGCGGACCTGCTCGCGCGCTCCTACTGGCACACCTGGGACCTGCCAGTCGTGGTCACACGGTTCGCCAACCTGTACGGAGGCGGGGACTTCAACCCCTCGCGCCTGGTTCCCGAGGCGGTCACCGCGGCGCTGGCGGGACGCTCGCCGGTCGTGCGCTCGGACGGCTCACCCGAGCGCGACTTCCTCTACGTCGAGGACGCCGCCGCCGCATACCTGGAGATCGCCGCCGCGCTCGGACGCGGGCAGGGGGCCGGCGAGGCCTTCAACGCGGGCGGCGGTCGTCCTCACCGCGTCCTCGACGTGGTGGAGCTGATCTGCCGCCTGGCCGGGACCGGCGTCGAGCCCGAGGTGCGCGGCCACGGCACGCCGGAGGGCGAGATCGACCGCCAGTGGGTCGATTACGGGAAACTGCACGCGCTCACGGGCTGGGAGCCGCAGGTGGAGCTCGAGGAAGGGCTGCGGCGCACGATCGAGTGGTACCGGGAGTTCGCGAACTCATAGGAAATCCTTCGCTGGGCTCTGCCACCATGGCGTCATGAACAAGTCCAGGAACTTCGGCCGGGACCCCGGTCTCCAGGCTCGGATGGTGCTGACGCTGTTCCTGCTCGGGCTCGTCTATGCCGTGCTGGTCGCCGTTCTGTTCGCGGCCGGGACGGGCGCCGTGACGATCGCCGTGGTCGCCGGAGGGCTGTTCCTGATCCAGCTCTTCACCTCCGACAAGATCGCGCTCGCCACGATGGGCGCGCGGGAGGTCTCGCCCGGCGATGGGCCGTGGGCGCGCGATCTGCACGCGACGATCGAGCGCCTGTGCATCCAGGCCGACCTGCCGATGCCGCGCGTCGCGCTGGTGCAGACGGCGATGCCCAACGCCTTCGCGATCGGCCGCTCCCCCAGGGCGGCCACGGTATGCGTGACCAGCGGACTGCTCCAGCTGCTCTCTCCGGGCGAGCTCGAGGCGGTGCTCGGGCATGAGCTGACGCACGTCGCCAACCGCGACGTGATGGTGATGACGCTTGCCAGCTTCTTCGCGTCGATCGCCTCGTTCATCGTCCAGATGGGCTTCTGGTTCGGCGGGATGTTCGACGACGAGAACGAAGGCGGCGGCGTCAGCGTGATCGTCGTGATCCTCGTCTCGGCCGTCGTCTACGTGGTTTCATGGATGCTGCTCCAAGCGCTCTCGCGCTATCGGGAATTTGCCGCCGATCGCGGCTCGGCGATCATCACCGGCCGTCCGAGCGCGCTGATCTCGGCCCTGATGCGAATCGAGGGACAGATGGGCCAGATCCCGCAGCGCGACCTGCGCGCCGTGTCCGGGGAGATGGCGGCCTTCTACATCGTCGCGCCGCGCGCCCGCCAGTCGATAGCGACGCTGTTCGCCACCCATCCGCCGCTCGAGAAGCGGATCGCGGCGCTCCAGCGACTCGAGGCCCAGCTCCAGGGCACGGCCCGCTGAGCACGCGGCTGGCCGACCGCAGCGGACGAGACCGCTGTCGGCCGAGCACCGCGCAGGCGATCAGAGCCGGGGCTTCCTGAGCAGGACCAGGCAGTACTGGGTGCCCTCGCCCCACACCCGTTCGAGCTCGGTGCCTCCGGCGCGGGCGGCAGTGCCGAGCGCATCGAGCTCGACCGGCGAGCCCAACCAGGCGGGATGGCCCTGCCCGCGCGGCGCCCGCCCCAGCCGCGCCTTGAGGCGCAGCCAGCGGCCGTCACGCCGGCGGTGGATGCTGGGGTCGTTGGAGACCTGTAGCGCGGCCCACCCGCCCGGCCTCAGCACGCGCCCCACGTCCCGCACGTAGTCGAGGACGATCTCGGGGTCCGGGAGATGCTGGAAGACGACGACCGATAGGCACCCGTCGATGCTCGCGTCGTCGATCCCGTCCAGCGAGCGGCCGTCGCCGAGCATCCAGTCGACGTTC
>Ga0070739_10003190_pt1 | contig 20815 bp, 21 predicted proteins | sample Coa_R1_7_FD_66445 | JGI IMG/M metagenome (GOLD analysis project Ga0070739, IMG submission 66445) | Surface soil microbial communities from Centralia Pennsylvania, which are recovering from an underground coalmine fire - Coalmine... | ecosystem: Environmental > Terrestrial > Soil > Unclassified ... | reverse complement strand
CAACGTCACCGCGCAGCCCGAGCGCACCGCCGGGGAGGTACGGGCCAACCTGGTCGAGCAGCTGGCCGCGCCGGTCCGCTGGACCGACTCGATCCGTTCCCTGCAGTCTCTGGGCATCGATACGTTCGTCGAGGTCGGGCCCGGGAAGGTGCTGACCGGCCTGATGCGGTCGATCGCCCCTGACGCGACCACTCAGAACACGGCCACTCCCGATGCGATCGCGGCGCTCGCCGGAGTCTCCGCTTGAGGCGTCCGCTCCCCTTTATCCTCGTCCTGATCCTGCTGGTCATCATCGCCGGGGCGGCGTTTGCCGTCTACCGGTCGCTCAACGTCGACGCGCCGCTGAGCGGCATCTCGGTGAGCCGTCAGATCGCCGATCGCCGCCCGATTGCCGTGATGATCGACAACTTCGCGCCCGACGCCCGACCGCAAAGCGGCCTGGCCCAGGCGGACCTCGTCTTTGAGACGCTGACCGAGGGCGGTATCACCCGCTTCATGGCCGTGTTCCAGTCGCAGGATGCGTCGATGATCGGCCCGGTCCGCAGCACCCGCTACTACTACAACTCCTGGGCCGCGGCGCTGGGCGTGATCTTCGGGCACGACGGCGGGAACGTCGACGCCCTCCACGAGCTACCAAGCCTGACCACTATCTACAACGAGGACGCCGACCGCATCACCGGCCCCTTCTATCGCATCAGCTCGCGGGCCGTGCCGCACAACGAGTACACGAGCACCACCCGCCTGCGCGATTACGCCGCGGCACATCAGGGCGCGACGACGGGCGTGCGCATGTCGCTGCCGCACAAGAACGATTCACCCTCCGGCGCGGCCCGGTCGTTCCTGCACATCGACTTCTCCTACGGCGATTACAACGTCACCTGGGAATACAACCCGGCCGGCAACGACTACCTACGCTACATGGGCGGTGCGCCGCACGTCGACGCGCAAACCCGCAAGCAGCTCACCGCCAAGAACGTCGTCGTGATGTACACGCAGGAACAACCCTTCCCCGACCCCTACACGCCCGGATCGATCCGTCTGACGACGATCGGCAGTGGCAAGGCGACCGTCTATCAGGATGGCCGGACGATTCAGGGAACCTGGCAGCAGAGTTCGGTAAACGGCCCGCTGCGCTGGTTGGATTCGAGCGGCAGCCAGATCCCCCTCAACCGCGGCGCCACCTGGGTCGAAGTGGTCCCCAACAACACACCCGTCTCGGTCAGCGCTAGCCCATAACCGACCGTATTCCCACACTCCCAACGTGGTCTAGGGCTTTAGCCCGTTCCGGTTGGGCGTAGCACCCGCTCCCCATTTGCCGAAGAAACTCGTCCTTCCATATCTCGGCAAGGAGGCGATTCGACGATAGGAAACGGATTGGTGGGCCAGCGGAAACGGCCCGAAGGCCTAGACTACGGCAATTGGCAAATTTGTCAAGATAACGGCTGGTTTCTAACTATTCAGGCCGTACAACTCCCCGAATTTGCCTTTCAGATACACTACATACGATCGGCTCTGCAGCGGCTCCCCGGTGGCCCGCGTGATCAGCTCGTTCGGCTCGAATTTGCGGCCGTGCCGGTACACGTTCTCGACCAGCCAGCCATGCAACGTGTCGAACCTCCCGGAACGCATCTCCTCCGGAATGTTTGGGTGGGCGCGCATCGCGGCGTCGAACAGCTGCGCCGAGAGGATCGTGCCGATCGAGTACGTGGGGAAGTAGCCCATCATCCCGCCCGACCAGTGGACATCCTGCAGGACGCCCTCTGCGTCGTTCGGCGGGGTGATGCCGAGATAGGCGCGCATCTTCTCGTTCCACGCCTCGGGCGCGTCCTCGACCGCCAGCTTGCCGTCCAGCAGCTCGCGCTCCATCTCGAACCGCAGCATGATATGCAGGTTGTAGGTCACCTCGTCGGCTTCGACGCGGATCAGAGACGGGTGGACGCGATTGATCGCGCCGTAGAAGGTATCGAGGTCCACATTCCCGAGCTGCTCCGGGAAGGTCTCCTGCAGGCGCGGGTAGAAGTGCTGCCAGGTATCGCGGCCGCGCCCGACGATATTCTCCCAGAGACGGGACTGGCTCTCGTGCACGCCCAGCGACGCGCCATTCCCGAGCATCGTCCCATCCAGCGTCTCGCCGATGCCCTGCTCGTACATCCCATGCCCGGCCTCGTGCAGTGTGCTGAACAGCGAGGGATTGAGGAAGTTGGGGTCGTAACGAGTAGTGATACGGACGTCGTTGCGCGAGAACCCGGTGGCGAAGGGGTGGACCGTTCGATCGAGCCGCCCGCGGGTAAAGTCGAAGCCGAACGCCGCGGCCATTGCTTTGCCGAACTCTTCCTGTTTTGCCTCGTCGAAGCTCTGGTGCACGACGGCATCGCTGACGCGATCGGCCCGCTCGGCGATGGCCGCGACCAGCGGCACGAGCTCGGCCTTGAGATCAGCGAATATTGCCGCCACGTGGGCTGTTTTCATACCCGGCTCGAAGAGATCGAGAAGGGCGTCGTATCGTTCGCCCTCGTAGCCGAGGTAATCCGCCACCCGGCGGCTGAGGTCGATCGTCTTGCTGAGATACGGGGCGAAGGCCGCGAAATCGTTTTCGGCCCGCGCCTTGACCCACGCCTGCTGCGCGAGGACGGCGTGCTGCGACATCTCGCGCACCAGTTCCGCCGGGATCTTCTTCGATTGTTCGTAATCGCGGTTGACGACCCGGATCAGGCTGGCTTCGTCGCTGTCGGGTGCGCTGCCGTTCAGCTCGCTCCGTGCCGCCTCGATCAGCTCGCCGGTCTCATCCGCGATCAGCATCTCGTGCGCCATGCGATCGAGTGTGCCGATCTGCTCGGCGCGCGATTCGGCGCCGCCCGGCGGCATATAGACCTGCTGGTCCCAGCCCAGAACCGCCAGTGCCTGCTGCAGTCGCGATACGTCGTTTAGCCGCTCCTTCAGGCGGCTCATACTCTCTGCCATCGAACCAACATCCTTCGTAGTCGATACTCCCCGCTCACCACTATAGACGGCACCAGCTGATACGGCTGTATTAGCTCCAGGATCGACAAGTCCCCCCGTCGCACCAGGAGCACGCCGCTCGACCACGAACCGTAGACCTTGCATAATGCAGTCGCGATGGGAATCGTGACCGCGACCGTTCCGGTCGAATCATCCGGGTTGGTGGAGCTGCGATATCGTTACGGGCCGCAGCTTCTGCCCGCCGGCGGCGACCCCACGAGCATGTGGCGCTACCGCGCGCTTCTGCCGCTGGACGACCAGCCGATCCGCTATTCACTGCCCGTCGGCGGGACGCCGCTCCTGGCCCTTCCCGGCCTTCGCCGGGCAAGCAAGCTCCCGAACTTGTGGATCAAGGACGAGACCCGTTCTCCCACCTGCTCGAACAAAGATCGTGCCACCGCGCTCAGTTGCGAGCTGGCGCTACGTGAGGAGAAGATCGCAATCACCGCGGCATCGACCGGCAACGTCGCCGTCTCGCTCGCGATAGGCGCCGCCGCGGCCGGTCTGGAGGCGATGATCTTCGTTGCGGCCGGGGTGGGCGAGGGGAAACTGCGCTTGATGCTCCAGGCCGGCGCGCGTGTATTTAAGGTAGAGGAAGGCTACGAGGCGGCGTTCCGGCTATCGCGTAAGGCGGCGGCGAAATTCGGCTGGTACGATCGCAACACCGGCGTGAACCCGGCAACGCTCGAAGCCAAGAAGACGGTGGCGTTGGAGATCTGGGAGCAGCTCGGCCGGGCGGTTCCGGACGTCGTGGTCGTCCCGGCCGGCGATGGAACAACGCTGAGCGCGCTGGCCAAGGGTTTCCGCGAGCTGGTTCTCTGCCGAGCGACGGATCACCTGCCGCGGCTGATAGGCGTGCAGGCCGAGGGCTGCCAGCCGCTGAAGCGCACCTGGGAGGGCAAGCGCTGCGGTCCAATCCGCGGCACCTGCGCCGACGGGATCTACGTCGCGTCGCCCAGCAACGCCGCCACCGCGGTGCGCGACGTCAAGGAGAGCCATGGTGCCTTTGTGGCGGTCTCCGACGAGGCGATCCTGGCAGCAATGGATGAACTGGCGTCGCGCGGTGGTGTCCTGGCCGAGCCGGCTGCCGCGGCATCGTATGCCGGTCTCCTCGTCGCTCGGGACGCAGGACTGATCGATCCATCCGAGATCGTCGTCGCCGAGATTACCGGCTCGGCGCTCAAGACGCCCCATCTCCTCCCATGCCAGGCGGGCAGTGTCCATACCATCCGGGCGACCTTGGCGGAAATCGAGCGGGTCCTTTAAGCATTGCCCGGACAGACGGATGAGAAGATCGTCGAGCCAATCGACCGGCAATTTGATCTATCATGCTCGTATGGAACCGGAGGCAGAACGTGATTGAGGCATTGGAGAAGGCGTTTCAAGACGCGCAAGCTCTCCCCGAGCCACAGCAGCAGCAGATCGCTGAGCTCATCGAGCAGTTGGTCGCAGACATGCGCTGGGACGAGCTGCTGGAGAGCCCGAAGTCCGTGAAGTTGTTGGATGAGCTGGCCGCTCAGGCGCTCTCGGATCTGCAAGAGGGGCGGACGACTCCGTTGAAGCTTGAAATCCCACGCGACCAGTGAATTCTGGAAGTGCTTTTACGCGCTACCGGAGGTCATACAGGAGCGGGCCCGTAAGGCTTATGTGCTGTTCGAGCAGAATCCTCACCATCCCGGTCTGGACTTCAAGAGAGCCAGAGGAATGCGCCTTCCTGTGTACTCGGCCCGAATAGATCGGAACTATCGGGCGCTCGGGGTACTGGAAGGCGATCGGATCGCCTGGTTCTGGATCGGGCCCCATACCGAGTACGATCGAATGCTCGACCGCATGTAGTACACTCGCCCCGGTTCCGTGGGGAGGTTGCTGCCATCACAGCCTCAGGGGCAATTACCCATACCGGCCAGCAATCTGCCGGGCGGAAATTGCGACCTCATGGCGTACTTCTGACGGATCGAGAACCGTCACGCCCGGCCCCAGGGACAGTACGTGTGCCACGGCCATATCAATCGAATCCACACAGACGCGGACGATCGCAGTTCCATCCGCCTCCTCGCGCACCCGAACATGGCCACTGTCGAGACGGCCGAGCACTGTGGGATCGGCGCGGAAGGTGAGCGTGATCGGCGCGGTGCGCTCCTCGAAGCGGCGGCGCGTCTCATCCCAAAAGACCTCGAGATCGAAATCGGGACGCGAATCGATCGGCTCGTCACGTGGGATGACCTCGCGAATCCGGTTCAGGTGAAAGACGCGGTAATCCTGCCGCAGATGACACCACGCCGCCAGGTACCAGGTCGCCGCCTTCCAAATCAGTCCCAGCGGATCGACGCACCGCCACTGCCCGGCCGACCCATCAGCACGGAAGTGGAAGATGTCGATCCGCCGCTGCCGCCAGACGGCGCTGCGGATCGTTTCGAGCAGCGGAGGCGGCGACGGCGATCGGTACCAGCCGGAAATATCAACCAGGATACGCTCGCGCGCCACGCGCACATCGTGCCGGTACTCCTCCGGAAGCACCGCCTCGAGCTTGATTAGCGCCCCGCGCAGACGCTCGCCGGCGTCGAAGAGCTGCGACCCGCCGGCAACGACCCCGCCCAGCGCCAGGGCGATCGCCTCCTCGCCGGTGAAGGTCACCGAGGCGACCTGCGACGACTCCGGGATGAAGTAGCCGCCACCCGGGCCATAGTCCATGGAGATCGGCACGTGCGCCAGAGAGAGTGAGTTGATGTCGCGGTAGATCGTGCGCGGTGAGACACCCAGGATATCGGCCAGGTGGTCGGCCGTCATCTTGCCGCGCGCCTGTAAGAGCAGACTGATCGCCATCAGGCGCTCCGCCTTCTGCATGCCGCCATGATACCGTACCGTCCTGCCAATTCGTGTCAGCCTATTGGCGTGTCCCGTACATTTGTTCCTCTTTTTGAGGAAAGACTGACAGCTCCTGTCACACCACTTCCGTAAACTGGACCTTGCAGTCGGACAAGCCGTCTGCGGAAGGAGCCGGAACCGTGTGGTACCAGCAAAATGAAGAATATCGGCTCAGAGTCAACGAGCGGGATTGGAACGAGATGCGGCAGAGCGCCGCGCTGCGTCGCCTGGCGCGCGCTGCTCGACAGGAAAGTGGGACGCCGTCATTAACTCGCCGCGCGATCATCTATCTGGAACAACTGTTCTCTCCCCATCCTGTCACTCCGATTCTTATCGAGAATGACCTGAGCCGCGAAGACGCGGAGTTCGCTCGCCTGCTCAGCCTTCTAGCATCGGACGGACGCGTCCTGCGCGTCGAGAATTTTGAGCCGGTTCCCGAGGCTGAAGAGGAGCCCTACTGCCGGCCGATCGCGTGATCGATCGCGGAGCTCGCCGCTAAGGGAAGCCCCGTGATTCCCTCGCCGGCACATCGTCCCGAATGAGGTCGTGATACGCGGCCTGGTTCGGGACGTTTGCGTCGTTACGACCGTGTCGCTCCGGCGCACCGGCGATTCGGGAAGTAGAATATTCCGCTGGCGTCGGCGATTTCGACCTCGTTAACGAGCGCCGCCCAACCGGTCGCCGGCATGGCAACCATAGCCCCGAACCTTTTGCTGGAAACAATGCGCGTTTCTCGGTCCGGGCTCCCCGACTGGATCAAGAACCGTATCTGGTTGTTCGGGAGTCGTCAGCGCAGTGGAGAGGAGCCTATGCAGGTTGATCCACGAGCCACATTCGCAGTCTGTCGTCAAGAGCGAAGGAGTTAGAAACGTGACCAAAACTCTCCGCGTCGCGGTCCGGGCCGCGGCGCTCCTCTGTATCGCGGCCGCCGGCATCTGGTCGCTGCCGGCCCACGCCGATCGCGCCGGCGTCAAGGTGACGTTCGTCGTCGCTAACTGGAAGGACTACGGCTCCGACGCCCCCTGGGCGGTCAAAGGATTCGAGAAGATCTGCAACTGCACGGTCGTCCACCAGTACTTCGACTCCGAGCAGGGATTGATCAACCTGCTGCGCACCGGTGGCGTGGGCCACATCGACGTGGCGCTGCCTAACCTGGCCTATATCCAGCCCGCCATCCAGCAGCAGCTGGTACAGCCGCTCGACATCAGCAAGATCCCCAACTACAAGTACGTCTACCAGGCGCTGCGCGCCCTGCCCGACGATAAGTCAGGCGGGAAGGTCTACGGCGTGCCCTGGATGTGGGGAACGACGTCACTCTGGTACAACCCGCAGGTCATCAAGGGCGGCGTGAACTCGTGGGCCGCGCTCTGGAACCAGAAGTACAAGGGCAAGATGTCCTTCTTCGACGATCCGACAACGGCCGTCATGACCGCCGCGCTCTACCTGCACGAGAATCCGCAGCACCCAAATCTGAACAAGGTGAAGGCGGCGCTGATCGCGCAGAAGAAGCTCGACGTCAGCTACTGGGCGTCGTGGGACGACTGGAAGAAGCTGTTTAGCGCCAAGCAGATCGTTCTCGGCAATGTCTGGTCCGGTCCCGCCACCACCGCCATGGCGGCGCACCAGCCGCTGCGCTACGTTCTCCCCAAGGAGGGCGCGGTCGGCTGGGTCGATAACTGGACGATGGTGAAGAACGCGCCCAATCCGGCGCTGGCCTACAAGTGGATCAACTACATGATCGGCGTCCAGTTCCAGGCGCGCTACGCCAAGGACCTGAGCGCGGAGCCGCCGGCTTCCTCCAACAGCCTGGTTGCCAAGCACATCTCGAAGCGCCTGGCTAACCTCATCTTCCTGCACCCGCAGTGGATCACCCACCTGGCGCTGCAGCGCCAGCTTCCCCAGGCCGAGTTCCAGGCCTGGACACGTCTGTGGGAAGAAGTAAAGGCCTCGTAGTCGCCGGTTACCTGGTCCCCGCCTATGGGGTCCTGGTGCTGTTCGTCTTCGTGCCGCTCGCGGCACTGCTGTACTTCAGCGCCCTCGACAACATGCCGGGACCAGGAATCGTTGCCCACATCACAAACGGCAACTACACGATCTTGACCGAGGAGCCGCTCTACCTGCGGCTCCTCGGCAAGTCCCTCGAACTCTCGCTCGCCGTCACCGCGATTTGCATCGTCATCGGTTGGCCCGCCGCCTACGCCCTGGCGAAGGTCGTGCGGCGCCGGCGCAACACCCTCCTCAGCCTGGTCGTTCTTCCGTTCCTTACCTCGTTCCTGCTGCTCATCTACGCCATGCTGGTCCTCCTGCAGCCCAGCGGCTTACTACTGGGTCCGCTGTCGGCCATCGGGTTGATCGGCAGCACCAGCACCCCGCTCTACTCCGAAACCGCGGTCATCATCATGCTCACCTACGAATACCTGCCGTTCATGATCCTGGCGCTCTACGCGTCACTGGAGCGGATCGACGGGAGTGTCGTCGAGGCGGCGCGTAGCCTGGGCGCCTCGCCGCTGCGTATCTTCCGAACCGTTCTCCTGCCGCTCAGCCTTCCCGGCCTCGAGGCCGGCCTCATCCTGGTGTTCGTCCCTGCCGCCGGTTCGTTCATCGAGCCGCAGATCCTCGGTGGGCCGAGCGGCTTGATGCTCGGATCGGTGATCAACGACCAGATCAACGTCGTCGACGACTGGCCGCTGGCAGCGTCGCTATCCTTTGTCCTGATCGCCTCGGTGCTCATCCTCACCGCCATCTGCACCGGTGTTCTGCGGCTCGGCACGCGGCTGGCGACGCGCGCCTGATGGCCGAAACCGCCGGGATTCGCGCGTCGCGTCCCCTCTGGTGGCTCTGGCTGGCGCTGGTCTACCTATTCCTGTTCGCGCCGCTATTCGTCGTCGCGCTGCTCTCCTTCAACAAGTCGCCCTACGGTACGCTTCCCTTCCACTGGGCCGGCGCGTACTGGTACCATCAGCTCTTCGCCGAGAGCGATCTCATTTCCTCCACCCAACTGAGTGTCGAGCTGTCGCTGGCCGTCGCCGCCGCCGGGACCACCGCCGGCACTCTGGCCGCGGTGGCTCTGACCCGCTATCGCTTCCGCCTGCGCGGTCTGTTAGTGGGAGCGCTGCCGCTGCCGATCGTCGTTCCCTGGCTGGTCCTGGGAATCGCCCTGCTTCTGATCGTCACTCTGGTCGGTCTCGGCCGCGGCTGGCCGGCGCTGTTCCTCGGGAATCTCGCGGTCGTCATCCCGTATGTGGTGATAATCGTATCGGCCCGCCTGCGCGACATGGACCCGTCGCTCGAGGAAGCCTCGCGTTCCCTCGGCGCCGGACAGTGGACGACGCTGTGCCGGGTAACGCTGCCGCTCGCTCTGCCGGGCGTGCTGGGCGGAGCACTGATGGCGTTCGTCGTCTGCTTCAACAACTTCACCCTTCAGTACTTCCTGGCGCCGTATGGAGTGGAGACCTTGCCTTTGTCGATCTATAACCTGATCCGCGTCGGTTACCGTCCGGACGTCAACGCGCTGTCGACGATCCTCCTGGCGGCCGCACTGATCCTCCTCTTCTTCCTCGACCGGCTGTCCGCCGTTCCACGGGGTCAGCGACTGTGACCGCCGAGTGGCTGCCGAGCAACGAGGGGGTCGCGCTCGTCGTCGTGGACATGCAGGAGGGGTTTCTGCAAGAAACACCCTGGCATGTTCCGGACATGGGCCGGCTCCTCCCGCTTATCGAGCGGCTGGCCACGGCATACGCGCCGCGGGTGGTGTTTACCCGCTTCGTCTACCAAAACCCCCGCCTCTGGCCGTCCGATGGCTGGCAAGCCTACTATGATCGCTGGTCGTTCTGGCGAGAGCAGGCCGCACTGGAGGAGATCGTCGCGGGGTTGCGTGGCTATGCCGAGGTCGCGATCGACAAGCCGACATATTCGTGCGTGACGCCCGCATTCCTGAAAGCGATTGCGGCTATGGACGCGCGCCGCCTGCTTTTCGTCGGCGTCGAAACCGATGTCTGCGTCCTGGCGTCCGTGTTCGCCGCCGTCGACGCCGGGTACCGCTGTGCCGTGATCGGGGACGCCTGCACCAGCAGCGTCCCGGAGACTCACGACGCGGCGATCGAGATCTTCAAGCGGATGCCCGACCAGATCGAGGTGCTCCGATCCGACAACCTGGTCCGCAAGACCGAGGAAATCCATGGCGCAACTTGAGATCCGGAACGCTGCGAAGCGCTTCGGGATGGTGACCGCGCTGGACGGCGTGAGTCTGACGGTTGCCGACGGCGAGTTTGCCGCGATTCTCGGACCATCCGGCTGCGGCAAGACGACGTTGCTGCGCATCGTCGCCGGCTTCGTCCACCCGGATAGCGGCCAGGTACTGGTCGACGGGCGCGACATGACAAACATCGCTCCGGAGCGGCGCAACATGGGGCTAGTCTTCCAGAGCTACGCCCTGTTCCCGCACCTGAGCGTGGCCGAGAATATCGCCTACGGTTTACGAGCGCGAGGCATGCCACGCGCCGAGATCCGGCAAAAGGTCGACGATGCGCTTCGCCTGGTACGGCTCGAAGGGCTGGGCGGCCGCAAGCCGGCGGAGATTTCCGGGGGCCAGCAACAGCGGGTCGCTCTCGCCCGCGCGCTCGTCATCGAGCCGGATATCCTGCTCCTCGACGAGCCGCTCAGCGCCCTCGACCGAGCGATTCGCATTCAGATGCAGGCGGAGCTCCGCCGAATTCAGGCCGAGGTGGGAATCACCACCATCTTCGTGACGCACGATCAGGAGGAGGCCATGACGTTGGCCAACCGGGTAGTCGTCCTTCGAAACGGCGTTATCCAGCAGCAGGGCACGCCGGAGGATCTGTACCTCCAGCCGGCCAATCCCTTCGTCTCGACGTTTCTCGGAGCGGCCAATACGGTGCGCGGGACGTTGGAGGTCGCCGATGGTGCCTGGCAGGTTCGCCACGGCGAGATTGCCATTCCGGTGGCGCCGCGGGCCGGCTTTCGCAGCGGCGAACTGGTGGATGTCGTCGTCCGGCCGGAATGGATCGACATCTCGGTACCAACGGACGGTGGGGCGATCGAGGCCGAGGTCGTGGAGGTACACTTCGGCGGCTCGACCAACGAGATTACCGTCCGCCACGGCGATCTCGAGCTGCGGTCGCTCCGACTCTCGTCGGTGACACAGTGGCATACCGGGCAGCGGGTGGGCGTGAGGATCGATCGGACCGACCTGCCGCTGTATCCGGCGGCGACCGGAGACGGCAATGCTTGAGCGGAACGTCACGCTGGACCGGGCCTGGAATACCTGGGATCCGGCCTCACCCGCCGCCCTGACCTACCTGCCGGCCGGGTTTACCCTCCGTCCCGCCGCCTACAGCACGGCGACCGGCGAGGCGAACTGGCTAACGATGACGCCGGAGACGCGCCTCGGTCCCCACGGCCCGAAGGGCGAGTACATAGCCCTGCAAACCGCGCACGGCGGAACGACAATCGGCATCGAGTACGCCAAGCGCGACGCCACGCGCATCGCCGGACGAATCCAGCTCGGACCGCTAGGCGAGTGGGGTCTGCGGTTCTGGCTGGTGCTGGCCGCCGGCTTCGATCCCGATCCGCGCTACGCCGCCGAGATCCTGCGAGTTGCCGGCTCGCCCGGCACCTATCTCTTCCACCGCCGCAGTGTGTCCATCGCGCTGACGTTTGCCATGCCGCCGCTGCGCGATCTGCTCTCCGCCAACCCCGACGCCGCGCTGGCCGACCTGGCTGCCGGCGGCTACTTCCGGCCGGTGCCGGACGATCTGGACCCGCGCTGGGCCATGAGCCGCTTCAACGCCGAGGAAACGCCCGAGATCACCTTTACCCTGGCGGCCGGCGGATCGCCCGAGGCGGCGCTTTCGCAGGCGCGCGCCGATCTCGCCGGCGCCGCGAACATTGTCGGCGAGGCCCGCGCCACCCTCGATCGAATGCGCCCGGCGGCGGAGATATCCCCGGCAGCCCGGACATTGCACGCCGTCGGCGACGTGGTTGCCTGGAATACCGTATGGGATTCGTTCAACCACCGCTGGTACACCGCCCTGACCCGCCGCTGGGTGCCGGTCAAGTTCGGCGGCTGGCTGAACTGGATGAACGATATGCTCTACCACGCGCTGCTGGCGAGCTTTGTCGACGTGGAGACCGCCGAGCAGAACCTGCGTACGACGCTGACGATGGCCACCCCGGAGGGGAACCTGGCGTGTCTTTTGAGCGAGCACGACGAATGGATCGACCGCACGCAGCCGCCGATTGCTTCGTACATCCTCTGGCTGATGTACCTTCGTAACGGTTCGCGACCGATGCTGGAGCTGGCGTACGACACGCTGGCCACCAACCACCGCTGGTGGATGCGCTGCCGCGACGGCAACGGGAACGGGCTGCTGGAATTCGGGACCAGCCCGACAGGCAGCGGCCTCTTTGCCGGGACCAAACTGGCCTGCAAAGACGAATCCACGATGGACAACAGCCCGCTCTGGGACGATGCTCGCTATGTGCCGGAGACACGTACGCTGGACGTGGAAGATGCTGGCCTCAACGCCCTCCTCGCGCTCGACGCCGAGATGCTGGGGCAGATCGCGGCGCGGCTCGGGCGGCCCGACGATGCGGCAGCCTGGGACGCGGAAGCGGAGGCGATGCGCGGCCGGCTGCAAGAGCTATGGAACGAGGAACGCGGCGTCTTCGTCAACCGTCACTGGGACGGCCGCTGGTCCGAGCACCTCGCCCCGACCAGCTTTTACCCGCTGCTCGCCGGCGCCGCGAAACCGGAGCAGGTGGAGCGCATGGTACGCGAGCACCTGCTGAATCCGGATGAGTTCTGGGGGCAATGGGTGATCCCGAGCATCAGCCGCGACGACCCGGGCGCGGCCGATAACGTGTACTGGCGAGGCCGCATCTGGCCGCCGCTCAACTTCCTGGTCTGCCAGGGGCTACGTCGCTACGGCCGCGACGACCTGGCGCACGAGATCGCCTGCCGCAGCGTCGAGCTCTTCATGCGTCCCTGGGACACGGAGCGCCACTGCTACGAGAACTTCAACGCCGAGACCGGCGAGGGCGCGGACAGCATCGATACCGATTCCTTTTATACCTGGGGCGCCCTGCTGCCGCTGCTCGGCGCGCTCGATCTCCTCGACGTCAGCCCCTGGCGCGGCCTCGAGCTCGGCGACGACACCAACATCGACGTTCGCTCGATCCACCTCGCGGACGGCCTGTACGACTACACCTGCGAGGGCCGCTTCCGCCAGCTGCGCCGCAACGGGAACGTCATACTCCGCACCGACGCCACCGGCCGTCTCACGAACGTCTCCCTGACCGACACCGCCGCAACGCTCACCCTACCCCCTCAGGACGCCACCGTCACCATCGAGTTCCCCTCGATCCACCCAGATGCGCTCCTGGCGATCACGGCTGATGGCGCCCCAATCGAGCTCACCCCCGCGCCCATCGCCACCCTCCGCCTCGCCCCATCACCAATCGGGCGAACGCTCACAATCTACTTCCGCCGCTCATAACACCCTGGTTACATCACCCCCGAAATCTGCACGTAATAGCCCGCCGGCGCGGACTCAGAGCCGAATCGCCGTGAAAGCGATACCCGCACCAACTCTCCGGCAACGATTCGCTCCGGCGGCTCGTGCGCTCCCACCCAGGGGAACGTCCGGATCCCGCTCGCATCCTCCCCCACGACCCGGACCCGCGTTCCATAGGCGCGACACTCGAGATCGCGATCCGGAATCCAGTACCCGGTGCTGCATTTCGGCAGCTTGCCGCTGCTGGGGATATAGTTAGCCCCCGAGGGCGTTCGCCGCACGGTTCGATCGAACAGAACATCGCAGCCGCCACTCCAGGGGCGCGCGTGCCGCAGCACCAGCGCCTTGAGGTCGTCGACCCGGCCCACCGGGCGGTACTCGTTCACCATCACGTCTTCGACATGAGGCTTGCGACCGTTCTTGGCAAAGTACTTCATGTCCCAGATCTGGCCGGGACGAAACGGCGCATCCTCCGGCCAGCTGTCGCCGTATTTGTCCTGGATCCGGACCGGCCGGAATTTGTGATCGAGGTCGTGGCCGCCGATGCAGTAGCGATCGTGGCGCATCCGCGTCCGCGCCACGATGACCACCCGGCTCACGGGACGAGGTGAGTGACCGGGATCCCGGTCAGCTCTGCCAGCTGCCCCGCTACCAACCCCCGATGACATGCCTCCGGTACCCGTTCGACACAGAACAGTACCGGTCGCCGGACCTGATCCAGGTCGGCGACTAACGGCTGCCAGTCGAACGGCTCGAGTGTCCGCTCCTTGAATGACTCCACGAACGCTTCGCCCAGGCGTTCCCTCTTTCGTCGCGCCACGTGATCCACCGCATCCTCCTGCGCTTGCAGCGCCCGCGTCTCCCCGTCGGGCGCCAGATCGATAACGTGCCGGTACGCGATTCCCTCCTCTGCCAGTTTTTTCTGCAGCCGCATTGCATTCGCGAACGGGTACAGCCCGCCGCGCAAGCCGCGACGCCGCCGAATATCGAGAAATAGGTCGATTTTCGCTTCGCGCAAAGTTGTAAAGAAGCCCTCCTCGTCGAAGCCGTAGACCCCGATCGTGAAGAGCCTCTCCATCACTCCCCCCGCGCGTAGCGCCGACGTGAACGGGCCGCTTGCACCGGTGGATCTGGCAAAAAGCTCAACTGCCCGCCGCTCAGCCGCTCCATAACCTCGGCCTGAGAAACCAGCCGGTCATCTTCATCCAGGTGGACCAGTTCGATCCCCTGATCGGCCAGCGCTACCCCGATCAGCTTGGAGCGGTGACAGTTCTCGGGTTTGCTCTCGCTACACAGCAGCAACACCCGCAACCCCTGCTCCTGCGCCGACCGCAGCCGCTCGATCCCGTGCTTGAACTCGGATCGCTGCCGGCAAGCGTCGTAATCCACCCGTCCCTGCGCGTCGTAGCACCCTGGATCATCCGGCCGCCCGCCCAGCTCCTCACCCATCGGAAGGTACCCGATTCCCTGAGCCTCGAGCTGCCGTTTCAAAGCGTCGTGCGAGAAATCCGGCTGGTAGCGCGAGTACGGCGCCGACCGCACATCGGCCACGTAGGCGATGTCGTAGTTCTTCAGCAGGTCGATCATCTTCCCAATCGACCGCTTCCCATGACCGATCGTCACCAGCAAGGCTCCGGCATCTCGATCCTCGCTCACGCCGCTATCGTAGCAGGACGGGTGGGAACGGTCGTCAATCGACCAACCGCAATTTCGCCGGTGTCGGATCCATCGCCACCAACAGCGGAATCGTCATGTGCGGGAAGGAGACGATCGCCTGTCCCGGCGCCAGCCCGGGAAGCCGATTCCAGAGCGCTTCGTCGATCCCGCTAACCGTGCGTTGCAACGTACTGACCACGCCGGGATCGGTGATCTTGTGCAGGATGTAGGAGTTGACCAGCCCGAACACCTGACGCGGCAGGTGCTGCGGGAGCTGGGTCACGAATACCAACCCCAGCCAGCGCTTGCGCCCCCGCTTGGCAATCCGCGCTACCTGCTGAAAGAGGACCGGCATCTTATCGATCCGCTCGTCGCTGAGAAACTCGTGCGCCTCTTCGATGACGATCAGCGTCCGGACCGGCGGGCCGGGCAGGTGCCCGCCCCGCTTGACATCTTCATAGGTCTTGTAGGCCTCATCCTGCGCTTCCTGCACGCCACGGAGCAGATCGGCGATGACGATGTTGGAAATGTCGGTCGCACCGGAGTCTGAGAGGTCGATGACCGAGACAGCCCCCGGCTGTAGCATGTCGGCGTACGTCAAGGGGCGTGCCTTTGCTTGGTCGAAGACCCGCAGGCGGGCCAGCCGGGCCAGCTTTCCTCCGAGCGTGCGCCAGGAGACGGGGAACTTCGGTAGGTCGCTCTTGTGTGTCTGCGCCTTGAGGATCTCCTTCGCTTCCGTACTCTGCAGCTCGCGCGCTTGCGGCACGTACTCGGCGCCCCCGTCCAGGTGGGCAAGGCAGGCGCCGACGATATCGCGTAACAACGCGAGGGTGATCCGCGGATAGCCGCGTTCGAATTCGTCGACCTCCAGCGCCAGCCGCTCCTGGTCGGCGTTGCCGGGGCGGGGGAAGATCCCGACGCGGCGCAAAATGATCTTCGCGATGTCGTAGGCACGGAGGAAACGCTCCTGCTGGGCATCCGTCATGTCGAGGATCTCCATCACGGCATAGGGCGACAGCCGCGCAAACTGGAGTGAGAAGGCTTGCCGCCGCGGGTGATCTTCGTTCGCGGATTCGTGGTCGACGAGATGGTACAGCGTGACGTTATCCACCCCGTCCGGGCGACGATCCCGTTCCGCCAGCGCGGTGACCATCCTTTGATCCTCGGTCGGCTCGTGCAGGAATGCGTACTCACCCTCGACGTCGAGAAGGATAACCGCCATGCCGGTCGCCTGCGCCTCTTTGACCAGATTCGCAACCGTCGTCGACTTTCCGCCGCCGGTGGTGCCGAGAATCGCGGTGTGACGCGGGAAGATGTCCTTGCGATCGGACGGCACGCGGACATCCAGACGTGCGTAATTGGCAGCCCGCCCCAATCGGATATCACCCTCCGTGCCGAGAATGCGCGCTGCCTCGTCGTCGTCCAGAACGCGCACGGGGCTGTTCGGCAGCGGGCGCAGGAGCGGTGGCCGCAAACTGCCGTCCGGCATCTCTTCACCCAGCAGCGAAACCTGAACCCGTCCATGGTACGGCGGGAGGTAGATACCGCCACGAGTGGCGACGGTAATCAGCATGTGGGAATCGCCGCGAATGCTGTCCGGCTCAGCGAACGGCCCCTTTGTCACCGTGCCCAGGTAGCGGCGCCCGTCGCGGCTGGCAATGCGCGTCAGCGCCTGTGACGGCGCTGCATCCAGGTTCTGCCGCGGCAGGAGAACCGTTACCGAGCCATCCTCGCTGCTGGCGAGGTCGAACATCGTGGCCCCGATCGCGCCTTCCATGTCCGGATCGGGATCGAGCGGACCACCCGCGGCGGCGATGTCCGCGTCCAGCCGGGCCAGCAGATCGTCGGCCGGCGATTTCAGATAGGTCGGAACCATCTCGGTGCTGTAGGTAAGATCGTCCATCGTGCCTCCTCGGGGCCGGTCGTAACCGGTAGGGGCCGGCTCTTGCCGTGCCCGCCGGCCGCTCAACAATTCACCACATTTCGTCAGAGGTAGCGCGACTGCCGCTCGCTGAGGTAGCGGAACGGCACGCCGGCATCGGTATACGCGGTGGCAACAGGGCCGCGCAGCGTGTCGGCGCCGAACACGCTACTGCATACGGCATCGGCCAGATCGATCAGCAGGGGGAAGCCGCGATGCTCCTGCAACACGCTGTCGGCCAGCGCGATGTGCGCCGCCAGATCGGCATGATCGACGTGCGCGTAAAAGAGCTGCGGCGGCGACAGCCGCGTGGCGCGGAAAATGCCGACCGCGACGCGCGGCGCGACCTCGTCGCGGAAGCGTCGAATCCAGTCCGGCGGGCTCAGCCGGACGCCGTCCCAGCGCGTATCCGAGCTAACCGGCTGCGTTCGGTAGTGCGCCTGCTCGACCGTCCCGTAGATACTGTCATACAGCGTGCTGACGATCGCGAATTCCAGCGGGCGGAGCGCCTCGCCGATCGTCAGGAGCATCCGATCGCTCGGCTCGCTGGCGACGAAGACGAATTTCTGGTGGCCTTCGACCAGCTCGCGGATAATGCGCGTCGCCTCAATCATCAGGTCGAGGCTTCCCGAGCCGGTCAGCAATTCGAAGGGCGCCGGGTTGCCGTGGCCCATCCGCCAGGGAGCGATCGAGCGCTGCAGGAGGATGGCCCGCTCGGCGTAGGACAGGATCCCGCGGCGGGCAAGGCGGGCGAGACGATCGCGGCGATCCGGCTGCTCGATGCCTCCCCGCCGCTCGCGCCGTTCCAGCAGCTCCATCATGCGTGCCACCGGGTCGCCGCCGGCCACGCGCAGGTCGCGCCGGAAGAGACGGTGACTCCAGGTCCCCTGGTTACCCTGGTAGGACACCAGACCGACGCCGACCTGGAAGATCGTCAGCGGGAGAGAGTCGTGCGTCAGCAGCGTGCCGTCGCACGCTTCGATGCCCCCGTTGAATAGGATCCCGCGATGGATACGCTGCAGCAGGCCGGCATCCGCCGCATAGACGCCGGAGCCGGGAGGCGCGCCAGCCGCCCGGCCGAGCTGCGGGAAGACGACGCGGCGAATCTGCTCCCGGTGCGTCGCCTCGTCTTGCGCCGCTTCGCGCACTTCCCGCTCGATGCGCCGGTAAATGGCCGCCAGGTCCTCGCCCTCATCCCAGGTATCGACATCAAGCGCCTGCTGCAGATCCTCGCCGAAGCCGTCCCGAAACTCGTCCGGCGTGATCTGGTCTTCGGTAGCCGCTGTCTCGCGGGTCTGCTCGGCAATCATCGGGGTTCCATCCAGCGCATCCAAACCGTTTGAATCCATTTCCGATCAACCCCGAAAAGTTCGACGTCTCACACCAGCCCCAGCCGTTCCGCGGCGGAACGGCGCGGAGCCGGCGTCAGGGAGGCAGCATAGCGCCCCGCGACGGCCGGCGGCAGCCCATACCGCCCAACCAGAACCGCGACCAGATCGCCTCCCGCCGTCTCATGGAGCACCTCGTCCATTGGCGCGAGCAGCTCGCACGCCAGGAGATCGGCCTCGCGTTCGGCGTCGTCGACTCGCCGGCCGCCTCGATCCATGAGGTGTATGTATGCGCCGACCGGCACGTGCGTGACCAGCGAATCGATGCGCTCGCCAAGCGCCGCCGGGCGGTCACCATCCAGCACCTCGAGCACGCCCGTGCCCACTCGCTCGATCGCGCGCCGCCGCGGATGGCGATAGTGACGCAGAAAGTGCGCCAGCTCGTGGGCCAGCGAGAAGCGATACTCGTCGTCCGGATCGGTATCGTCGACGAAGATCGCTCCGGACCCGTAGCGAGCAATCACGCAGGCGCGCAACGGCCGGTCGGGCGCGGCGAGGTCACACGGGATGCTCTGGCGCGCCAGCCAGCGATCGACGGTATCAACGCGCAACCGCGGAAGGTCCACCACAGTCACCGGCAGTGTGCGCACGATCGCTCCCCGCAGATCGTGCGACACGCTGTCGCTGCCACCGGCCCGGCGCCGGAATTCCTCGGCCAGCTCAACCGTCCAGAGCGGGGGCATCATGACTCCTCCCGATCGCGCGCTGCCATCAGCGTCCCGCTCGCCCCCATGCCGCGGCTCAACACCTCCAGGACATCCGCTCGCCGGACGACGGCCGCCAGCTCGGTTGCATCGATACCGAAGCGCTCCGCGATCGCCTCCACATCGGCCAGGAACCTCTCCGCAGCCGGGCGTCGGCAGAGCGCCAGCCGTGCCAGGGTTTCGACCTCACAGCCCAGCCGTTCGGCCAGCGCGGCGTCTCCGATCCCCTCTGACCGGGCGTAGACGTCCAGCGCCGAAGCGAGGAAGAACGGATCGGCCCGGACGCGATCGGCCAGGTGCGCTATGCGATCACTCACGGGCGCGCTCCAGTCGCTTGTTCAGCCGGTCCTTGGCACGTTTGACCTGCCGGCGTTGCTCGTCGATCGGCAGATGCAGGATCCCCATCGCCCGCGCGTACAGCTCCGTCCGCCGTTCCCGCACGCGCATCAACGCCAGCACCTCCCGGTCTCCGGCAGACAACCCCTCCGAGACGCCTGCGGGAAGTGCTGCCTGCCCCACTCTCTCGCGAACGGTTTCGGCCAACTCCACGATTCGGGCCGGATCCGCATCGTCATCATGCAGTCTGTTCCGAACGGCGGGCGAAAGTTCGACAGCGTCGATTGCCGCGGTCCGGGAGCGGCGCCTGGTCTCGGCATCGATGGCATTTTTGAGATCGCCCCGCGCCGCCACCCGGAGGTACGTATCCAGCGCGGCGCGCTCCGGATGGTACGCCTCCGGCCGTGTGATGAGGGCAAGGATCGCATCCTCGGCCGCCGTCTGACAGAGAGCAGGATCGATCGCCGGACTGGACGCCGTCAGCCAGCCGGCCAGGGGATCGAGATAGGCGACGGCCAGGTCGGATGGCGCAACCGGATCGCCGTCCACGAGGCGATGCCAGATCGCCATCGCCTCGGCTTGTGGCGGCCAGTCGCCCATTTCCGCCTCCTTCCCGATAGCGTCACTATAGACCGATAGGCTGGTTACGACAATCAGCGACGCTAATCGACGACAGGAAATCTCCTTCCGGTCCCCGACCCGGCGACGATCTTCAGCGACCCGCTCACCCTGATACCGCGCTGCGACACCTGAGCTGAATTGGGTTCGTTTGGCAGAAAAGCACTGCGCGACGCAGAAATGGGTTTGTTTGGTAATTTTGCCGATGTAGATGGCGGGGACGGCGCGGGCGGAATCAGATGAAATCGCGGTCGGCATGGCTGCAGTGAGACACGGATGCCGGCTGGTTTCAAGGGACAAACGTCCCGGAGCGGCGCACTGGCCAAGGATTTGGCCGCTTTCCGCAGGGAACGCGGACCCATCCGGATCTACCTGCACGTGGACAGAGTGTTCCAGAAAATGCTATGATCCGCATTATGCGGAACAGCCCATTTTTTGGAACAACTTCGTTGCCAGCACAAAGGCCCACCGCTGCCGAACTCGAACGAAACGCGACAATTGAGCGCATTCTCGGGGAACGGCTTCCGGAAGACTGGACGGCCGAGAGCCGCATCTCCCTCTGGGCGCCGCAACAACAAGACGTCGACGTCCTCCTAACTCTGAAAGGGCCGGAGGGGCAGGTAGCAACCATTGCCGTAGCCGTCAGAAGCCCGCTCGAGGGACGCATGGTCCCGCTGCTGGCACAGCAGCTACGCGGCTACAACCCCGACATCCCGCACATGGCCCTCGCACCGTACATCGCCCCGAGCACTCAACGAGCACTACGGGAGAACCGCATCGGCTACGCTGATC
>Ga0070739_10003189_pt1 | contig 20819 bp, 20 predicted proteins | sample Coa_R1_7_FD_66445 | JGI IMG/M metagenome (GOLD analysis project Ga0070739, IMG submission 66445) | Surface soil microbial communities from Centralia Pennsylvania, which are recovering from an underground coalmine fire - Coalmine... | ecosystem: Environmental > Terrestrial > Soil > Unclassified ... | reverse complement strand
ACCTCGGCGGTGATCCGCGGCAATCATGACCGAGTGTGCGTCGGGCTGGATGTCCTGGGGGCTTATAACCAGCCCGCACAAGCTTCGGCCGAATGGACCCGGCACGCGCTCACGGCGGACAGCGCCCTCTATCTCCGCAACCTGCCGCGCGGCCCGATGCGGATCGGCAGTTTCGATCTGGTGCACGGCTCGCCCGAGGATGAAGACGAGTATCTGATTCACGCCGGCGACGTCGAGCCACTGCGCAGGACGCTCGATTCGAGGCTCACCTTTTTCGGCCACACGCACATCCAGGGGGGATTTCTATTGACAAGGGGCGGCATTCGCCGGATTCTTCCTTCGCCGCAAAGCGAGTATGTGCTGGAGATCGAGCCCGATCACTCTTACCTGATCAATCCGGGCTCGGTCGGGCAGCCGCGCGACAGCGATCCCCGGGCCGCGTATGCGGTCTTCACGCCCGAAGATCGCATCGTGCAGTTCCGGCGGGTGGGTTATGACATTCCGGCCGCCGCGCAGAAAATTCTGGATGCCGGATTGCCGCCGGGGTTGGCGGCGCGCCTTTACGAAGGCGCTTGACGCCGGACCGGCCGGGCGGGCTTATGGATCCGGCGCGCGATCCGGGACGATCACGATGAGCATGTCCTTGGCGAGCCCGGTCACCAGTTGAGCCGGGTCTTGCAGAAACAGCAGCCATGCCGGAAGAGCGGTTACAGGCCCGCCAAGCGGGCGTTGACTCTGAACCGGCGAACTCCCCGCGAAGGTGACCGGCACCACACCGCCGAAGCAGAGGAACGAGAGGGAAGCCAGCCGTTTCACACGGCCCCGGAATCGAGCATCGCGGCCACCCGTTCGCGCACCGCTTCGGTGAGCGAAGCGCGGTCGCGATTGCCGAGCCCCGCGGTGGGAATCGGCTCGCCGATAAGAAGGCGGACGCGCCCGCGGCGAAACGTCGCGGAGCCCATCGGCAGCACCTCGCGCGTGCCGATTAACGCCAGCGGAACGAGGGGAGCCTGCGCCTTGATCGCCAGGTAGGCCGCGCCATCTTTAAACCCGCGCAGCTTGCCGTCCATTGCGCGGCCGCCCTCGGGAAAGATCAACAGCGAGATCCCGCGCGATTGAATCAGCTCGGCGGCGCGCGAGAGCGTCCGCAGCGATGCGCGCGGATCCTCGCGCGGAACCGGGATGTGCCCGGCCGTGCTCAGGTGCCAGCCCAGAAACGGGATCTGGAACAGGCCTTTCTTCGCCAGAAACCGGAACTGCACGGGAATCGAGCTGAACACCACCGGTGTATCCATGTAGCTCAGATGGTTCGCCGCGAAGACGTAGCTTTGCCGGGGATCGATGCGCTCCAGCCCGTGTATTTCCACGTTTGTGCCGGCAAAGTACAGCAGGGACCGGGCCCACCGGCGCGCGAGCTCGATCTGCGGCCGCTCGCCCGCGCCAAACAGCCAGGCGAACGCGCTGAGAGCGCCGAAAAAGATCGTGGAGAGAATAATGGCAGGAGCCACGAACAGCCAGCTCCATAAGCGGCCCATCGGATTCATTGTAAGTGGGCCGCTTAACTGTCTATTCCGGCGCGAACGCGAGCAGAACGTTGCCGGGCAGCTCCCCGTTGCGCCCGTAACCGGAGTTCACAAGCAACATGCCGTTGGCGACCACCGCTCCGGGGCCGTTCAGCGCGCCCCCGCTCGCTTTGACGCCGTTGATCGTCTGGTAATCGCGAATCGTGTCAAAGTCCCACAGGATCCCGCCCTGCTCGGAGGAGTAGGCGCGGATGTGGCCGTCGAGCGAGCCGGAGAACACCACGCCCGGAATCGCCGTTACCGCCGCCAGTTGCGCGGGGCTGCACCCGGGACGTCGGCGCACCTGGTCGAGGCTCAAGCCCGAGGGCTGGAATCGGGTATTGGTGGCCGCCGGACTCCAGCCGTTCCATCCGGCTGCGTTGCCGCCGGCAGTTTCACGCTGCGATCGGCGCAGAACGCCCTGGCGGGAATATCCACAGCATTTCCCGGCCCGCCGAGCCAGGCGGCCACGGCGTCCCGTTCGTCCCGGCGCATCGGGTTGGCCGGGCCGGCCATGGTACCGAAGTCCATGGACCGAAGAATGCGAGCCACGCTGAGCTTCTTCAGCGCGCCGCGCGGGGGCGCCTTGGAATCGCCCGAGTCGTGGCAGGAGGCGCAGCGGCGCTGATAAACGGCCTCGCCCGAAACAGCCGCGGCGTGCACCGCGGAAACCAGAGCCCCGCAAATCGCGAACGTCCGAAAACGCATGCGAAAGTTCTACATCGTGGAGCCACCGGGCTGAAGGCGATTTGACAGGCGCAATACGCGGCCTAATCGAGTCCCATCTGAGCGAGCCGGTAGCGCAGCGCGTTTCGCGTCAGGCCGAGCAGGCGCGCGGCCTGGCTCTTGTTGCCGTCGGCGCGTTTCAGCGCCTCGCGGATCAGCGCCTGCTCATATTGATCGAGCGTCATGCCTTCGGGAAGGAAATGATCGGCGGAGCCGGATGCGGCGCGGGCCCGCTGCGCGGTGTCGATGCGTACGTCGTCGGCCTCGACGCGCGGCCCGGGCGCCAGCAGAATGCTGCGCTCGACCACGTTCTCCAGTTCGCGGACGTTTCCGGGCCAGTGATACGCCATCAGGCGCTCCATCGCGCCTTCGCTGATCCGGCCGCCGAATTTTTCCGCGAAATGCTCCACCAGGTAGGGGATGTCTTCCTTGCGCTCGCGCAGGGGCGGGATGTTGAGCGGGACCACGTTGAGCCGGTAATACAGGTCCTCGCGGAAGGTGCCCTGTTCGAGCGCGGCGCGCAGATCGACGTTGGTCGCGGCGATGACCCGCACATCCACGTGCTGGGTGCGGTTCGAGCCCAGCCGCTCAAACTCGCGCTCCTGAAGCACCCGCAGCAGCTTGACCTGAATCGAAGCGGGCACGTCGCCGATCTCGTCCAGAAAGGCCGTGCCGTTGTTGGCCTGCTCGAATTTGCCCGGCTTGGAGGTGTTGGCGCCCGTGAAGGCGCCCTTTTCGTAGCCGAACAGTTCGCTTTCCATCAGGTTCTCGGGAATCGCCGTGCAATTGATTTTGACGAAGGGCTTGTCCTTGCGCGGCGAATGATGATGAATGGCGCGGGCGATCATATCCTTGCCCACGCCGCTTTCTCCACAGAGTAAAACGGTGGCGCGGGTGGGGGCCACCCGCGACACCGTGGCGAAAATCTCCTGCATGGCCGCGCTGCGGCCGACGATGTTCTCGAATTGATAGCGCTGATTGAGGGCCTCGCGGAGTTCGCGGTTCTCATCGCGCAGCTTGCGGACCTCCAGCGCTTTGTCCACCACCACGCTCAGGTGATCCAGCGAGAAGGGCTTCGGCAGGAAATCCACCGCGCCCTTTTTCATGGCTTCCACGGCGTTCTCTACGGTGCCGAACGCCGACATCACGATCACCGGAGTGTGGTTGTTCTGGGCGTGCAGCTTGTCCAAAAATTCAAGGCCGTCCATGCCGGGCAGCTTCAGGTCGGTGACCACCAGGTCCGCATCGGCGGCGTTCTTGAGTCCTTCTTCGGCCGTGGCGGCGGCTCTCACCTGGTGCCCGGCGGAGGACAGGTGCAGGCCGATGACGCGGCGGTATTTGTCTTCGTCTTCAATGACCAGGATGGTGGGCATGTGAAATTCTACTTTTGCACAGGAAGGTAGACGCGAAACACGCTGCCCTCGCCCGGAGCGCTGTCGACCGCCACCGTGCCCCCATGATCGTCAATGATCTTGGACACGATCGCCAGTCCCAGTCCCACGCCGTCGGATTTTGTGGTGAAGAACGGGTTGAAGATGCTCTCCAGATTTTTCGCATCGATGCCGGCGCCGCGATCGATCACCGCGATTTCGACCGCCGGCCCGGTGTTGGTTTCCACCTCGCGAGTCTTGATCGTGACGACGCCGCCCGGCGGGCTCGCCTGCGCGGCGTTGTTCACCAGGTTGAGGATGGCGCGTTCCAGAAGCTGTGCATCGAAGGCGACCTGCGGAATGTCCGGCGAGTAATTCTTAAACACCGACACAGACGCCGCCGCGCCAGAGCGCTCGTGTTCGAAGCGCTCTACGACGCGGTCGAGCAGCGCGGAGAGATCGCCCTCTTCGAGCTTCAGGTTTTGGGGGCGTGCGAAGTCGAGAAACCGGGTGATGAGCGAATTGGTCCGATCCACTTCGGCGGCGATAAAACCGGCCATCTCCTGCGCGATCTCGTTTTCCCGGGCCACGTTGCGCTGAAGCAGTTCGGCCGAGGTCTTCATGGTGCCGAGCGGGTTTCGAAGCTCGTGCGCCAGGCCCGCCGTGAGCTGCCCCAAAGCCGCCAGGCGCTCCGAGCGGCGCACTTCCGCCTGCGCTCGCTGCAGGCTGGCGTTGGCTTCGGCGAGCTCCAGAGCGGTCGTTTCGAGCTTGCGGTTCTTGGCCCGGTTGGCCTCGGCGAGTTGATAAGTAAGAAAGCCCACCACCGGATACATCAGCGCGTGCAGCGCCAGCTCGAACCAGCTTTCACGGGGGATGTACTGGGTCTGCCAATCTACCGCCAAAAGGAAGGAGAGCAGGACCGCGCAGGCCGCGAGCGTCGAGAGAATTACGCCGAGCGCGCCGAAGTTGGTCGCCGCGGAAATCACCGGCAGCAGCAGAATCGGATAAAAGCTGCTGGAGACCCCTCCGCCATATCCGATCAGGATGAAGCACAGGAGCAGTTCGATGAGGATGGTGGTAATCGGGCCGATGCGGGGCTCTAAAGCCTGAACCACGCCGAGCGCGATGAGAAGAGCGGGCTCGATCGGGCCAGGCTCGGGGCTGAACGCGGCCAGAGCGGCAAATAACAGGAGCCAGACGAAATCCTGAGCTCTGAGGTGCCGGCGCCAGGAGGGAGCCACTGGACGTATTTTAGCGCGGGGCTATGGCCAGGCACGCAGCAACTTGGGGCTGGCGCGAAGCGCCGGCGCGGAGGCCTTCTTGCCGCGATCCGCAGGCGGGAACGCCGCGGATCGTATACTGGACGTGTCCGCCAGCACTTGCCTGCCGCATAATTTGCATCGCACGTGCGCGAATCATGCTGCCCTTCAAGCTCATTTATCACGACGCCTACGACTTGAACCTCGGCTCGCATGTGTTTCCGTCGCGGAAGTACAAGATGATCCACGACCGTCTGCTCGCCACAGGCTTCGCGCAGCCGGAAGATTTCCTCACTCCACAGCCGGCCTCGGATGAGGACGTATTGCGGGTTCACGACGCGGCGTGGGTACGGAAGCTCAAAGAGGGCACGCTCGATTATCTGGAACTGATGACGCTGGAGATCCCATATTCGCGAGAAATGGTGCGGGCCGCTTGGCTCGCCGCGGGCGGGACGATTGAGGCGGCGCGGTGCGCGCTGGCCGGCGGAGTCGGGTTCAACATCGGCGGCGGATTCCATCACGCCTTCCCCGATCACGGCGAAGGCTTTTGCCCGATCCACGACGTGGCGATCGCCATTCGCAAGATGCAAGCTGAAAGACTCCTCCGCCGGGCCATGGTGATCGATGCCGACGTGCATCACGGCAACGGCACAGCGGCGATTTTCGCCGGCGACCCCGCGGTTTTCACCCTCTCCATCCACCAGTACGACAACTATCCCTCGCAGAAGCCGCCCTCAAACGTGGACATCCATCTGCCCGACGGAGCCGAAGACGCGGAGTATCTGGAGAGGCTTGGAGCGGCGGTTCGCCAGGCCCTGTGCGATTTCCACCCGGATCTGATCGTGTATGTGGCCGGAGCCGATCCCTATCGCGAGGATCAGTTGGGCGGACTGAATCTCAGCCTGGAAGGGCTCAAGGCCAGAGACCGGATGGTGTTCGATTGGGCGCGGAAGAGCGGCGCGCCGGTCGCCGTGACGCTGGCGGGCGGCTACGCCGTCCAGGTCGAGGATACCGTCACGATTCATTGCAATACGGCCCAGGCGGCAGTGTCTTATTTCGCAGTCTCTTAACTTGACAGTCTTCACCCTGCCCCTTATGATGAAAACATCACTGAGAAAGGAGGTGGTCCAGTCGAATGATATCTGGCAGTAGTAGTATCCACGGGACTCTAAATACGCGTGAGGTGGCCGACTCTTAAATCGACTGCTCCTAACGTTCAGGTTTCGTTCAGTGACGCGACCGCTCCTCCAGTGGACCGGTCACTCATGCGAGCTTGAGTATCTCATTGCCGGGAAAGCCCCGGAAGCGAACCTTTCCGGGGCTTTTTCATGTCTATGCTAAACTTGGGTGGAATCATGAAAGCTGGAATTCATCCCGCCTATGAAGATGTAAACGTGATCTGCGCCTGCGGGCACACGTTCAAAACGCGCTCGGCTCACAAAGGCGATATCCGAGTGGAAATCTGCTCGAACTGCCACCCCTTCTTCACGGGCCGGCAGAAGCTGGTGGACACCGAAGGCCGTGTGGACCGCTTCCAGAAGAAATACCAGCGCGCGGCCGCCAATGCCGCAGCGAACCCCAGGAGAAAGCAGCCGGTAGCGTAGCGATTTCGCCGTCCTTTTTTTGGGGGCCACCGGAACATCGATGGACCTCAGGGTCTGAACCTGCCCTTTTCCGCACCGGGCGGCCCGGTCTGGTTGCCCGTTTCGCACAGCCGGTAGACCGCCGTCGCGCCCGCGCGGCCGATCTCGCAATAGCGGGAGAGCCAGGCCGCCAGCTCCGGGTAGCGGCGAATATCGAGCTCCGGATTGTACCGGCTGAGCCCGTCGACTAAGAACACGGGCGCCGTCCGCGCCAGTTCCTCGCGATTTTCGCGAGCCCATCCTTCATCAACCGGACGAGCGCTCGAAAGATGGCGGTCCGCCGGCACGCCGGTCGCGGGCTGCGAATCCCAGATGCGGCCCGCCACAGGAAGCCGCGTGTAGGCGACCACATCGGGGCGATATCCCCACACGAAGACCGTATCGCCGGGCTGTGCAGCGGCTGTGACGACCGCCGCAGCCTGGCGGCTCTCCTGATCCATCGCGACATCGCGCCAGGTGTGGGGTGCGCCCGCGAAGTCCTCCCGCGCGAGTTCGATATAGCGCGGACCGAAGCGAACCGCCGGAATCGCGAGCAGGGCGATGAACACGCACCCTAATACCCGGCTGTCTTTCCGTAGCCTGAACGCCGCGCCGCTGGCGATCGCCAGCGGGGGCAGCAACAGGTTGAAGTAGCGGGGCGCGAACTTCAGCTCGCCCAGGATGAACAGCAGCGCCAGCGCGAACCAGGCGAGGGTGCGGGAAGGCGCCCGCCTCCAGTACGCCACCGCCGCCACGAGCAGCGCCGCATGAAACCCGAGCCAGCCCAGCAGCGCGCGAAAGCCGCCGGACGTCCCGCTCGCCGCGTACAGCCACCCCCATCGCCAGACTTGCTGCCAGTATGGCGGAAGGGCCCCGGCCGCCGCGAGCCAACCCAACACCACCAGGTTCGGCGCCAGAAATCCCGCCGCCAGCGCCGGCATCGCGGGCCAACAAAACAACGCTGCAAACGCGAGGACGAAGACTCCGCGGACGTTTAACTGAAACGCGATCCCTGCCGCAACGCCCGCCCAAAACGGTTGGCGCTTCCACGCCAGATAAACCGCCGCCAGGTGCGGCAGGACCATCAAAGTGTCCGGCTCCAGCGGCATCACGCCGGAAGGCAGGTAGAAGATGAGGAAAAACGCGAGCAGCGCCGCCGCGGCGTAGCGCTCCCACAGAAACGCCAGCGCGCAGCACAGCAGCACGAACGCCGAATCCGCCAGCCGGAGCGCCATCCCGGTTTTCGCCCCGAACAGCAAATAAAATGCAAGGTTCAGCGGAGGCTTGTCGTACCAGAAATCGCGATACGGCAGCTTGCCGTGGAGGGTCTGAATCGCCGCGGCGAGATGATAATCTTCGTCGGCCCACAGAATGTTGATATGGCATAAGCGCGACGCCACGATGGCCGCCGCCAGGCACGACCAGAACAGCGCATCCCGCCGCGTCATGGCTCTTGGGCCAGCAGCACGCCAGAGACCGGCTCGCCGTAGAGCGATTTCAGCCGGCGAATGTCGCCCGTTTTGACCGAGCCGTCGTCCTTGAGATTCAGGACATAGTAATCGAAGCCTTCCAGCGGCGTGATTAAATGCCGCTGGATTGGCTGCAACGCGGAAATGCCGTAGATCTGGCGATAAAATTCGAGCGCGGGCTGCTGAAACCAGGTCGCGCTCACCCGCACCGATCCCGGCGGTTTGCCGCGCGTGTCCCGCTCCAGCCGCCGCGCCACCTCGCGAGAGGGCAGATCCGGAAGCCAAAGCTGGAAGTAGCGCGTCTCGAATTGCGTCGCGAATTGAACCGCCAGCAAGCCGGCGAGCGCCGCATTGACGAACTTAGCTGCGGGAAAAAGCTCGCCCGCCTCGCCCGCCGCGATCGCCCACGCGAGCCCAAACAACAACACCAGGTAGAGTCCCAGCCGGTCGGTGGGATAATTCAGCCCCGCGGCATAATGCGCGGCGATCAATCCCGCCAGCGCCGCCGCCAGCATCAGCGCGGGCGCCAGCGCGGAACGCTGCCCGGGCTTGCGAATATAAGCGGAGCCGGACGCCACGGCGATGAACGCGGCGATCGTCGGAAGCGCGCATACCTGAATCACCCGCGCACCGCGCAAGGTCCCGAACATTCCAGCGTGATTCACGGATTCGCGAACCGAAGTCCACACCAGATTGAACATCGCCCCGCCGAAGGTCGCGCTTCCGGCATAGAAATTGGAGGCGCCTGCCCGGATGAGCGAGGCGTAGAGGAGGGCGAACGCCACGGTTCCGGCGGCCACCGCGATTTCAAAGCTGCTCCACAGCCGCGTCCGGGGATCCCCCCGGCGAAGCAGAAACGGGCACGCCACCAGCCCAAGCCCCGGAAACAGAATCGTGAGGTTAGAGGTTATCGCCAGCCCCAGAAGCAGCCCGGACCACACATCCCGGCCCCGCTGGAAGAAGTAAATCGCCCACACCAGCAGCGCCAGCGCCAGGCTATAGCCCCGCGCGGCAACGGAAAAATCCAGCAGCAACGGATGAAGGCTCAGGGCGATCAGCGCCACCCAGCGCAGGGTGCGCGAAGGCGTGGCCGCCTCCAGCACCTTGTAAATTCCGAGCGTCAGAAAGAAGCCCGCTGCCAGACTCGGCAGCCGCAGCGTAAATTCGGAGGGGCGGAATACGGTGGATACCTTGGCGAGCGCCGAATACAGCAGATGATTGTTGGCGTCGTAGTGATCGTAGAGCCGGGACCAGGGGCCGCTGATGAAACTGTTATAGCTGAAGGCTTCATCCACGGTGATGGATTGCGCCGCCGCCCGGTACGCACAGAGACCGGTACGGGCGAGCCCGAACAGGCAGGCCGCCCGAGTTTCTTTGCTCACGGCTGGGGCTCGAGGCGGCGAATCGCCTCGATGACAACCGTGCCCACCACCTCCATGCTCTGGCCGCTGATTTTATCCAGCGTGTCTTCGTCCTTATGCCAGGCCGGGTAATCGAAGTCGATAATGTCGAGGGCCGGAACGCCTGCCTTGGCGAACGGCATGTGGTCATCGTCGATGCCTTGCAGGTGCGAATCGAGGAAATATACCTGGTAGCCGAGGTCGGCCGCAGTCTTCCACACCAGCCGCCGCAGAGCGGCGCTGGAGTTCAGGTCCTGCTGAATGTCCAGGCTCTTGTCGCCGATCATGTCCAGGTTGATCAGGGCCTTCAGTTTCCGCAACGTGCCGTCGGCGCGCCAGCGCTCGGCCAGATGGCGGCTGCCGTAGAGACTATCGGTGTCGCTCCATTCGCCGAACGCCTCTTCTCCATCGAAGAACACCAGATACAGATCGTCCTTGCGCGGCTCGCCGGCGAGCGCGTGCGCCAGCTCGATCAACACCGCCGTCGAAGAGGCGCCATCATTGGCGCCCACGAAATGCCGGCCGGGAAAATCCTTAGTGTCGAAGTGGCCGGTGACGGCGATGGCCCTCCCGCTGGCGCCGGGAAATTTCACGATGATGTTCTTCATCGCCACTTCTCCGCGCGGAGATTTCGCCACGAACGCGTCCTCGGTTACCTGCGCGCCTTTCACGCGAACCTGCGAAAGGATGTAGTTCTGAAGACTTTTGTTCGCGGCGGAGCCCGCGGGCCTCGGGCCAAAACCCACCGCCGCCCTGGCGTAGTTCATGGCGGAGGCGCCGGAAAAGCTGGCGGCCGAGGCCGCGGCCGCGAAGGCCGCGATCAGGAGGGTTTGCGCGCGAAGCATATATACCCCAGTGTAAAGTTTTGGTGGCGGTCCAGCGGCTCGAATACCGGCAGCAGGAGCGCAGGCGGGACGAAAAAGATCGCGGCCAGCAACATCAGCGGTCCCGGGAAGAACTGGAGCGCGTTCAGCAGACGGCGCGAAAGCAGCCGGAAAAAGCCGCCCACCGGGCGAATCTCGAACTGGACGAAGCCCGCGTTTTTCAGCAGAAATTCGAGCCCGTAGCGCGTGTAGCGGAAGTAGTCGTGGGGCTGCTGGTGCTCTTCCCACTCGTGCGGTGCGATCAGCAGCAGGTGGCCGTCTGGCGCGAGCGTGCGAGCCACTTCCGCCAGCACGCATTCCGGTTTCTTCACGTGCTCCAGCGTGACGATATTCAGCGCGGCGTCGAAGACGCAGGCGGGGAAGGGCAGCGCCGCCAAGTCGCCGATGACGTCCAGGCGAGAATAATCCCACGCGGCGTCGCCCACGGCGAGGTCCAGCCCGACGTAGCGCTGCGAAGTGAAGTGAGGTTTGTAGTGGCCCTCGCCCGCTCCTGCATCCAGCACGCGCGCGCCCGGCGGGAGAGAATCCGCGAACCTTTGCACGGCCCGCTCGATTTCCGTCTCGAAGTGGAGGACATAGCGCGCGAGCGGCGAGGGCAGGAGCGAGCGCAGGCGATTATACAAGGCTTACTTTTTTCGAGCTTCGACCATGACTGTCGATCCGGCGCGGCACGCCGCTTCGAGCAGCGTGAAGGGCACGGAAGCCGCGGTGAGCGAAACGTACATCAAATCCTTCCACAGACGCCTTGCAGGCGTTTCCTGGACCCGCCTCAGACGCCGGGCCATCGGATCCCAATCCGGCGCGATACTGGTCGCCATCCCGGCCGGGTTGTCGCGCAGCGAGAAGTGTTTGTGCCGCAGCGCCTGGAAACCGCAGGAGTCCAGCAGGGTGTCCAGGTCCTGGGTCCGGAAATTGATCAGGTGCCGGGGCACATCGATGCCGTTCCAGCGCTCGCCGAACAACAGGAACTGCCAGCAGGCCGCGTTCGGAACCTGCACGATCAGCCGGCCCTCCGGCGCGAGCAGCTCGTGGGCGGCTCGCAAATAACTGCCGGGATCGTAGAGATGTTCGAGCACGTGGAACATCGTAATCGCGGCGCAGCTTTCGCGCGGCAACGGCGCCCGCGAAAGCGTCGCGCACACCGCCGGCACGCCCGCGCGGCGCCAGGCGACATGCGCCGCATCGAGGGAGAAATCCAGTCCGACGACCTTCTTCGCTCCGCCGCGCGCGGCCAGCATCTGTAAAAACAACCCGCCGCCGCAACCCACGTCGAGCACCATGCCTTCGGCCCGGGAAGCGCGCAGCGCGCGTTCGACGAACCGCAGATGGTCCCGCAGCACGAATCGCCGGTAGGCTTGCTCCAGGCGGGCGGCGGCGCCGGCCGCCGGAACGAACCAGTAATCGGGCGGGTAATAATCGCGGAGCTCGGTGGGCGCCGGTGGCGGATGCAGGCGGATAAGGCCGCATTTCCGGCACTCGACGATCTGGAACCGCCTGGAGGTGGTTCGATACAGCCGGTCGGTCGCGGAGAACAGCACCCGGGCGATGGTGCAACTGCACGCCGGGCACGGCTGGGCCGGAGGCGTGATCAGTTCGCCTGTTCCGAGAGTTCCTTCAGTGGAATCCGGTAGCGCAGGATCAGTTCGCGGACCTGGCGTGGAGTCAATTTCCGGAGCGGCCGGAAGGCTCGCCGCTTGGAGAGCATCCGCGGAATCATCGGCAATGCCGATAAGGTCCCGCGCATCAACGCTGCCCCGAGCAGAAGCTTGCCCCGCAGTCCCGGGTAGTGGCGGGTTTCCCCGCGATTGCGCATCGCCGCCCAAATCCCGGCCGCGATCCTTGCGATCTGGTACGCTCCGTTTACCCACAAAAGATTCCAGGGGAACAGCTTCACCGCCAGCAATACGCGATTGCGTTCAATCAGCGTCAGCCGGCGCAGCGAGCCGAGCCCCAGCGTCGCTCCGCGATGATGCCGCACCACGGCATCCGGAGCGTATAAACAACGCCAGCCTGCAATCCGGCCCCGCAGGCCCAATTCGGCATCATCGGCGTAGGCAAAGAAATCTTCGTCGAAGAAACCGACCTCATCCAGCATCGCACGGCGGTACATGGCCGCGCATCCGTCCGGCCAGAGGGTCTCCTCCCGGCGGTCGAACTGGCCGCGGTCGATCTGGCCCGATCCCCGGCCGCGATTCTGGCCGTCCGGATAGATCAGGTGCCCGCACTTGTCGATGCGGGCCGGATCTTCCCAGACTAAAATCTTGGATGCCGCCATGCCGACGTCGCTGGCGGCGCGAATGGCCGATTCGAGCGCGGCCAGCCAGCCGGGCTCGGCTTCGGCGTCGTTGTTCAGCAAGGCGACCAGTTCGGACCGGCTCGCGGCGAGGCCCTGATTATTGGCCGCGCAAAAACCCTGATTCGTCGAATTACGGATCAGCCGCAGCGGAACGGGGTACGCGGCGGCGACCTCCTCAACGAGCTCGGCCGATCCGTCGGTCGAACCGTTGTCCACAACGATGACCTCATAACTGGAGTGGCTCTGCCGTGCGAGCGATGCCAGGCAGGCTCGCAGCAACTCACGGCGGTTCCAGTTCACGACAATGACGCTGGTACCGGTAGTACTATATGGGAATCGGTTTGTGATTTCACGGCCGGACTTGGCATCAGGCCCGGTAGGGCGTACGTCCACTGGATCGTTGTTGTATTATAGTACCTCCGGTTCGCAAGGGCTGGATCATACTTCATTCACAGGACTTATTCGTATGACCTCCGTTGGCGCTGTTCTTCGGAGCGCGAGAGAAACGCAGGGTCGTGCCATGCAGGAAATTGCGGAGGAACTCTGCATAACCCAAAGGTATCTGCGCGCGATCGAAAACGATGATCTGAAGAGTCTGCCGGGTGTCTTCTTTTATAAGAGTTTCGCCCGGCAGTATGCGGCCGCGCTCGGAGTTTCCGAGAGACAGATTCAGGCCGGCATCGATCAACTAACCGCCCTCGAGCAGGAAGCGCCGTTGCCGGGCCGGGTGATCGTGATGCCCGAGCGGCCCGCGGCACGCTGGAAAAGCCTGCTGGCGTTAGAACGCCGCGAGCGAACCTCGCCGCCGCCGGTGCGCCAACCCGATCCGATCGTGGAGACCGGCAATCGCGATTACTTCACGGACCGGCGGATTGGCCCGGCTGCGGGCGGATTGCTGGCCGTGCTGCTGGCGTGCTCGGGTTTCTACGCGTGGTGGAATAAGGCCCCGCAGATCCGCGCGGCGCACACGCAAAGCACAACAAATGTTCAAAACAATTCCGCGGCAACATTGCCGGCCGCCGGGCCGGCCCCCCCGAATGGCGCTCCGTCGATCCAGGTTAGCGCCGCGCCGGAGGGGGGCGATCCCAACCAGGTGGTATTGAATCTTTCCGCGACCGAACGGACCTGGCTCTCGATTACCAGCGACGGCAAGGAGATTTTCTCCGGCATCCTTCAGCCGAGCCAGACCAAGACGCTCACCGGCATGGACGTGGCGAAGATGAAAGTCGGCAATGCGGGCGGCCTTGAGATTCGCTGGAACGGCAAGGAAATCGGTCCCATCGGCGAGCGCGGACAGGTGAAGACCATCCTCTTCACGCGCGACAATTTCGAGATCCTCGAGCCCATGCCGCCCGCCGATTCCGGCGATACGCTGTAGGCCCCGCGGCAGGCCTCCGGCTCAGGCCCCGTACCAGTCGCGGATGCGAACCTCGATGCCCGTGCCCTTCAGCGCGTTCTCGAACACCTTCAGGTCCGAGCCCATGTAGTGATACGGGTACACGATGCGTGGATGGAAGGCCTTCACCGCGTCGGCGGCTTCCTCCGGAGGCATGGTGTAGGGCAGGTTCATGCAAACGAACGCCACGTCGATGTTCTTGAGCGCGCGCATCTCCGGCGTGCCCTCGGTGTCGCCCGAGAAATAGAAGCGCTGGCCGCCGTAGGTCAGGATGTAGCCGTTGCCGCGGCCCTTTTCGTGATACTGGGTGCGCTTGATGTTGTACATCGGCACGGCCTCGATGGTCCATGCGCCGATCTTCTTGGTCTCGCCGTTGTGCATGACCATGGCGCCCTTGTACTGGTCGGCCACCACCTGCGGCGCGATCACCGCGGCGTTGGCCTTCTTCACCTTGTTGATCAGGTCGGCCTTGAAATGATCGCCGTGGATGTCGGTGATCAGCACCAGGTCGGCCGGCGGCAGGCCGTCGAAGTTGCCCATGGCGGGGTCGATCTGGATCACCTGCCCGCCGCCCTCGATCATGGCCGAGGCGTGCTGGATGGGCGTGATTTTGACGACGCCGGCGGAAGTCTTGAACTCCTCCGCCTGGCGCGCCGCGAAGGCGGACGATACGAACGCGGACAGGGTGAGCAATAACGTCGTGGTCTTCATAAGGTGCATTGTACGACTCGGGAGCCCGGCTCAGCGGCAGGGCTCAGCGGCCCAGCGCGGCCACTTCCTTGCGCAACGGCTCCACCGCCCGCGCGAAGATGGCCTTGTAGGCGCCGCAGAAATAATCCAGGTCCTCGAAGCGGCGGTGCGGGTCGTGGCGATGCTTGGGGCAGCCGCCGTGGCAGATGGATTGATACTCGCACGCGGCGCATTCCGGATGCGCGATGGTCTTCTTCGACGCGAAGCGGTAGCGCTTCTGCCGCCGCGCGATCTCCGCCCAGGAATCGATCTCCACGTTGCCCAGCCGCCAGTCCTTCTCGACGAAAAAATCGCAAGGATACACGTCGCCGTTGTACTCCACCACCGCGTAACTGTCGCAGGTTTCGTGCATCGTGCAGGCGCCGGGCTTCTGCCCGGCCAGCGCTTCGGCGATGTTGTCGAAGTAGCGGATGCGCACGCGGCGCCGCTCCGGCCACCACAGCTCGAAGGTCTCCAGCAGGAAGCGGCCGTACTGCCCGGCGGTGATGGTGAAGGGCAGCGGCTGCCCCTTCCCGTCGAATTCGGAGAGCGGAATGTACTGGATCGAATCGACGCCCAGAGAGCGGAAGAAGCGGTAGACCTCGCGCGGCTTTTCGACGTTCGCCTGGCTGAGTACGCACAGCGCGCTGAACTCGACGCGATTTTTCTGGAGCGCCTCCAGCCCGCGCATCACGTGCCGCCACGTGCCCGCGCCACCTTTATTGACGCGATAGCGGTCGTGCATCGGCTCGGGGCCGTCCAGGGAGATGCCGGCCATCCATTTATACTCCTTGAGCAGAGCGCACCAGGCGTCGTCGAGCAGGATTCCGTTAGTCTGGATGGCGTTCGAGACGGACTGGCCGCGCCGCCCGTAGCGTTTCTGCAACTCGACCACCTTTTCGAAGAAGGGCAGGCCCGCCAGGGTAGGCTCGCCGCCCTGAAACACGAACACGCCGCTGGGATACGAGTAGAACAGGTACGTCTCCACCAGGCGCTCCAGGGTTTCGGGCGTCATGCGGCGGCCGGGCAACGCTTGGTAGGGGTCGGCCTCCCGGTCGAGATAGAAACAGTAGGAGCAGTCGAGATTACAGACTGCGGAAACCGGCTTGACCAGAAGAGACGTGATTCGGGGGGCCGCGCCGCCGGTTGGCGGCAGAACCGGCAGACTGCCGCTCATGCGCCCAATCTAGCACGCGCCTACTGCTTGCCCGCGCCCTCCGAGCCCGGGGCCGAGCCGCCGGAAAACAGCTCCCTGCCGTCCGGCAGAATGACCGCCCGGCCGTTGCCCACGTTGTCGCCGTTCTTGGCGCGGAAGCCGGAGATCTCGACTTCGGTGCCTGCCGGAATTGCGTCCTTCTTCCACCCCAGCCGGAACAGCGCGTTGGGCGGGCCGAGCTCGAAGTGCCAGTTGGTCACCTTGCCGCCGGCATCCTTCACATCGACGTAAATCCAGGCGTGCGGATTCACCCACTCGACCTTGGTCACCGAGCCCTTCACCTTCACCGGCTGGTTCACGTCGAACTCCGCGGCGAACGCGTGATGCGCGGCCAGCGGCGCGGCGGCGCAAATCGCGCCGATCGAAATCAAGGCAATCTTCCGCATTCGATTCACCTCCCGCGCTCCGGCGGTTTCCCGAAGATATTGATCAGCGTCTGGCTTCCCTCGGCGCAGGCGAACTCCAGCGATTCGACGCCCGGCGGCACGCGCGTAAAATACCCGGCCACGGTCCACGGCCTGGTAAACAGCGCCGGATCTTCGATGGTGGCCTCGTAATCGATGGTATTGGCGTCCACCACGGTGAAGCGCTCGAGGGTGTGGAGTTGATCGCTCAGATACGGAATCTCGCGCGAATAGGCCACGCGGCCATTGTAGTTCGTAGTATCCACCACCAGGGTGTTGCCTTCCCAATGCCCGACCGAATCGCCCATGAACAGGCGGATATTTGGGCTCAGGTGAGGCCTCCCGTCCAGATGAATCACGCGGCTGGTGTGGTTGTAATCGTAGGCGATCAGAATCTCATCCGGCCGTTGCAGGAACTGGTAGGGATTGTTGCCGTCCTCGCCCTGGAACGGACCGGGCAGCGCGCAGCGCGCGTTCAACTCCACGTGCCGCAGATCGATGGCCGGGTTCATGTCCAGCAGGAACTGGCGGCGCCTGGCGTCTTCCTCCGGCTTCCACGGCAGTTTGCGATCCGGCGGATCGACAATGCCGGTGCGGCGCTGCGCCCGGCCCTGGCCGCCGCGCAAAACCGAGCCGCCCTTGTTGAAGATGCCGGGGTACGGGCCCAGCCCGTCGCCGCGGTTGGAAACCGAGAGCGGGTTCTTGCCGCTGGGGTCGATGGGATTTTCCGGCGGCTGGGCTTCGAGCCCCACCACGCCGTTGCGCGTGTACATGCCGTCCAGCTTGGGCTGTGCCCACGCCGCAGCCGCGGCCACCAGAAAGGCGAATGCGCTACTTCTTCTTATGAAAAGGAGCATCCTTGAACCTCTCCTCCTGCAAATAAAATACGCACTCGTATTCGAGCAGCCGCGCGTTCTTATCCACCACCCGGTAGACCGGCATGCTCATCTTCCAGGGCTTGGTGAACACCTTCGGATCCTCAATGGTGGCCTCATACTGCATGTGATCGCGATCGGCCAGCGAATAGCGCTCGACCACGTGCAGAGCGTCGCTATGGAAGTTGCCGGCGCGGTCGAACCAGGTTTGGTCGTTGAAATTTCGCACGTCCACTACCAGCGTATTGCCCTCCCAGCGGCCGCGCGAATCGCCCATCCAGGCATCCGGCGCGCCGTCGGGATGCGAGCTTCCATCCAGGGGGATCACGCGCAGCGCGTGGGCGAACTCGTAGGCGATGGCGATCCGGGAAGGCGTTTGCACGATCTGGAACGGATACGGCAGGTAGGTTGCGCGCGGCACTCCGGGCAGGAAGCAGTTGGCGTAGGTGGGGTCGGCGGTCTCACGGTTCTTGAAATTTTCCTGTTTCTTCGCGGCGGCCCAGGGCTGATAGGGAATCTCATTGCCCTCCACGACGCCGAGCCCCGGCGGGACGCCTAGCGCGCCGTTGTGGTCCTGAATGTCCCAGGCGGCGGTGTTCAGCACCTGCCAAACGCCGCTGAAATCGGGTTTCGCATCCCGGCTCTGGGCTGTGGCCGAAATACACAGAACGAAGGCGAGAATCCGGATCACCGCATTTGATTATTTTCAAATGCCGGGCTGGTGTCAACGTGTGGGCCCGCGCGGAGGGCCTGGCCGCGCCGTTCCTCGCCCTCGCCCTCGCCGGCGAAACGGCGGCGACCCGGGCGCGCTGCTCATTTGCTACATTCACAAGTAGGAATGCCTGCCGGCATACAAGAATCTTTACGCCAGCGAGGAGTCCGCCTCACCCGCCAACGCCGCCTGCTGCTCGATTTGATCGACCAGTCCGGCCTGCATCTCGACGCGGAAAGCTTGTTCCAGATGGCCAAGGAGAAGGACCCCAAACTGAACCGGGTCACGGTCTATCGCACACTCAAGCTGCTGAAAGAGGGCGGCCTGGTGGACGAACTCGACCTGGCCCATTTCGAAGGCGATCAGCACTACTATGAGACGCGCCTCAAGCAGGAGCATGCACACATCATCTGCCTGCGCTGCGGGCGCGTGGAGGAGTTTTTCGGCGAGGAGTTGCAGCATCTTCGCTCTCAGGTCCGCTCCCAGTTCGGATTTGAGATTGTGTTCGCCCGGACAGAAGTCGGCGGCTACTGCTCGCATTGCCAGGCGCTTCGCGCGCAGGAGGAAGCGTTTCCGGAGCCGCTTGCGGCCCAGAAGAGCTGACTCGCATCATGGCCGCTCCCGATTCTGGCCAGCCTAGACCGCGTCCGCTCCCGCCTGCGTCCCTGCTGGTTCTGAATCCGGGCGGCCAGCGCACGCGCGTGGATCTGGATCCGCTGCCGTTTTCCGTCGGCCGCCACGCCGATAACGACCTGGTGCTGCGCGATAACCGCGTATCCCGCAGCCACTGCCGCATTTTCGCCGAGGGCGCGCATTACGTCGTAGAGGACCTCAACAGCCGTCACGGCACCTGGGTCAACGGCGAGCGCATCGCCCGCCACGCGCTTCGAAATTCCGACCGGATCGACTTCGGCATCCGGGACTCCTACCAGCTCACCTTTACGGTCCAGCACGGCGAGTTCAACCGCATTCTCGACCGGTTCAGTTCGGCCTCGTCGTCGAGCGGGGAAGGCGCAAACAACCTGGCGAAGCTGCGTTCGCTGTTGGAAGTGGCGCGGGCCCTTCAAAACTCGCTCTCGACGCAGGAGGTCCTGACCGCGGTGGTGGATGCCGCGCTGGCGGTCACCGGCTGCGAGCGCGGATTTCTGCTGCTGCGCAAGGGTTCCGATCTGGAGGTGGCCGTCGCGCGGGATCAGGATGGCAAAGCGCTGCCGCCCGAGGATCTGCGCGTTCCGACTTCGGTGATCCATCGCGCGCTGACCTCGCGCCGCGACCTGCTCTCGATGTCCTTCGATCCGCTGGCGGCCGGCGCGCGCCCGGATCAGAGCGTGATGGCGCTGGATCTGCGCAGCGTGGTGTGCCTGCCGCTGGTGCAGATCCGCAGCAGCGGCTCGGAAGAGACGCGCATGACGACGGCCGCCGAGGCGACCATCGGCGTGCTGTATCTCGATTCACGGATCGCCCCGGCGGATCTCTCGGCGGGCAATCGCGAACTGCTCCAGACGCTGGCCATCGAAGCCTCTACCATTCTCGAAAACGCCCGGCTGATGGAAGAAGAACGGGCCAAGGAAAGGATCGAGCACGAGCTGCAAGTCGCGCGCGAAATCCAGCAAGGACTGCTGCCGGCGGTGCTGCCCGCGGAAGGCTGGTTTCGCGCGGCCGGCACAAGCTTGCCGTCCACGCAGGTCGGCGGCGATTATTTCGACGTGCGCCAGGTATCGCCGGACCTGTGGGCCGCGGTGGTCGCCGATGTGTCGGGCAAGGGCGTCAGCTCCGCGCTGCTGGCGGGCCTGTTGCAGGGGGTGTTTCTCATGGCTTCGGCCGATCCTCAGGACGTCGAGGGGATGCTGGCCCGGCTCAACACCTTTCTCCTGGAGCGCACGCGCGGCGAAAAATACGCCACCGTGTTCTATTGCACGCTGAACGCTTCCGGCCTGCTCAGCTACGCTAACGCCGGACACTGCGCGCCGTACCTGGTCAGCGCCGAGGGCCGCCTGCGCAAGCTGCACACCTCCGGGATGCCCGTGGGCATGATCGAGGAAGCCACCGTGGAGAGGATGGAGACGCAACTGGCGCCCGGCGATAAAGTGGTGATCTTCAGCGACGGCCTCACCGAAACCGAGAACGCCGAAGGCGAGTTCTTCGATACCGAGCGTCTGCGCGTGTTCCTGCGCCAGCATTCGCGCGAGGGCGCGGCCGCGCTGCACGATCGCCTGCTGGCCGCCATCGACCGGTTCAGCGAGGGCGGGGTGGTTCGCGACGACATCACGCTCCTGGTGCTGGAGTACTCCCCGCCGGAGTGAACGCCCGCACGGTTCTCTATACCGCCGCGCACGGCGGATTCGCCCGCGACAGCGTGCCGCTGGGCGGCGGCGCCGCGGTCGCCGAGCGCCTGCTGGAGGAATGGCGGCGGACCCGCCCGTTTCCGCTGGAAATGATCACGCCCGCGATTCTCGGCCGCGCGGCGCCCTCCGGCCGCGACCTGGTGGGCTTCGGCGAGCGCGACTATGCGCGCTTTTCCCGCGCCTTCGAGCGCGCGGCGACGGAAGAGATCCTGCGCCACCACCCCGCGGACACGGTCGTTCTGGCGAACGACGTTTCGGAAGGCCCGGATTTCGCCGCGCTCGGCGCGCGCGGCTATCGCGTGTTCACCATCTATCACGTCGACGTGGTCGCCTACATCGCCGATATTTACGGCCGCGGATGGCTCCGCCCGGAGACGACCGTCAAATGGTATCCGCGGCTGCGATTCCTGCTGCCCGGTATCGCGCGCCTGATCTGGGAAAAACAGGAGGCGAGCGTGCGCGGCTCGCGCGGGCTGATCGTGCCGTCGGCCGGCATGCGCGACATCTTGTTGCGCTGTTATCCCTGGTGCCCGCCCGAAAAAATCCACGTGCTG
>Ga0070739_10003188_pt1 | contig 20820 bp, 12 predicted proteins | sample Coa_R1_7_FD_66445 | JGI IMG/M metagenome (GOLD analysis project Ga0070739, IMG submission 66445) | Surface soil microbial communities from Centralia Pennsylvania, which are recovering from an underground coalmine fire - Coalmine... | ecosystem: Environmental > Terrestrial > Soil > Unclassified ... | reverse complement strand
GCTTACGACGCTGTTCGCGCTAGCCGATGCCCTAGGAACGTCGGGGGCGCAGCTGGTGCGAGAGGTCGAGAGCGCGCTCTCCGACTAGGAAGCCGCGCACACTGACCCTGCGGTCGGTGCTTCCGGTGAGCGCGTTCTGTACGCGCGACGTTCGAGAAGGTCATGAAGTTCGGCGCGGGATGGGAACCGCAAGCGGCGGCAAGTGACATCGCACAGAGAAAACACGGGAACCGTGTTCGCGTCATCGGGATGCGAAAGAAGTGAAGAACGACTAGTTTACCCCGCGTCATCGACGACAAAGCGCTACGATGAACGCCATTCGCGTTACCATTTTTCGTTCCGGAATCCGATCCCCGACTGTGCTTTCGCCTCACAATTGGCCGACATTGGCTTCACGAGTCGAGCGTCAGTTGGTAGAAGACTTCTGGTTCTGCGGTCCCATCTGGCCACATCCGGTCAACGCTCGTAATCTCGGTGAAGCCATGACGCTGATTTGCCTGTCGCGAAGCAGCGTTTGACAGTCTGTGCGAAACGCGGATGGAGGCGAACGTACCCTGCGTTCGGGCCCAGTCCAGACGCGCTTGATAGAGCAGGTTCGAGAGTCCGCGTCTGCGATAGCATGGTTTCAGGTAAGACATCGCAAGTACAGCGGTCTTCCCGGTTGGGTCCTCCCGGTCGGTGAAGATTGCCGTTATGCCGATCATCTCGTCTGCGGCAAATAAGCCGAATACCTGCTGTCCCGCATTCTCGTTACTTGCGATTTGCTGCCACTCCTCATCGCTTCTTCCGGCTTCATCGTCGTACCGCCGGCTGAAGACGTGCGGCTCCGAGCGCAAAGCTTCCAGCCGAAGCAGCTTGAGTGTTTGCCAGTCGCTCTTCTCTAATGGCCGTATCGTGAATTCGTGTGGCACAGTCATGCGTCTGCCAAGGCTAAGGGTTCCACTATTCAAGCCGTTCAGCTGGGCTCATACTTGCCGAACAGTGGAACGTGAGCGGATAAAAGCGGTGGGGCGACGACCCGGGGTGTCGGCGCGGTCGTGGACCGCGCGAGCCGCCGCCCCATGCTGAAGAGCGTGCCCGATACTCCGCAGTGTCAGTGCGGGACCCCGAAGCCCGTCAGGCTAGCATTCTATCAATAGAACCGCGCTCGTCCGCCATCCGACCGAGCGGGCAAGATCGCCCCTCGACCGTAAAGGCGCCCGCTTCACCACTCGGACAGACGCTCGTGGCTAACAGGATGGACGCCTGGCGCGCTACCAGGTGAACGCGCTCAAGTCCGCGGGCGATCGGCACCGATCATGATGGTATGCGCTGAGCGACTGTTTTTCGTGGACCTTGCAGCACACGGCCGCTTGCCTTCTTGCCGGCAGACCGGTACGGCGCGCCACGGCGGTCCGGGGACGCTCCGACGGCTTACTCCGCCCACCAAGGCGCTGGGCGACGACCGCGAAATAGTCGGTGTGACGCTCGAGGAAGCTCGCATAGCGTACATTTTGGGGTCGCTAGATGCGCTCTTAGCGAGCGCGAATGGTCAGGATATACGCAGTCCGTCCTGGCTTGTGTTGCAAGCTGCGATTGACCAATGCCATGGCGACGTCCCGACAGCGTTGCGGCGGTTCCAACGTCTCGCTCAGCGGGTAGTCGCGCTTCCGGAAGACCTTGCCGACCTCTATGGTATTCTGCTTGTTTCGACGGGTCACTCGGACGATGCCCGAGCCGCGATCGGCCCTGCTCACCGAGGAGAACGCGGGCCTCGACTTGCATTACGCGCGGTTCTCGAGGCATTTGCCATGCGCACGGCACGGTCGCGTGAGTTCGAGGCGAGCGCTCTCGATGCCGAAGTGGACAGCGATGTCGATCGCCTGCTGATTGCTCAGCGCCTGGCCTTCGCGGCATATCAACGCGGCGACCATGCCGACGCTACGGAACTTGGCCGTCAGGCCCGGGCATTAGCCCAGCGACTGTGCTCGCCGCGTGCCGAAGCAGCCGCGCTTACGATCGAGTACGCCGCCGCGCATGCCGGCTTTGCGGACGGGGAGCAGGCATTCTGTCTTGCGCAGGCGCTTGTGGCTGCTGCGCGGCGGGGCGGCGATCGCTCACGACAAGTGCTCGGTGAGGTGGCTCTGTACGAGATGGCGGTGGAACGCGCCGAACTATCAACAGCCGATGCGTTGGCGAAGTCATTCGCAGCTGAACCGCTCGCGAATCAATATCGCGAGCAGTTCACGCACTACTTCTCCGATGTCTGCCTTGCCCTGTTGCATCGCCACGACTATGGAGCGGCCGTAGCTCAACTAAGTTCCATCGAATCGATGGTCGCTCACGTTGGAGCGCGTTCGCTCTGCAAAGCACTGCGCGCACTGTGCTTCGCCGCGCTGGATGACGTCGTGCCGGCTAAGCGCGACGTTCGACAAGCCCTGGATCTCACGGCGCGCCCGCCCGCCGGGATTAGTCCCGGGGAACTTCGCGAGCGCCGTCTCGCCCGTGCTATAGCGATTGCAACCGGGTTTCTTCTGGGCGACGTCGCCCGCGGACACCGACGCCTAGATGCGGCTTTCATGCGCGCAAACTGCGAGGTTGCGGCCGTCGTTCGTGCAGCCGAAGGCAGCGTGCCATCACCGCCCGCCACGGTCGCAGGCTACGTCCAGCTCGTTCTCGATGCGGCCGCCCACCGACGAAGAGCGCTTTCCCCGGCTCCTCTTACACCTAGCGAACGGGACGTTCTAGGGCTCCTTGCTGCGGGGCGGACGACGCACGACATCAGCGTCTTGCGCTCCTGCAGCCCATACACGACACGCACGCATGTACGAAACGCGATTGCGAAGCTTGGCGCCCGCGGGAAGCTTGACGCCATCGCGCGCGCACGGGGCCTCGGAATCTTTTCCTGACCTGACGTGCTTCCGCAACGCTTCTACCCAATGTTGACCTGACCGGTTGGGCCCTCCTCTACGTACGGTGCGTACATCTCGCACCACTCAGGAGGGTCTCGAATGGTCGCAGCAGCGGTAGCCGCAATTGTGGCAATCGTTCTTACCGTTCCCCCGATCGGCATCTGACATGATCGGCGATGGGGGCGACGCGCAGGGGGACGTCGTCCTCGTCGAGTTTCTGCTTGGGGATTCGCTCGAGCTTATCGCCCGCCGGCATCATCAGACGACCGGTGTGGCAGAATCGCGGCTACGCGATGCGCTTCGTCGATACGGCTATGCCGCCGCACAACTCGATATAGGGCCCATTCTAGGAGACGTGCGCTCCGCGAACATAGGCTTCTCCCGAGGCCCCATCAGGAAAACCGCGCCTTATCCGCTGATAAGCGACCTGCGCCGACTTGCCGCTTTCGTTACGGTGGCCGAGGAGTTGCATTTTCGTCGTGCAGCGACCCGCCTCTGCATGACACAGTCGCCGCTTTCGCGCATGATTCGCAAACTTGAGCAGGAAGTGGGTGCGCCGCTCTTTGAGCGGTCCCGGCGCCGCGTTCAGTTAAGTCCGGTAGGCCGTGCGCTACTTAGCGACGCGCGCGATATTCTCTCGTACATCGACGCCGCCGTCACACGCGCATGCTGTTCGCGCGCTCAATCACACCGATTGCCTGACGTATCACGCCGGTGAGATGCCGCACCGGGCTTTGCTCAACAAGATCACGCAGCAGAGTGCGCCACAGAGGATCCCGCCCCCACTCAGACTCAGGCACCCTGACCCGCTGCGCCGGGGCTCACGGCTTTCCGATCGTTGCACGCCGCCCGGCACCGATGTTCGTTACGGTAAGAGCGGTCTGCGTTGCGCGACGCGCGTCCGAGCGGAATAGTGGACTAAGACCCATTGGGTCTCAGATTCCGCGACCCTTCATGAGCGCGACGCAGGAATGCGCGTCCTCGAGAGCCTAACACGCTCCACTCCTAGGGTGCGGTCGGCTCAGCACTTCGGGCGACCGAAGCAGGGCTTGTGGGGTCGGCCTTGCGACTTGAGCGGGCGGAGGGGTGCCATGGGTCTCGCTGATAGGCGGCCTGCGAGCGCCGAATGATGAGAGAGATCGGGTCGTGGCCGACGTTCTGGCTCATCGCGGTCATCATGATTTTCGCGGCGTACCTCGTGCCGCCGGCTCTGGCACGCCGAGGCTGGATCGCTCGTGGCGAGGGGAAAAAGCTCCCGGCCTTCGTCGTTGCGGCGACACTGGTGCTAGCCGTCGCTGGCGGCTTCTACGCGATCGCGAGTGACTCGGAGCTGAGGAGAGATGCATCAACCGAGGCGGCTTCATTAGTCGCGCTCGGACTGCTGGCTGGAGGAGTGCTCTTCGGGTTCCTCTTTGCACTGCCGAAAGTTGTCGAGGCGCCGACGCCAGCTGCAAACGCGGCGGATCCGTCGGCACGTTTGCGGGCAAACACCAACCTCGAGAAGGTCAGCGACTGGCTAACGACCGTGATCACGGGCTTGACGCTCACACAGCTCGTCCGCATTCCCGATTATCTCGAGCGTTTCTCATACTATCTCGCGACCGGCTTCGCGAGCCGCGTGCCGACGACCGCAACGCCGACCGCGCCGACTGCGACGGTCTCTCAATCGCTGGTTGCGACGGCCCTTGGAATCATCATCCATTTCCCGATCGTCGGATTTCTCGGTGGATACATCGGCACGCGAACCATATTGACGCGCACCTTCGACGCCGCTGATCGTGGCCTCATCGATGATGATAAGAAGCGCACGGTCGACAAGACGCCGCAGTTGCTCGAGCTCCCGGATCCGTCGTCAGACGATAAGCCCACCGCTGACCAACTTGCGGCCGCCCGCGATATTGCGTCCGTCGATCCCGCGACGCTCACGACCGTTGACGAAATCGCTGGCTACGCGCGTGCGCTCACTATCCTCGGACGACCGCACGACGCGGTGCCGTGGTTCCAACGAGCCCTCCAGATTACGCCAAACGACGAGCGGCTCCTCGAGCAATACGCGGCAGCACTTTATGCCGACCCGCAGAGCGACTCGTGGGAGATCGTTCCGATTCTCAAACGCGCCCTCTCACTGGTTCCGAAGGACGACGCAAAGAGTCGGGCCCGCGTGTCCACCAACCTCGTGTTGACGTATCTCTACGTTCCGGACGGATTCCTGAACGCGCTCGAGCTCGCGAACGCGATGGACGCCGATAAGACAATTGAGAAACGTCCGATTCTCTTCTTCTATCGTGCCTGTGCGCTCGGCCAATTGTACACGGCCTTGAAGGCGGGACGGACGTTCCGCCCGCCGGTGCTCGCCGACACAACAGCGGTCGAGGATGCGATTCGAGCAGACACCAACTTAGCCTTGCGCTTGCAGCCGGCGCTGCGCGGTCGCTTTCTGTACGTGGCCACTCCCCATGCCACACAAACCGGCGGCGATGAACCGGAGGACGACGACTTGGTAGAGTTTGCGAAAGACCACCCAGACTATCTTGCTGCTCTTCAGGATGGCGCACACCAGTAGCACAGCCGCTGGGCAGCCTCGCGACGACTCAAGAGTCGGCCGATGGGTGTCCTTTGTGTCACGCGCGTTCAGCGGGTTTCGGTCGCGCGCGATAGCATCGCCAACGACGGGAAGGGCCGCAGTTTCGCTCGTGAGGTCATGCTCGAGTTGGGCAAGGGCTGCCTGCGGCCCGGTAAGCGCGAGCTCAACGTCGATCGCGTAGACGGTGGTCCACGGCTTGAGGACTTCGGTGCCACGCATCATGGTCGTCTGATATTCCAGGCATGAGTGGTCGTAGTGGAGGTCTAGCGTTATCGTGACCTGAGGATGACGTTCTGCGAGCGCCTCGACGAGCCCGACGCAATCGTGGTTACGCGCGTGGAACACCACGGTGAGCCGTGCCCCCTCCACCGAAATCTTGGGTGCATACTCGAGCAGCGTACGGGTCACCTGGTCCGGATCAGGCGCGTACAACGCGGCTCGGAGCGCTTGCAGTTTGTCCGGTTCTCCGGTGATGGTCAGCGCATGGCCGACGCTGGTAGACATGTCCTTCTCTCACTTTCCATTGGCATGGAAGCATCGCAGCCGCCACACGAGCGAGGCTGCGATGGACCGCGCGCGATCGTACTACCGTAGAAGACCGGTGTCAAACCGCATCATTCATCGCTCTTCGCGGGCTCCGCGACCCCGCAACGGACGGTATTGACAGAAGCGCGGCCGACACCACTTCAGATGAGTAGCGCTGCACGTTCACTCCATCGCCGGCAACGCGCGCGCACGCATTAGCCGCGCCTCGACCGCGCGATCGCCAGATCACGTTGAATCCCGTTTGAGGCCACCGCAGCGCACTCGAAAGGCGCACGTAACAACGCGTGCTCTTTCATTGTCGGCGCGCGAAATGGTGAAACGAATGTCGCGGCGTGCAAATGCCGGCTCATACCGGACGCTTGAGCGTGATCCCGCCAATGCGGTGTACGGAGAGGCACGCTGATCTCGACAGAGACCCTTTAGGTCCAATCTGAGCGCTTCGGCGCTGCGGCTCCGATGGTCGTCGAACTGTCCGTGAGATATACGCGCGAAGTGCGTCCGGCTGCCCGGACTCGCCCTGGGAGACATGTACTCGCCGAAGCCGCCACAGCGGAGGCCGGTGCGCGACCAGGCGCAGAACCGCGCAAAGACAGGTCCGCGCAACGAACCATGATATACGTTCGGAGAGGCGAGCAACGCCCCGTCATATCGTCGTACCAGCGGACCTGCGAGACGCCGCTCTCGAAATCAACGGACGAAGCCCTCGCGTCGCGAACGAGTCTGCGAGAGGCTTTACTCTTATTGCAGTGTGACGATCTGGCTTTCGTACACGGTATCAGAGATTATCACAAAGCAAGGTGCAGCAGCCGTGCGGGTTATCTGGAACGTAGACGGCACCGAAGTACTCGATGCGGGCGCTACCGAAGCACAGCCGCCGTAGCTACTCGCGGTGAACTCCGCGCCACGTTCCGGTCCAAGCGGCTCGCGATAGTCATACGCGGACACGGTCGCTGAGTACGTTGACCTTGATAGTGCGATCGCATTCGAAGTGGCAGGCTGTCCGGCGACCTGGAGAAACAACACATCATAAGGCGGAAAGCCCGCGGATACAGGAATGGCGATCGCGGCCGCAGTCGACGTCGCGACAAGGAAACACACGCCGCTGTTACCTTGTGTCACCACGAACGCGGTCGAAGACGTCTGCTTCACCGTCGCGCACTGCGCAGTTGTGATGAGTTGAACGGACGATGTGGGCGTAGCCGTGAGCGTCACCGTCGCCGTCGCGAGCTGCGCATTCGGCCAATTTCCCGTCCACGGCGGAAAAGCGATCTGCCCGGTTTGGGTTCCCGGGGCGAATGACGCTGTCCATGCGTACGAGAGCGACGGTGCCGGAGTTGCGGGAGTGGTCGGTGGAACGGTTGACGGGGAGCCGCCGCCTGAACACGATGCACCAGCAATCGCCGCTGTGAGCAGGCCGCCGTGGAAAAGTGCTTTCATACGGAACGACGTGCAACCTGACGAGATATGGCCCAAGCCCCGACTGACATGAGCACGACCGGAACGAAAAGCGGAAACCACATTAGCGGCAGCAGCCAAACACTGGGCGCTGTCGGACCGGCATGCCACCCCGGTAAAGCGCCGAAGTATGTACCGATGGACGTCGCAAGCAAGAAGCACCAGAACCGTACGTTCACGAGTGCGCCCGCAATACCCAACAGTATAGCGGCCGCCACGATGCCGACATACGGGTTTCCCGTCACGACGTCGGTCCAAAACTTTACCGCGGCGTAGTAGTATACCGATGCCACGACGACGGTGATCGCACATCGCATTGCACTATGTCCAATCGGTGCTAGTGAACGTCTCATTGGTGTCCGACGCATCGGGGACGGGCTGCTCCTCGAGGATGTCGTCCGCGACGTAAGGTGCTGGATTGTAATCGCCTAGCGGCGAACCGTTAAGGTCGGGACCGTGCGGCGCGTTCGGATGCAACAGCTCGTAGATTTGCCATTGCGTTTCCCGGAAACCGGGAACGCCGCCGTGGCCCATGCTGCGTTGGCCGGCTTCTGTCGACGTGACGAAATCGTCGCAGTTGTTCCAAACCCCGTTGTACGTGTTCGGGCTTTCGGAACGGTCGATGGCCCATTGAAGTTGCGCATATGAATTGCTCGCGGCGTCTTGAGCCGCCGTGGTCGCTTTGTTTTGGTAGTCCCACCCCGCCTCGTGTTTTTCTTTTATGAACGCTTGCACGTCTGGAACCACGGTCTCCGTGACTTGTTCGACGTCTCTGGCTTGCAACTCGTGCACGGGGCCTTGTGACCACCAGATTCCTTGGTTTGTAATCGGGTCCCAGATCAGGACCGATGTGTGACCGATACCAAAGACCGGCTTAGGGTCCCAGAGCTCTAGTGCGTCGAAGCCAGAGGGATCAGCATACTGCACAGGATTGTTCCGGTTGAACATGTACGGCTGCTGGCGGTCTGGGTCTGGAACGACGTTCTCTAGCGGGTCGGGTGCGCTCCACTGCTGCGCTTGAGGGTCGTAATTGCTAACGCCCGCAAAGAAATTGTAGCCGTCGGTCACCGTATCGGCCGTCTCTTGCCCGAACTGCAAGGGAAACCCAGGCGGATTGTAATTCGATGAGCCCGGCGGCGGCGACGTCGGCTTGCAGTTCTCCAGATACGGGTCCGGCGGATCCCACGCGCTGAACCCGCCGACGGAGTGGGTAAGGACCCAGGCACCGGTCCAATCGCGATCCAACATGACAGCCGTGCCGCTCGCCGTGACGATTGCTTGCGTTCCAACGCGTACGCTGTCGACCTTACCGCTTGAATCCGTCGTGAAGAGTGGCGTCGCATTGTCCCAATGCAACTGCGCGTGAGTGGTCGAGAGGCCCGGATTGTTCACCGTTTCTCCGATGACGCGACCGTGAGGACCCCAAGCATACGTGATTGAGGTATTTGGCGGATAGCGATTCAGTGGTTGCGTGGGCGGGGGCGCGTTGCAATGCATGTCGATGTTGATATCTTGATTCTCAACCGGCCATCCACTCTCGACTAAACTGGAGTTGTTCGGATCGTTCTTGAGCACGACCCACCCGGTGAGATGGTTCTCGGCGTCATAGGTGCGTTGAAGCGCTCCACCATACGACGCCGGCGTGCTATTCGACTCAAACTCATAAATTTGCCGCCCGGCCTGATCGACTTGCCACCCATACCCTTGTAGATATGCGTTGTTGGTCGAATTGAATTGTTCCGAGGTATACATCAAGCCGTCGCCCTCGTAGAACTGCGTCTGTAACGTCACGCCGGGCTGGACATTCTCGGATGCGGGAAGCATTACGGCAAAGTCCGGCTGTGAGGAAAAGTGCGGCCAATTAACGTCGGTCGACGATCCGCCGTTGAGATAGAAATGCCGTCCGACTAGTTCGCCGCGCGTCGTATAGGCGTTCTTGATTGTCTCCGACGAAGTGCCTTGAGCATAGCCGACGAACTGTGTGACTTCGCCTTCCGGGTCATAGGCGAACGAGTTGTACGAGGCTCCCGTCGGTAGTGTTTCAGCGTTGAGCCGCCCATACCCGTCATATCCGAAGCTCGTCGCCTGAAACGTTGACGGCTGAGCGGCGGGAACAGCGGAAGGCGCAAGGCGTTCCGTCGCCGCTGCGGCGCGTATCATCACTTGCGAAGGGGTGCCGCCGCCGGGCGCACGCTTTCCTGCTGGGCGGGTTTCGACGTAATGCGGGTCAAGCACCGGAGCCGCCGTTCCATAGAATGCCGGCCCGTAGTTTGCTTGCGTTCCGCTCGTTCGCGGCGCTATGCCCAGCGCGCGCAAGATGCGAGACGTCGCCGCTTCCGTATAGCGGCCCGCGGGCGTCCGAATGTCGATCGGGACGGCGCTCGTCGAAGCAGCGGGTAACGCTGTTCCGGTCGCTGGATCAGACATGGTCTTCCGCCTTCCGGCGGCACTATACGTGTACTGGAACGTCGACCCTGTACCGAGGTTGACCTTTACCGTCTGCTGAAAGCCGTCGGTCCGATACGAGTATTCGTAAAGGTTCGTGACGTTGAGGCCCGCGCTCGCCGCGTTGACCGAGAGAGCTTTGCGGAACCCGTTCGGGTAGTACGACGGTTGCACGACCGTCGTACCCGTTTCGGCGCCGACGGGCGGCGTCGTATCCGAAGTAACCTTTTCCTCAACGTCATACGCGATCGTTTCAGTCCCCAACCCGGTCTGGGCGACGGTGAGGGGACGCCCGTCCGGATTAAAGGTGTATTGCACAGCCTGAGAGCTGGAATTCTGAAACTGCTTCTCGTACAGTCGCGCATCCTGATCGTAATGGAGGATCGTTTTCTCCCCCGTGCCATCGGTCACCGAACTGAGAAGTCCCGAGCGCGCCTGTTCGCCACTCAGCGTCCCGGGCTCATCGTACGCATTTGTCTTTTGCGGCGCAGCCGCGAAGGCACCTGAGGCATCGTAATTCGAAATCTGACGATCGAGTGCGTCGAATGACGTCCCGATCGTATCGTAAAAAGCGAGCGGTAAGGAATTCTTATTGGCGTCGAGCGGCTGGTAATAAAGCTGCGACTTGTACAGATTGCCGTACGCCTTCAGTCCGCTGACGAGCGCGCCGCTCGGATCGTTGCCAATCGAAACCGTACCGCCCTGCGTGGTGTCGTAAATGTAGCGCGCGAACCAAGCATACGAGTGCCAGTCGTGGGAATCGTGTGGCTTTACGACTTCGACGGCGCGGTCCCATCCATCGAAGAACGTCTGGGTCGTGCCGACGACACCGCCGAAGTTGTGCGTCTCTCCGGTGGTGTTCCGATCGACGTCATATGTGTACTTGACGGGAGTATTTGTCGCGTATTGGTAAGCGGTTTCGCTTTGAGACATCAGGCCGTCGGGATAATAATTGTAGTGCGTCGTTACGCCGTCAGCGTCCTTAACGGTTTGCTGGAAGTTCGCGGCGGTGTACGTCATCGTCCACGTCCCGGCCCCGGTCCCAAAGGAAGTCACGTTGCCCTTGGAATCATATTGATAGGTGCTGTGCGTGGAGTACGAAGTTCCATCGTTTTGAGTCCACGACGTCAAGCCACCCGATGAACCGATGACGTCCGTTACCTGACCGTAGTCCGTGCCCCCTTGGGACGATGCGTTGTACTGGAACGTACGCGTATAGCCGAGCGGCTGGACGACGGCAGTCAGCTCGCCAAACGGTTCGCTTCCGGAGACGGGCGTCCAAACATACTGAGTGACGCCGCTTGCGGCGGGGCAGAGCGAGTCGCTCGTCGCCGGCGCGCTGGTCCAGTCCTTGCCGTTCGCATGGCTCCACACAGGATCGCACTGTGCGGTCAGATTGTTGTTGGCATCGTACGAAAAGTAGCTCGTAGGGCGATACGTCGTCCCGTACGTCACGGCGGGGTGCGCTTCCGCAATAATATTACCGTTCGCATCGTATGCATAGTCCGTGCGATTACCGCGTGGGTCCGTCTGGTACGCCACGTAGTTGTTCGATCCCCAGCCGCGCGTGGTCGAGAGTGATGACGTCGCGGAAACGGACGCGACCGTCTTCGTGACCCGACCCAGCGAATCGTAGGTGAACACCACTTGCTTCGCATCGCTGTCGTTGAGCGTGGCCGTCCCCGTTCCGCGTGTGAGCGCCACCGTGTGGAATATGACTTGGCCGCTGGCTGCTCCATTGTTGATGGGGAGGTTGAGACCGTCGTTTGGCGTGAAGTTTACGACGGCACGCTGCACGACCGACGAGATAGTGCCGTCGCTATTGTACTGGAATTGCACGATGGCGCCGTCGCTCGAATTCTGGTACGCGCGCGGCGAGACGACCGACCCGATATGGGCGTTGTCGCTGGTCGGCATGTAACTCTGATTGCTGCATACCGTTTGCGAGGCCGAAACGCAGGAGCCGGTAGACGCGTCGTCACCGGGCTCGGAAACGACCGCGAGCATAGCGTATGTCGAACCGAGAATGTAGTTGTACGCTACAATCGTACCGTCTGGCCATGTCAAAGTTGAGAGAAGTCGGTGAATGTTTGCCTTTGTGCACGGGTGGGGCGGATTGCATACCGTCGTATAGAAGTCCACGAAGCTGAGGATGACGTGTCCGGTTGTGGTGCCGGTGGCAGCATATTCGGGTGCGACGTCGATTTGCTGCAACTTCGCCGATGTACTCGAGTCGCCGCTATCGAACGTATAGGTGAATGAGAGATAAGTATTCCAACTACGTCCCGATATGCGACGCAGGCGCCCGGCTAGACCCTGCGTCGAAGCTGCTTGCGTGGGATTAAAGAAGTCGTACACCGTGCCCGACTTTTTCGTCCATTGAAATCCGAGGCCGTCGGCGTCGACAGCGAGCGCTCCGAACTGGCCGGCAGGCGGCGTGAAGCCTCCTGCGCAGTTCGGCATGTAGTCGTACTGCGCTCCATCGACGTCGAACACCGTGAGGCCGGTTACGGCGCTGGATCCACAGACCTTGCCCGAATTGACGGCGAGATGGGCGTCGTACGAATTTGTCCATCCATCGCCGTAGTTGGATATCTGAGAACCGTCCGTCCCAACATAGTCGTGCTTCGATAAACTATTATAGGTCCGTCGGAAGGCGAGCGCGACGCCCTTATGTTTAAGCATCATATCATCGGCTTGCATTAGCACGTTGCCGTTTCCGACGTTGATGGAGTATTTCCCGACGCCGGGCAGGGCGTCTTCCTCGTACGTCCACCACGGATTGATCCCCGTCACTGGTGACGATGTAACCAGCTGAGCAGCCAGGGACATCGCCGCGCCAGCGCGAGGAACCGGTGTGCGAGTGCCCCGCGCCGTATTACTCGCACGCAAAATCGTCGTGACGATCGCCTGGGTGGATGCCTGTTGAGGTCGATAAAGCGGTTTTCCGGCGGCTGGAACACGGGCGGGCAGACCCCGCACCGGCGGCGCAGCGTGTTGTGCCAGCGCCGCGTAAAATCGCCTTTGGTCCGGAGCCGGCGGAGAAAGTCGTGTCACGTTCGCGCGCTGAAGCGGCGGCTGTACCACCGGAGCGAGCGTCGCTGGCGGCATTGCGGCGAATGCCGAGCGCGAGCCGAGGCCGACGTTAAACACCATGGAAATCACGGCCGCGAGCGACGCGGCGCGACGAACGACTTGGCGCATTCTCGTGCTGTCTCCTAGGAACCCATTTCAATCAGGTATGATGAGTCGCCCGATACTGTCTGCGTCACTCCGCTCACGTCTTTGAGCGCACGGTAGTACGGCGGCGTAAACGTGGAAGTCACGGGAAAGCAGGGCCCGGCGCCATCGTTGAACTGCGAGCCGCCGGCGGATAGCGAGTCGATCTCCGCAAAGCCGCTGTCCGGCCCCGAGCCGGTATACGCACGTAGCCCGGACTCGCCAAGGGCGTCGACCGTCGGACAAGCGACATCGCTGTTCATGAGCATGTACGTGAAGGCAAAGCCGACCTGTGCAGCGCCACCGCCAGTTGAGGCGTTTACCGCGCTCTTGTAAATCTCGTCGTATCCTCCGGTTTGCACGTTATACAGTAACGCATGCCAAGCGCCATCTGGGAGGCGCGAAACTTGGGTGATCGCCTGCGGCTTCCCGTCGCCGTTACTGTACGTATAGACGTATTTCGCAAGGAACGAGCTGTCTATCGCCATAGCCGCTTCGTACGCGCCGTTTCCTCCGTTGGCGCACGCGTCCCATATAGCGAACCGTTCGTCGACCGTGTTCGGGGAGATGGCACCTTCGGATGAGGCAAAGAGCCCCTTCGAGTAGATGAGGTTCGCGGTAAGGCAATTGTCGAACGGGCCTCCGAGTGCGACAGCGTAGACGGCGTTACTCGTGTTTCCGCTCGCGTCCGCCGCGTTCGGTATATCTTGGTCCGTGGCCGAACCGTAATAGACGGTAAAGGCGTCCCAGTAGCTACCATCTCCCAGCGGCTGCCCGCCGCTTAGCGGCGCGAACGTATAGCCGGCTTCTGCAGAACCGTAGTAAGGGTCCGCCGGGCCGGTCACGTTGCTCGGGAGGCGATGCGCTGCATCATCTGTGCCGAAGCAAAGTTGCGCTCCGCTCGTGCATCCGCACGGTCCGCATCGCGGCGGGGTAGGGACGGGACGTGGCGAGTCCGTCGGTGCCGGGATAACCGTGCTTGGTCGCCGATAGGACACCCCCGCCATTTGACGCGCGACAAAGTCGGGGCTTACGACGCGTGGCGCGCAACCCGCGCCGCAGACCGCGGCATCAGGATGACGAGCATAGAATGAGGCGTTATAGGGAGCCGGCATCCGGGCATGCGCGGAGATCGATGCCTTCGCCGGTCCCAGATGACCATCGTAGCCGCAGCCGGCGATGGTAGCGGCCGCGAGCAGCAGCATCAGCGGAAACTGCACCGCTTTTGAAAAGGGGCGATGAGGGAGCCCGAACACGCCGATCGCGTAGCGGGCGAGATGTCGTAACCAGTACATAGGCTGTTAGCTCCGTAGAAAACACAAACGCGAACGATAGCGGGAGCAAGTTCTTTGCAATCGCTGTGGAGTGCTAGTCGCGACATGTCGAGACCCGGCGCCGGCGCGCTACATTACGCCGTTACGCGTCTCGTGCCGCCCGCGTCGCGGCGCTTATTCTTCGCGCGCTCGAGCACGTGAGAACCGCCCGGCGTCGCCAGACGAACCGGTTTGATCTGACCGTCGCGAAACACCGCAATCGCCCCCCCGATGGCGCGAACAGCGCAAGTTATCTCCCGGCGCGAAAACGCACCCGGGGATGGATCGATGACGATCCCGCTATACTAGCGCGATCAGAGGACGGCGCACCCTTGCCGTGGTACTTCGACCCCGTCCTCGCACGGTACTACGGGCCGAGCGGGCGCGTCAAGAGGGTGGTTCGGCGTGGTCATGCGAGGAGTTCGTATATGGTTGCCTGCGCTTATTCTTTGCCTGGTGTTCTGTGCGGCGACCGTGTTGGCCGCGAGATCCGCGCCTTCGGAGGAGCGCGCGACGCGACGCGTGAGCATCGAGGCGAAGAACGAACCGCTGCAGAACGTGCTGCTGCGGCTGGCGCGCGAAGCGCGCACAAGCATCTCCGTCGCACCGAACGTTCAAGGCTACGTCAACGTCGCGCTGCACAACGTCACCGTCCCGGAGGCGCTCGACGCGATTCTGACGCCGCTCGGCGAGGCGTACCGCAAACGCGGTGAATTCTACATCGTCGAGCCGGCGCGGAAAGTCAGCCGCACGGCGATGCAGGGTCTGGAGGGCACGAACCCCATTTCGCAGGCCGTTCTGCCCCTTACGGTCATTCCGTCTGCGCGCGCGGCGCGGCAGCTGCAGACGCTCTTTCCGCAGGCAACGATTCGGACCGACAGTTCCGCCAATGCGATAGTGGTCACGGCGAGGTCCAGCGATCTTCAGGAGATCCGGTCGGTTCTCCAAGGTCTCGACACGCAAGACCCCACACGCGTGACCACCGAGGTCCTGACGCTGCATCGCATGCGCGCGGCCGATCTGTTCGGGCAACTCAAGAGCACGTTTCCGGCGGCTAGGTTCGCGACGGTGGGACGCTCGCAGATATTGGTCAGTGCCAAGCCCGCGGAGCTTGCTCAAGTTAAGTCCGCCGTGAGCGCGCTCGACGCGCCCGAAGCGACGCCGCCTCCCACCGCACTCTCTTCGGAAGCCGTCCGCGTGACGCAGCGGCCTCCGCGCGACGTGGCGCGTTCGCTCGAGCGCCAAGTTCCGAGCCTGCGCGCCGCCGTCTCGGGCAGCGCTGTTGTATTATCCGGCCCGCCCGACGCCGTCGCGCGCGGCAAGGCGCTCGTCGCGCAGATCGACGTGCCTCCGTTCGAAGCCCGCTATACCGTGATCTACCGCATTCGCAGCGTCGATGCGAGTTCTGTCGCGGGTCTGCTGCGGCGCAGCTTTCGCGAGATAGACGTCACCGTGGATTCGGGCATCAACGCGGTCGCCGTGACCGGGACCGTGGGACAGCAGCAGCGGATTGCCGACGCGATCTCTGAGCTCGATCCCGCGCCAGGCACGTCGACCGGGGTTCCCGGCACGCCGACGTTCGCGCCGGGCTCGAACGTCGACGTGGTGACGCTGAAATCCTACGTCCCCGCGCAGAGCGGTGGCGCGGACGCGGTCACTTCGATCACGCAGGCGCTGCAAGTCATTGCCCCGGACGTTCACGTCATCCAGTTGCCGACGCCGGGCCAGATCGCGCTCGCCGGACCGCCCCCCAGCGTACGCACGGCCGAAGACTTTATCGCCAAGGTCGACGTAGTGCCGCCGCTTGTCATCCTGGATACGGAGGTCCTCGAGCTCGACGAATCGGTCGCCAAGAACATCGGCGTGCAGCTCGGCACCGCGGTGCTCAGCACGACGTTCACCGAGGGCACGCCCGCGCCGAATGCGAGCGGAGGTATTCCGCCGCTCGGCGCGATCCAGCCGTTCGGACGAACCCCGCTGTCGTTCACCGCGCAGCTCAACCTCGCGCTCTCAAACGGCAAGGGCCGCGTGCTTGCGGACCCGCGGATCACCACGCTGTCCGGACGAACGGCGTCAATCCGTGCCGGCGACACGATCTCGATCCTCACCACCACGGCCGGAAACGCCGGCACGATCGCGAGCACGCAAGTCCAAAGCTTTCAGACGGGCGTTAACCTCGACATCACGCCGTCCGTGACGCCCGACGGCGGTGTCACCGTCGCGCTCCATCCGGTCGTCAACAGTCTCGCGGGAACGAACAATGGCGTGCCGGAAATCAGCACGCGTGACACGCAGACCACTGTGCATCTGCAAGACGATCAAACGCTCGTGATCGGCGGCCTAATCCAAGAAAACGACACGCGAACGACCACGAAGATCCCCGTCCTGGGCGACATTCCCTTCGTCGGAAAGCTCTTCACGAACGACCAGGTGAACAACACGCGCAACGAGTTGGTCATTGTCGTCACGCCGCACATTGTCAAGCCCGGATCCACGTATCAACCCGGCCCGCCGCTGCACGCGGTCCCGCCAATGGAGTCGCTCCCGACGCTGCCACCCAACACTGTGGTTCCTCCACCGCGTTCGACGCCCGCGCGGATCGCCTCCAATGAATCTATCTCGGCTCCGACAACGCTTTCGAGCGCTATGCCATCCGCTCACACCGCGACACCGGGGCCGACTCCCGCGGCGTTCGCCCAGACAAATGTGTTCTCGTTCGGCGCGGCGCCGCAGTCGAACTTCGCCAAGCCGACGGACACAGTTCAAATCTTTTACGCCACTTTGTCGCCAACCGTCGTCTCGAACGGTACGTCGGTTCGTGTAGCGGCCATCACAACGACAAATGCCGCCTCATGCAAGATTACGATCGGAACGACCACAATTTCGCTCGGCCAGGCCGGTCCGGGGCAGTGGCAAGGTGTATTCCCGTTTCCTGCGGGCACCCTGTCGGCCGGTCAGAATTCGGTGACGGTGTCACTCGTCGCGGCGAGAAGCGATGGTGCGTCGGCGACGGTACCTATTCTGCTGAACGTTACTCCCTGACGGGCCATCATTCCGCGTCCGACGAGTGAGGCAATGGCGAAGGACGCGCGTCGACGTTTTGGAACGACGAAGGTACTGCGGGAACGCGTTGCCGGAGTCGAGCGCGAGGAACAGTCGGCGCAGCGGGCATACAGCGGGTAGCCGGGGAAAGGACGAGCGGCCCGTGTTCGGTGTCCCAGGTCCGCACGTTGTGCCGCGGCGGGAATGCGCGATGTTGTCGCGCTCAAGGCGAAGACGCCCGTCGCGCTAATCATCAGAAGCCGCGCACGGGCGGCGGACGGTGCTTCGCTAGAACACATGGAGCCGCGCAGGCGTGCGGCCGTTCTGCCGCGAGGGCGCTGTCCCGTCTACCGCTGTCGCGATCCTTCCGGTAAGATTCTGCGGCTGCCGCTGTCCGTTTCCGGACGACTGCGTAACACCGGTAACCTGAGGCGCGCGAGATCGGCGCCTGGAAGGCCACGCGGGTCCGCGCAGCGCGCGTTCCGCCTCATTGGCCGCCCGGCCTACGGGCGTATGCGATCCGGCGACGAATTGCCCCGGATGCCTTAAGGCATTCTGCCTTAGGTGCCAGGCGTAAGCCGGAAGGGGTTGTCCAGTGCCGCTGCTGCTTCTTATCGCGACGCTCGTCGGGCTCGGGTTCATCCATGGTCCCGTCTCGGCGCCCGGGCACGCGCCCATCGTCGTGGTGCCAGCCGACGTGCTTCTTCCCACAGGGGTGTGACCAACTCAGCGGATCGGCATTAGACGGGCGCGAAATGGTAGGTAAGGGTTGTGACCGGACGTTCCGAACGCCCGGTCACAACGGCCTTCGTCGGGCGTCGAGGGGGTGGTGTCGATTTCTGGGGTGGGGGTGCAATCGGTTGCCGAGCGAGGTGACCTCGATGAAGCGCGCGAGGCGTATCGATCCGGAGCGTTAGAACAATGTCTTGCCGCGTGTGATCTGATCGAATGCGGCACGGAGAAGGCCAGAGTCAAGCTGGCATTGCTTCGGGCTCGGGTTCACGTGCGCATGGATCGCGGCGACCGTGCCTTAGACGCACTGCGCGCTCTCACCGCAGCTCATCTGGAACCTGCTGAAGAACTTGCCGTCTCGATGCTTACGGGCGCCGCGTACGTGCGGCTGGGACAGAGCGAACGCGGTGCCGAGATTCTATCCGCGGTCCTCAAGCGTGCTGGCCCCGCCGACGCTAATCTTCGTGCGGAAATCGCCGTTCACCTCGGCATCGCTCGAGTCCGCCTCGGTTCCCTCGATGAGGCCGAGGCTTTGCTCTCCGCCATCGGTCCCGAACATGATGTCATATACGCGCACGCGCTCGAGTACCTTGGCTGGATCGGACAAATGCGCAGTGACTTTCCGGCTGCCGCGGACCACTTTCGCTCAGCGCTGGCCGTCATCTCCGGCTCTCGCACCTATGACCGGTACATTGAAGCGAAATCGCTATACGGCCTGACCGCGCTTTGCCCCGAGTTGTTCGCCACGGAAGAATGGCCTCTGATCGAGCGCCGCGTGAGGCGATTCGATTGGTCGCTAGAAGGCCTTGGCCCGTGGCCGTTCTGGGTGAACATTGCTGCCTCGATGATGTGCGAGACAGTGGGCGATGTAGCGAATGCGCTGCGATGGGCACACGCCGCGAGATCGCGCGGAGGTGATGCCTACAGCGTGGTTGCGCTATGCCGGCTCGCAGCTACGTTGCGTGGCGTCAACGAAGTGCACGGCCATCTCGACGCCCTCAGCCAAGCATCCGAACTCTATGAATGCGTTAACCTTCGGAATCTGCCGGCCGACCTGCAGAACGTCTCGCTCTATCTGGCCGAAGAAGTCATCCATACCGGCGCAGCGGATACCGCGGAGGCGCTACTCGCGCAGCACCGGGACATTATGACTCCGCGCCTTTCATCCCCCGGCACGGACTTTGGGATATTTTCCGCGATGGAGCGCTCTATCGAGGGACTCATCTCGCTCACACGGGGCGAGAAGTCTGGGCTGATGATTCTTGATGCCTGCTTCGAGATCTTTGCGCGCCTGGGCTATCGGCGTCGGGCTACAGCGATAGCGCTACGGCTTGCGCGAGCCACGAACGGATCGCGGTACGGCGAATATGCTGCGGCTGCTCTCGCGGGTGTCAGCCCGCAGTTTTGGATGAAGCGCCATCTGGACGAGCTGCGCACGGACCCCGGTCCGCTGCTCACGCCGGCGGAGACGCACATCCTCCAACTGCTGGTAAAAGGCCTCACGTACAAGGAGATTGCTGCGGAACGAGGCGTGACCTGGAAGACGATCAGCATTCAAGTACAACAGGCGCTGTTCCGCAAGTTCTCCGTCCGCAGCCGAGGCGAACTCGTGGCCGAGGCGCTACGACGTCGTATCGCCGCTCCGCCGGCATAAGGCATTTGCCTAGCTAGACCTCGCCGGTTTCGCGCGGCATGATCCGGCCCAAGCAACGCGCCTTGGGGGAAGCAGCTTGGAACCGATGTGGGTGTCAACGAACGGACGGCGGAGGCCACAAGCCGTCCGCCCCGTGCTGTGCTCGCAGTGCGGGCATCGCCGTGCGAGCCACGACGATGAGGGCTGCACATACTGGACGCCCGGTACGGCGGAAACGCCGCCGAAGCGCTGCGACTGTAGCCGGACCGCATTCGAGATCCGTGACGATAGCGCACGACGGCCTTCTTCCGAGGGAGGGCAGTCGTGATGGCGAGCGGGGTTCATCGGCCCGGGCGACGTCCCGTTCATTCCTCGCCCGCCGCGAAGATGCGCGGACGACCAAAGCGCTTCGTCCTCCCCTTCAGCGACGTGTTGAGTCTGGCATCCGAGCACATCAACACCGACGTCTACCTCGTCCCTGACGATGCGCCGGCGACATCGCTGTGCAGCTTCTTCAACGGGCTCGGAATCGAGACGCAGATTGTCGATAATGGTCGCGCGCTGGCGTTCACCGTGTCGAACTCGACCGCAGCCTCGAACGTCTCGTTTGCCGCTGCGTGTCTGTACGTCACCCGAGTGTACCAGGCCGCAGCGACCTACTGGGCCGTCAAAGCCCTCGAAGCTGCGACACCGCGTGCTCGCGAGGCGCAGCAGTGAGATGCCCGCAAACGAGATCCATCTGCCGTACACGCGTCCGCAGAGCGAATGGGTGCGCGGGCGCCCGGTGCAAAAAGTGATCGGCACGTACGAGCACGCGGCGCTGCAGGCCGAGATCGTCATGCTGCTGCGTTCATGGGCGCTGGCCGGGGATCACGGCCGTGTGGGAACCGAGTGGCGCTTCCGGCTCCGGCCCGCGGGCGAGATGGTTCGCCCGCTCGTTCCGGACGTGGCGTACCGCTC
>Ga0070739_10003186_pt1 | contig 20824 bp, 14 predicted proteins | sample Coa_R1_7_FD_66445 | JGI IMG/M metagenome (GOLD analysis project Ga0070739, IMG submission 66445) | Surface soil microbial communities from Centralia Pennsylvania, which are recovering from an underground coalmine fire - Coalmine... | ecosystem: Environmental > Terrestrial > Soil > Unclassified ... | reverse complement strand
GGCAACGATGACGCCCTGTTGCGCTGGAATACCTGCGCTCGCCTGATCGAACGCTACCACCTGGAGGCCGAGCCGGCCGAGCAATTGGAACCCGCCCTCGAATAGCAAAGAAGCTAACCACAGAGACACAGAGACATAGAGAAGAAAGAAAGAATGAAGAACGAGAGAATCAACATGCCATCCAAGGACCTAGTCGTAACTGGTTCCATCGTGGTTCGTGCCGGTAACCTTTTTTTTCTCTCTTTTTTGTCTTCTCTGTGTCTCTGTGTCTCTGTGGTTAGCTCTTCTTTATCGGCAGCGGAGCCGGATTGGCTCAAGGCGTTGACCTGGCGCTCGATCGGCCCGGCCAACATGGGCGGACGCATCACCGCCTTGGCCGTCTATGAGGATGACCCAACCATCTACTGGGTCGCCACCGCCTCCGGCGGACTGCTCAAAACCGTCAACAACGGCATTACCTTCGAGCATCAGTTCGACCACGAAGCGACGGTGTCCATCGGCGACGTATGCGTGGCGCAGTCGGACAAAAACATCGTCTGGGTTGGCACCGGGGAGAGCAATCCGCGGAACTCGGTTTCCTATGGCGATGGCGTATACAAATCGAGCGATGGCGGCAGAAGCTGGGAACACATGGGTCTAAAAAGATCTTTTCAGATCGGCCGTATCTGCATTCATCCGAGGAATCCCGATATCGTATACGTGGGAGCGCTGGGCCGGCTGTACGGTCCCAATGAGGAGCGCGGCCTATTTAAGACCACGGACGGCGGCAAAACCTGGGAGAAAATCCTCTACATCGACGATAAAACCGGCGTCATCGACGTGCACATGCACCCCGCCGATCCGGAGACGTTGCTGGTGGCTACTTACGAGCGCCAGCGCGACGGCTACGACTACAACGATCCGGCCAAGAAGTTCGGCCCCGGCAGCGGTCTGTATCGCACCAGCGACGGCGGTAGGAGTTGGAAGAAAATCACCAAGGGACTACCCACCTGCAAGCTTGGACGCATCGGCATCGACTGGTATCGCAAAGATCCGAACGTGGTCTTTCTCCTGGTAGAGTCGGAAAAAATCGGCGGCAGCCCGCACGTCGTTGCCGGCATGGCCTATCTGGGAGTTCAGGTCGATGACGCAATGCTAGGAGCGCGGGTGACGCAGGTCAACCGGGACAGTCCAGCAGAGCGGGCGGGAGTGCAAATCGATGACGTGATTCTCCGCTTTGGCAAACGAGCAATCGGCTCGTATGCCGATCTGATCGAGGAAGTCGCGCGGCACAAAGGGGGTGAAAGGTTGAAGCTGCGGCTCCGCCGCGGCCAGGATCTCAAGGAAGCGGAAGTGACTCTCGCGGTGCGCGGCGATGTAACGCAAGGGGAGTTGCCGTATCTTGATCGACTGGGCGGGCAAGCGGCGAACGTGCAGAACAAACAAGGACCGGACGGCTTCCAGTACGGCGGCGTTTACAAATCAACCGACGGCGGTGAATCGTGGACGCGCCTCAACAGCCTCAATCCCCGGCCCATGTATTTCAGCCAGATCCGCGTCGATCCCAACGACGACAACTACGTCTACGTTCTCGGCATCGCTTTGCACCGCTCCCGCGACGGCGGCAGGACATTCGATCCCGAAGGCGGCCGCGGCGTTCACGGCGATCATCACGCTTTGTGGATCGATCCCCGCGACGGCCGGCACATGATCCTCGGCGGCGATGGCGGCTTTAACGTCACTCACGACCGCACGGCCAACTGGGATCGCCTCAATCACGCGGCCATCGGTCAGTTTTACCACGTCGCCGTGGACACCCGGCGCAATTATCGTGTTTACGGCGGTCTGCAAGACAACGGCAGTTGGGGCGGTCCCAGCCGCACGCACAGTCTGACCGGCCCCATCAACGAGGACTGGTTCCGCGTCGGCGGCGGCGATGGCTATCGCTGCGCCGTCGATCCGACCGATCCGGACCTTGTGTACTCCACCTCCCAGTGGGGCGCGATGCGCCGGCTGAATCTGCGGAACGGCGAAAGCGTCCCCATTCGTCCGCCCGAGGCCCGCCGTTATCGCTTCAACTGGAACACGCCGTTTTTCCTCTCGCACCACAATCCGCGCATCTTTTACTGCGCCGGCAACGTCGTCTTTCGTTCTCTCGACCGCGGCAACGATCTGCGCGTCATCTCACCAGACATCACCGCGACCGAGCGCGGCAGCGCCTTCGCCCTCGCCGAGTCGCCGCGCAATCCCGATGTCCTCTACGTCGGCACAGATGATGGCTACTTGTGGGTGACGCGCGACGGCGGCAAGGCGTGGACCAACATCACCAAGAATGTCTGGAACAAAGAACGAGCCGGAAGCGTAAGCGACGGCCATTCCGTCGCTAACGCTTCCGGCTCGTTCCGGCGTTGGGTCGCTTCCATCGAGGCGTCACGCTTCGAGGAGGGCCGGGCCTACGTCGTCTTCGACGGCCATCGCTCCGACGATGATGAGCCGTATGTGTACGTGACCGAAGATTTCGGCAAAACGTGGAAATCGTTGCGCGGCAACTTGCCGTGGGGCTCGACACGTGTGCTGCGTGAGGACATCGAGAATCCGAATCTTCTCTATCTCGGCACCGAGTTCGGCGCCTGGTGCTCGCTGGATCTCGGTCAGAGTTGGAATCGTCTGAACACGAACCTGCCGACGGTCGCCGTCCACGAGTTCGCCATCCATCCAACGGCCGGCGAAATCGTCGCCGCCACGCATGGCCGCAGTTTGTGGATTCTCGACGTGACCGCCCTGCGCCAGTTGTCGCCGCAATCTCTGCAAGCCGACGCCCGGCTGTATCGACCGGCAACCGCGGTGCGTTGGCACCTGGAGCCGAGCCGCGGCCTAACCAACCGTCGCTTCACCGGCGAAAACCCACCCTTCGGCGCGACGATCTGGTATTCGCTTGGCCAGAAAGCGTCCAAGGCGAGCGTGAAAGTGCTGGACATCCAAGGCCACCTGGTGCGCGAACTGACCGCCGAAACGAAACCGGGATTGCATAAGATCGTCTGGGACTTGAGGCACACTCCGGCGCGTCGAGGTCGCGGACAGCAAGCGGAGCAGATCAGTCGCCTCGCCGCACCGGGCAACTACCTCGTCGTGCTCTCTGTGGATGGCCACGAATACAAGCAGGCGCTGCGTGTAGAGGAGGAGAGATAGCGAGTTTTCTACATTAACACCGACAGTGGTTGGTCAGCCTTTCTCGCATAAGATGATTCGCCGCGTTCGACGCTACCTTCCGCTCCTGCGATGATTCAGGATAGTTCCTTGTTCCCGAAGGTTCCCCATCCATCGCAATACCCGCCTAACGGGCGGCTCAGTTCGTCAAGTTCTGCTTGTGCCGCGATAATGCTCTCGTAAGTCGCGAGCATTCGCCTCGTGCAGTAAACGCTCCAACTTCCGTCTTGCTCGTCATGATACACTGTCGGCCGATAGCCGCACTGCTTAGCAACAATGGCCACTTGTCGCCCGACTACATCGCTCGGCACGGCGACGGCAAATTCGATGTCCATAGGTTTAGACATATCGCTGCCGCTGTCTGCGACTTGCCGCAGAGCATCACCGTCAGCATCCCTCGGATAGTCAGAATCCATAAAGCTAATCTCCTCCCTAACCCGACTTTCGCTTGCGGCTGCGCTGCTTGGAAGTTCGGGACGCTTCCACTCCCGCTCAGAACTCCTCATGGCTGAGAGCCTCTCCCTCCCGAATCTGCTTGCGCGATGCTTCCAAGATGGCCTGTAGCCGCGGCGAATACGCCATGAGCAGACGCTCAATCTCGTCCTCATCCTGGACGCCTGCGGCTCGCGGCTAAACAAAATTATTGTGCGACGAGAAAAATCTTCAAGAAAACACTTGTCTTCCTCCTCATAGATGAGGATAATCGAGGATGCAGTTCGGAGGAGGTACGGCAACATATCCCCAGGGGGTCTACCCATGAAAGGGCCGCATTGGAGTTGGTATCTGGTGATCGGCACCGTGCTACTGGCGCCGGCCGGCATTCGCCTGATGACCTGGCCGGGCTTCCGCACGCAAGCACTCGATCCGCAATCGGTGCAGGCAGGACAAACATTGTTTGTGCATGAATGGCGCCCCAACGATCCGTTGGCGGCCGGCGGCGATGGTGTAGGGCCGGTTTTCAACGCCAGTTCGTGTCAGGCTTGTCATAATCAAGCCGGTGTCGGCGGCGGCGGCAACTTGAATCACAACGTCACCACCTACGTCTTTCAATCCGACGCGGAGGCAGCTGCTCGCGGCATCCCGCGCGAGGGCGTCATTCACGCCATGGCCGTCAATTGCCCGAAGGAGACATTGGATCTCCTGCACCCGGAATTGCCCAGGACGAGCCAACCTCGGCTGGACCAGGTCATCGCGCTGCCGGGCAGCAGCAGAAGCAGCAACCATTGCGCCAGCCCCGCTGTTCGTCCCGTCGTCCTCATCTCGCAGCGCAACACACCGGCGCTGTTCGGTGACTACCTCATCGATGCAATCCCCGATTGCGACATCATCGCCAACGAGAAGCTGCAAAGCGTCCGTTGGGGGTTTGCTCCCCAGAAGAGCGACGATCTGCCGGTTGGCCGAGCGCTGCGTCTGCCCAATGGCCGCATTGGTCACTTCGGTTGGAAGGCTCAGAGCGTCAGTCTGTCCGACTTCGTGCAGGCTGCCTGCGCCAACGAATTGGGCCTCGGCAATCCCGGCCAAGCTCAGCCGAGACCCCTCAGCAAACCCTACTATCAGCCGGTCAGCTACGATCTGACGCAGGAACAGTGCGATCAGATCACGGCCTTCGTCGCCTCGCTGCCGCGGCCTATCGAAAAGCTGCCGGAAGATAGCCTCCTCCGCAACGACGCAATCGAAGGCAAACGGCTGTTCAGTAAGGTCGGCTGCGCGGATTGCCACATGGCGAAGGTCGGCGAGGTCGATGGGATCTATAGCGATCTGTTGCTGCACGACATGGGCCAGCCGCTGCAGGGCGGCGGCTCGTACAACGATCCCATTCCGACGCTGCCCAATCCGAATCCCACGCCGCCTAACGATGGCCCGTCGCCCGGCGAATGGCGCACGCCGCCGCTGTGGGGCGTCGCGGACTCGGCTCCGTATCTGCACGATGGCCGCGCTCCGACCTTGAGAGACGCCATCGAGAAGCACGGCGGACAAGGTACGCGCTCCGCCCGGAACTTCGAATCGCTGAGCGAGACGGAGCAGAATCAGGTCATCACCTTCCTGCGGACGCTCCGCGCTCCGTGATTCTTTACGAGCCGGAAGCGTTAGCGACGGACTCCCCGTCGCCAACGCCTCCGGCTCGTGGGGAGTTTACGCGGAGGACAAGCGATCATGTCCATCAAATTCATTTGCAGTTGCGGTAAGCACCTGCGCGCCCGCGATGAGATGGCGGCGCGGCGCTCGATGTGTCCGCGCTGCGGCAATCCGGTCGGCGTGCCATCGCTGCAACCGGCCCATGCCGGCACGCAGGCTGGACCTCTGACACCGCAAGAACGGCGACGGCTAAACCGCAACAAGTCTAGCACCGACGCTTTCACAACGGGTATCACGACCGCTCTTACTGCCGATCCTCCGGTGCCGCCCTCTCAGGCGGGTCGGATGCCGAAAGTGCGCCGCCGCCGGCAACTGGAGCAGCGCTGGTATCAATGCCTGGCTTATCCCTTCCTCAACCTGAGCTTGCTCGTCCTTTTGTCCGTGAGTTCCTCCGTGTGGCTGGCCGGCGTTCTCTTTGCCATCCCGAGTATGCCCCGCTTTTCCGTGACATCATGGGAAAACGCCTATCCCTGGGTCACCGCCGCGACGGGGCTGATGTTGCTTGTCACGTATGCATACGCCACAGTGGAATGCGCGCTGACCTCTGCTCTGGCAGATCAAGGCCCTGCTCCCTGCTGGCCGGGATGGAATGCTCCCTTCCCTCTGAAAAGCACGGTACGCTGGTTGGTTTGCTTTTTCACCGGCCCCATCGTGCCGGCGGGTCTGGCCGTTTATTTCTGCCTTTATGGCGGCGACCTGACAGCCCTGGACTGGGGGATTGTGGCAGAGTTGAGTGTGTTGGCGGCAGGCTACTGGTTTTTGGCCATTGTCAGCGCCAACGAACGCAATCGACTGCGCGATGCCAATCCGGTTCGCGTCGCCATGCTCGTGCAGCGCTTGCGCTATCGCGCGGTCGTGCCGCTCCTGATTGCTCCGGCTTTGGTGTTCGTTCATGCACTGGTCATCGTCTTCGCTCTGGATTTCCTGCATCCGCACGTCATCCTCGGTTGGCAGCTCTTGACGTGCTGTTGGGGCAGCATTCTGTTCTGGTCGGCCTTCCTGTTTCGTCTGTTGGGCGTGTGGTGTTACTACACAAAAGCATAACCTGCCTATAAAACCATCCGAGCCTGAAGCGTTAGCGAAGATCTTCTCTTCGCTAACGCTTCAGGCTCGGTGCGTTCTGACGAGGTGATCCATGTTCCGCTGGCATTTGCTCCTAACGGGGGCCGTGGCTGTTTTGGCCCTCGCTCCACTCCGCGCCGAGCCGCTTCCGGAAACGAAACCGCTCACCCGCGACGGCGACCTCGCGTCGCAGATGGTCGAGGGCATCGACAAATACCTGATGCGCGAATTGGCTGCGTCGGTCGAGAAACGCAAGCAGTTTTGGAAACCGGACTTCTCCTCGGTGGAAGCGTACCGCAAATCGGTGCAGCCCAACCGCGAACGGTTGAAGAAAATTCTCGGCGTCGTCGATGAGCGCGTTTCGCCGGTGGTCATGGAATATGTCGGGGAAGGCACTGCGTCGCCGCTCGTTGCGGAAACAGATTCGTACAAGGTTTATTCGGTGCGCTGGCCGGTGCTGCCTGGAGTGGACGGCGAGGGTTTGCTGCTGGAACCGAAGGGCAAGGTTGTGGCCCAAGTGGTGGCACTGCCGGACGCGGACTGGACGCCGGAGATGGCGGTTGGATTGGCTCCGGGGGTACCGCAGGAATCGCAGTTCGCTCGCCGGCTGGCCGAGAATGGGTGCCGCGTGATCGTGCCGGTGTTGATCGACCGCAAGGATACCTGGTCGGGCAATCCGCGGATGGGCCGAATGACAAATCAGCCGCACCGCGAATTTATCTATCGCATGGCCTATGAGATGGGGCGGCACCTCATCGGCTACGAAGTGCAGAAGGTGTCGGCGGCTGTGGACTGGTTATGCCGCGAAGAAAATCACCCGTCCGTCGGCATCTTTGGCTACGGCGAAGGGGGTCTATTGGCTCTCTACCACGCTGCAATCGATCCGCGCATCTGGCTCACGGTTGTGAGTGGTTACTTTGGACCTCGCGAGAGTATATGGCAGGAACCGATCTACCGCAATATTTGTGGGCTGTTATGCGAGTTCGGCGACGCAGAGTTGGCCGCACTGGCGGAAGGGGCATTCTTAGTTGAGCCTACCGATGAGCCTTGTGTGGGCGGGCCTCCCGCCGCTCGTACCAATCACAGTGGAGCGGCACCTGGACGGCTACGGACTCCAACTGCGAAAGCCGTCCACGATGAAATGGCTCGGGTAACGAAACTTGATTATTTCTTTAATGCAGCCGGTGTGCCTCAAGGAGTTCGGAAGACCGTGATTAAGGGAGAGAGAGGCCTGCTTGACCTTGATGTGCTTCACCTTGAAGGCGCGTTCGCCACACAAAGACTGAAACCGATCGGCAAATCGCCCACTGATAACCGCCAAAACTTCGATCCCGCCCCGCGCCAGAAACGCCAATTCGACCAGCTCGTCGCCTTCACGCAAAAGTTGATGCGCGACTCCGAGCGCTATCGCCAGCAACATTTCTGGGCCAAGCTCGATACGTCGTCGCTGGAGAAATATCAGAAATCCTGCGAACCGTTCCGCAAGCAGCTCTGGGAAGAAGTCCTCGGCAAACTGCCTCATCCCAGCGTGCCCATGAATCCGCAAACGCGGCAAATCTACGACGAGCCGAAGTGGAAGGGCTACGAGGTGACGCTCGATCTCTATCCCGATGTGTTCGCCTACGGCATTCTGCTGTTGCCCAAAGACCTGAAAGCCGGCGAGAAACGGCCGGTCGTCGTCTGCCAGCACGGACTCGAAGGCCGACCCACCGACGTGTGCAATCCCAAGGAGCGGACCAAATACTACAACTCGTTCGGCGCTCAGCTCGCCGACCGCGGCTACATCGTCTACGCACCGCAGAATCCGTACATCGGCCACGATAAATTCCGCGCCCTCCAGCGCAAGGCCAATCCCCTTGGCCTATCGCTATTCTCCTTTATTGTCCGCCAACATGAACGCACGCTCGATTGGCTGGCCACGCTGCCCAACGTCGATGCGGAGCGCATAGCGTTCTACGGTCTGTCCTACGGCGGCAAGACCGCTATGCGCGTGCCGGCACTGTTGCAACGCTATTGCTTATCGATCTGCTCCGGCGATTTCAACGAGTGGATTCGCAAGAACGTGTCGATGGATTATCCGAGCAGCTATATGTTCAGCCCGGAGTACGAGATGCCGGAGTTCAATCTCGGCCATACGTTCAATTACGCCGAGATGGCGGCATTGATCGCGCCGCGGCCGTTCATGGTCGAGCGCGGCCATGACGACGGCGTCGGCATCGATGAGTGGATCGCTTACGAGTACGCCAAGGTACGGCGCTTGTACAGCCGGCTAAAGATATCGGATCGCACGGAGATTGAATTTTTCCCCGGCGGCCATGAGATCCACGGCCAGGGCACGTTTCGATTTTTGCAGAAACATTTGAATTGGCCGAGGTGAGCGCGAGGAGGCGATTTTCAAATACTAGCCCGGAGCGCCAGCGACGGGCGTTCAGACCCCTCGCTGTCGCTCCGGGCTAGTGAGATTGATTCACTGATACCCGTGCCATCCGCCGACGAACGGCGTGAGGAACGGCCAATGTTTCCAGGAACCCGGCGGCTCGGGAGCCACGCTACCGACCAGCGCCGGTTGCGTATCGCGGAAATCTACCTTCAAATACACTCCGGTCAGCTGCACGAAGGCAGCGACGAGTGCCGTCGCCAGCAGCACGCGGCGTCCCCATGCCAATTGGCGAAGCGCGGCGACACAAGGAAGACAAAGCAGAGCGAAAAACGGCACGGTTTCGACGACCATCCGCGATCCCCAGCACTGTCCACCCCACCAGCAGTACCACGAAGCGATCAGCGCCAGATACGGCACAATGGCCGCGATGCACAACCAATACCAACAGGGCGGTCTATTCAGCGGCGCTGCCGGAAATCGGCGACGCACGCTCGGCACGAGCAGTGCGAAACTCAGCAAGATCCACGGCTGGTAAACCAGTAGTCCGTGATCGGTGCTGAACAAGAGCGGGATGAGCGTGTCACGCCAATTCCCGGTAAACATACTCAACTGCCGGATCGAAGGGCCGAGGACGTGACCGTATGTCGTTCCGTAGTACCACGCCCACGGTACATACGCTACAGCAGCAGCGAGGCCGACGAGGACGGCTCGGCGCGGTGCTCGGAGCAGCAGCCAGATGCCGAAAGCCGCGATCAGCACCGCCGACGGTAAGCGGCAAGCCAACATCATGGCCAGGGCCACGCCTTGAAGCAGCATCGCGGGCAGCGTGGGAAACCGCCAGATGCGAAACTCGATCAACAGAGCCAGTAGCATCCAGAAGAGGACGCCGCCGTGCTGCCACAGGGCTTGTGCCACCGTGCTGCACAGGCCCGATCCCGTCGCCAGAAATAGCGTCATCCAGGCTGCGCTAGCCGCATCAACCAGATGCAGCGCCAGCAGAAAGAACAGCCCCAAGCACGCCGCCGCCAACCAAGAAGCAACGCCCTTCTCCATGCGGTCTTGCACGCCACCGGACAACAGATCCGCACCGAGCAACCGGGCCATCGCCGCCGAGGGCAAGGCGAACACGAACATTCCCGAAGGGTAATTGGAATGCACCCCCCCCGCCGCCTGGACGCAGAAATACGGCAGGGACATTCCGGGCGCGGGAGTGTACACCGGAGCATACTCCGGCAGGAAGGCGCTAATGTCGGTGCTGCCGTCACGCACCAGAGAAGAGGCGATCAGCGTGATCGGTTTGGAGTCGCCGGTCATCAGTGGCCGACCTTGCGTCAGGAAGAACAGTCCCGTCGGCAACACAATCAGCAGTGCCGTCGCTCGCCACGGCAGCCGCGCGCGATTAGCGGCGAATGCGTCAATGCTCGCCCAGTGGTGTAGCAGGCGAGACAATACGCGCCGGCGATAATCGGCGCTCCAGCCGAACCGCAGCAGCGGAAGGATCAGCGCCGTAAACACCCATGTATAAGCGGGACCGGCACAACGCAGGAATTGTACGAGGGCAACGATGAACAGCGCAGCTTGCAGTGCTCCCAGAGCATGATCTGAGCCGCGACCATAAGGGAGCAGTCTTTCTCGCACCACTCCTTTAGGGTCGCGGCTAGGAGAGCAAGCGACGAGCGACGCGCCTTGCATGATCGTTTCCGTGAGCCGATCGACTACAAATCCGGCACCGGCTGCAAAGAATGGCCTTGCTCATCGTAGAACGCTTCGTGCAGCAGAAAAACCTGACGAGTCGTGAAGCCCAGCGTTTGCAGTTGCCGGCTCAATTGGTGATAGGCATGCCGATCCAGCCGCCGCGCCAACAGGGCCTGGAAATGACGAGGGCACAAATCCATCTCCACCGGCTCGGCCGAGTGCAGCGGATACGTCAAATAGCGAACCGTGCCTTGCTGTTGGCAGATGACGCAGCGATGTTTTTCGGTGCGGACAACAAACGGCTCCGCTTCGCCCTGAGCCAACGCTTCCTGGCAATCGGGACAGACGGCCTGGCCGGCGAGTCGATCCCACGGACAGCCGGCCGACTGGCAGCGACTGCACGGCGCATGCGGGGCCAACGGATCCTTAACCACGCGCAGCCCCTCCATCGCTTGCCCTCCCGCAGCGGCTTCGCCCAACTTGCCCTGTCTTCCAGGCGTTCCCCGACCAGCCGGAAAGAATATGAATGACGGGCGCAAGGGTCTTACTCTAAGTATGTCGGCAAGTTGCGGGCCGATTCTTCAGTTTTTCGGCAGTCGGCGGAAATCCTAATCTGGCAGTCCACGGACGCATGAATACACTTTGCTTTGAGACAGATCGGATTGAGATGGGCATAGGTCATGATCTCCTGGAAACTGCCACTCAACCTCGGCGACATCCTGTTCACACCGCAATGGGCCGGTCTAACCCCCACCCTGCAAGCGGCTCTGCTCGTGTCCGTATTCCTGCTGCCGTTGGTGTTGGTGTTGTGGCTCTATCGCTATGAAATGCAACTGATCGCGCGATCCACGGCCGCCTGTCTGCTCTGCCTGCGAGTTGCGGTACTGGCGCTTCTGCTCCTGCTCGTGTGTTTGCAGCCCATCTATGGCCGGACGTTCACGGAGGAATTGCCGGGCTATGTCCTGGTGGCCGTGGATCGCTCGGCCAGCATGGAAATAGCGGATCACAAAAATGAGCCAACGCGGAGCCAGGCGGCTCAGCGCATTTTGAGCGGCGAGGGTACGGGATTGTTGCCCGCGTTGATGGCGAAGCATGAAGTGGAGCTGCTCGGCTTTCATCACGAAGCCTGGGAGCTGAAGCCCGATCAGCTCGACGAATTGTTTCGCCCCTCCGCCGATCCCTCGGCTGCTGCTTTTACGGACCTTCGTTTGCCGCTGACACGCGCGCTCGAACGCTCCAGTTCGGGCCAAGGCAAGGTCCTTGGCATCGTCCTCTTGACCGATGGCCAGCACAACACCGGCGAGTCGCCGACGAGCAAGGCGCGGGAGCTGGGCGAAAGAGGTCTACCGATTTATCCGATTGCCCTGGGATCGCGGCGACCGCCGCCGGATGCGGCGATGGTGTCGGTGCAAGCGCCCAACGCCGTCTTCAAGGATGTCGAGGCGACCATCGAAGCGATGTTCAAAATCACCGGCCTGCCGGCGCAAGATTTCCGCGTCGAGCTGCACCAGAAGGGCAAGGATGGCAACAAAGTGGTGGACCAGCGCATCGTTCATCACCAGGGCAAGGACCGCACGTATACCGAGAGCTTCCGCGTGCGCTTGGATGAAGCGGGGATGCAAAGCTTGTCGGCTTCGGTTCGGCCGGTCCGCCCCGATACCAAAGAGACGAGCAACCACAACAACAGTCGTTCAACGACCGTCAGCGTCACCGACGACAAAGCGAACGTGTTGCTGATCGACGGCGAGGCGCGCTGGGAGTATCACTATCTCGCCACGGCCTTGAAGCGCGATCGGGCGATGAAGGTCGAAAGTGTCGTCTTCCAGCAGCCGCATCTCAATGAAAATCTCACTTCGGAGGAGTTGAACAAGATCGGCTCGCCGCGGCAACAATTGCCGGCTGGGCCAAACGGTTTGGCCGATTTCGATTGCATTATCCTCGGCGATGTCAGTGCGGAACAATTGCCGCTGGCTGAGCGGCAGCGACTGGAACAATACGTCGGCGAGCGCGGTGGAACACTGGTGATTCTGGCCGGCAAACGCTTCATGCCGTTGGCGTATCCGGGAATCGAGGTCAACGGCGAGACCGATCCGCTTCGCAAGCTGCTGCCGATTGAGTCGCCGCACGTCGTCGCGCCGGTAGAAGGATTTTCCGTGATGCGGACGCAGGCCGGCAAGGAAACGAAGTTTCTGGAGATGGATACAGAGCCGGACAAAAACGCCGAGATCTGGCGCGAACTGCCGCGCCACTTCTGGGGCATCGTAGGACAGCCCAAACCGGGAGCGACGACGCTGGCCTACGTTCCGGGTGACGAAGCGAGCCGAGAGGCGGAGAAATCGGCATTGATCGTCAAACAGAATTACGGATTCGGCCGGGTGCTTTTTGTCGGCCTCGACAGCACCTGGCGATGGCGCTACCGTGTGGGCGATGCCTACCACCATGCGTTCTGGGGCGCGGCCACTCGCTGGGCGGCGTCGGACAAGCCGCTCATGACCGGCAACGAATACATTCGTTTCGGCACGCCGCAACCGATTTATTCACGCGAGGAGGAAGTCAAGATTATTGTTCGCCTCAATGAGGAGTTGGGACCGATCAAGCCGGATTTGCTGGCAGCGGCGCGTATTCTCCAGGCCGGAAAAGCCGTCGCCCTGGTGCCACTGAGTCGGCGCGAAGCGCAGCCGCGCGTCCTGGAAGGAAAGATTCGCCCGCTGCCGCCGGGAGAGTACGCCATCGAATTGGTGATGCCCGAATATGCCGACAAACTGCTGGCGAAGGAGGGACCGCCGGGCAAGCCGATGCAGGCGCATTTCGCGATTCGGCCGCCCGATAGCAAGGAAATGATCGACCTGGAGACGCGCTGGCCGCTCTTGGAGGAACTGGCAGCCCACAGTGGCGGCAAAGTATTCACGACCGAAGATGCCGGCGAGCTGGTCGATCTACTCGTTAGCCAGTCGGTGTCGCACAGCGAGCGCTACGAACAGAAACTCTGGCAATGGTGGGTAGTGCTGGTGCTGGTCTTGGCGTTTTTGACCATCGAATGGACGGCCCGGAAATGGGTGGGATTGCCGTGAGATTCAACAATGCAGAATGCAGAATGCAGAATGCAGAATGAAAAACATTTTTGGACTTTTTCATCTTTCTTTTCATGCCGGTCACATCGAATCCATCGGTCCCTGTAGCGGATTTCAGCACCGCCAGGCAAGCCGGCGGGTGGACGATGCCAAACGCGAAGTCCAGAATTGAGAATGAGCAATCGACCTCGTTTTTCATTCTGCATTCTGCATTTTGCATGCTGCATTGTTTTTGCGGCGTCTCTGGGCTGCGCTTCGACCCGCTCTCGATCCGCCGATGGCCGACCGTCACCTGCGCTTCCTCCATCTCGACCGGCGCAACCGGATCGTGCTGCCGTCACCGCAAGGTATTCGGTCCGTGAGGAGCTCGATGTGGTTTACGGCCACGCGGGCGGGGAGGATTTGCAGCTCGATCTCTTCGCACCTCGGGATGCGTCGGGGTCGTTTCCCGCCGTGGCCGTCTTTCATGGCGGCGGTTGGACGGCAGGCTCGCACGATCAGCTACGTCCTCTGGCTGGCGCCCTCGCCTCGCAGGGCTATGTCGTCGCCACCGTCGGTTATCGCATGGCTCCCCGGCACAGGTTCCCGGCACAGATTCAGGATGCGAAATGCGCCGTACGCTGGCTCCGCGCCAATGCTCAACGCTACCAAATTGATAGCGAACGCATCGGCGCTCTGGGTTACTCGGCTGGCGCGCACCTGGCTTTGCTGCTGGGCTTGACGGAGGCACAGGATGGACTGGAAGGCGACGGTGGCAATCCAGGGCAATCCAGCCGCGTCCAAGCCGTCGTCAACATCTCCGGCCCGACCGACCTGAGACGGCCCGACCTTCCGGAGTCCACGCGTTTGATCGTCGCCGATTTTCTCGGCGGCACCCGCGAGCAGCTTCCCGACCTCTACCAGGCAGCCTCGCCGGTGGCCTACGTCCATCGTGGCGCTCCGCCGGTGCTGACCATTCATGGCACCGCCGATGCGGTCGTCCCCTACGAGCAGGCCCAACTGCTGCACACCGCGTTGCGCAAAGCCCGAGTCCGCTCGCAGTTGACGACGATGCACGGCAGGGGCCACGGCGACAACTGGAACGATAAAGAGCAACAGCGTAACGTCACGGCCATCCTGGCTTTTCTCGACCAGAACCTGCGGCAGCGGTGAGGCGAACGGCCGGCGTAAGCCGGCTGGTCTGTCTCCACCAGCCGGCTCACGCCGACCGTTCGCCTTTGTCCTCCCGGCGCCCTGCGATATAATCCACTTGTCGTTTATCCATTTTTTTCGCAGTCGAGATTGGCATGAAGATCGTCTTGTATCCCCATCCTGCCTTGCGTCATCCGGCCAAACCGTTGGCCGCCATCGATAAGCAAGTTCACCTCGATGCCGGGCGGATGCTCGAATTGATGTATGAACACAAAGGTCTCGGCCTCGCCGCCAACCAAGTTTTTCTGCCCTATCGCATTGTCGTCCTCAATCCCACCGGCGATCCCCAGCAGCGCGACAAGGAGGAGGTGCTGCTCAATCCCGTCGTCTTGGAGCGCAAGGGCACGATCGAGGGCGAAGAAGGCTGCCTCAGCTTTCCCGGACTCTTTCAGAAGATTCGCCGGGCCAAGACTGTCCATGTGCAGGCGTACAATCTCCGCGGCGAGGTCGTCGAGAAGAACGTCAGTGATCTGGAAGCGCGGCTCTGGCAGCATGAAGTCGATCATCTGGACGGCATTCTGTTCATCGACAAGATGGGAACCATCGCTCGCCTGGCCAGCCGCAACGCTCTCAAAGAGTTCGAGCAGGATTTCCAACGCGCCCAGCAGAAGGGCGAGATACAGACCACAACCGAGCTGGAGCGCATCCTAAAGGAGCGTTCGGCGGGCACGGATCAAAACGGCTCACCACCGAGCGATGTGTCGCCCATTTGACTCAAGAATGAACCACAGAGACACAGAGACACAGAGAAGAAAAACATAGAGAAATAGCTTCCGAGCCGGCTTAGACTGTTGTTTGCTTCTTTTTGCTCTTTCTTCTCTGTGTCTCTGTGTCTCTGTGGTTCGTTCATCTTCGGAGATCGTCATGCGTCTTGTCATGATGGGCACCGGCCTGTTCGCCGAGCCGACCTTTGAAGCGCTGCTGGCCAGCTCTCATACGGTCGTCGGTCTGGTGACGCAGCCGGATCGTGTCGCCGGCGCGGAGCGCGGCTCAACCCGGCAGACCGGACGCGGCATGAAAGCCATCGCTCAGGAACATGGCGTTCCCGTCCTTCAGCCGGAGAGCATCAACACACCCGAAGGCGTCGCTGCCTTGCAGGCGCTCCAGCCGGATCTCCTCGTCGTCGCCGCTTACGGTCAGATCCTCTCGCGCGATGTCCTCGCTGTGCCGCCGCACGGCGGCATTAACGTCCACGCCTCGCTCTTGCCGAAATACCGCGGCGCCGCTCCCATCGCCTGGGCCATTTATCACGGCGAGACGCGCACCGGCGTCACGATTATCAAAATGTCCGTATCGCTTGATGCGGGCGACATGCTCGCTCAGGAAGCGATTGATATTGGACGCGACGAAACAGCAGGCGATGTCGAGGCACGACTGGCTCCGCTGGGAGCACGATTGGCGCTTCAGGTCATCGAGCAGATTCAGAGCGGCACCGTACAGGGCCGCAAGCAAGATCCCAGTCAGGTGACGAAAGCGCCGAAGCTGAAAAAGGAGCATGGACTGATCGATTGGAACCGCTCAGCCGAGCAGGTGTGCAATCAGATTCGGGCCATGCAACCGTGGCCGACAGCGTATACCTTCTGGCACCGTCTGGGACAGCCGCCATCTCGCGTAATAATCAGCTTCGCTGTTACTTATCCGGAACTTTATGACCCCTCCGTTCCACCTGGTTCAATCATTATTGAGCCGAGTAATCCGAAATCTCCATTGCTTCTGGTGACGGCGGGCCTGATTCACCCCGGACAACGGAGCCTTGTTACGATCTACGAGTTGCAACCGGTCGGCAAACGGCGCATGACGGCCGAGGAATTTTTGCGCGGCCACAAGCTCCAGGCAGGGGATCACTTCGGCCCGGAGACGCCATGAAACGCGCGTTGCCGACTTTTCGCGGACGCAGCCACAACGCCCGCAGTCTCGCCCTGCAAATCCTGCTCGATTGTCGCAAACACGACGCCTTCGTTCAGGAAATCCTTGATCGCCGGCTTGCCGCGCCGGCCGGTTCACACCGGCCGCTCGCCGATGCGGACCGCCGACTGGTCACGCAGCTGGTGTACGGTGTCTTGCGTCGGCGCGGCACCTTGCAGGCGTTGCTGCAACCTTTTGTAAATCGTCCGGCTCATAAAGTTGAAGCATGGCTCTGGGACGCTCTTTATCTGGGCGCTTGCCAGCTTGCGCTGCTGACGCACATCCCCACGCATGCCGCTGTGCATGAAACTGTCGAGTTGGCCGTATCTTTTGGCCGCCCCGGCGCACGCGGCTTTCTCAACGGCATCCTCCGCCGCGTGGCCGAGCTCATGACCGAGGAGCGCACGAACACTGCCGCGTCCGATGCGCTGCCACTGGAACACGGCGAATATCGACGCCTCTCTCGCCGCTTCTTCGCTGATCCCACGACGCATCCCGGTGAATATCTCGCTACGGCGTTCAGTCTCCCCGACTGGCTGGTCCACCGTTGGCTGCCGCGCTATGGATTCGAGGAGTGCCAGCACCTCGGCTTCTGGTTCGCCGGACCCGCGCCGCTGACATTGCGTTGTCAGCCCTTGCGTTGCTCGCGCGAACAGCTGCTACTAGAACTGCTTCACACCGGCCATGCCGCAGAACGTGGCGACCATCTACAGGCAATTCGACTTCATGAATCCGGCCCGATCCGCGACCTGCCCGGCTACGCCGATGGTTGGTTCAGCGTGCAGGACGAATCGGCTATGCGCGTGGCCTCGGCGCTGGCACCCGAACCGGGCGAAACTGTTCTCGATCTCTGTGCCGCTCCCGGTGGCAAAACGACGCACCTCGCCGAGTTGATGCACAATAGCGGACGCATCGTCGCCTGTGATGTGGACGAACATCGCTTGCAAACCGTCGTCACCTTGGCCCAGCGTCTGGGACTGACGATCATCGAGCCATACCGCTTGCGCGGTGATGACAACGCGGATGTTCCACCGGGGCCGTTCGATCGCGTTCTGGTGGATGTGCCGTGCAGCAACACCGGCGTCCTTGGCAAGCGTCCCGAAGCGCGCTGGCGTATGCGGCCCGATGATTTACGACATCTCGTGGCCCTGCAAACGCGCTTGCTCCACACGGCGGCGGAGCGCGTCCGTCCGGGCGGCGTGGTGGTCTATTCGACGTGCAGTATCGAGCCGGAAGAGAATCGCCAAGTTGTCGATGTCGTGCTCGAAAGCAATCCAGATCTACGGCTGGAAGCAACGGAAGATGCAGTGCCCGGCAAGCCCGCAGATGGCGGTTTCTGGGCACGATTGCGGCGAAATGGCTAACCTGCTGATTTTTGCTTTTAAGTACGCCTCTCGCTCGTCCGATGATTGCTCGATAGAGGGCGATTCTATCGAGTGCGGAGGCGGCGCGTCATGGCCACGATTCCATGCGGCTCGGCAAGTCTTCCCAAAATCCAAAGCGACGAACAACAATTTCGCCCACTACTCCGCCGGCTCACGGTGGCGCTATTGGCCATAGGCGTCCTCTGGCGCCTCGTGCGCTATCTGTTGCGCTTTCCGATATGGGAGGATGAGGCGTTCATTTGCCTGAATTTTCTGGAGCTGGATTATCTCGGTCTGACGCGCGAGCTGCGCAATTGCCAGGTGGCCCCGCTTCTGTTTCTATGGGGCGAATTGACCTCGTTGCGCCTGTTCGGCGCTTCGGAACTCTCGATGCGTCTTTTGCCGTTCTCGGCAGGAATGGCGTCATTGTTGTTGTTCTGGCGGCTGGCGCGTGCGACGCTGCCGCCCTTGGCGCGAACGCTGGCCCTGGGATTTTTGGCTGTCGCCATCTGGCCGGTGTCGATGGGCGCGTTCACCAAACCGTATTCGCTTGATCTATTCATGTCGCTGTTATTGTTGCTGCCCGCCGTCCATTGGCTGCAACATCCTCAGCAACCGCGCGGGCTGCTTCTCTTATCATTGGCGACGCCGTTGGCTTTGTTCAGCTCTTACCCAGTTGTCTTCGTAGCAGGCGCAATTAGCCTCGCTCTCATGGCGACGGCGTGGCAGCAGGGCTGGAGAGCACGGATCTTGTGGAGTGTCTACAACATTGTGCTGCTCGCTGCTTTCTTGGGTCACTACTTCATCGCCGGCCGGAGTCAGCTCCATTCGCCGGACAAAGCAGCGACGACCGAACAGGGAATGCAAGCGTTCTGGGCCGAGGGTTTTCCACCGTCGCAGCCGCTGGCCCTGGCGAAATGGCTGGTTTTCGCCCACACCGGACAAATGATGGCGTTCCCCATCGGAGCGCAGGACGGCGGCAGCGCACTGACGACGCTTCTGTGCCTGGTGGGCGCGTGGCACTTCTGGACAACGGGCCGCCGGGACTTGCTGGTGTTGTGTCTTGCGCCCTTCGGATTGGGATTATTCGCTGCCGCGTTGCATCGCTACCCTTACGGCGCTTCGTGCCGACTGTGCCAGCATCTCGCGCCCGCCATCTGTCTCAGCGCCGGTATGGGCGCCGCCGTCCTCCTGGAGCGGCTCCGCTCCGCGACCCTTCGCCGCCGCTGGATCATCGGTGTCTGCACGCTACTTCTGTTCATCGGCGTCTGCGGCATGGTCCGCGACATCGTCCATCCCTACCGCACTCTGGAGGCGTTGTGGACGCGACAAGTCATGCAAACGCTTGCGGCCGAATCGTGTTCGGGCGCTCCCATCGTAGTGCTCAACAAGCGCGAAGACATGGATGCGCTATTCTGCTGGTATCTGGAGCAGTTCGGCGACCGCGTTTCGTGGGCCGGCCAGATCGATTGGAACAAAGCCAGGGCAAGCGGCGAGTTGTTCTGTCTGTCCTACGACTACCACAAGCTGTCATCCCCAGACCAAATGCCCCTCGCTCCCACGCAGGGACCGCTGAATCTTCCCGTCGGTGCAACCTTTTGCCCTGATCCGAGTCAACCAGCGTGGGTTCTAGCCAGCGGCGTGACGGATACTGGCGTTCCGCCCGACTGGCGCTGTCCCGTCAAGCACTTCCATCAAATGCGATTCGTGCTGAAGGGCTCCTCGCAATTTGCGACGCTGCTACCGATGAGAAACGCAAAAAAAGAAGAGCAGGATTAAGATGAAGATTAGGATTAGGAAGAGGAGTAAGAGAAAGAGCAAGAGTAAGAGAAGGATGCAGCGCGGGCGAACTCTCGCGCAGCACTAGTCCTAATCTTCATCTTACTCTTTCTCTTAATCCTCTTCCTAATCCTAATCTTCATCTTACTCTTACTCTTCTTCTTGATACCACAACGCCCACGGATCGAGGAGCTGCCCATGCCAACCCATGAAGAAATTATCCGCTTGCTGGATCTGCAACCGTTGCCGCACGAGGGCGGTTGGTATCGCGAAACCTATCGCTCGCCGCTGCAACTGCCGGTCGATGTCCTCGCACCGAGATACAGCGCGGCCCGCAGTGGCGGCACGGCCATCTATTATCTGCTGACGCCGGATACCTTCTCCGCCCTGCATCGATTGCCTACCGATGAGATATTTCATTTTTATCTCGGCGATCCAGTCGAAATGCTGCAACTCGGTCCTACTCCCAAAGACGGCGGGCGCGTCCTCATGCTCGGCTCAGACATCTTGGCAGGACAACAAGTGCAAGCGGTGGTGCCGGCCAGTGTCTGGCAAGGTAGCGTGTTGCGTCTAGGAGGCGCCTTCGCGCTGATGGGTACGACCATGACACCAGGTTTCGATTTCGCCGATTATGAAGCGGCGGATCGAGACGCATTGAGCGCGGCATTTCCCGATTTCGCGGAGCAGATTGCTCGCCTTTGTCGCTAATCGCTACGGGCGGCGCGAATCCGCCAACTCCTTGAGCAAGCGGGTGGCGGCCTCGACCAGTTTCTCGCCGCCGCCAGGCTGGATACGCGAATTGACGACCTCGTAGCTGCCTTCCTTGAACGCCTTGAGGGTTGGCACATAAGCGGGCGAGTCGTTGCACAGCTCGATAACCAGCGTGATTGGAAACGGCGAGGCTTTCTTGATCGCCAAGCCCAGATCGACGAAGATTTCGCCGGGCAGACCGACGACGGCTACCTCATCGCTCAGACGAAACACCTGCACTTCCATCGGCAGTGTCTCTTTGGGCATCATTTGCAGAGAGACGATCTTGCACGTCTCGACCTGCT
>Ga0070739_10003177_pt1 | contig 20859 bp, 19 predicted proteins | sample Coa_R1_7_FD_66445 | JGI IMG/M metagenome (GOLD analysis project Ga0070739, IMG submission 66445) | Surface soil microbial communities from Centralia Pennsylvania, which are recovering from an underground coalmine fire - Coalmine... | ecosystem: Environmental > Terrestrial > Soil > Unclassified ... | reverse complement strand
GGCGAGGTATCGCGGCGACCTGAGTCCGAGCGTCGTCCTCGCCCTGCTGCCGGAGGCCGAGCCGGGCTCGCCGCAGCCGATCACGATGTGGCGCCCCCCGGACTACGAGGCGTACGTGGAGTCGGCGCTGGCCGGCATGCACCCGCTGTCGCGCACCGCCCGGGAAATGAAGCGGGTGCTGCTCGGCAACTCGCTCGAGGTCGAGCTCGACTCGGCCAACCGGGTGATGATCTCCGAGCGGATGATGGAGTACGGCGGACTGACCAAGGAGGTCGTCATCGTCGGAGCGGGGGAGTGCATGGAGGTGTGGGACCGGGCGGCCCACGCCGCATACAACGAGGCGGCGATGGTCCGCTTCCCGGAGCTCCTCGAGCGCTTTGACCACACTGATTGACATGACGAGCACTCACGTGCCGGTCCTGGCTGGCGAGCTGATCGAACTGCTCGACCCCCGTCCCGGCGCGCTCGCGGTCGACTGCACATTCGGCGGCGGCGGACACGCGCGCCTCGTCGCCGAGCGGATCGGGCCGACGGGCACGCTGATCGGCATCGACCGCGACCCGCTGGCGGCCGAGCGCTTCGCCGAGCTCGCCGCCGAGACGAAGTGCGCGACTCACTTCATCCGCGGCGATTTCGTCGCCGGTTTGGCGTTTGTGCAGGGGAATTTCCGTCCGGCGGACCTTATTTACTTGGATCTGGGAATGTCCTCCATGCAGGTGGACACATGGGCGCGAGGCTTCTCGTACGCCTACGACGCGCCGCTCGACATGCGGATGGATCCGGATCAGGAGCTGACCGCGGCCGAGATCGTCAACGGCTGGGAGGAGCGTCAACTCGCCAGGCTGCTCCGGGACTATGGCGAGGAGCGCTACGCCTCCCAGATCGCGCGGGGGATCGCGCGTGCGCGCCGCCGCGGGCCGCTGTCCTCCACACAGGAGCTGGTCGACGTGATCAAGGCGGCCGTGCCGGTGCCCGCGCAGTTCGCGGGCGGCCATCCGGCGCGCCGGACCTTCCAGGCGCTCCGGGTGGCGGTCAACGACGAGCTCGTGCAGCTCGATGCCGCGCTGCCGCTCGCCTGGGACGCGCTCGCGCCAGGTGGGCGACTGGCGGCGATCTCCTTCCACTCGCTGGAGGACCGGCGAGTCAAGCGGTTCCTGGTCGAGCGCGCGCGCGGTTGCGTGTGCCCGCCCGAGATCCCGGTCTGCGTGTGCGGTCACGAGCCCGAGGCAGAGCTCCTGACGCGCCGCGCGGTCGCGCCGACACCGGGGGAGGTAGCGGCGAATCCTCGATCCAAGTCTGCGCATCTGCGCGCCGCGAGAAAGCTGAAGGTGAAGAACGGATGACGCCACCAGCAGCAACCCAGGCCGGCCGGCGAGCCGCCGCCCCGAAGTCCCGCGTGAAGGCGGGGACGAGCCCGCGCGTGCCGCGCCGCGTCTCCGGGCCGGTCGCCGGCGCTGCCGCGGTCCCCGGCCGCCTCGCGCCCCCGGCGCGCCGGCCGGCAGCCAAGCCGGCGCGCCCAGCGCGGCGCGCGACTCAGTCGGGGCTGCCGTTGGGCGTGCGGGCGCTCGCTTACGTGCGGGCCCTTCCCGACCATCGTTGGCTCGACCGGCTCGTCCGCGGCCGGGCGTGGATCCCCGTTCTGGGCATCCTCCTCACCGGGATCGTCGCGATGCAGGTGGAGGTGCTCAAGCTCGGCGCGAGCGTGGGGCGCTCGATGAGCCTCGCCACCGAGCTGCAGAGCCGAAACCAGCTTCTGCGCGCCAGTGTGGCGCGCCTCAGCGACGACCAGCGGATCATGCGCGAGGCGGCCCGGATGGGCCTCGTGATGCCGGGCCCGACGGAGATCCAATTCGTCCCCGCCGCCGGTTCGGGCGGGCTCGCCAAGGCGATCGGGGGCATCCAGGCGCCTAACGCGCAGACGTTCCTCTCCGATCTCGCGGCGCAGGAGAGCGCCGATGGCGTGACGAACCCGTTGCTCGGAACCGCGCCGACGACGGGCTCGACAGCAGTGTCGGGGACCTCGACCTCGACCTCGACGTCGACCTCGGCGACGGTGACCGGCGCCTCGGCCGCGACAGGCGCAGCCGCGCCCGCGGCGGGTTCGACCACGAGTGGTGCGGCTGCTGCGGGGGCGGGTCCGGCGACCGGCGCGACGGCCGGCTCGGCGACAGCGCCGCCGACCAGCCAGGGTTCGTCGACAGGGAGCACCTCAACCGCAGCTGGTTCGGGCTCCACTCCCAGCGCCAGCACCGGCGGCGTCGCGGCCGGCTAGGGGAGACGCTGATGGCACTCGTCAACCGCCGGATCGGGTTCCTGTTCGGCGGCTTTGTCCTGCTGCTCGTGATCGCGCTCGGCCGCGCCGCCTACCTCGGCCTGTTCCGCGCCGACTCGCTCCAGCAGGCGGCCGACCTCCAGCAGGTCAATCGACAGACGATCCCGGCGGCCCGTGGCACGATCACCGACCGCAATGGCGTCGTGCTCGCGCTGAGCGAGTCGGCCGACGAGATCATCGCCGACCCCTATCTGATCAAGCACCCGGTGGCGGTCGCGCAGCGCCTCGCTCCACTTCTGGACCAGCCCGAGTCGCGCGTCCTGGCCGCGCTGACCAAGCCGCGCACGGGCTTCGTATACCTCGCCTACGACGTGCCGGCGGCTCGCGGGACCCAGATCGCGTCGATGCGGATCAACGGGATCTCGGAGAAGCCAGTCGAGCAGCGCGTCTACCCGCGCGAATGGACGGCGGCGCAGGTGCTCGGGTGGGTCGGATCGGCGAACAACGGCCTGGCCGGCGTCGAGTACCTGTACAACCGCGCGCTGCAAGGGGACAACGGAGTCCGTCGGGTGGTCAACGATGCCGTCGGCCAGCCGATCTCGGTCAGCGAGCTGCGCCCGATGCGGCCCGGCAAAACGGTCGCCCTGACGATCGACGCGCCGCTCCAGGAGGAGGCCGAGCAGGTGCTCGCCGGCGTCGGCGCCCAGTACTCGCCGAAGGCGGCGACCGCGATCGTCATGAACCCGGACACCGGCCAGGTTCTCGCGCTCGCCAACTGGCCGCGCGTCAACGCCAACGACATCGGCGCCTCGCCGTCATGGGCGACCGAGGACTTCGCGACCGGGTTCTCCTACGAGCCGGGCTCGACGTTCAAGGCGATCACGGTGGCCGGCGCCCTCCAGGACGGTCTCGTCACGCCGACGACCGAGATCCCGGTCCCGGCCGAGCTGCACGTCGCCGACCGCACGATCAGCGACGCCGAGGCGCATGGCAACGAGACGCTGACGGTCGCCCAGGTGCTCAAGTACTCGAGCAACATCGGCGCCGACCAGATCGGCTTCAAGCTCGGACCGACCCGGTTCAGCCAGTGGGTCACCCGGTTCGGCTTCGGGTCTCCGACGGGGATCGATCTGCCCGGCGAGCAGCGCGGCATCATCCTCCCGCGCTCGCAGTACTCGGGCTCTTCGATGGCCAACCTTCCGTTCGGCCAGGGCGAGTCCGTCACGCCGATCCAGATGGCCACCGCCTACAGCGCGATCGCCAACGGCGGGATCCTCCGGGCGCCCCGCGTCGTCGAGTCGGTGGGCGGGACGCCCGTGCGCGAACCGAGGGGCGTGCGGGTCATCTCCGGGGCGACCGCAGCGGAGCTTCGCGACATGCTGCGTGGCGTGTTCGGTGAGGGCGGCACCGCCTCGGGCGCGCAGATCCAGGGCTACGACCTGGCCGGCAAGACGGGAACGGCGAACATCGCCGTCAACGGCTCCTACTCGAAGACCGAGTACGTCGCCTCGTTCATCGGCATGGTCCCCGCCAGCGCGCCGAAGCTGGTCGTCGCCGTCGTCGTCGACCAGCCACAGGGAGCGATCTACGGAGGTCAGGTCGCGGCTCCCGCGTTCCAGAAGATCGTCGGCTGGGCTGTGCCGTACTTCGGCATCAACCCGTGCCCGAGCCCGTGTCCGGCCTCGGCGCACAACTCGAGCACCGCCGCGGCGGGGTGAGCCCGGCGACCCTGACCCGCGGATAACCTCCTCGCCGATGAGGCTGGACCAGGTGATCGCCGCCGCGCCGGAGCACGCAGGCGGGGTCGAGGTCACGTCGCTGGCCTACGACAACCGGGCCGTCACGCCCGGCGCCCTCTTCTTCTGCGTTCGGGGTTTCACCCGCGACGGCCACATGTTCGCCGCCGACGCGGTCAGTCGCGGCGCGGTGGCGCTCGTCGTCGACCATGCACTGAGCGAGGTCCGCCCTGACGTTCCACAGATCACGGTGCCTGACGTGCGCGCCGCGATGGCCCCTGCCGCGGCAGCCTTCTACCGCGACCCGACGCGCACCCTCCGGGTCGCGGGCGTCACCGGCACAAACGGCAAGACGACGACCGCTTATCTGATCCGGAGCATTCTCGAGGCGAACAAGCGCCCGACAGGTCTGCTCGGCACCGTGACGAGCATCATCGGAGGTACCGACTATCCGGTCGAGCGAACGACCCCGGAGGCAATCGACCTCCAGCGCACCTTTCGCACGATGCTCGATCAGGGTGACACGGCCTGCGCGATGGAGGTCTCCTCGCACGCGCTCGCCCTGCACCGCGCCGACGCGATCCACTTCGAGGTGGGCGTGTTCACGAACCTCACCCAGGACCACCTCGACTTCCATTCGTCGATGGAGGACTACTTCCAGGCCAAGCGGAGCCTTTTCACGAGGCTCGAGCCTCGCTTTTCGGTCATCAACCTCGACGATCCCTATGGCGCCCGGCTGGCCCGTGAGATTCCCGGAGCCATCACGTTCGGGCTCGACGCCGGTGCCACCTATACGGCCAGCGACATCGACACGATCCCGACCGGCACGAGCTTCACCTTGCACGCGTCCCGCACGCAGCACACGATCCGTTCGCCTCTCCGCGGCCGCTTCAACGTCTACAACGTGCTCGGCGCCGTCGCCGCGGCGGTCGCCCTGGACGTCCCGATCGAGGACGCGGCGCGAGCCATCGAGGGTGCGTCACAGGTTCCCGGCCGCTTCGAGACCGTCGACGAAGGCCAGCCCTTCACCGTGCTCGTCGACTACGCCCACACTCCGGACTCGCTGGAGAACGTGTTGACGGCGGCACGCGAGTTCACGAGCGGGCGCCTCCACGTCGTGTTCGGCTGTGGTGGAGACCGCGACCGAGCCAAACGACCACTGATGGGAGAGATTGCGGCGCGGCTTGCCGATCGCGTGATCGTCACCTCCGACAATCCGCGTTCCGAGGATCCGGAGGCGATCATCGACGAGATCCTGGCCGGGACGAGCAGGCCGGTCGAACGCCGGGTCGATCGCCGGGCCGCCATCCGGGACGCGGTGGCGCGGGCCGCCAGCGGAGACGTCGTCGTGATCGCGGGGAAGGGGCACGAGCAGGGACAGGAGTTCGAGCACGGACGGAAGATCCAGTTCGACGATGTCGCCGTCGCGCGCGCGGCGCTGCACTCCCTCACCGATGCGGTCCCGGGTTCCGGCGGCCGATGAACCCGTGCGTCTCGCGTCGATGCGACGCGGAGCACCCTCCAGCCGCTGGCTGCACCACCTCGGCGATCTGGCCGAACGTCCGTCCTTTCGCGTCGTCGTCGTCGCCGCGCTGTTGCTTGCGGCGGCGGACTGGGCCTCGCACCTGGCGGGAAGCTCATTCTTCCCGGGCGGTCCACTCGACGAGACCGCCCACCTCCTCACGACCCTGTTCGTCCTCTGGGCACTCGTGCCGCTCGCGTCGCCCGGTTTCCGGATCGCGGCCCTCGTCGCATCGGTCGTCATCGACGTTGACCATGTTCCCGGGCGTCTCGGGGCGAACTGGCTGACGCGAGGCACCCCACGGCCCTACACGCACTCGCTGCTCGTGATCCTCTGCGTCCTGTTGCTGGCGCTCTTCTGGCGCAGGCGGCGGCCGATCCTGCTCGGCGTCGCGCTGGGCCTCACGGTCCACTTCTGGCGCGATCTCTCGGAGCCGGGCGGGGTCCCGCTCCTGTGGCCGATATCCGACCACGCGTTCAGCGACTCGCGCCTTGCCTACCTGGTCGCGGCCGGGCTGCTCGCGATCCTCGCCCTGTGGCGCGCGCGCCGGGCGCCGCGCGCCTCCGGCTAGAGCCTCCGCCCGGTGCCACGTCCGTGGGCAACCGGCGATCGTTCCACCTGCAGAGGGCGCCGTCTCCGACGGCGCCCTCCGCGGCGTGACGGGCCGACATCCAACCCCCTGGGTATGGTGTTCGCCGATGCTCTCGTGGGATGCGCACCGGATCGCGCAGGCGTCCGGCGCGGCTCTGTTGAGCCCAGGTGAGGCCGGGCCCGGTCCCTCCCGGGTGGTGGTCGACTCGCGCCAGGCAGGCCCGGGAGTCCTGTTCGTCGGCCTGCCCGGCGCCAACACGCACGGCGGGATGCATGCGGCCGATGCCCTGGCTGCCGGCGCTTGGGGGGCACTGACCACTCCCGAACACGCGTACGAGGCGGCCCGCATCCAGCCGAACGCAGGCATCCTCGCGAGCAGCGAGCCGCTCGCCGCGCTCCAGCAGCTCGCCACTGCCTGGCGCCGGCACATGGGCGTGAAGGTCATCGGCGTGACCGGCTCGACCGGCAAGACGTCGACTAAGGACCTACTTCTCGCGCTGCTCTCGCCGCACAGGCGGACGATCGCCAGCCGCGCCAACTTCAACACCGAGATCGGCCTCCCGCTGGAGATCCTGGCCGCTCCGGAGGACACAGAGCTCCTCGTCCTCGAGATGGCGATGCGCGGTACCGGGCAGATCGCGGAGCTCGCCCGGATCGCGGAACCCGACATCGGCGTGATCGTCTCCGTCGGCCCGGTGCACCTGGAGCTGCTCGGCTCGCTCGAAGCGATCGCCGCCGCGAAAGCCGAGTTGATAGCGGCGCTCCCAGAGCACGGGACGGCGATCGTCCCGGTCGGCGAACCGTTGCTCGATTCCCATCTGCGTCCCGAGCTCCACACCGTCACCTTCGGTCCGGGTGGGCAGGTTCGGTTCGCGGCCGAGGAGGATGGCCGCGTGAGGATCGACTGCGAAGGCAAGATCATCGAACTGGAGATCGATCTGCCACAGGCCCATCTGCGCCGCAATCTGCTCGCCGCCGTGGCCGCTGCCGTCGCGGCGGGGGTCCATCCAGGCGGGTGCCTGGACTTCACGGTTTCCGCGGGGCGCGGGCGGCGGATCGTCCGCCCGGACGGGGTCACGGTCATCGACGATGCCTACAACGCGAACCCTATGTCGATGCGAGCGGCCCTCGACGACCTCGCCGCGACCGCCGCGCGCTCTCCCGGTGGCCGTCGCCTGGCTGTCCTCGGTGACATGCTCGAGCTCGGGCCGGGCGCGGCCGGCTTCCATGTGGAGATCGGTGAGTACGCCAACCACGCCGTCGACCTGTTGGTGACGGTCGGACCGCTGGCGGCGGCGATGGCCGACGGCTATTCGGGCGAGCACATTCATGCCGACGATGCCGCCGAGGCGACCGGCCTCCTGCTCTCGCTGCTCGCCCCCGGAGACGTCGTGTTGGTCAAGGGCTCACGCGGCGTCGCCCTGGAGCAGGTATGCGAGGCCCTCACGAACTGCCCCGTGAGCTGATGCCGAGCTTCGTCCCAGAGACCACGCACCGCCCCGTGACCCTGATGGCGAGCTTCGTCTTAGAGACCTGATGGCGACCTCCGTTTCCGGGCGGGTGCTGATCTCGAGCTCCGCCGCGCTCCTGCTCTGCCTGTTCCTGAGTCCCAAGTTCATCGCCTTCCTACGCCAGCGCTCGTTCGGCCAGAACATCCGCGAGGAGGGGCCAGAAGGCCACAAGCAGAAGGCGGGCACCCCCACGATGGGCGGGATCATCATCGTGCTCGCGTTCGCGATTCCGTTCCTCGCCCTGTCCACGCGCGATTGGCAGTCGATGGGTGTGTTCGGCGTCACCCTCGCCTGCGGCCTGCTCGGCTTCGCCGACGACTACACGAAGATCGTCAGGCGCCGGTCGCTCGGCCTGCGGGCGCGGACCAAGCTGATCGTGACGATCGCGATCTCGGTGGGGCTGTGGTGGCTGGCCACCCACGAGGCGCACCTGTCGCCGACGATCGATCTGCGTTTCGTCGACGTCCGGCTCGACCTCGGGCCGTTCTTCCCCGTGTTCATCTATCTCGTCGTGGCCGGCACGACGAGCGCGGTCAACCTCACCGACGGCCTCGACGGCCTGGCCGCCGGCTGCACCGCGATCGCACTGCTTGCCTACATCGGGATCACGTTCATCACCCCGGGAGACCACGACCTCGAGCTGATCGCCGGCTGCCTGACCGGCGCCTGCATCGGCTTCCTGTGGTTCAACAGCTTCCCGGCCAGCGTGTTCATGGGGGACACCGGATCGCTGGCCCTGGGTGGGGCGATCGCCTCGCTCGCGGTGATGACCAACACCGAGGTGCTGCTCGTCATGATCGGGGGCATCTTCGTGATCGAGGCGCTGTCGGTGCTGATCCAGGTGTTCTCGTTCCAGGTGTTCCGCAAGCGCGTCTTCAAGATGGCCCCGATCCACCACCACTTCGAGCTCGAGGCGTGGTCGGAGACCAAGATCATGCTGCGCTTCTGGATCGTCGCCGCCGCCTGCGGGGCGATCGGCTTCACGATCTACCAGCTCAGCATCCGCGGCTGAGCTCTGCACGAGCCTCGTCGGGCCCTTGCTCCGCAGAGCCTCCCGCGCCGGACCGCGCCCCACGAGCCTCCCGGCGCACAGCCCCCCACACCCCCGCGTCTGTGAGCGGGCGTGGGGGATAAGGCTCGATATGCGTGGCTGAGCCCCCACGGTCGCAGTCGCGCCGGGGGGCGTCGCTAGCCCCCAGCGAACGCGCCCGGCGAGAAAACCCCGACGCCTAGGCCGCCAGCGGCAGCGGCTCGCGCCCGATCGAGACCACCTCGTCGTACTCGGGGTGCCACGCGTCGGTTGGCTTCGGCAGCTGCGTCACCCGCTCACGCAGGATCGTCTTCAGCACCCGCCAGCCATCGCGGCGAGCGTTCAGGTTGCTCGCGCCGCTGATTCGCTCGCGTTCGCGGCTCGGCACCTCGGCGACCTCGAAACCGAGCTTGGCCGCTCGGACATTGAGGACCGTCTCGACCTCGAACCCGTCGCAGGTGATGTGCAGGCCCGGCAGGCAGTCGCGCCAGAACGCGTTGTAGCCGTAGCAGAGATCGGTGTAGCGAGTCCCGAAGAGGAGGTTCACCGCCCCACCGAGCACCCGGTTTCCGGCGCTGCGCAGACGGGTGATGTCGTCGCTTCCGCCGCCGCGCACGAACCGCGAGCCCTTCACGAAGTCGGCGCCGCGCAGCAGCGGCTGCAGGAACAGCGGGATCTCCTCGGGATCAGTCGATCCGTCCGCGTCGAGCATCACCAGGATGTCTCCGGTTGCTGCCGCGAAACCACACGCCAGCGCGTTGCCCTTGCCCCGGCGGTTCTGCAAGACGATGCGCGCGTCCGGTCGCAGTTGCTTGGCAACGCCCACCGTGTCGTCCGTGGAGTGGCCGTCTACGATGATGACCTCGTCAACGCAGACCGGAATGCGCGGAAGGACGTGCGGGAGGTTGTCCGCCTCGTTGAGGGTCGGGATCACGACCGACACGCGAACCGGCGCGGCCGGAAGCGTGATCCTGAGCGCCGGGAAGCCCGCCGCGGGCAGCCGCGAGCGATTAGCTTCTGACGTGGCGTGCAGGTCGACCATCGGGCAAACGTGTCCTCAAATCCGGTGACTTGAGTAGTTTGCTTAGAAATGGACGAATGGCCACCAGGCTTGTCCGTAGACCTGACGGTAGAAACTACGGAGACCGACCGCGGAGCGGGTTTGGCTCAGCCCAGCGAGCTCGGCTCAGAACCCGATCGCGCAGCGGGCTCGGCTCAGAACCTTCCCGAGCAGCTCGAGATCAGTGCCTGAAGTGGCTCAGGAACCGGGGTACTGACCGAGCTTGACGTGCACCGTCGAGCTCCCGCCACTCTGCCGGCGCACCTCGACCGGGACCGTCTGCCCGGGCTTCAGCTGAGCCAGCACGTCCGCCACCTCGGTCGCGCTCGACACCTTGTGCCCCGCGATCCGAACGATCACGTCGCCCGCCTTGATCCCCGCCCGCGCGGCCGGGCCGCCCTGCTGCACCTGCGCGACGACCGCGCCGCCGGCCAGCCCGCTGGCGAGCTCCACCCCCAGGTAGGCGCGGTGGGAGTTCCTGACATGGCCGTACCTCACGATCTGCCCCGCGATGTCGGTGACGAGCGAGCTCGGGATCGCGAAGCCGATCCCGGGCGCCGCGCCCCCGCCGAGCTGCGGGTCGGTGGCGGCCAGCGTCGGGATCCTATCACCTGCCCGTCGAGGTTGACGAGCGCCCCGCCGCTGTTGCCGGGATTGATCGGGGCGCTCGTCTGGACGACGTTCGGTAGCACGACGTTGTCGGGCTCGGCCACGTTCCGGCCCACCGCGCTGACGATCCCGTTGGTCACCGAGCTGCTCAGCCCGAGTGGGTTGCCGATCGCCAGCACGATCTGGCCGACCTGCACCGACTGCGACTTGGCGAAGGTGGCACTCGGCAGCGAGGCTCCGGATGCCCTGATCACGGCGAGGTCGTCGGGCACGAACTGGCCGACCAGCTGCGCCGGGTAGGTGCGGCCGTTCGAGCTCGTCACCCGGTAGGGCCCGCCACCGCGCACGACGTGGGCGTTGGTGACGATGTCGCCCTGCTTGTCGAGGACAATGCCCGAGCCGAGTCCGTGCGGGTTCTGGATCTGCACGACCTCCGGGGTCACCCGCCGGATGACGTTCACGAACGTCTGCTGGAGTTCACCGCCCGACCCAGCGCTGGCGCTCGGCGCAGCGATCGACACGGTCGGCGTCGAGGACCCACCACAGGCACCGAGTGCGATCGCGGCGGCGACGGTCGCGAGGGACCACAGACCCGCCCGCGTGAGATGGGGAGAGGGGCGCCACACGGCTTTGCCTCGGCTACCCGCGGCGACCGCGCCCGGGCTCGCCGCTGGTCGTCATTCGAACAGCCACCGGGCTCGCGGAGCCGTCGGGAGCCGCCTCTACGATCCGCCCCGTGATTCCCCGGTGAAGCCGCGCCCGCCGCTGCCGCCCGGCCCGTTCCTCGTCCTCGGCCTGGCGCGCTCGGGGACCGCGATCGCCCTCGCCCTCCGCGAACACGGCCACGACGTGACCGGCTGGGACTCCGGTTCCCCCGACAACCCAGAACTCGCGCAGGCGGCGCAGAGGCTAGCCGCGGCCGGCGTCGAAGTACGTCTGGATGCTCCTGCCGACGCGCTTGCCGCCGACGTCCCCGACATCGCCACCGTCATCAAGAGCCCCGGCGTGCCCCAGTCCGCCCCGGCCGTCGTCGCGGCGCGGCAGGCCGGCCGTCCCGTGCTCGGCGAGCTCGAGCTGGCCTGGCGCATGTTGCCCAACCCGTTCATCGCGGTGACCGGCACGAACGGAAAGACGACCACCACCGAGTGGATCGGCCACATCCACCGGACCGCCGGCGTTCCGGTCGCGGTCGCCGGCAACGTGGGCACGGCCGCGTCCGCGCTGGTCGGCACGATCGCCCCGGACGCCACGATCGCCTGCGAGGCCTCCTCCTTCCAGCTCGAGGACGCCGAGGAGTTCGCGCCCGAGGTGGCCGTGCTGCTCAACCTGACCCCTGACCATCTCGACCGCCACGGCAGCTTCGAGGCCTACGCCCAGGCCAAGCTGCGGATCTTCGCCCACCAGGGCCCGGACGACGCCGCCGTGCTGCCCGACGACCTCCAGATCGGCCCGCTCCCCGGGGACGCGCGCCGGATCCGGTTCGGCCAGAGCGCCGCCGCCACATTGCAATTGGGCGGCGGCGAGCTGCGCTGGGACGACTCGCCGCTGCTCGGGGTCGCCGAGATCAGCCTGCCCGGCGAGCACAACCGCCAGAACGCGATGGCCGCCGCGGCCGCCTGCCTGGCCCGCGGCCTCGACCCCGGCGCGGTCGCCGAGGGGCTCCGCACGTTCCCGGGCGTCCGCCACCGGCTCGAGCTCGTCGCCCGGCGCGGTGGCGTGAGCTACGTCAACGATTCGAAGGCCACCAACGTCGCCTCGACCCTCGTCGCGCTGCGCACCTACGGCTCCGGCGTCCACCTGATCCTCGGAGGCCGCGGCAAGGCCCAGGACTTCTCGCCGCTCGCGCCGCTCGTCGCCGAGCGCTGCGCGGCCGTGTACCTGATCGGCGAGGACGCCGAGAGGCTCGAAGCCGCCCTGCGCGACGGAGGCGTGAACGTCCCGCTGCGCGAGTGCGGCGAGCTCGAGCGGGCGGTGGCCGCGGCCGGCGCCGCCGCTCAGCGCGGAGACGTGGTGCTCCTCTCCCCGGCCTGCGCCAGCTTCGACCAGTTCGCCGACTTCGAGGCGCGTGGTGACCGGTTCCGCGAGCTCGTCACCGAGGCCGCCGGGGAAAGCCGATGAGCAGCGCCGCGACCACGCGCCGTCCGCCGCCGCCGCTCGAGCACCGCATCCTGATGACGGCGACGCTCTGCCTGCTCGCCTTCGGCGCGGTGATGGTCTACAGCGCCTCCTCGCCGCTCGGGGTCGTCAACGGGCACGGCCTCGGGACCGGCGAGTTCCTCATGTATCTCGTGGCCGCCGCGATCGGCCTCGCGGGAATGCGAATCGCCGAGCGCCGGGGCATGACGTTGCTGTCCGAGCCCGTGATCAGGGCTTTCCTGCTCGTCTCGTTCGTGCTCCTGGCCGGCGTCCTGGCCGTGGGGGTCGACATCGGGGGCGCGCGCCGGTGGATCGGGGCGGGAGGGTTGCAGTTCCAGCCCTCCGAGCTGATGAAGCTCGCGCTCGTCCTGTACCTGGCCCGATACCTCGCCGAGCACCCCAAGCGCCTCCAGCGGGGGTTCAGGCAGGCGGTCGCGCCGATCGCGATCGTCACCGCCCCGGCCTGCCTGCTGATCTACGCGGAGCCGGACCTCGGCACGATGCTGGTCGTCGGCATGACGGTTGCCGCGATGTTGATCGCGGCGGGGATGCCGAACCGGCACCTCGGGCTGATGGCGGGCCTGGCCGCGTTCGCGGTCATCGTGCTGGCGATGAGCTCCGCCTACCAGCGTGCGCGGCTCACCTCGTTCCTGCACCCGTGGTCGGTGAAGTCGACCGCGGGCTTCCAGGCCGTGCAGGGTCAGATCGCGCTCGGATCGGGCGGGATGTTCGGAGTCGGCCTCGGCAAGTCGGTGCAGAAGGTCTTCTACCTGCCCGAGGCCCAGACCGACTTCATCCTCGCCGTGATCGGTGAGGAGCTGGGCGTGATGGGGATCTTCGCAGTGACGCTCCTGTACGGGATGATCGCCTACGCTGGCCTGCGCACCGCGCGCAAGGCCGCGACCCGCTACGCGAAGCTGCTCGCGACAGGTGTCACCTCGCTCATCCTGTGCCAGGGCATCCTCAACATCTTCGTCGTGCTCGGGATCGCGCCGCTGACCGGTGTTCCGCTCCCGTTCATCTCCTACGCGCCGAGCAGCCTGTGCGTGCTGCTCTTCTCGGTCGGCCTGCTCCTCAACATCGCCCGGCCGCCGGCTCGCTCGTTGCGAGCGGTGCTCGACCGCGACCGCGCCGGCCCTCAGCGCGAGGCGAGGAGTGACGCCGCGGATCGTGATCGGCGCCGGCGGGACCGCCGGGCACGTCGTGCCGGCGCTGGCGGTGGCCGACGCGCTTCGGGCTGAGGGCGCCGAGGTCGAATTCGTCGGCGGCGAACGCGCGGAGGCGAGCCTCGTCCCGGCCGCCGGGTACCAGCTCCATCCGCTGCGGATGGTGCCGCTTCCCCGCCGGCGCCCGCTCGCAGCCGTCCGTGCGATCGCGATCGACGCACGTGCGCTCGCGGGCGCGGAGCGCCTGCTCCGCAGGCTCCGGCCCGACGCGGTGCTCGGTGCCGGCGGCTACGTGGCGGGGCCGATCTCGATGGCCGCCGTGCTCGAGCGCGTGCCGCTCGTGCTCGCCGAGGCCGACAGCCACCTGGGGCTGACCAACCGGCTGCTCAGTCCCTTCGCACGGCGGGTCTGCCTGGCCTTCCCGCTGCCTGGGCGCAGCGGCGGGCGCTATCTCGTCACGGGCCGGCCGATTCCGGCCCCCGCGGTCGATCGCGCGGCGGCTCGCAAGCGCTTCGGCATCGAGCCCGAGGACTCGTGCGTGCTCGTCTTCGGCGGCTCCCAGGGGGCCCGCTCGATCAACCAGGCCGCGCTGGAAGCTTTCACGGGGGCACGCTTCCGGGTGCTGCACGCGGCCGGGGAGCGAGATCTGCCGGAGTTGCGGGCGCCAGGTCCGAACTACGACCTGCGTGGCTACATCGCGAACTTCGGCGAGGCGCTCCTCGCGAGCGACCTGGTCGTCGCCCGAGCCGGCGGCTCGGTGTTCGAGATCGCCGGCGCAGGGCGCCCGGCGGTGCTCGTCCCCTATCCGTACGCGACCGCCGATCACCAGACGGCCAACGCGCGCTTCATGGCGGACGCCGGCGCCGCCGTGATCATCCCCGACGCCGATCTGAGCGGCCCGCGGCTGGCCCAGGAGGTGGGAAGGCTGCTCGCCGATCCGGGCCGGCTGGCGGCGATGGGCCGGGCGGCCAGCGCGGTCGCGCGCCCCGACGCGGCGGCAAGGATCGCCGCCGAGGTCCTGGCCGCCGCCGCCGCTCGTCAGTAGGGGCGGCTCGGGAAGTGCGGCCCCAGCCGGCCGTTGGCTCGCGAGGCGAGCCCGACGGCGCGAGCCGCCCAGAACACGCCACCGGGCGGGCCGCCGCCGCAGGTGCCGCTGCTGTTGCCGGGCACGATCGCCCACAGGAAGGCGTCGACGTTGCTGTATCCGGTGGAGGTCGTCGGGCGCGGGCCCAGGCCGCGTCCGGGCGGGTTGCAGAGATCCTCGATGCCCTGCGTCGACGGATGCCGGTTCAGCTTCGGGCCTCTGCCGTTCAGTGCCGTGTTGACGATGAAGTGAGCGCCGTGCGTGAGCTTTGAGATCTGCTCTCCGTAGTGGATCTCGTTGATCGTCCAGTTGAGATGCGTGCCGTTGGTGTAGAAGCCCGCCACCTGCCCGACCCCGCTGGCGTTCAGGATCCGCGCGGCGTACGCGGCGTTGTTGGCGTCCGAGTAGCCACCCTCCAGGTACACGAGCGCGTGGGGGAGCGCGCCCAAGGTCGTGGCCTCGTAGCGCAGCAGCCCCTCCCATGCGGGCATCAGCCCGTGCCGGGTGATGCACGCTGAGGAGCCGATCGCGTCGAGCTCCAGCAGGAACACGACCGGGCGGCGTGCCGTGGCCGCGGCGAGCGCGTCGATCTGCGCCTCGAACTTGGGCGTGTAGGCGGCGATCTGCGACGCGGTCGGGCAGCCGTGGAGGGTCGCGTGCAGGAAGTAGGTGTTGATGATCGGGATCGTGCCCGGATCCGCGGTGAAGTTGTGGCAGAAGAGCTTCTGGGTCTGCGCGAAGATCCCGTTCGGTGAGCCGCCAGCCGAGTAGGCGCTGACCCGCTGGGGCTCGGGCTCGGAGGCGATCTTCTCGAGCATCCGGATCCGGTAGGCGAGACCCCGGTTGTGCATGTGGCTCAGCCGGCGGTCGACGTAGTGCTTGAACGCCACCCACGATTCGCTGTCGGAGAAGTGGGCGAGCGGGTGCCCGGTCGGCGTCCCCGAGTCGATCCCGAGCAGGCGGGCGATCTCGCCGGCCGCGGACCCGTGGCGCGGCCCGTCGACGAAGAAGCTCGCCCCGGCCAGGGGATCCCCGGCGGTCGGGCTCAGCTTCAGCGTCAGCGGGTTCGCGGGGTCCCGGTAGGCGGGATACGGGTCTGCGCACTGCTGCGCGCCATACGCGGCAGCAGACGCCGACCGGTGCGGCGCGCCGTACGCCGGCACGCCGATTATCGCCCCCGCGGCGGCCAGCGATGCCAGCGCCGCCACCAATCTCCTGGCCCTCACGCCACGAAGTGTTAGCAGCCGGCGCGGCGGCTCGACACCGTAGTTCTCCGCACCTCAATAAGGCGAGCTCGGCGAGCCGGGACCGAGCTTCTGATTGGCATTGGTGGCGAGCTCGAGTCCGTAGCGCAGGTCGAACGTGCCGCCCGGCGCGGCTCCCCGATAGCAGTTGCTCCCGTAGCTGCGGCCCGGCACGCCGGACCAGAGGAACGCGTCGAGGAGCCCGAAGAGGTGCCCGTCGAAGGTGGGCGCCGTGTCGGCGGTCGGGGTGCGTCCGAGTCCCCGGCCGGGCGGGTTGCAGACGTCCTCGAGTCCGTGCCGGATCGTCTTCGGTCCCTGGCCGTTCGCGCTCGTGTTGACGACGAAATGCGCTGTGTAGTCGATGTGCCGGCGGGCCAGGAGCCTGCGCACGTCGCCGGAGATCGCCGCTCCGCGGCTGATCTCGGCACTAGACCAGTTCATGTGGTTGTCGTTGGTGTAGAAGCCGCGGATCATCGCGACCCCTGCCTGGACGAGCAGCTTTGCCGTCGGGCGTGCGGCCCCCTCGTCGGCCGATCCGGCCTCGAGGTAGGCGACGACGTGGCGGAGACGCGCAAATGCGCCGGCCTCGTAGTGCAGCTCGCGCAGCCACAGGGTCAGCGCGCGTCCGTGTCCGAAGCAGCCGATCCCCGACAGCGAGTCCGTTTCGATCAGCACCACCGCGCGCGCATCGGCGATCGCGCCGGCCATCTCCCCGACCATCCGCCTGAACGTCGGCCACCACGCCGACAGGGCCGCGGCCGAGGCGCAGGCCTTTCCCTTCGGGCGCGCGAAGAAGGTCGTGAACACCGGCACGGTGTCCGGTGTGGGATCGGCGGCCAGGTTCTGGCAGAGGATCTTCGACACCTGGGCGCGGACCGCGCCCCGCCCGCCGCCCTGGTTGAAGAGGCTCACGTTCTGAGGCTCCTCCTGCTCGCCGATCTTGAACAGCTCCGTGATCTCGTGGGCGGTCTGGGCGCTCGTCGTGGCGAGCTTCGCCTGCACCTGCTGGCGGAACTGTGCCCAGCTGACCGCCGAGCTGTATGCGTTGTGGTCGATGTGCAGCAGCCCTTCGATGGCCTGCGCGACCATCCCGTGCGCGGGACCGTCGACGAAGAAGTGCGCGCCGTGCAACGGGTCGGACCCGGGCGCCTCGGGGAGGGCGAGGGGATTGGAGGGATCGCGCGGAGTCGTGATCTGCCGCGCGGCGCAGCCAGGGCTGCCCGAGCCGTGGGTCTGCGAGCCGGCGGCGCCCGGTGCCAGCACGGCGCCGCTCGATACGAGCACGGCGGCGGCGCAGATCGCACCGACCAGCGCGGATGACACCCAGGTGCCCCCTCTCCCCATGGGAGAATCAAACCACCCCTGACCGTCTCGCGGGGGAATCCTCGGCGCGCCGCGCGCGGGACCCGGCGCCGCACTAGCGGTTGGGGCCACTAGCCTAAGGCCCCGTGACGGCGGACAACTGGAGCGCTCGGCGCCTTCACTTCGTCGGGATCGGCGGCGCCGGGATGAGCGGGCTGGCGCTGATCGCGCAGGCGTTGGGCGCCGAGGTGACCGGCTCCGACCGAGCCGACTCGAGTTACACGCGCCGGCTGCGCGAGCACGGGATCGAGCCCGTGATCGGCCACCGCGCCGAGAATCTGCCGCCCGGCGCCGAGATCGTGTACTCGACCGCCGTCACGGCTGAGAACCCGGAGCGCGCGGCGGCGCGGGCGGCGGGAAGCCCCGAGCTCCACCGCGCCGACCTGCTCGCCGAGATCGCTCGCCACAAGCGCCTGCTCGCGGTCACCGGCACTCACGGCAAGACGACGACGACCGCGATGATCGTTCACGTGCTGCGCGCCTGCGGGCTCGATCCGGCTTACGTGGTCGGCGGGGAGCTGCAGGACACAGGCGCGAACGCGGGCTGGGGGAAGGGGGAGTGGATCGTCGTCGAGGCCGACGAGTCGGACCGCTCGCTGCTCAAGCTCTCCCCGGAGATCGCGGTCCTCACCAATGCCGAGCTCGATCACCACTCCACGTACGCGTCCTGGCCGGATCTGGCGGCCACGTTCACGGAGTTCATGGGCCGGGCGAAGACGGGCGTGGTCTGGAACCGGCCCGAGCTGCTCGCGCTGTGCCGATCCGAGCGGGTGGTCCCGTTCGACGCTGAGCAGCCGGTGCTCGAGCCCGCCGGCGCCAGCTTTCGCTGGCACGAGCATCACGTGTCGCTGGCCCTGCCAGGCCTCCACAACGCCGTCAACGCCGCCGGGGCGCTGACCGCCTGCGCCGCCGCCGGCGCCGACCCGTCCACCGCAGCCGCCGCGCTCGGCTCGTTTCACGGAACCCGGCGAAGGCTGGAGCGCCTCGGCGAGACCGGGCCGGGCGTCCCGGTCTACGACGACTACGCCCACCATCCCACGGAGGTGGCGGCGGCGCTGGCCGCGGCCCGGACGCTCGGCGCGCGCCGCGTGATCGCCCTCTTCCAGCCCCACCTCTACTCACGCACGAGCGCGCTTGCCCGCGAGTTCGGCGGCGCTCTTGCCGGCGCCGACGCGTGTGGCGTGCTCGACGTCTATCCGGCACGAGAGCGCAGCGAGGACTTCCCCGGCGTCTCGGGGCGCCTGATCGCCGTAGCGGCGGCCGACGCGGCTCCCGGCCGACAAGTCGCCTGGCTGCCGGACTTCGCCGCCGCTCGGGCATGGCTCGATGCGACGTTGCGCGCGGGGGACCTCCTGCTGCTGATGGGCGCCGGGAACGTGGATGGGCTCGGTCGCGCGCTCGTCGGGCCGCCGCCACCGCCTCTAGCCTGAAGGGCCGATGTCCGAGCCACCCGACGGGGTCCAGCGCGACTACCCCCTGGCACGTCTGACGACGATCCGGACCGGTGGGCCGGCTGAGTATTTCGCCCGCGTCGGCGATCCCGAGCAGCTGCATTGGGTGCTGGCCTGGGCAGCGAGCGAGGAGCTTCAGGTAGGGGTCGTGGGCTCGGGGTCGAACCTGCTCGTAGCGGATGCCGGCGTACGTGGACTCGTTGTGAAGCTCGATCGTGATCTGACCAAGATCGAGGTCGACCGCGCGGCGGCCGCGGTCCTCTGCGGCGGTGGGGCACGGCTCCCGGCCGTGGCCGCGGCGGCGGCCCGGGCGGAGCTGAGCGGCATCGAGTTCGGGGTCAACATCCCGGGGACCGTCGGCGGCGCCGTGCGAATGAACGCCAATGCGTATGGCGGCGTGCTCGGCGACGTGCTCGCCTGGGTCGAGGTCGTCAGCGCGGCGGGCGCCGAGCGTCGCCAGCCCGACCAGCTCGGCTTCGCCTACCGTCGATCGAACCTGCGCCCCGGCGAGGTGGTGGCTCGCGCGCAGTTCGAGCTGACGCCCGCCGACGGACCGCAGGTGCGAGCGACGCTCGCGCAGCTTCGCGGCCTGCGCAAGGAGGCACAGCCGTCGGGAATCAAGACGTTCGGCTCGACCTTCAAGAACCCCGACGATCCGCGGGCGGGCGGCCGCACCGCCGGGCAGCTCCTCGATGCCGCCGGCTGCCGCGGGCTGCGCGTCGGCGGGGCGGGCTTCTCGGGCAAGCACGCCAACTTCGTCGAGAACTTCGGGGGCGCCACGACCAGCGACGTGATCGCGCTGATGGACGAGGGCCGGCGGCGCGTCAGGGAGCGCTTCGGCGTCGAGCTCGAACCGGAGGTCCAGGCGCTCGGCCCGGTGCCGTTCCCGAAGGACTGGGCGGCGTGAGGCGGCGGACGAGGATCGCGCCGTGAGCGTCACCTACTACCGCCGCGCCCGGGTCGCGGCTTTGATTCCACGGCTCCCCCGGCGCGCGCAGCTGCTCACGGTCGCGCTCGCCGCCCTCCTCGCGCTGCTCGGCGGCGCCTGGCTGTGGTTCCGCGATTCGTCGCTGGTGGCCGTCAAGCGTGTGTCGATCGTCGGGGTCGCCGGCCCGGACGTGTCGGCGATCGAGCGCGCCCTGCGCTCTGCGGCGCTGACGATGACGACGCTCGACGTGAACATGGGTCAGCTTCGGACGGCCGTGCAGCCGTACCCCGATGTGCGCTCCCTGAGCGTCAGCACGCACTTTCCGCACACGATCGTGATCCGCGTCAGCGAGCAGGTGCCGGTCGCTCTCGTCACGGTGTCCGGGCGGACGATCCCGGTGGCGGGTGACGGCACGCTCCTGTCCACCCGCGCCGCTCCGAGCGGCTCGCTGCCGGCGATCGCGCTGCGCGTGCCGCCTGGCGGGACGCATCTGACCGAGCCGGGGGCGCGCGCGGCGCTGGCGGTCCTCGCAGCCGCTCCCTACGCGCTCCTCCCGCACATCCAGCAGGCGAGCTGGAGCGCGCAACATGGGGTCGTGATCTCGCTTCGCTCAGGTCCGGCGGTCTACTTCGGCGATGCCACACGCCTCCAGGCGAAGTGGGAGTCGGCGGTCGCCGTGCTCGGAGACCCGGGTTCGCGGGGCGCTCAGTACCTCGACGTCAGCGATCCGGATCGGCCGGCCGCCGGAGCCGCTCCGGCGCAGTCGACGACGACCTCCGCGACGACGTCCACGAGCGCTGCCGCGGGCGGCATTGCGACGCCGCCCGCGGCGACGACGACAACCGGCTCCACTGCGACGGGCGGGGGCTAAACCTCAGGTTGAGGTTGACTCAGCCCGCAGCGGCCACTCTCCCATCCAGATCGAGAGTTGGGCGTTCTGAAAGAAAAGTTGCGAGACAGCGAGTCCGTTGACTTCCCGCGGCGGCGGGCCTTAACGTGCCAAACTCCCGTAATCAGAGGCGGCGCGCTTAAACGCTCGACGCTATATCGAGGGTCGGACGGTAACCAATGGAAAGCGGCAGTTACCTGGCAGTCATCAAGGTCGTCGGCGTCGGCGGCGGCGGCACCAACGCGGTCAACCGCATGGTCGACGCGGG
>Ga0070739_10003176_pt1 | contig 20860 bp, 17 predicted proteins | sample Coa_R1_7_FD_66445 | JGI IMG/M metagenome (GOLD analysis project Ga0070739, IMG submission 66445) | Surface soil microbial communities from Centralia Pennsylvania, which are recovering from an underground coalmine fire - Coalmine... | ecosystem: Environmental > Terrestrial > Soil > Unclassified ... | reverse complement strand
TTTCTGGGCGGAGTGGTGCGGGCCCTGCCGAGCCATGGCGCCGCAATTCGCCGCCGCAGCGCAGCGGCTCGAGCCGCGCTTCCGCTTCGCCAAGCTCGACACCGAGGCCGCGCCCGACGTCGCCCAGCGTTTCGGCATCCGCGGCATCCCGACCGTGATCTTGTTCTCCCATGGCCGCGAGGTCGCCCGCCAAAGCGGGCTGATGAGCGCCGAGGCGATCGCGCAATTCGCCGAGCAAGCCGGGCGGTAGGCCGGCGGCCCGGAGATTCCCTCGCTGTCATTCCCGCGCAAGCGGTTCAAGGTCAAGCTCAGCGCCGTCATTCTCGTTTGCGCGGGAATGACAGCGGTCCTCGATCTGTTGCATGGCGCCGCTATTCCGGTTTAATGCCGCTCCCCGCTTGGCGGGGCCGGTAGCTCAATGGTTAGAGCCGGCCGCTCATAACGGTCTGGTTGCAGGTTCGAGTCCTGCCCGGCCCACCAGTGCCTCGGGGCCGCGTTCGGGACTCTGCCATTCCCCGGAATTGCGAGCGGAGCGAGACAGTCCTGGAGCCGCTGCGGCGCGGCGGGATCGCGTCATGACCGGTCGCGGGCGCGGCGGCGATAGGGGTTGCTATTCAGGTAGGCCGGCTTTGCGCAGACCTTCTATCAGCCGCTCGAAATCATCCGGATTCTTGTAGGGCAAAACCTGGCGGCGGTGCTCCAGCGAATAACTGGGATTGACGCGGAAGACCTCTCGCCATTCCGCGCGCGCTTCTTCCGGCCGGCCCAAATGGCCGAGGCAAGCCGCCAACAGCACGCGGGAAATATCGGTGTCCGGGTTGCGCGTAATCCGCCGCTTCAGAATTTCCGACGCCTTCTCGTACATGCCCAACTGGAAATAGGCTTGCGCCTGATAGTGTAGATAAAAGTCCGCGTAAGGATCCAAGGCGATCGCCCGGTTAAAACACTCGATCGCCTGATCAGACTTGCCGGCATAGTGCCGAACGAGTCCGAGCAGCAAGTGGCCCCATGCAAAGTTCGGATCAAGCGAAATCGCCTTGGCGAGCTCTGTTTCGGCTTCCTCGTGACGGCGCTTCCAAAGATAGATGCTGCCTAACGCCCAGAGCGCATAGGGATCGCGATCGTTGACCGCCACGGCGCGTTGCGCCATTTCGTATCCGCGCTCCATGGACAGCGCTGGGGACTCGGTCCAACGGTTCAAATAATCCCGCATATGCGCTACTGCGGCAAGGGCGTAAGCGGCCGGGAAATTCGGCTCCAGCGACGTGGCGCGGCCTAACATTTCGAGGGCCTTGGCGTTCTGCTCTTTGTTTTGATGGTGCCACAGCTCCCGTCCGCGCAGGAAAAAGTCATAAGCCTCTGGGTTGAGCGTTGGCTGGACCGAAAGCCGCCGGTCGCCTTCGGCAATGTTGAGCGCCAGGGCCGAGACAATCTCTTGCGTAACCTCGTCTTGAACGGCGAAAATATCCGTCAGCTCGCGGTCGAAACGTTCAGCCCAGACATGGCCGCTATTCAGCCCGTCGATCAGTTGCGCAGTGATGCGCACTCTGCCGCCAGCCTTTCGTACGCTGCCCTCGAGAACGAAGCGGACATTGAGCTTCTTGCTGACCTCGGCGACATCGACGGCCTTCCCCTTAAAGGTGAAAGACGAATTGCGGGCGATCACGAACAATCCCGAAATCTTGGACAGGGCGGTAATGATGTCTTCCGAGATTCCGTCGGCGAAATATTCCTGCTCGACGTCGCCGCTCATATTCTGGAACGGCAATACGGCGATCGAAGCTTTGTCCGGCGCGACGCGCCTTTCCGATCTCGCCTGCTCGCTCTGCGGCGCAGGCTTTGCTCGCGCAGCGCCGCCGATCTCGACCGAGTAGACACGGATCGGCTCCGCAATGTTCTTCAACGCTCTCGCGCCGAGGTCGCTCGCTGCGACGTCGAGCCGCGCCTTGACCTGGCGATAAGCGTCCTCGGAAAGGCAGATCGCCCCCGGCTTGGCCACGCCCTCCAGTCGCGCGGCGATATTGACGCCGTCGCCCATCAAGTCGCCGTCCGCCTCCTCGACTACATCGCCGATATGAATGCCGACCCGGAATTCAATCCGCCGGTCCTCGGGGAGCCCGGCATTGCGCTCGGCCATGCCGTTCTGCACTTCGATCGCGCAGCGCACGGCGTCAACGGCGCTGCGAAACTCGATGATGGCGCCGTCGCCGGTGCGCTTCACGATGCGGCCGTGGTGAATGGCGACGGTGGGGTCGATCAGATCGCTTCTGAGCGTCCGCAGCCGGGCGAGAATGCGTTCTTCATCAGCGCCGGTCAGCCGCGAATAGCCGACAATGTCGGCCACCAAAATCGCCGCCAGTTTCCGGGTTTCGCTCATCCTGCGCCCCCAAGCCGGAAAGGACAGGTTAGCACAAAGATCGCTGACGCGCCGCATGCCTGCCGCCCTTCCCGTCGGCCGGGCTTGCACGAGCGCGTCGTCGCGCGCACGCCGGCCGGCCGCTGGGGCGAGCCGGCCGACCTTGCGGGGATCGCCGTGTTCCTCACCAGCAAGACGTCGGACTTCGTCACCGGAACAGCCATACTTGGGGACGGCGGATATTCGGCGCAGGCGTGAAAATTGGCTCTATGGCAATGACGAGGTACGCCCTTGCGCCGCTGTCCTTAGGACTTGTGACCGATGAGCTCAACGGCGGCTCACGGCTTCAGCAGCGCCTTGCCAATATTCTTGCGATCCTGAATGAAATGATGCGCCGCCGACGCCTCTTCGAACGAAAAGGTGCGCGCGATTTTCGGCCGGATCGCGCCTTGCGTCCACAGCGCCTGGATCTGATCGGCCCAGCCGCGGATGCGGTCGACCTCGCCCCACATATGGCCGAGATTGACGCCGAATACGCCCTTATTGGCGTTGATCAGCGCGAGCGGATTGAATTGCAGCCATGGCGTGCCGACGAGCATCGAGGCGAGGCCCGCGAGACTGCGCGTCTTGCCGGTGGCGGCTGAGGAGACGCCGAACATGCCGAGCCGCCCGGTCGGCGCGAGCAGCCGATAGCCTTTCTTGAACGACGCGCCGCCGACCGCGTCGAGAATCAATTCGACGCCGCGGCCTTGCGTGATCTCCCGCGCCCGCTTTTCGAAATCCTCGGTACGATAGTCGATCAGATGATCGGCGCCGAGGTCGCGCAATTCAGAATGTTTCGCCGCCGACGCCGTGCCGATAACGCGCGCGCCGATATGTTTGGCGATCTGGGTCGCGGCAATGCCGACGCCGCCGCCCGCCGAATGGATCAGAACGGTCTCGCCGGCTTTCAGGCCGCCCATCACGACGATGAGCTGCCAGGCGGTGAAATAGTTGACAGGGATCGCAGCGCCCTGTTCGGCGGACATGTCGGCGGGACGAGCGAAGACCTGGCGCTCGGGTACGCAAACGACGTCCGAATAGCCGCCGAAGCGGGTCAGCGCCAGGACGGCGCGGCCGATCCAGCTTGCTTCGACGCCCGGCCCGACGGCGTCGACGACGCCAGCGACTTCATAGCCGGGCACGACCGGGATCGGCGGCAGATCGGGATAGGCGCCCATCCGGCCCATGATGTCGGCGAAATTGACGCCGGCCGCTTCGACCCGAATCCGCAATTCGCCAGCGGCGGGCTGCGGGTCGGGCGCGTCCCTGACGGCGAGAACCTCCGGCGGGCCCGCCCTGGTGATCCAGATTTGCCGCATGGCCACCGCTCCAAGCCGCGCTTCGCAAAAGGCTACGTTATCGCCGGCTTCGAGCGTCGGCCACCGGCTTATCGCAGCGCGCCGGCCACCGAGCCGACCAGCGAAAGTCCGGCGGCGAGCGCCAGGGCGATTTCCGTTTGCCGGCTCGCAGCCAGGCTGAAAATCGCCGCCATGGCGGCCGTGCCGAGCGATTGCCCAACCAGGCGGCCGGTCGATTGAATGCCCGAGGCGCCGCCGCTGCGCTCGCGGGGCGCCGAACTGATGATCAGCTTGTTGTTCGGCGATTGGAAAAAGCCGAAGCCGAGGCCGCACAAGGCCAGCCGCCAGACGATGTCGGCCGCGCTCGGCTTGTCCGGCAAGGCGGCGGTGAGCGCGAGTCCCGACGCCAGGACGAGCAGGCCGATGCTGGCGAGCTTGCCCGGCGGTCTACGGTCCGCCAGCCGGCCGGCGATCGGCGCGATCAAGGCGATGGCGAGCGGCCAGGGCGTCATGAGCAGCCCGGTCGTCGCCTCCGACCGATGCAGCGCGTCTTCGAAATAAAAAGGCAGCGCGACATAAGCGAGCGCCTGCGCCGCAAAAGAGTTGATCGACGTCGCCATCGAAAGAGCAAAAACCGGCAAGCGAAGCAAATCGATCGGCAGGAGCGGATGGCGCTGCGCGAGCTCGCGACGCGTCAGCCACATGCCGGCAATCGCGGCGACCGCGAACGCCGCGAGCGCCGTCCCGAAGCCGCCGCTCTTGCCGATCTGGTCAACGCCGACGATCAAGAGGCCGAAAGTCAGAGCATTGAGGAGGACGCTGAGAAGATCGAGGCGATGACCGGAAGCCGGCGTTCTCGGCAAAGTCCGCGCCGCGACGATCAGCGCGACGGCGCCGAGCGGCACGTTGACAAGGAAGAGCCAATGCCACGTCGCGACAGAAAGGATGGCCGCGCCGACGCTCGGCCCCGCGGCCGACGCGACGGCGACGACCAGCGCGACATTGCCGACGCCGCGGCCGAGTTGGGCTTGGGGATAGATGAAGCGCACGAGCGCGATGTTGACGCTCATGATCCCAGCGGCGCCGAACCCTTGCGCTACCCGCGCCAAGGCCAGCATCGGCAAAGATGTCGATAGCGCGCAGACGAGCGAGGCCCCAGTGAAAACGGCGAGGCCGCTCCAATAGACATGACGATAGCCAACGCTGTCGCCGAGCGAGGCGAGCGGCAGCAGCGAGATGGTGATGGCGAGCTGATAGGCGTTGACGACCCAGATCGTGTCGGCCGGCGACGCATGCAAATACTTGGCGATGGTCGGCAGCGCGACGTTGACGATGGCGCTGTCGAGCACCGCCATGGTCAAGGCGATCGCGATGGTCAGAAAGGCGAAGGCGCGTTGCGGATTGGGCAGGCCGTCGGTCATTGGGAAGAAACGCCGCCTGCCGTCATCGGGGATCAATCGCGGTCAAGCAGGCGTCTCTCGAATGAGGCATAGTCGGATGCATGGGAATGCCGGCGCCTTTGTCGAGCGCGAGCGGCGGTTCGTCGGGAGCCGGCTCGCCGGGAAAAGCGCCGTTGCGCGGCGTCGCGCCTGCTGCCGGCGCATCACCGGACGATACCGAACCTGCGAAGGAGGCGTCGCGTTCCGGTCGGAGGGGCCTATGTTCAAAGTGAAGGCGTCGACTATCGACGAGTATTTCGCTTTCGATTCGCGCCGCGAAAACGATTTGCGCTCCATCGATCGGATCATTCGCGGGAGCGCGCCTTCGTTGAAGCGATGGTTTGCGTCCGGAACGCCCGACGGACAGGCGGGCATGAAAATGTCCATGATCGGGTATGGGCAATTCACGTATCTGGTGCAATCCTCTCCGCAGCCGATCAAGTGGCCGATCGTCGGACTGGCGCTTCAGAAGAACTATATGAGCTTCTACTGCGCCGCCAAGAGAGACGGCGCCCCGTTCACGCTGGAATACGAAAATCGCCTCGGTTCCGTCTCGTTCAGCAAGACGGGCGTCATAAATTTCGAGGCGGCGGACGATTTTGACCTCGCCGCCTTGTCCGAAATGCTGCAAGCGCTCGAAGCGTATCTCGAAAGAGGCGCGCTCGTCGTCGCCTATGGGCGGCTGTCGCGCCCGCGACCGAAACATCGAGGCTGAATGACCCCTCGCCTTGCGCCGCGCGACTTGAGGGCGGGCGTGGCTCAGGCGCTCACGTTTCACGCCGCCCGGCCCCATCCCCCGCCGGTCGGCGTCTCGATGATCACCGCTTCGCCCGCTTCGAGCTTCGTCTGATCGCATCCTTCGAGCTTTTCCAGCCGCCCGTCCAGCCGCCGGACGAAATTCCGCCCAAGCTCGCCCGCTTCGCCGCCGTCGACGCCGAAATTCGGCACGCGGCGATGGCCTGAGAGGATGGCGAGGTCCATCGCCTCGCGGAAGCGCAGCACGCGACGCGTCCCGTCGCCCGCTTTCCATCGTCCCTTGCCGCCCGAGCCGCGGCGGATGTGGAAATCCTCCAGCACGACCGGAAAGCGCGATTCGAGCACTTCCGGATCGGTCAGGCGCGAATTGGTCATATGCGTATGGACCGCGCTCGCCCCGTCGAAGCCGGGCCCGGCCGGCGCGCCCGAGCAGATCGTTTCGTAATACTGGTAGCGGGCGTTGCCGAAGGTCAGATTGTTCATCGTCCCCTGCGCCGAGCCCAGCGCATGCAGCGCGCCGAACAGCGTATCGGTGACCGCCTGCGACGTCTCGACATTGCCGGCGACCACCGCCGCCGGATAAAGCGGCGACAGCATGCAGCCGTCCGGGATGACGATGCGGATCGGCCGCAGGCATCCGGCGTTCATCGGGATTTCGTCGTCGACCATGACGCGAAAGACGTAGAGCACGGCCGCGCGCGCCACCGGCTCGGGCGCGTTGAAATTGGTCGGTTGCTGCGGCGAGGTCCCGGTGAAGTCGACCGTCGCTTCGCGATTCGTTTTGTCGACGCTGATCTTCACCTTGATCACCGCGCCTTGATCCATCTCGAACGCGAATTCGCTGTCCGTCAGGCGATCGATCACGCGCCGCACGCTCTCGGCCGCGTTGTCCTGGACATGGCCCATATAGGCCTCGACCACGCCGAGCGAGAATTGCTCGACCATGCGCCTGAGCTCCCGCACGCCCTTTTCGTTCGCGGCGATCTGCGCTTTCAAGTCATTGACGTTCTGCAGCGGATTGCGCGCGGGGTACTGTCCGCTTTCAAGCAGCGCATAGAGCTCCTTCTCGCGAAAGCGGCCGCGCTCGACGAGCAGGAAATTGTCGATATAGACGCCCTCTTCGTGGATGTTGGTCGCGCGCGGGCTCATCGAGCCGGGAGATATTCCTCCGACATCCGCATGGTGCCCGCGCGACGCGACCCAGAACAGGATCGTCTTGCCCTTCTCGTCGAAGACCGGCGTGCAGACCGTGATGTCGGGCAGATGCGTGCCGCCATTATAGGGCGCGTTGAGCGCGAAGACGTCGCCCTGGCGGATGCGGCCCTCGTTCAGCCTGATGATCGTCTCGACCGAGCGATCCATCGAGCCGAGATGGACCGGCATATGCGGCGCATTGGCGACGAGCCGGCCGTGACGGTCGAACACCGCGCAGGAGAAATCGAGCCTCTCCTTGATGTTGACCGAATAGGCGGTGTTCTGCAGCGTCACGCCCATCTGCTCGGCGATCGACATGAACAGGTTGTTGAAGATTTCGAGCATGACCGGATCGGCCTTCGCGCCGATCGCTTGGCGCGCCGCCGGGGCGGCGACGCGCGTCAGCACGACGTGATTCTTCGCCGTGATCTCGGCGCGCCAGCCTTCTTCGATGACGATCGTCTGGTGCGGCTCGACGATCATCGCCGGGCCGTCGATCCTGTGGCCGAGCGCCAGCTTGTCGCGCAGGTACGCTTTCGCCTCGCGCCACGCGCCGTGCGAAAAAAAACGGACCTCGCGCTCGGCCGCGGGCAAGCGCGCCTTCGTCGCCGGCTTGGCGCGTTCGGAAAAACGCGCGCCGCCGCCGATCGCCTCGACCGTCACCGCTTCGACGGTGAGCGCCTTGTCGCGGTCGATGAAGCCGAAACGGGCGCGATGCGCCGCCTCGAAGGCGCGGCGCATCGTGGCGAGCGAGCCGGCTTTCACGCCGAGCGTCGTGTCCGAGCCGGCATAGCGCAATTGCGCGCCGATATTGAGCTTGATCGCCGACTTGGCGACGCCCTGGCTCGCCACCTCCTGGATCGCCTCGGCGCCGAGCTTCTCGCCGAGCTTGGCGATCAGCGCCGGCGCCTTTTCGTCGAGCGGCGCCTCGACGCCTTGGCTGCGATTGGCGCGGATGTCGGCGAGACCCATGCCATAGGCCGAAAGAAGGGACGACAGCGGGTGAATCAGAATCGTCTTGATCGACAGCGCGTCGGCGACGTCGCAAGCGTGCTGGCCGCCGGCGCCGCCGAAGCAATTGAGCGCGTAGCGGGTCACGTCATAGCCGCGCGCGACCGAGATTTTCTTGATCGCCTCCGCCATTTTGGCCACCGCGACGGCGATGAAGCCGTCGGCGGTCTCTTCGGGCGTACGGCCGTCGCCGATCTGTTCGGCGAGCTCCTCGAAAGCTTTGCTCACGCTCTCGGCGTCGAGCGGTTGGTTCTGCTGCGGCCCAAAGATTTGCGGGAAGAAATCCGGGATCAGCTTGCCGGCCATCAGATTGGCGTCGGTCAGCGCCAACGGACCGCCGCGGCGATAGCATTTCGGGCCGGGATTGGCGCCGGCCGAATCCGGCCCGACGCGGAGGCGCGCGCCGTCGAAATGGAGGATCGAGCCGCCTCCGGCGGCGACGGTGTGGATTTTCATCATCGGCGCGCGCATGCGCACGCCGGCGATTTCGGTCTCGAAATCGCGCTCGTATTCGCCGTCGAAATGGGCGACGTCGGTCGAGGTGCCGCCCATGTCGAAGCCGATGACGCGATCGAAGCCGGCGCTGCGACCGGTCTCGGCCATGGCGACGACGCCGCCGGCCGGCCCGGATAGGATCGCGTCCTTGCCGGCGAAGAGCTCGGCCGCGGTGAGGCCGCCGGACGACATCATGAACATCACCCGCGCGCCCGTGCGCTCGACGTCGAGTTCTTTGGCGACGCGTTCGACATAGCGGGCGAGGATCGGCGAAAGGTACGCGTCGGCCACGGTCGTGTCGCCGCGGCCGACCAGCTTGATCAGCGCCGAGCATTCATGGCTGACCGAGACCTGGGCGAAGCCGATATCGCGCGCGAGCCGGGCGACCTGGCGCTCGTGCTCGGGATAGCGATAGGCGTGCATCAAGACGATCGCCAAGGCGTCGAAGCCTCCGGCCTTGGCCGCTTCGAGATCGCGGCGCACGGCGTCGAGGTCTGGCGCCTTTTCGATCACGCCGTCGGCGAGCACGCGCTCGTCGATCTCCAGCACGTCCGAGTAGAGTTGCTCGGGCTTGACGATCTGCCGCGCGAAGATTTTCGGCCGGGCCTGGTAGCCGATTTCGAGCGCGTCGCGGAAGCCGCGCGTCGTGACCAGCAGCGTCCGCTCGCCCTTGCGCTCGAGCAGGGCGTTGGTCGCGACCGTGGTCCCCATCTTGACCGCGCCGATCGCGCCGGTCGGAATCGGCGCGCCGGCTTCGAGCCCGAGCAGATCGCGGATCGCCTGCACGGCGGCGTCGCCATAGGCCGGGCTCTCCGACAGAAGCTTGCGGACATGAAGGCGCCCGCCCGGGTCGCGGCCGATCACGTCAGTGAACGTGCCGCCGCGGTCCACCCAGAAATCCCACGCGCCGGGAGCAGCCGCGCCGCGCTTGCTTGCCGTGCCTCGTTTCGCCAAAGAACGCCCCGAAATCGCGCCGCTCAGCGCGTTTGATTTGACAATGATAGCAACTTATCGATAAATTATCGGCATAGCAAGAGCATCGACGGGCGATATGGCGAAATCGGCGGACATCGAAGTCGAAGAGCCGCGCGGGATCGGTCCGATCGTCTCCTCGGCCCATCTCGCCCAAGGCGCGAGCCCGGCCTTGTCGGAATTCGAATTCGGCCTCATCCTGGCGAGCCACGCGTTCTTGCGGTGGATCGTTCGCGGCATGACCGCCGCCGGCTATCCCGACCTCTCGCCGATCGACGTGATGGTCCTGCATTCGCTCGCCCATCGCGAGCGGCGCAAGCGCCAGGCCGATATCTGCCTCGTGCTCAATATCGAGGACACCCATCTCGTCGCCTATGCGATCAAGAAATTGGAGCGCCTCGGCTTGGCGACAAGCGAGATCGTCGCCAAGGAGAAGCTCGTCTCGGTCACCGAGCGCGGCGAAGCCGCCTGCCGCGCCTACCGTGAAATCCGCGAGCTATTGCTGGTCGAGCCAGTCAAGGCGATGGGATTCGAAGAGAGCCGGCTGTCGAAGCTCGCTGCGCGCCTGCGCGCCCTGTCGGGCCACTACGACCAGGCCGCGCGCGCCGCGGCGAGCTTGTGAGCGCGCCGCTCCGTCGTCGGGCTCAAAAGCCCTCGACAATTAGAAGCAAAAAGAAGCCATGTCATTCCCGCGTAAGCGGGAATCCAGACTGAGCCAGCCTTCAACCGCCGAGGCTCTCCGGATTCCCGCTTGCGCGCAGGGCTGTCCGGAGAAAGGCCTGCGCCTCGGTTCGGGTTCGGTCCGGCGGTTTGGCTTGCTTTCAACACCGCGGCGCCACGCCGCCCGATCGCCGTCAACCCGCCATGGCGCCTCGAAGGTACGTGCAACACGATGTCTGCCCGCGCGGCGCCATGGCGGGTGCTTCGCTTGCGCTCCGCCCCTGCGGGTGACGGCGATCGCTCGGCGTGGCTATTGGCGACCAAGACGTTTTGCTGCCGAAACCGGCCGTTCGGCCGTTTCGGTCAGCAAAACGGCTTGGTTGCAAAAAGGCCATCGAGGCGGGCGCGGGTCAAGGCTCGCGAAGCGGAGCGGAGCGACCGGCCGGCTTGGCCTTGACGCGCGCTCGCCTCGATGGCGCCGCTCTGTTTGGGATTTGCTTTCTCGAGCGCGCTCGTTACTGAGTCTCGCTCGTCAGAAGCCCGCGAATAAACTCGATATCGCCTTGCTTCGCGACGGGCGCGCTCCGGGCGTCAAATTTGCCCTCACTTTCCCCGGACAGCCTTGCGCTTGCGCGGGAATGAACTGAGTTTGCTTTAAAGACGCGTCACGGCCGGCGCTCGCCCTCGTGATTGCGAAGCATTCGCGCCGCGATTGACATTCGCCGCCAATCGCGCAGCTTTCGCTGAAGCGGGGCGCAGCCACATCGATGACGAGGCGAAGAGAAATGGACTATGTGCGTTTCGGCAAGACCGGCCTGAAAGTCTCGAGGCTGTGCCTTGGCTGCATGACCTATGGCTCGACCAAGTGGCGCGACTGGGTGCTCGAGGAAGAAGCCTCGCGTCCGTTCATCAAGGAGGCGCTCGAAAAGGGAATCAATTTCTTCGACACCGCCGACGTCTACTCGATCGGCGCGAGCGAGGAGATTCTCGGCCGCGCGCTGAAGGACTTCGCCAAACGCGACGAGGTCGTCATCGCCACCAAAGTCTTTAACGTCATGGGCCCGAGCCCGAACGCGCGCGGCTTGTCGCGCAAGCACATTTTCGAGGCGATCGACGCCTCGCTGAGGCGGCTGGGCACGGACTATGTCGACCTCTACCAGATCCATCGCTTCGATTATGAGACGCCGCTCGAAGAGACGGTCGAAGCGCTGAACGACGTGGTGCGCGCCGGCAAGGCGCTCTATGTCGGCGCCTCGTCGATGTGGACCTGGCAATTCGCGCGGATGATCGGCTACGCCCGCGAGAGGGGCCTCGCCGAATTCGTCTCGATGCAGAATTACTACAACCTGGTCTATCGCGAAGAAGAGCGTGAGATGATGAAGTTCTGCGCGGACCAGAACATTGCGGTGATCCCGTGGTCGCCGCTGGCGCGCGGCTTTCTCGCCGGCTCGGGCGTCGGCGCGGACGCCGCGACCTTGCGCGGCCGCACCGATCAGTACAGCCGGCAACTCGGCCTGGGCGGCCGCCAGGACGAGGCGATCCGGAAGCGGGTCAACGACGCGGCGGAGCGGCTCGGCGCGAAGCCGGCCGTGGTGGCGCTCGCCTGGGTCTTGTCGAAGCCCTATATCACCGCGCCGATCGTCGGCGCGTCGAAGCCGCATCATCTGGACGACGCGATCGCGGCGCTCTCGCTCAAGCTCGACGCGCGCGCGATCGCCCGGCTCGAGGAGCCGTACCAGCCCAAGGCGATCGTCGGCCATCAATGAGGCGCAACCGCTATTATTCGGGCCCGGTCACCGATCATTTCGACGGCCGATTGTTCTTCGCGCCGGCGCGGCCGGCCGACCGAACCTTGGGCGACATTCTCGCCTGGCGCTTTCGCGAACGGCCGGCGCCGTGGCCGAAAGCCTATCCGAGCCCCTATGTCGATCGGCCGCCGCATCGGGTCCAAGGCGGCGCGCTGCGCGTCTCCTATATTGGCCACGCCAGCTTCCTCATCCAGACGCGCGGCCTCAATCTTCTCATCGATCCGGTCTTCTCCAAGCGCGCCAGCCCGGCCTCCTGGGCGGGGCCGGCGCGGGTCAATCCGCCGGGAATCGACTTCGACAACCTGCCGCCGATCGACGCGGTCCTGGTGACGCATAATCATTACGATCATCTCGACCTTGGTACGCTTTCAAGGCTCAACGCGCGCTGGCGGCCGCGCATTCTGACGCCGCTCGGCAACGACAAGATCATGCGCGCGCATGACCGTGCGCTGCAGCCAGAGGCGCATGATTGGGGCGCGCGCGTCCCGCTGTCGGACCATGTCGCCGCGCATTACGCGCCGGCGCATCATTGGTCGGCGCGCGGACTTTATGATCGGCGCATGGCGCTGTGGTGCGCCTTTGTCCTGGAGACGCCGGACGGCGCCCTCTATTGCATCGGCGACACCGGCTTCGGCGACGGCGCGATCTTCCGCGACGTGGCGGAGAAATTCGGCGCGCCGCGCCTGGCGCTGATCCCGATCGGCGCCTATGAGCCGCGCTGGTTCATGAAGGACCAGCATATCGATCCAGTCGAGGCGGTCGAGGTCTTCAAGCTCTGCGGCGCGCGCCACGCGATCGCCCATCATTGGGGAACGTTTCCCTTAAGCAACGAAGCGATCGACGCGCCGCCCAAGGCTCTGGCCGAGGCCTTGCGCAAAGCGGCGATCGAGCCGGAGCGCTTCCGCGCGCTGCGGCCCGGCGAGGTTTACGAGGAAGGGGCGTCATAAGGCGCCGCGGCGCGCTCAATCGGCGGCAATCAAATGAAGCGCGTTTTTCCCGCCGATGACCGCCTTGGTCGACAGCCGACGATCGAACGTCGCAAGCTTTACCTTGTGAGCGACGGCGAGAGCCAGGAGATAGCTGTCCGTCACCTGTTTGGCGGTAAGAACTTCGGATGTGTCGGCATGGTTCGCGTCCAAGAGGCTGACGCTGTCGGTCCAAAAGACGTGACTCGGCGATTGGCGAAACTGACGGACGACCTCGGCGACGACAGCTGGCGAGCCAGGCGTATTCGGATATTTTGAGTTGCCTACGATGCGGATAACGCCGTTTTCCGTTGTCGGACAAGTGGCCCAGCTTTGCTGACCCATGCGCGCGAACCAGGCGTGCGCGGCGTCATGGCTTATATGGGTCGGATCGATCAGCGCGATGAGCACATTGGCATCGAGCAGGAACGTCACGGCGTTTCATCGCGCAATGCATTGACGATCTCCAGCGTGACCACCGGATTGCCCTTTTGCACCGGCAGGAGAGGAACGCCGTTGCGCTCGCGCCGCGTGGCCGGTTTGCGTAAGGAGCGGCGAGCCAAGTCAGAAACGACCTCGCCCACGGTTTTGCCCTGCTCCCGCGCAATCGCCTTCGCGGCGACGAGAACGTCGTCGGCAATCGCCAATGTGGTTCGCATGCGAACCTCCTGCATCAGGCATCACGCATCAAGATATAGCGGTTTACAGGCGGTCGGGAAGGGGCGGTGATTAGAACCGGAGCCGCGGTCGGTTGCGGTCGGCGCTGCGACAAGGCGATCCGGCCGCTTGTCCCGATACGTTCAGAAAGCCGCCGCAATGCTCGCCAGGGTAAGTTGGCGGGGAGCAATCCGGATTCACGGGTGGCGGCAGCGCGCGAGCATCGCGAGCGTTGCGAGGAGCTTGACCTCGGCCAGCGCGGCGGCGTTAGTGGGGTCCTCACTGGAGGGGCCTCACAATGAAACGCCTTGCAATCGCCGTCGCTCTCGTCTCGACCATCGCCGCAACGCCGGCGGCCGCGCAAAGTACGCGCAGCTTCGTCTCCGGCCATGGCAGCGACTCCAATTCCTGCACACTGACCGCGCCGTGCCGGACCTTCGCCGCGGCCTATGCGATGACCAACGCTGGCGGCGAGATCACCGTGCTCGATCCGGCCGGCTATGGTCCGCTGACCATCAACAAGAGCATCAGCATCATCAATGACGGCGTCGGCGAGGCCGGCATTGCGACGACCGTGGCCGGGAGCGTCGCCGTCACCATTGACGCCGGAGCGAACGACACTGTCCTGTTACGCGGCCTCACGCTCACAGGCCCCGGCTCCGGCGCCGGCGTCAGGTTCCAAACCGGCAAGAAGCTCACGGTCCAGAACTGCGTCGTGCGTAGTTTCCTGGACGGAATCGAAATCAACAGCTACGGACTATCGAACGCCACAATGAGCCTCGTCGTCTCCGATTCGACGGTGTCGGACAACGCCAATGAGGGAATAGGGATCCAGGTCAACGGAGCCAGCAATACGATCACGGGCGTCTTTTCAGGACTCCGCGCAATCAACAATGGCGACGCCGGCGTTCTCATCAACGGAGCGAACACCACGGGCGCAGTCAACGTGACCGTGTCCGACAGCCTCCTCAGCAATAACAGCGTAGGGGTCGGGTCGGAGTCCGGATCGGGCGAGGCTCCTACCGCAATTGTCGTGGCGCGCTCGACAGTCAGCAATAACGGCGTTGGTCTGTTTGCGGACGGCGTCGGCGCCACGCTTGATATCGGCGGCTCGGTCGTGGCCGCGAACACGACGCATGGTTGGCAGGAGGTGAGTTCCGGCTCAATCGGGAGCTATGGCGACAATTACATCGAACATAACGGCGCCAACGTTGGCGGCCTCAGCGTTCTTTCGAGGCAATAGGTTTACCGGCGCGACCGCCACGTGGCCGCTGGTTCATGCGAAGCGCCCCGTCAGCGGTAAGCACTTTGCCGCGCGAGGAAAGCCGCTTTGCCTTGAGAGACATCGGTCGCTGGCGGCTCGCCCCAGCGGACCGACTCCCTCATCCCGGCGGGGGAAGCATGGCGTCCAGCGCCGCGATGAGGCGATCTGGCTGCGCGACAAGCGGATCGGCGCCCGCGGCGCGCAGCTCCTCCCGCGAGCCATAGCCCCAAAGCGCGCCAACCGCGCGGGCGCCATTGGCTCTGGCGCCTAAAGCGTCGTGCTCGCGATCGCCGATCATGACGGCCTCCGCCGCCCTTACGCCGTGGCGTTCGAGCAGATCGGCGATGATCTCGCTTTTGCCGGAGCGCGTTCCGTCCGCCGCAGCGCCGTGAATGGCGACAAAGAATCGAGACAGATCGAAATGATCGAGGATGCGGCGCGCGTAATGTTCGGGCTTGGACGTGGCGACGAAGAGACGGCGGCCCATCGCGCCGAGCGCCTCCAAGGTCGAGACGATTCCGGGATAGACGCTGTTCTCGAATATGCCGACCGGCTCGTAGCGCTCGCGATAGAGCTTAAGCAGCGCGTCCGCCTCGTCCGGCCCGACCAACTTGGCGAACGAAGCGCGCAGCGGCGGCCCGACGAGATAGGTCAGCGACTCAGCAAGCGGAATCGGCAGATTGGCGCCGCGCGTCTCGTTGAAGCGGCGCAACGCGTGAAGGGTCGAGTTGACGATTCCCGGCCGCGAATCGGTCAATGTCCCGTCGAGGTCGAACAGGATCGACAAAGGAGCGGCCGCCGCGCCGCTCACTTCAGCAGCACATAGATGTCGACCTCGAGCGTCGGATCGTCGGACGTCTTCACGTCGTTCAGATATTCCTCATAGAAGAGGTTCTGCGATTCGAGCCCTTTCTCGTCGAGAAAGGCGGTGATCGCCTCGTAGGTCGAGTCGATGTCGTCGTACGAGCCGCGATGCTCGAATTTCATCGCCTTGCCGGCCGGCGTCTGGCCGAATTTGACTGTGTCCGTCAGGCTCGTCTTGCCGGCCGGAACGGCGTCGATCGGGACCATCGCGCGAAAGCGGAAGCTGGAATCGTCCGTCTCGGTGAAGACGGCGATCGGCCGCCCCGCCGGCTTTAACCCGGCCTTGTCCAGCTCGGCTTTGACGGCCGCGATGGCGTTGCTGATTGCGCTGAACCCCTCGTCCCAATTCGCCTTGCCTTCGATATAGGCGGCGGGGCGGCCGGCGAGCTGAAGCGTCGGCGTCTCCGAAGCGTCGCCCGAAGGCGGCGAGGGGGGCGTCGCCGGCGTCTGGGTCTGCGCGGGCGCCGGGGGCGCGGCGGCGGGCGCGTTGGCGGGCGGACTGCCGGCCGCGGGCGGCGCGGCGGGCGAGGCGCTCGGCGCCGGAGAGGCGGGCGTCGCCGAAGGGGCCGGACTCGCCGCCGGAATCTGCGCCTGCGGCGCGGCGGGCGGCGTCTGCTGCTGGGCTCGCGCCGCTTCGCTCGCGCCGAATGCGCCCAGCAATGCGGCGCAGATCAAAGCAGACAATTTCAGGCGGACGAAGGGCTTGCCGAACATTGTTCGTTTCTCTTGAACCGAGGCGCCGAACAAATCGGTCCCGCCGTGAATATGAATTGAGTCGCGCGCGGCGCCAAGGCGACGCGGCGTCGTCCTCACCCCGGCGCCGGCTTCGTCCATTTCAGGATCGGCTGGCGCGCGGCCCTCGTCTCGTCAAGCCGGCGGCGCGGCGCGAGGCGAGGCGCCGAAAGGAAGCGCTCGCGGTCGCCGGCGAGCGCCTTCAGCGCCAGGTCGCGCAAGGTCATGATGAACAGATCGAGACTCGCCTTGGATTCCGATTCGGTCGGCTCGATCAGCATGGCGCCGTGGACGACCAGAGGGAAATAGACCGTCATCGGGTGATAGCCCTCGTCGATCATCGCCTTGGCGAAATCGAGCGTCGTGATTCCCGTCTCCTTCAGCCAGCGATCGTCGAACAGGGCCTCGTGCATGCAGGGCCGGTCGCCGTAGGGCGACGACATCAAATCGTTGAGGCAGGCTCGGATATAGTTGGCGGAGAGGACCGCGTCCTCCGAAGCCTGTTTCAACCCGTCCGCGCCATGCGAGAGGATGAAGGCGAGGGCGCGCACGAACATGCCCATCTGGCCGTGAAAGGCCGAGAGGCGGCCGAAGGCCTGTCCGCCCTCGGCATGCTCGACCATGACCAGCGCGTCGCCGTTCCGTCCGAGATAGGGCGTCGGCGCGAATGGCGCGAGCCGCTCCGACAGCACGACCGGCCCGGCGCCCGGCCCGCCGCCGCCATGCGGCGTCGAGAAGGTCTTATGCAGATTGATATGCATCGCGTCGACGCCGAGATCGCCCGGCTTGGCCTTGCCGACGATCGCGTTGAAATTGGCGCCGTCGCAATAGAAATACGCGCCCGCGGCGTGGACGATTTCGGCGATCTCGACGATTTCGCGCTCGAACAAGCCGCACGTATTCGGATTGGTCAGCATGATCGCGGCGACGTCCGGCCCGAGCGCGGCTTTCACCGCGGCCGCGGTGACGATCCCTTGCGCGTCGGCGGGCACGGCGCGCACCGAAAAGCCGATCAAAGCCGCGGTCGCCGGATTGGTGCCATGCGCCGAATCCGGCACGAGCACGATGCGGCGCGTCGCCGCCTCGCCGCGGGCGCGGATCGCCGCTTTGATCGCCATCATGCCGCAAAGCTCGCCATGCGCGCCCGCCTTGGGCGACATGGCGATCGCGCTCATCCCGGTCAGCGCCATCAAGGTCTTGGCCAAGGTTTCGATCAGTTCGAGCGCGCCTTGCACGGTGGAGAACGGCTGCAACGGATGGATGTCGGCGAAGCCGGGCAGCCGCGCCACCTTCTCGTTGAGCCGCGGATTGTGCTTCATCGTGCACGAGCCGAGCGGGTACAGCCCGGCGTCGATGGAATAATTCTTGCGCGACAGCCGCACATAGTGGCGCAGACATTCCGGCTCGGTCAGGCCCGGCAGGCCGACCGGCGCAGCGCGTTCGTGCGGGCCCAGGCGGGACGCGAAGGGCTCGGGATCGTCGATGTCGACGCCGGTCGCGTCGAGCCGGCCCGTCTCGAAGATCAGCGGCTCCTCCATGTCGAGGCCGCGATTGCCGGTGAACGTCGTCGGCGCGATCAGCTCGGCCTCTTCCGGGCGGGTCGGGCGTCCCTGCATGTTCATGATCATCGATCCTCGGGCTCGCGCTCGGACGATTACGATAGAATTTCAGCGAGCGCGGCGGCGTAAGCTGCGCGGTCGTCGTCGCTATTCGTCTCGGTGCTGGCGACGACGATGAGGTCGTCGAGGCCGCTCTTCGGCAGCAGGCGCGAGACCGGAACCCCGCCGATGATTCCTTTCTCGACGAGAGCTTCGATCACGTCTTTCGCCGGTCGCGGCGTACGAATGGTGAATTCGTTGAAGAAGAATTGGTTGAGCACGCTGACGCCCTTCACGCAGGCGAGCCGGTCGGCGAGCGCGACGGCGTTAGCGTGATTGACCCTCGCGAGGCGGCGCAGACCCGCCTCGCCGAGCAGGCTCATATGGATGGTGAAGGCCAGGGCGCAGAGGCCGGAATTGGTGCAGATGTTGCTCGTCGCCTTCTCGCGGCGGATGTGCTGCTCACGGGTCGATAAAGTGAGGGTGAAGCTGCGCCGTCCGTCGGCGTCGACCGTCTCGCCGGCGAGCCGCCCCGGGATTTGCCGCACGAATTTCGCCCGCGTCGCGAACAGGCCGACATAGGGGCCGCCGAAATTCAAGGCGTTGCCGATCGACTGGCCCTCGCCGACGACGATGTCCGCGCCCATCTCGCCGGGCGAGCGCACCGCGCCGAGCGAGACCGCCTCGGTGAAGACCGCGACGAGCAGCGCGCCTTTGGCGTGAGCGGCGGCGGCGATCGGCGCAAGATCGCGTAAGTTACCGAAGAAATCCGGGTTCTGCACGACGACGCAGCTCGTCTCGTCGTCGATCGAAGCAGCGATGTCCTCGCGCGCCAAAACGTCCGGCGGCGCCCGTAATGTGTCGTCCTCGGCCATATCCGCCAACGCGCCGACGACTTCGGCGTAATGCGGATGAAGGCCGCCGGAGAGCACGGCCTTTTTGCGCTTGGTCAGCCGGTGCGCCATCAACACCGCCTCCGCGCAGGCTGTCGAGCCGTCATACATCGAGGCGTTGGCGACCTCCATGCCCGTCAACGCGGCGACCTGCGTCTGGAACTCGAACAGCGTTTGCAGCGTGCCTTGCGCGATTTCCGGCTGGTACGGCGTGTAGCTGGTCAGGAATTCGGAGCGCTGGATAAGATGATCGACGCTGGCGGGCACGTGATGGCGATAGGCCCCGGCGCCGACGAAGAACGGCGCCGAGCCAGCGGCGACATTGCGCGCGGCCATCGCGGACAGCCGGCGCTCGACCTCCATCTCGCTCATCCGCCGCGGAATGTCGATGAGGTCGGTCAGGCGCTTGTCGGCGGGAATGTCGGCGAACAGGTCGTCGATGCGAGACGCGCCGATTCGCGCCAGCATCAGCGCCCGATCTTCGTCGTCCAGAGGCAGATAGCGCATTCTCAGACTCACGCTTCCGTCTTGAGAAATTCCTGGTACGCCGCTTCGTCCATCAACGCATCAAGCTCGCGCGCGTCGGCGAGCTTGATGCGGAAGATCCAGCCCTTGCCGGTCGCGTCTTCGTTGATCAGGCTCGGCTGACTTTCGAGCGCGTCGTTGACGGCGACGATTTCGCCCGACGCCGGGGCGTAGACCTCGCTCGCCGCCTTGACGCTCTCGACCACCGCGGCTTCGCCGCCTTGGACGACCTGCGTTCCGATCTTGGGCAGTTCGACGAAGACGACGTCGCCAAGCTGCGCTTGCGCGTGGTCGCTGATGCCGACGACGCCGATCTCGCCTTCAAGGCGGATATATTCATGGTCCTTGCTGTAGCGAAGCTGCGACATGGTTCTCCCTTTCGGACGTCACGGGCCGCGGAAATAGGCGTGCGGATGAAAAGGCATGGGCGCGACGCGCGCGGCCAGTTTCTTGCCGCGCACGACGAGGTCGACCGCCTCGCCGATCGCCGCTTTCGCGCTCGCGACATAGCCCATTGCGATCGGCGCGCCGACGCTGGGGCCGAAGCCGCCCGACGTGACGCGGCCGATCGCGGCGCCGTCGCGGTCGACGATTTCAGCGCCCTCGCGGGCCGGCGCCTTGCCTTCGAGCCTCAGGCCGACGCGCCGCCGCCCGGGTCCCTCGGCGATCTCGCGAAGAATGCGCGCCGCGCCGGGAAAGCCGGCTTCGGCGCGCCGGCGTTTCGGGATCGACCATAAGAGGCCCGCCTCGACCGGGCTGGTCGTCTCGTCGAGGTCGTGGCCATAGAGGCAGAGGCCGGCTTCGAGCCGCAGCGAATCGCGCGCGCCGAGCCCGACCGGCCTGACCTCGTCTTCGCGGAGCAGGCTTCGCGCGAAAACCTCGGCTTCGCTTGCCGCGAGCGAAATCTCGAATCCGTCCTCGCCGGTATAGCCTGAGCGCGAGACCAGATAATCCGCGCCCGTCTCGCCGAGCTCCGCGCCGGAGGCGACGCCCATGAAGGGCAGCTCTACGAGTTTCGGCCAGCGGCGGGCGAGCACGGAAGCGGCTTTCGGGCCTTGCAGGGCGAGCAAGGCGCGGTCGCCGAGTTCCCCCAGGCGCAGGTCCGGCAGCAGGCGGCGTATATGAGCGAAATCGTCCTCTTTGCGCGAGGCGTTGACGACGAGAAACAGCAGCTCCTCGCCCGCTTTGCGCGGCGGCCGGCGCGCGACCATAAGATCGTCGAGAACCCCGCCGCTCTCGTTGAGCAATTGCGTGTAGCGAAGCCGGCCGATCGGCTGAGTGGCGACATCGGTCGGGGCCAGCGCCTCGAAGCGGCGGGCGGCGTCCGGCCC